>Ga0307307_10000309_pt1 | contig 10955 bp, 10 predicted proteins | sample ER_DNA_194_FD_194505 | JGI IMG/M metagenome (GOLD analysis project Ga0307307, IMG submission 194505) | Bulk soil microbial communities from the East River watershed near Crested Butte, Colorado, United States - ER_DNA_194 | ecosystem: Environmental > Terrestrial > Soil > Floodplain | place...
ACGTCGCCCACCTCGCTGGACGTGACCCTGGCCGACACGTCGCGCCGGACCGTCACCTTCGACAACCTCATCATCGCGACCGGCGCGACCGTGCGGATGCTGCCAGGCATGGAGCTGAGCCAGAAGCTCGTCACCTACGAGGAGCAGATCCTCGACGAGAACCTGCCGCGCTCGGTCATCATCGGCGGGTCCGGCGCCATCGGCGTCGAGTTCGCCTACGTCATGACGAACTTCGGGGTGGACGTCACGATCGTCGAGTTCCTCGACCGGATGGTCCCGACCGAGGATGCGGAGGTGTCGAAGGAGCTGCTCCGGCAGTACAAGAAGCTCGGCGTCAAGGTCCTGCTGTCGACGGCGGTCAAGAACGTCGAGGACACCGGTTCCGGCGTGCGGGTGACCGTCGCACCCGCCGCGGGCGGTGACGAGCAGGTACTCGAGGCCGACAGGTTCCTCGCCGCGTTCGGGTTCGCGCCGCGCGTGGAGGGTTACGGGCTGGAGTCGATCGGCGTCGCCCTGACCGACCGCGGGGCCATCGCCGTCGACGAACGGGGTCGGACCAACGTCGACGGAGTGTATGCGATCGGCGACGTCACCGGGAAGCTGATGCTCGCGCATACCGCCGAGGCGATGGGCGTCGTGGCGGCCGAGACGATCGCGGGGGCAGAGACCGTGGAGATCAACTTCGACATGATCCCCCGGGCGACGTTCTGCCAGCCTCAGATCGCGTCGTTCGGCTACACCGAGGAACAGGCGCGCGAGCGGGGCTACGACGTCAAGACCGCTTCGTTCCCGTTCTCCGCCAACGGAAAGGCGCGCGGCATGGCCGAGGGCGTCGGCTTCGTCAAGATCGTCGCCGACGCCGAGCACAACGAGATCGTGGGCGCCCATCTGATCGGGCCCGAGGTCACCGAGCTCCTTCCCGCGCTCACACTGGCTCAGCAGTGGGACCTCACCGCTGACGAGGTGGCGCGCAACGTCTTCGCCCACCCGACGCTGAGCGAGGCGATGAAGGAAGCGGTCGAGGGCATCGCGGGCCACATGATCAACCTCTGACAGGCCAGACTGGGCGGCATGGCCTTCGACGTCGCCGGCTGTTCCTACCAGCGGTTCATGGGGCGGTTCTCCGAGACCCTGTCCGCGCCGTTCGCCGACTTCGCCGGAGTGACCGCGGGATCGGGTATGCGTGTCGTCGACGTCGGGTGCGGACCGGGGGCGCTGACGTCGCTCCTCGTCGACCGGCTCGGCGCCCCGGCCGTCGCCGGCGTGGATCCGTCGGAGACCTTGCTGGACGCGGTGCGGGAGCGGCTGCCGGACGTCGAGATCCGGAAGGCGCCGGCGGAGGCGCTGCCGTTCGACGACGACGCGTTCGACGCCGCACTGGCGCAGCTCGTCGTCCACTTCATGCGCGATCCTGAGATCGGTGTCGGCGAGATGGCGAGAGTGACTCGGCCAGGCGGCGTCGTGGCGGTCTGCGTCTGGGACCACGCCGGAGGGAGGGGACCGCTGTCGGCGTTCTGGGCGGCGGTCGGTGAGGTCGACCCGGGCGCCCGTGACGAGGCCTCGCTCGTCGGGTCGACCCAGGGCCAGCTCGAGGCTCTGCTCGGCTCGTGCGGTCTGGATGATGTGGTCGGCGACGAGGTGACGACGACGCGGTCGTACACGTCGTTCCAGGACTGGTGGGAGCCGTACACGCTGGGCGTCGGCCCGGCCGGCGACTACGTCCGGTCACTCGACGACGCCACCCGGGACCGGCTGATCGCGGCCTGCCGAACCCGGATCCCGGACCGGCAGTTCACACTGGACGCGACCGCCTGGGCGGCGCGAGGGAGGGTGCCGTCATGATCACGTCCGTCCACACGCTCGTCTACTCCGACGACCCCGCCGCGACGCGGGCCTTCTTCAAAGACGTCCTGCGCTGGCCGTTCGTGTCCGACGAGGCGTCCGGCGGCGACGGAGGCGACGACCCGTCGAACTGGCTGATCTTCCGGTCCGGGCGCAGCGAGCTCGGGGTGCATCCGACGTCCGGGGAGGGCGGGTCCACGACCCGGCATACCGAGCTGTCCTTGATGTGCGACGACATCGCGGCGACGGTGGCGGAGCTGCGGGATCGCGGAGCGGTGATCCATGGTGAGCCGCAGGACCGCGGCTTCGGCATCGTGGTGGACGTCGAGGTGCCCGGCGCCGACTCGATCATGATCTACGAGCCGAAGCACCGGGTTGCCTACGGACTCTGAGCGCCGAGCCTCGCCCGTGAGTCAAGCCGAGCGGGCAACGCGTGACGCCCGCCCGGCGATTAGGGGGCGAACCGCAGCGCTGATATCCTGGTAGGTGCCGTGTAACGGCCGCGGGTTTGAGAGCGCCCAGGGAAATCTGCCCTGGTGCACCGCGCAGCGAGACCATACGAAGGAGTCGGTGGCCCATGTCCTTGGACACAGCCGTCAAGAAGAAGATCATGACCGAGTACGTCACGTCCGAGGGCGACACCGGTTCCCCCGAGGTGCAGATCGCGCTGCTGACGCAGCGGATCAAAGACCTCACCGAGCACTCCCGCGAGCACAAGCACGACCACCACAGCCGTCGTGGCCTGTTGCTGCTCGTCGGCCGGCGCCGCCGGCTGCTGCGCTACCTGGAGGCCACCGACATCGAGCGCTACCGCTCGCTGATCAAGCGCCTCGGCCTGCGCCGCTGAGCCTGTGACCAGGGCGGCCACCCGTTCATCGGAGTGGCCGCCCTGTCGCATGAGAAAGACCCGGGCACAACGACGATGCCCCGGATGACTGAGAGAAATGGAGGACCCATGGAGGGTCCAGAGATCACCTTCGCCGAGGCTGTCATCGACAACGGCCGCTTCGGCACCCGCACCGTCCGGTTCGAGACCGGGCGGCTGGCCAAGCAGGCAGCCGGTGCTGTCACCGCATACCTCGATGACGACACGATGCTGCTCAGCACCACCGCCGCGGGCAAACAGCCCAAGGACCAGTTCGACTTCTTCCCGCTGACCGTCGACGTCGAAGAGCGCATGTATGCGATCGGCAAGATCCCGGGGTCGTTCTTCCGACGTGAGGGTCGCCCCTCGACCGAGGCCGTGCTGACCTGCCGGCTCATCGACCGCCCGCTGCGCCCGACCTTCAAGAAGGGACTGCGCAACGAGGTCCAGGTCATCATCAGCGTCTTCGCGCTGAACCCCGACCACCAGTACGACGTCCTCGCGATCAACGCGGCGAGCGCGTCCACGCAGATCTCCGGCCTGCCGTTCTCCGGCCCGGTCGGCGGGGTCCGTGTCTCGCTCATCGAGGGGCAGTGGGTCGCATTCCCCAACTTCTCCGACATCGAGCGGTCCGTCTTCGACATGGTCGTGGCCGGGCGCGTCGTGACGAACCAGGACGGTTCTGGTAACGAGACCGAAGACGTCGCGATCATGATGGTCGAGGCCGAGGCCACCGAGTCCACCTGGGACCTCGTCACCAACCAGGGCGTCGGAGCTCCCACCGAGGAGGTCGTCGCCGAGGGCCTGGAGGCGTCCAAGAAGTTCATCGCCCAGCTCTGCAAGGCGCAGTCCGAGCTGGCCGCCAACGCCTCGAAACCGGTGGAGGAGTTCCCGTACTTCCTCGACTACGAGCCTGACGCCTACGACGCGGTCGAGAGCGAGGTCTCGGACGACCTCGAGCAGGCACTCCAGATGGCCGGCAAGCAGGAGCGCGAGGACCGGATCGACGAGATCAAGGCCCTGATGAAGGGCTCACTCGAGGAGCGGTTCGAGGGTCGGGAGAAGGAGCTGTCTGCCGCATACCGCGCGGCGCAGAAGAAGCTCATCCGCAAGCGCATCCTCACCGATGGCGTCCGCATCGACGGCCGTGGCCTGCGGGACATCCGCGCGCTGTCGGCCGAGGTCGAGGTGCTCCCACGGGTGCACGGCTCAGCGATATTCGAGCGCGGCGAGACCCAGATTATGGGCGTCACGACGCTGAACATGCTCAAGATGGAGCAGCAGGTCGACACCCTCTCGCCGGTGACGCGCAAGCGATACATGCATAACTACAACTTCCCGCCCTACAGCACCGGTGAGACCGGCCGGGTCGGGTCGCCCAAGCGCCGCGAGATCGGCCACGGGGCGCTCGCCGAGCGGGCTCTCGTGCCGGTCCTGCCGACGCGCGAGGAGTTCCCGTATGCGATCCGTCAGGTCTCGGAGGCGTTGGGCTCCAACGGTTCCACCTCGATGGGGTCGGTCTGCGCGTCCACGCTCTCGATGCTCAACGCCGGTGTGCCGCTGCGGGCGCCGGTCGCCGGCATCGCCATGGGGCTGGTCTCAGACGAGGTCGATGGTGAGGCGCGGTACGCCGCGCTGACCGACATCCTCGGTGCCGAGGACGCGTTCGGCGACATGGACTTCAAGGTCGCTGGAACCAAGAACTTCGTCACGGCGATCCAGCTGGACACGAAGCTCGACGGCATCCCCGCGTCCGTGCTGGCTGGTGCGCTGACCCAGGCCCGTGAGGCGCGGCTGCACGTCCTCGACGTCATGGCCGAGGCCATCGACGTCCCGGACGAGATGTCGCCCTACGCCCCGCGGATCATCACGGTGAAGGTGCCGGTCGACAAGATCGGCGAGGTCATCGGCCCGAAGGGCAAGATGATCAACCAGATCCAGGACGACACCGGCGCTGACATCTCCATCGAGGACGACGGCACCGTGTTCATCGGCGCGGTCGACGGCCGGTCGGCCGAGGCGGCGCGGGCCGCGATCAACGCGATCGCCAACCCGCAGATGCCCGAGGTCGGCGAGCGGTTCATGGGGACCGTCGTCAAGACGACGACGTTCGGCGCCTTCATCTCGCTGCTGCCCGGCAAGGACGGCTTGCTGCACATCTCCGAGGTGCGCAAGCTGGTCGGCGGCAAGCGGATCGACAACGTCGACGATGTCCTCAAGATCGGTCAGAAGGTCCAGGTCGAGCTCAAGGAGATCGACCCGCGCGGCAAGCTCTCGCTGGCCGCGGTTCTCGCCGACAGCGACGGGCAGGACGGTTCTTCGGCCGCCGCGCCCGCGGAGACCGCCACCGCCTGATCCACGAATCGGGGTGATACCGACCGGATTTCCGGGCGGTATCAACCCGGGCCGTTCCTGGCGACGGGCGCGTCAGTCGTCGTCGGTGTCCGGCAGCTTCGCGCGGATCTGGTCGACCTCGGCGAGAGCCGCCCGCAGGGTCCGCTCGGCCACCTTGTTTGCCGCGGCGGCTTCCTTCTGGGCCTTGGCCAGACCGTCGCGCGAGGCGCGCGCCGCCTTGAGGTCGGCGTCGAGATCGGCGATCCGGGCGTCCAACGCCTCCAGGGCGTCGATCGCCTCGCTCAACGCATCCCCGGCCTCGGCCGCCGCCGACATCGTCTCGCGCGATCGCTTCTCGGCCTCGGACAGCCGCTTGAGCAGGGCCGGATCCGGTTCGGCCGGCTTCTCCGGTTCGGGTTCCGGATCAGCCGCACGGCCGCGGCCCGAGCGGCCCGACCCTTTCCCCTCGCCGGCAATCACCCGCAGCGCGGGTCGCCGGGCGGGCGCGGGGGCCGCCGTCGCCTCCGACAGGTCGACGTCACCGAAGCCGGCATAGGACAGGGCCCGGGTCAGCTGGCCCGAGCCCACCGCCTCCGCGGCGGCCGTCGTCGCCAACGCCGCCACGAACGTCTCCCGCACCTGGTTGGCCACCGGCGTGGACATCGCCCCACCGGCCGCTTTGGCCACCTCCGTCGTGGAGCGCACGAGCTCGTCGACGAGCTTGGTGCGCTCGCGGCTCAGCGTCTTCAACGCGGCGCCGTCCATCTTCTCCTGCGCCTCGTGCAGTCCGGCCGCCAGGTCGACCAGCCGCTCGACGTCCGCCGGTCGGGCCCGGACCAGCTGGTTGATCGCCCAGGCCGCCGCCGTCGGCTTGCGGATGGAGTCGATGGCCTTGGCCAGCCCGGTCTCCTTGTCGGCCTTGGCCTGAGCCGCGAGGGTGCGACGAGCACCGAGGAACTCGTCCGGGTGCAGCCCGTAGAGCTCGCCGACCGCACTGTCGAGGTCAACATCCACGGGGCCAGCATCACACGGATGCGGCCGGCCGCCCTGCCTGGCGAGTCGCCGACCGCCGCACGCCCGGAGCGAGCGAGACACCGCTGTCGAGCAGCTCCTGCATCTGCTCCGGCGTGGCCGAGTCCCGCGCGAGGTGGGCGATGGTCACGTGGTGCGGTGGCCGCACCACCCGGCGTACCCGGTCTCCGGCGTGCACCTCGCCCTCCGCCAGCACGCGGCACATCGCACCGACCCGACCGGACCTGAGAAACTCCAGGTGGAACCCCTCGATCCCCATCCGCAGCGCAAGGTTCTCGCAGGGCGTGCGGATCCGGCGCACCTCGAGGACGACCTCGTCGCCAACCCGCCACTGCTCGCCGACCCGCGCACCGGTGACGTCGAGACCGGTCGTGCGGAGGTTCTCGCCGAACAGACCCGAAGGGATCTCACGGACGAGCCGCTCGGACCACCAGGCGGCGTCCTCGTCCGCATACACGTAGACGGCGCGGTCGGGTCCGCCGTGGCTGCGGTCGACCTGTTGGTCGCCCATGAGGCCCAACCGGCCGACCCGCACCGCGCCCTCGATCGGCCGCTTGTCGATGGCGGTCCGGTGGAAGTAGCCGTCGCGCAGGGCGTGGACGACGTTCACCGTGCGGACCGTCGCTTCGGTCATTCGTCCAGGGTGCCACTCGTCCGCGACGAGGACCTGACCGCCGTTGCCATGCGCGGCGGTCCCCGTTGGCTAGGCTCCGCCTGTGACCGACACCACGCGTGCACTCGCCGTGTCGGTCATCGGCGCGTCGGGCCGGATGGGCTCCCGGGTCTGTGCTGCGGTCGGGGCCGCCGCCGACCTCCGCCTGGTCGGCACGTACGACCTCGACGACGACCTCGGGGACCTCGGGGGAGCCGACGTCGTCGTGGAGTTCTCCGTGCCCGGCGCGTCCCCGGACAACGTGGCCTACTGCGTGGCGCAGGGCGTGCACTGCGTTGTCGGGACGACCGGCTGGGAGGAGTCCCGGCTGGCCGCGCTCGAGGAGCAGATCTCCGCGGCTCCACCATCGCGCTCGGGCGCCGGGGTGGGGGTGCTGGTGGCGCCGAACTTCGGGATCGGCGCCATCCTCATGATGGGTTTCGCCGCGCAGGCGGCCCGGTTCTACGAGTCGGTCGAGGTCATCGAGCTGCATCACCCAGACAAGGTGGACGCGCCATCCGGCACGGCAGCGAGGACCGCACACCTACTGGCGGCCGCGAGGGCCGCCGCCGGGGCGGGCCAAGTACCGGACGCGACGCAGTCCGACGACCTCGGCACCCGTGGCGGCCGGGTGGAGGGCATCCCGGTGCACTCGGTGCGGCTTCGCGGCCTCGTGGCCCACCAGGAGGTGCTGCTGGGAAACGCCGGCGAGCAGCTCACCGTCCGGCACGACTCATTCGACCGCGACTCATTCATGCCGGGCGTGCTGATGGGGGTCCGCCACGTCGCTGACCATCCTGGACTCACTGTGGGGCTGGAGCACTACCTGGGCCTGGCCTGAGGAGGCGACCGCGCGCCGCTGGCTCACTCCCAGTAGCTCCCGCCCGTCGGCAGAGCCGCGAAGTCGTCCACGTCGTGCGACAGGAAGATGTCGATCCCAGCTCGCTGCCAGGCGCGCAAGCGTTGGTAGGACAGCAGTTTCGCCTCGACATCCCAGTCGCTCAGCTGCGGGACGTCGGCGGTCACCTGCTCCCGGATATGTGCGGCGTCGCCGACGAAGGCCACCCGGCCGCGATGCGGAAGGTCTACGACGAGTCCTTGGCTGCCCGGCGTGTGGCCGGCGAGCGGCACGACCCGCAACGAGCCGTCCTCGAAGAGGTCCGCGTCACCGTTCAGCTCGAGGTACTCGAAGCTGCGGCCCGGCAGGTAGTCGGCCAACGCGTACCCACGCGCCGTCCAGCGGTCGGGCCACCAGGCGTGCCTCAGCTCGTCGTGCTGCGCGACATGGAGGGCGTCGGGGAAGTGTTCCATCCCGCCGGCGTGGTCGATGTGCAGGTGCGAGTAGACCACGTGGGTCACGTCGGCGCACCGGTAGCCCAGCCGCTCGAGCTGAGCGTCGACGGCGTCCTGGCGAGTGAATGCGGTTGCGCCATAACGCTCGCGCAGCCCAGGTCCCCACTGCTCCGCCGCCAGCTCAGGGTCCGCTACCCGGTGGTTGACACCGGTGTCGAAGACAACGATCCCCCGCTGTTCATGCTCGATGACAACCACCGTGGAGGGCACCGTCACCGGACCCGACAACCCGATCATGAGGTTGCTGCGGTCGAGGCTGAACGGTCCGGCGTCGAACGCCGTCAACCGGATTCGGTGGACCATGTCCGCATCTTTGCGTATCACTGCACGCGGTTCCCGTCTCCACGCAGTACCACGCCGTCCCAGCACGGGACAGCACTGCACGTGAGGAGACACACCTATGGCCAGTCCTAAGGTCGGCACCGGCTTGGACGCACCCATCTCGAGCCAGACGGAGAGTGCGGGTGAAGCCGCCGCCCGCGTCGCGCAACAGGACGCATCGCCCGGCAAGGGCAAGGTGGCCGCCGGCTTGGCGTCGGGCATCGAGAAGGTCCAGGGCTTCAGCCTTCCCAAGAGCTCCGCCCGGGCGGTGACAGAGGAGCTGTCGGCCGACCTCGACCTCCCGGACATCGCCGAGGCGTCGTTCGGGACGGCAGCCCGCGACGTCCCTCGGTCCGTCTTGGAGACCGTCCACGGCCCGGACGACCGAGTCCAGATCACGACCACCAACGTCTACCCGTGGCGCGCCCACGCGTCCCTGCTCATCACCGCGCGTGACGGGTCCCTGTGGATCGGCACCGGGTGGTTCATCGGTCCGCACACCCTGATGACCGCCGGCCACGTGGTCTACATCAAGAACAGCGGAGTTGACGGCCGAGACGGCTTCGTCCGGTCGATCAAGGTCATGCCCGGCCGCAACGGCACGACGCTGCCCTTCGGTTCGGTGACGACGAGCAACCTGCGGACCGTGCAGGGCTGGGCGAACAACGGCGACGAGGAGCACGACTACGGAGCGATCATCCTCGGCACCGACCTCGGCGCGACCACGGGCTGGTTGGGCTTCGGCGTCTACAACGACGCGACGCTGACGTCCTCGGTCGGCAACATCTCCGGGTACCCGGGTGACAAGCCGTCCGGCACCCAGTGGTACGCGGCGCGCCGCATCGCCTCGGTCGCGGCCCGGAAGGTCTACTACGACATCGACACCTTCGGCGGTCAGAGCGGCAGCGCCGTCTACCGGATCGTCGACGGCAACCGCTACGCCTTCGCGGTCCACGCATACGGCGGCGCGACGACCAACTCGGGAACCCGCATCGTGACGCCGGTGTACAACAACATGGTGGCCTGGAAGGCCTGACGAGGGGGGATGGACGTGGACGCCGGACATCGCGGCCCTCACCGGGGAGGACGGCGGGTTCGCCGTCGGCACCGTCGGACCGGGCCGGTACGTCCTCGTCGTCCAGGCCGACGGCTACCCGCCGGCCCGGCGTGAGGTCGCCGTCTCCCAGCGTGACGTCACCGTCGACGTGTGGCTTCGGCGGGACGGGTAGCCGACCGGGTCAGGTCTCGCGCGTCCCCGCCGGCGGGTCGTCACCGTGGAGCACCTGGCAGTCCGTGCCGGGAAAGATCAAGGTCTCGTGGCCGTCGTCGAACCGGACGACGTAGGGCGGAGCGCCGTCGGCGCCCCTGACCTCGATCACCTCGGCGGTGTGGTCAGCCGAGCCCACCTTCTTGCCATGGAAGAGAAGTCGCGCACCGACCTGCGCCTGCATGGCCACCACCTCCTGCCACCAGAATAGGAGGCTGTCGCGGTCAGTGCGATCACTGCTCCATGGCACACTCACGGCGATGAGCAGAACCGTGCCGACCATCGAGGCCCGGATCTCGACGACCCGGTCCGCCAGCCGTACGGAGCGTCTCGTCGACGCCGTCGCCACGCGGGGTTTCCGGCTACCTCCGCGGCGCGTCCCGTACTCCGTGACGTCGTCCATTCCCGTGCCCATGCGTGACGGTGTTCGCCTCTTGACCGACCACTACGCCCCGAAGGGCGCGGCCTACGGAACCGTCCTGATGCGCAGTCCGTACCAGCGGGCCGGAATCGTGCCGCACGTCCTCGTCGGCCTGTTCTCGGCACGGGGCTACCACGTCGTCGTGCAGAGCTGCCGCGGGACCTTCGGCTCCGAAGGCCGGTTCGTCCCGGGAGAGAACGAGATCGAGGACGGCGCGGACACCGTTTCGTGGGTACGCGAACAGCCGTGGTTCGACGGGCGTTTCGTCGGCGTGGGTGGCTCGTACCTCAGCTACACGCTGTGGTCGATGCTCATGGACCCGCCACCCGAGATGGTCGCGGCCGTGTCGTTCGTGAGCTTCCACGACTTCTTCCGCGTGGTCCACGGGACCGGAGCGTTCACCCTGAACGACAGCCTCGACTGGTGTGACAGCCTGGCCCGGCAGGAAGGTACCAGCCTCCTCGGAGAGCTGGTCGGCGGGCCACGGACGAAGCGTCGGCTCACCCGCGCATACGCCGGGCTGCCGGTGATCGAGGGGGAGGAACAGTACGTCGGCGCCGGGTCCGACTGGTACCGCGAGTGGGCCACGCGTACCGACCCGACGGACCCGTACTGGCGACGACGCGACCTGAGCGCGGCTCTGGACCGGGTCGACGTGCCCGTGCACATCATCTCCGGGTGGCAGGACCTGTTTGTCGGCCAGACGCTGGAGCAGTTCCAGCGCCTCGGGGAGCGTGGGGTGCCCGCGACGCTCACCGTCGGGCCGTGGACCCACGCCGAGGTGTTGACGCGCGGCGGCCCCAGGATCCTGCGAGAGGCGCTCGACTGGGTCGACGTGCACCTGGGAGGACCGGCGTCGACGATCGAG
>Ga0307307_10000327_pt1 | contig 10722 bp, 9 predicted proteins | sample ER_DNA_194_FD_194505 | JGI IMG/M metagenome (GOLD analysis project Ga0307307, IMG submission 194505) | Bulk soil microbial communities from the East River watershed near Crested Butte, Colorado, United States - ER_DNA_194 | ecosystem: Environmental > Terrestrial > Soil > Floodplain | place: USA...
GGCGATCGACCGGGAGAAGTACGATGTGGTGCCGATCGGGATCGCGCGCGACGGTCGGTGGGTCCTCGTCGCGGACGATCCGGAGCCCTTGCGGCTGGCTCCAGGCCACCTCCCGGAGGTCGACGGGTCGGGCAGCGGGGTCCTCGTGCCGCTGGGATCAGCGCAGCGGTCGCTGACCGTCCTCGAGCCGGGCCGGCCGCCGCACGAGCTCGGTGCGGTGGATGTCGTGTTTCCGTTGCTGCACGGGCCGTTCGGCGAGGATGGGACGATCCAGGGGCTGCTGGAGCTGGCCGACGTGCGGTACGTCGGATCGGGTGTCACGTCGTCGGCCGTGATGATGGACAAGGCGTTCATGAAGCTGGTCTTCGCGTCCGCGGGATTGCCGATCGTCGAGCACGTCGTCGTCACCGCGCGCCAGTGGCGGGCCGAGCGGTCCGCAGTGGAGGCGGAGATCGCGGCGCTGGGCTGGCCGGTGTTCGTCAAGCCGGCGCGGTCGGGTTCGAGCATCGGCATCTCGAGAGTGGCGTCCCCCGACGAGCTCGCGGAGGCGCTCGACGCCGCGCACGCCCACGACCCCAAGGCGGTCGTCGAGGCCGGCGTCCACGGCCGCGAGATCGAGTGCGCGGTGCTCGGCGGCCGGCACGGCGGTCCGCCCCGGCCGAGCCAGCTGGGCGAGGCGGTCGTCGTCGACACGCATACCTTCTACGACTTCGAGGCCAAGTACCTCGCCGACGACGTGGTGTTGGTGTGCCCGGCGGAGGTTCCCGTCGAGGTGGCGGAGCAGATGACGTCGCTCGCGGTCCGGGCGTTCGAGGCGGCGGGGTGCGAGGGCCTCGCCCGGGTCGACTTCTTCTACACCGACGACGGCCGGGTGATCCTCAACGAGATCAACACGATGCCCGGTTTCACGCCCTCCTCGATGTACCCGTTCGCGTGGGAGAAGAGCGGGCTGAGCTACTCGGAGCTCATCGACGAGCTGGTGACCCTGGCGCTGGAGCGGCCGCTCGGCCTCCGCTGACGCCGACCCTCTGGAGTGGTCACGATGACGTCATTCCGGCCCGGTCACGCCAACGACGGCGCAACGCGAAAGCGGCCGACTTGGGTTGGCGGTCCCGCGTGAACGCGCCCTTCTTGTTGCCGCCGACCCGCATGATGCCTGGCGTGGTCATGAAGTCGGCGAAGTTCCACATCTGTTCGCCGACGACCGCGTCGATGCGGTCGAAGACGCGGTGGTTCATGTCGAGGTACTCGACCTGGTACTCCTCGCTCCACGGCTGCGGGGTCACCGAGTGCAGACCAGGGTAGGTATCGGCGCCGTACTCGGTGATGATGATCGGCTTGCCTTCGCTCGCCCAACATCTCAGCTCTTCCTCCCACGCGCGTTCCGCCGCCGGCAGGTCGCCTGTGTTGACGTACCAGCCGTAGTACCGGTTGAGCATGAGGACATCACCGAACTGCGAGACGCGGCACTTGCCATAGGGAGCGAGCATCACGTTGACGAAGCCGACCGGACGCGTGGGGTCAGCCTCTCGGGCCACGTCGAACAGCGGGCGGAAGTAGCTCTCCGCGCCTTCCGTGTGCGATTCGGGTTCATTGGCGATCGACCACAGCACGACGCTGGGGTGGTTCTTGTCGCGGGCGATCAGCTCGCGGATCGCCTGAGCGTGAACTTCTCGGGTCTCCTCGTTGATCGTCTCGGGGGAGAACGTCGTATACCCCTGGCCCCCGAAGATGCCGCCGCCGAGGCCCATGTTCAGACCGACGGCCGCCGTCTCGTCGATGAGCACCATGCCCTGCCGGTCGGCGTAGTCCAGGACGTCCTCCGAGTAGGGATAGTGCGACGTGCGGAAGGAGTTGGCGCCGATCCACTTGAGCAGTTCGAAGTCGTGCAGCAGGTACGCGTCGCTGTGCCCCTTGCCGATCACGGGAATGTCCTCGTGCTTGCCGAAGCCTGTGAAGTAGAACGGTTCTCCATTGAGAAGGAACTTGGTCCCGCGCACCTCGACGGTGCGCACGCCGACGCTCTGGTGGTACGAGTCCACCGGATCGGAGTCGGAGGATGGGTCCACCAGCTGGACCTCCAGGTCGTAGAGGTAGCCGTCACCGGGCGCCCAGGCGTGCACCGGCTCGACGGTGAGGGTCCCGCTGTCACCGGTGGCGGTCGCCACCTCGGTGCCGTTCGCATCGCGAAGGACCACTCTGACGTCCAGCTGTTCGGCGTCGACCGTCTTCACCGCGTAGCCGACCGAGCCCGAAGTCCCGTCCAGGCTGGTGACGACGGTGATGTCGTCGACGTGGGCGGGCGGTCTGGCGTGCAGCCAAACGCTGCGGTGCAGCCCGGCGTAGTTGAAGAAGTCGTGCCAGTAGAGCTGCTTCCTGCCCGTCGGCGTGTCCTCGATGACGCCGGGCGGGATGGTCTGGAACGACAAGGTGTTGTTGACCACGGCGGTGATCCGGATCTGCCTGCCCGGCGTCACGGCCGACGTGACGTCGGCCTCGAACGGCGTGTAGCCGCCTTCATGTGAAACCACCTCGGTGTCGTCCACCCACACCGTGGCCCGGTGTGTCGCCGACTCCAACGTGAGCACGACCTGGTCGCCCTCCCATCCGCGAGGGACAAAGACCGTGCGCTGGTACCAGATGTCGCCGACGTAGTCGCGGACCGAAGCATCCGCCGCGATGTCGTTGAAGCTGCCGGGCACCGCCATCTCTCGGGCGTAGGGCAGCGGTCCCTCCCACCAACCTCCGTCTCTGCCGGCGCTGTCGGGATCCAAGGCGAAGGACCACAGGCCGTCGAGACGCTTGCGCTCACGGGTGGGGCCGTCCTGGGGGCGAAGCATGTGGCAATTCCTCTCCAACAGAAAGCAACCGGCCGAACAGAAACAGTGAAGCCATTCACCCAGTCGAGCCGCGGCACGGCAACCGTTGCGGTCGCGGCCCGGTGCCCGTCGGCGTCAGCTGCAGTGGCGCCCGGTCTCCGGCAGCGCCTGCGCCGCCGCGGCGAAGACCGGCAGCAGGGACCCACCCGGCACGTCCGACTTGGGGATGAGCACCTCGATTGCCGGATTGCGGCCGTAGGTCACGAACCGCGTGCCGTCGCTGAGCGGCGTCGCCACCCAGTCGACGCCGTTGACGCTGAGGCAGTCGTCGGTCGTCGGACCCGGGGGAGCCACCCCGCACCGGGCGACGATCGCCGGATCGCCCCACGCGTGCACCGCGGGGTCCACCGGGTCGGTCGCCACCGGCTGACGACCCGAGACGGACGCCGGCCACGCTGCGGCAGCGGTGACGCATACCGGATCACCGCCCTGGGCCGGCACGGTGACGGGCACGCCCCGGGAGCATCCGCCCAGCAGCGCGGCGGCGGCGAGTAGGAGGAGGGCGGACCTCAGACGTGGACCACCGTGCACGTGAGGGTCCGAGTGATGCCAGGCACGTCCTGGATCTTGGCGATGACCAGCTTGCCCAGCTCGTCGACGGTGTTGGCCTCGACCCGGGCGATGACGTCGTAGGGACCGGTCACGTCCTCGGCGAGGGAGACCCCGGAGATCCTGGCGATGGACTCGGCGACGGACGCCGCCTTGCCGACCTCGGTCTGGATCAGGATGTATGCCTGGACCACCTACGACACACCTTCTTCCGCAATGAGGACGTGGGCGCGGCGGTGCGCCCAAGGGCAGACGCTACCGTGCGCCCAATGGGCCCAGGAAAAGGCGGACGCCGGACGGTGGCCGACGTCGGCGAGGACGAGCTGCTGGCCATGGTCTTCCCGGTCCTCGCCGCGGCCGGAGAGTCTCGCGACGTGACCGTTGGCCCCGGCGACGACGCGGCCGTGCTCACGGTCGGGGCCGGTGGTCTGGTCGCCACGACCGACGCCGTGGTCCACGGCCGCGACTGGCACGACGAGTGGTCGACCGGGGAGGACGTCGGCGCCAAGGTCGCCGCCCAGAACCTCGCCGACGTCGCAGCCATGGGGGCGCGGCCGGTGGCGCTGCTGGTGACCCTCGTCATGGCCCCGTCGACGGCGCTCGACTGGGTGCTCGACCTGGCCCGCGGTCTGGCCACCGTCGCCGCGTCGGCGGCCTGTCCGGTGGTCGGCGGGGACTTGTCGTCGGCGCCCGAGGGCGTGCTCACGGTGTCCGTGACGGCGTTCGGCTCCTTGGACGGACGTCGAGCGGTGCTCCGGTCCGGCGCGCAGGTCGGTGACGTGGTGGCCGTGGCCGGGTCCCTGGGGCTGTCCGGAGCCGGGTTGCGGCTGTTGTCGGAGGGGCGAGCCGAGGCAGATCCCGAGGCGGTCGCGGTGCACCGTCGGCCGTCCCCACCCCTGGCTCTCGGACCGGTCGCGGCCGACGCCGGGGCGACGTCGATGATCGATCTCTCGGACGGCTTGCTCCGCGACGCCTCGCGGGTCGCGACGGCGAGTGGAGTATGCGTCGACCTCTCGTCCGCGGCGCTGGCCGGGGATGTGGGCCGGCTGGAGCCGGTTCTCGGCATCGAGCCTGCGCGCGAGTGCGTGCTCGGCGGTGGCGAGGAGCACTCCCTGCTCGCGACGTTCCCCCCCGGCGCCGGCGTGCCGGAGGGCTTCCGCGTCATCGGCAGCGTCCGGGCCGGCCACGGAGTGGCGGTCGACGGCATACCGGAGCAGCCGCGGGGCTGGGACCACTTCGGCGGCTGAGCTGCTTCGTGCGCGCAGCGGTCGGGATTCGATGCCGCTCGGGGCACGAACCGCTAGGGGGTCAGGCGTTGCGCGCGACCTTGCCCGCCTTGAGGCACGAGGTGCAGACGTTAAGGCGCTTCGGGGTCACGCCGTCGACCAGCGTACGGACGCGCTGGATGTTGGGGTTCCAGCGGCGCTTGGTGCGACGGTGCGAGTGCGAGATGTTGTGGCCGAAGGACGGCCCCTTGCCGCAGACGTCACAGGTGGCAGCCACGGTGGATCTCCTGATGGATCGGATGAGAACGTGAGGGCGCCCGCGACATCCCGGCCGCTGGGCAACCGATCAAGAGTAGCCGAGCCCCGTACGACCGGCCAAAACGAGCGCCGTCGGACGCTTCGAGTGGGAGCGGATAGCGCGGCTGTGAAGAGGCGGCGTCGTCGGTCGGCGCCGACGAGTAACCTGCCCCCACGGATCGTGCGGTCCGACCGGGGAGGGCCGGTGCCGAGGAGACGAGGACTGCGGTGACGGGCAGTGACGTGGGGGCTGACATCCTCACGCGCCTCGACACGGCTGCCGCGCGCCGCTGGGCGGTGGTGACGCGGGCGGCGTTCGCCGCGCGTCGGGCCGAGATCGACGCGCTGAACGTCTTCCCCGTGCCCGACGGTGACACCGGCACCAACCTCTACCTCACGTTCGACGCCGCGCTCGACGCCGCCCGGGTGGAGTACGAGGAGCGGGAGCGTTCCGGGCGCGCGGTCGACGACACCGACCTGGCGACGGAAGCCGACGCCTTCGCGCGCGCCCTGCTCCTCACGGCTCGCGGCAACTCCGGGGTGATCCTCAGCCAGATCTTCCGCGGCTTCGCCGACGAGGCGGCGGCCACCGGAGTCTCGGGCATCGACGCGAAGGGCCTTGCGGCGGCGATGACCCGAGCAGACGAGCTGGCCTGGTCGAGCGTGGCCCACCCGGTCGAAGGGACCATCCTCAGCGTCTCCCGGGCGGCGGCAGGCGGGGCGAGGTCGGCCCTCGACGAGGAGGGCGAGGACCTGTACGCGGTCTCCTCCGCCGCCCTGGAGGCGGCCCGGGACGCGCTGGCCCGAACTCCCAGCCAGCTGCCCCGGCTGGCCCAGGCCGGGGTGGTCGACGCCGGCGGCGCGGGCTACGTGCTGCTCCTGGAGTCGCTGGAGCGCGTGGTCACCGGTGACGTCCTCGCCGAGTCGCTCGCCGGGGAGGACCCGCTGCGCCGTCGCCCCGGATGGACCCAGCCGGCGACGCCGGTCCGGCGGGGCGGCGACCTTGAGCGGGGCGGACCGGCATACGAGGTCATGTACCTGCTCTCGGACGCCACCGACGAGGCGGTCGACGTGATGAAACAGCGCCTGGACGGCCTCGGCGACTCGCTGCTCGTCGTCGGTACCGGCGACCTCCACAACGTTCACGTCCACGTCGACGATGTCGGTGCCGCCATCGAGGCCGGCATCGCCGCCGGCCGACCACACCGGATCCGGGTCACCCACTTCCACGACCAGCTGGCGACCGCGCCCGACCAGGACGCCCAGGCCGTCGTCACGTGCGCCGCGGGGGAGGGGCTGGCTGGCACGTTCCGAGCGGCGGGAGCCTGGGTGGTTGCCAGCGGACCCCGGCGGCGCGCCAACGCGGCGCAGTTCCTCGAGGCCGCCCGGTCGACCGGGGCCGGCCGCGTCATCCTGCTCCCCAACGACGGCGACACGCTGCTCGCCGCCAACGCCGCCGCCAAGGTGGCCGCCGAGGAGGGCATCGACCTGCGCGTCGTCGCGGCGCGCACTGCGGTCCAGGGAATCGCGGCGCTCGCGGTCTACGACCCCGACCGGCCGTTCACCGACAACGTCCTGACGATGAGTAGCGCCGCCGCGGCCACCCGCAACGGCGCCGTCACCGTGGCCACCAAGGAGGCGCTGACGTCTGGTGGTCCGTGCCGTCCGGGCGACGTCCTCGGAGTCGTCGACGGCGACATCGTCCTGGTCGGCGACGACCTGACCCGCGTGGGCACGGACGTGGTCGAACGGCTGCTGTCCAGCGGCGGCGAGCTGCTCACCGTCGTGTCCGGCGAGGACGCCACACCGGCCCTGGGCGAGGACGTCGCCGCGGTGGTCCGCCGGCATCGCCGCGACCTCGAGGTGACCCAGATCTACGGCGGGCAGCCGCTCTACCCCCTCCTGCTCGGGGTGGAGTGACGGTGGTGCTCACCGAGGAGTCGCCGATCGTCCGGGTTGCGGGGACGAAGGCGGCGCCGCTACTGACGAAGAACAAGGGGATCCGCACGGTCGGCGACCTGCTCGAATACGTTCCGCGCACCTACGTCGCCACCAACGCCTTGACCGACCTCTCGACGCTACGCGACGGCCAGACCATCCTCGTCGTGGCCGAGGTGGCCCGGGCGGTGACCCGGCCCATGCGGAACCGCCGCCAGAAGATGCTCACCGCCACGCTCACCGACCGGCGGATCGAGATCGACGTGACCTTCTTCAAGGCCTGGGGCCACGAGGCCAAGCTGGTCCCGGGCAAGGTGGGGATCTTCGTCGGGGTCGTGTCCACGTTCAACGGGCGCTGGCAGCTGACCCACCCGGAGTACGAGATCCTCGGATCCGCGCGGGACGGGTGGGACGTCGGGCCGGATGGGTCGCTGGGGAGCGGAACGCGGCTCGACGCATACCGAGAGCACCGCATCCCCGTCTACTCCGAGACCGGCAACGCGAGCTCCCTCCAGATTCGCCGCATGGTCGAGCAGGCCATGCACGACGTGGAGGAGATCCGCGAGCCACTGCCGGCGTCGGTGCGCGAGCGGCGCGGGCTGCTCGGGCGTCGCGAGGCGCTGGAGCTGGTGCACTCGCCACGGGTGGAGGAGGACCCCGACGTGGGCGTCGACCGGCTGCGATACGACGAGGCCTTCGTGCTGCAGGCGATCCTCGCCCAGCGACGCAAGAGCGTCGAGGCGATGGAGGCGACCGCGCGTCTGCCGCGCCCCGGCGGCCTGCTCGCGGCGTTCGACGCGCGGCTTCCGTTCGAGCTCACCGTCGGACAGCAGGCGGTGGGGGAGACGCTCGCGTCGGAGCTCGCCCGAAGCCGGCCGATGCACCGGCTGCTCCAAGGGGAGGTCGGTTCGGGCAAGACCGTGGTGGCTCTACGGGCCATGCTCGCCGTTATCGACGCGGGTGGTCAGGCCGCGCTGCTCGCCCCGACCGAGGTCCTCGCCGCCCAGCACCACCGCTCCATCTCGGCGCTGCTGGGCGACCTGGCCATGGGTGGGCAGCTCGGCGGTTCCGACATCGGCACGCGCGTCGTGCTGCTGACCGGGTCACAGTCCTCCGCCGCTCGGCGGGCGGCGCTCAACGACGCGGTCACCGGCGATGCGGGGATTGTCGTGGGGACGCACGCGCTGATCCAGGAGCACGTGGCATTCCATGACCTGGCACTGGTCGTGGTCGACGAGCAGCACCGGTTCGGCGTCGAACAGCGGGACGCGTTGCGGGAGAAGGGCCGCACACCCCCGCACCTGCTGGTCATGACCGCCACGCCGATCCCGCGGACCGTGGCCATGACGGTCTTCGGTGACATGGAGACATCGACGCTGCGCGAGCTGCCCGCGGGGCGCCTCCCCATCCAGACCCACGTCGTCGAGACCTCGAAGCCGGGGTGGGTGGACCGGGCCTGGCGGCGGGTCGCCGAGGAGGTCGGGAAGAGGCACCAGGCATACGTCGTCTGCCCGAAGATCGGCGACCCGGCCGATCCCGACGCCGCGGACGACCTGGTCGACGATCCTGGGCTCGAGCCGCCGGGTGAAGGGGATGGGGCGGCGCGCGAGCTCACCGGCGTCTACCCCATGGCCGATCACCTGCGAGCGGTTCCGGCCCTCGCCGGGCTGCGGATCGAGGTGCTTCACGGACGACTCGAGGCGGACGTCAAGGACCGCACGATGCGAGCGTTCGGCGCCGGCGAGATCGACGTCCTGGTGTCGACGACGGTCATCGAGGTCGGGGTCGACGTCGCCAACGCCTCGGTGATGGTCGTCATGGACGCGGACCGGTTCGGAATCTCGCAGCTGCACCAGCTGCGTGGACGGGTCGGTCGCGGAACCGTGCCGGGTCTCTGCCTGCTGCTCACCGACGCGGTCGAGGGGACTGCGGCCCGTGAGCGACTCGACGCGGTGGCGGCTACGACGGACGGGTTCGAGCTGGCTCGGCGCGATCTCGAGCTGCGCCGGGAGGGCGACGTGCTGGGCGCCCGGCAGAGCGGCCGCGCGTCGTCGGTCCGCTTCCTCCGGATGGCCAACCCGCACGACGCGCGGATCATCACCGCCGCGCGGGAGGACGCCACGGCGGTCGTCGACGCCGACCCGACGCTCGCTGACCACCCCGAGCTGGCCGCCCGGGTTGCGGCCCGGCTCGACGAGGAGCAGGCGGCCTACCTGGAGCGGGGCTGACGCCCATGACTCGACCCTGACCCGGATCATCAGCGGCGCCGCCGGGGGGCGCCGGCTGCACACCTCGGCGGGACCGCGGACCCGGCCCACCTCCGACCGGGTGCGCGAGGCGCTCTTCTCCCGGCTCGAGCACCTCGACGTGCTCGCCGGCGCGCGAGTGCTCGACTTGTATGCCGGTTCGGGCGCTCTCGGTCTCGAGGCGGCCAGCCGGGGCGCCCGGTCGGTGCTCCTCGTGGACGCCGACCGGGAGGCGGCCAAGGTGGCTCGGGAGAACGCCGCAGTGGTCGGGCTGCCCGGCGTCGTCGTCCGGCAAGACACCGTGGAGCGCGTCCTCGTGGCCGGGCCAGGCGGTGCCGACCGGGCCGACCTGGTCTTCCTGGACCCCCCCTACGACCTGTCCGACGACGCCCTGGGTGACGCCCTGGCCCTGCTGGTCCGGCACGGCTGGCTGGCTCCCGAGGCGCTCGTCGTCGTCGAGCGGTCGTCCCGCAGCCCGGAGCCGCGGTGGTCCGAGGGCCTCGAACCGGCGGGGGAGCGGCGCTACGGCGAGACGCGAATGTGGTTCGCCGACGCGCCCGGACCCGACGACGTGGCCTGACCAGACGACGTGGCCTGACCAGACGACGTGGCCTGACCAGACGACGTGGCCTGACCCGCCGCATACCCCCGCGCCGGTTGCCTCTCCGCCCTCGCCGAGAGGCCAAGTTTGGTCGCTCTGGCGGCCTGAGAACGACGAAACCTGGCCTCTCGGGCAGAGCGAGGGGCGTTGGTAGCGTTCCGGCGTGGCCAGTGACGCGCGCCGGGCGGTCTGCCCGGGATCCTACGACCCGGTCACCAACGGGCACGTCGACGTCGTGACCCGGGCCGCCACCCTCTTCGACGAGGTCGTCGTGGCGGTGCTCTACAACCCGGCCAAGGAGGGCGCCTTTCCCGTCGTGGACCGGGTGAGCCTGCTGGAGGACTCCCTGGCGGGCGTCGGGAACCTGCGCGTCGAGGCGTTCGCCGACCGGCTGCTCGTCGACGTCTGCCGCGACGTCGGCGCGACCGCCATCGTCAAGGGCCTGCGCGGCGGGACCGACTTCGCCTACGAGCTGCCCATGGCGTTGATGAACAAACACCTGACCGGCATCGAGACGGTGTTCCTCCCCGGCGACCCCCGCTTCGAGCACGTGTCGAGCTCCCTCGTCAAGGAGGTCGTCAAGTACGGCGGCGACGTCACCGGCCTCGTGCCCGGTCCGGTGCTGGACGCCCTGAACCGGCAATTTGGGGCCTGACCTGCGGCTCCGGTAATCTGGGACGTCGGTCTTCGTCCGTGCTTGACGAGGGCCGAACCCTCGACCTCTCCGAGAAAACTCATGCCGCGCCTCGACCCCCGCAACCCCCTGGTCATCGACACCCGAGACCTGGTTCGGCGGCCGGGAACGATGCAGGAGCTGACCCGGAGGGTGAGGGCTCCCGAGGCCATCGGGACCGACATCATCGCCATCCCCGCGGGTGCCCCGCTGGACCTGGAGATCCGTCTGGAGTCGGTGGTCGAGGGGATCCTCTTGAGCGGTTCGGTCCGAGCCACGGCGACCGGAGCTTGCGTGCGGTGCCTGGAGCCGG
>Ga0307307_10000329_pt1 | contig 10685 bp, 11 predicted proteins | sample ER_DNA_194_FD_194505 | JGI IMG/M metagenome (GOLD analysis project Ga0307307, IMG submission 194505) | Bulk soil microbial communities from the East River watershed near Crested Butte, Colorado, United States - ER_DNA_194 | ecosystem: Environmental > Terrestrial > Soil > Floodplain | place...
CGCAGCCGGGTCCGGAGGTACGGGTGCCAGGCCGCCCACCAGGAGAAGGCCGAGAACGCCACCATCGCCGACCAGAACGGCACCACCCGGAACGCGAACGCGGCCGGGTACACGACCGCCATGGCCACCAGCGCCGCCGGCAACGCCCAGGCCGGCCGGGCCGGCCGCGCCGGGGATGCCGGGGTGGCCGGGCCGGGGTGGTCCCCCTGGCCGGGGTGGTCCCCCTGGCCGGGGTGCCCTCCTGGGCCGGGGTGCCCTCCCAAGCCGGTCGCGGGCTGGGCCGCCGGGCCTGGGGTGCCGAGGTCGTCGGCCGGACCGGAACCGTTCCAGGCAAGCTCCCGGCGCGGCACCCAGCCCGGGCGGTGCGGCGCCTCGGGAGGGGGCTGGTCGGTTGGGTGGATGACCGGGTTCCGGCGAGCTGGAGCCATACCCGAAGCATAGGCGGGCCCGCCCACCACCGCCCCTCGGCGCCGCTGCTACCATCGCACCCGCCATCTCCTGACCTGCGAGGATGAGCCGTGCCCGAGACCGTCGTCCACCTGGTGCGCCACGGCCAGGTGGAGAATCCTCGCCGGGTCCTCTACGGTCGCCTGCCCGGCTACCACCTGTCGCTGCGCGGCCGCGCCCAGGCCGGCCTGCTGGCCGCCCACTTCGCTGGCACGCCCCTGGCCGCGGTGGTGGCCAGCCCCCTGGAACGGGCCCAGCAGACGGCCACGCCGATCGCCGCCGCCCACGGCCTCGAGGTCCGGACCGACCTGCGCCTGATCGAGACCAGCAACGTCTTCGAGGGGGCCGCCGGCAACGTCGTCTGGTACATCCTCCGCCACCCCAAGCTGTGGTGGAAGCTGCGCGACCTGCGCACCCCGTCCTGGGGCGAACGCAACGTCGACATGGTCGAGCGGGTCCACGCCGCCGTCGACGCCGCCCGGGCGGAGTTCGCCGGCGGCCACGTCGTCCTCGTCTCCCACCAGGCCCCCATCTGGGTCGCCCGCCTCGCCTTCGAGCGCCGCCGCCTCACCCACTGGCCAGGCTGGCGCCGCTGCACCCTGGCCAGCGTCACCACCCTCACCTTCGACGACCACCACCTCACCTCCATCACCTACGCCGAACCCGCCGCCCCCGCCCTCCAAGGCCCCACCCCCGCCGACCCGGTCGTTCCCGGGGTTGCCGGTCCGGCCGGGCGGCTGATTCCCGACCCCGGCGATCCGCGCCGGCCCGAACGGGAACCGCGGTAGGCGGTGGTCCTTCAGCGGGGACGGTGCTGGTCCTGCTGGGCCCAGGCGGCGCGGAGCAGGGACCTGACCTCCTCGTCGGAGGTCTGGGGGAACGACCGGTAGGAGTAGCCGACCGCCCGGAACGGTCGCGGGGTGGTGGCGCAGACCACCTCGTCGGCCTCCTCACCCAGGCGCTGGCAGGTCGAGGCGGGAGCCGTCGGGACCGCCACCACCACCCGGGCCGGGCCGAGGCGGCGGGCGGCGGCCACCGCTGCCCGCATGGTCGAGCCGGTGGCGAGGCCGTCGTCGACCAGGATCACCACCTGGCCGGCCAGGTCGGGCGGCCCCCGGCCCTCGCGGTAGCTCCGCTCGCGCCGGGCCAGCTCGCGCTCCTCGGCCTCGGCGACCCGCTGCAGCTCGGCCTCGCCGAGCCTGAGCCGGCCGACCACCTGCTCGTTGACGACCCGGACCCCGCCGGTGGCGATCGCGCCCATGGCCAGCTCCGGCTGGCCGGGCACGCCCAGCTTGCGCACGACGAACACGTCCAGCGGCGTCCCGAGGGCATGGGCGACCCGCGCCGCCACCGGCACCCCGCCCCTCGGCAGGGCGAGCACCAGCACGTCCGGCCGGCCCGCATAGTGGCCGAGCAGCCCGGCCAGGGTGTCGCCGGCCTCGACCCGGTCGCGGAACAGCGTCCTCGGCACGGCGGTGGCCCGATCAGCGCGACGGCGGCCCGATCAGCGCGACGGCGGCCCCTCAGCGCGGAGCGTCGTCCTCGTCGAACGGCACCGGCATGGCCTGCTCCAGGGCGTCCTCCTCCGGGACCTCGACGTCGATCTCGGGAACCTGCTCGGGGGTGTCGCGATCGAGCAGCGGCTGGCGCTGCTCCAGCGCGTCGGCCTCGGGCACGGCGTCGGTCATCGATCGTCCTCCTCATGACGAGCGGCGGCTCTGGACCCAGTGCGATCGTTCCCACCCTAGCGCCCTCGGCTCACCCCCGGAAGCGGCCGTCCACAGCCCCGTCCCGGGGCGACGGGCACCGTCGGCGCCAGGATGCGTTCAGGCGCCGGGCTGGCCGGTGTCGTCCCCCTCGGCCTGCTCCTTGTCGTCGGCCTGCTCGGCCTGGGGCGACGCCGCCCCGGCGGCGCTGGTCGGCTCGCTGTCCTGGTCCTGGCCGGTGTGCTCAGGTCCCTCGCTCATGCTGCATCACCTTCCTGACGATGCCGCGGCACCGCGCGTCGGGTGCCTTCTCCATGACCGTGCCCGGCGGCCGGCCGGGTCAGAAGCGGTGCTCGACGGTGCCGCCCAGCGCGCTCCAGACCTCCTGGACGTTCTCGTAGGCACGGCCGGCCGGGAGGGCTTCCAGGCGCTCCAGCACCTCGGTAGGGGCCTGGTTGCCCTCGGCGTCGGCCAGCAGCGCCTCCCGGTCGGCCGGGAACGTGCTCGGGTTGAGGAACCGGGCGATGTCGGCCCTGGTCTCGGCGTCGTCCAGGTCGAGCGAGGCCGCCGTCGCCCTGCCGCCGCTCAGGCGGGCGTCCGGGGTGGGCTGGCCCTCCCCCGGCCCCTCCTGCTCGCGGTGCTCCTCGACCCGGCTCTCGACCGGCGCGCCCTGCTGCAGCGACCGGGTCTCGTGGTCCAGCTGCTCGTCGACCCTCGGGCTGTGCCTGTCGCTTCCTCGCTCCAAGATGTCGCTCCTCGGTCCGCTACTGCTTCTTGCCGATGGCCTCGGCCAGCTCGGCCTTGCTCATGCGGGAACGGCCCTTCACCCCGAGCTTCTTGGCCCGCTCGTACAGCTCCTGCTTGGAGTTGCCGACGGCGTCGACCCCGCGGTAGGTCTTGCCCGAGCCCTTGCGGGCCGCCTTGCCGCTCTTGGCCGCCTGCGGGTCGGAGGGGCCCTTCTGCTTCTTGGGCTCCCAGTGGTCGCCCTTCTTCTCGAACGAGTGCTTGACGGCCGAGAAGGCGGTGCGGTGCGCCCGCTCCCCCTCTCCGTAGCTCTCCACCGCGCTGTCGTGGGCCTTGCGGTAGGTGCGCCTGGCCTTGGCTGGGGACCGCTGCAACGTGCCTGGCAGGTCCTTGTCCTTGTTCTTCGGCATGCCGGCCCTCCTTGCCTCGTGTCGGCCGATTGCTACCCCGTCAGCGCGGCCGTAAAGCCGGCGCTGCGGCGGAGGCCGATGGAGGATGCCGGACCCTGAGGTCGAGGTTCAGTTGAGGGTGCCGAACCGGAGGGTGTCCCGGTCGAACAGGCGCGACTCGATCGAGCGCAGGTTGGAGCGGGTGCAGGCGGTGCAGAGGTAGATCCAGCCGCGGACGCCCGTCTGGATGGTCCAGCCGAGCGGCAGCCCGGGTCCGGCGGTGTCGGCGATGGTCGCGCAGTACTGGCACACCGGCGGCCTGGCCCCCCGCTCGCGTTCCTTCTGTCGCCCCATGCGGCAATTGTGCCGCCGGGGCTCGCTTCGCTGCCAGGCGGCCGGTCTAGCCGTCCTCGGCCGGGGTGAGGAGGGCGAGCAGCTCGTCGCCGTAGCGGTCCAGCTTGCTGGGGCCGATGCCCTCGACGGCCAGCAGCTCGCCGCGGCTGCGGGGGCGGCGTTCGCTGAGGGCGGCCAGGGTGCGGTCGTTGAAGACCACGTAGGCGGGCACGCCGTCGGCCTCGGCCCGCTTGCGCCGCCAGGCCCTGAGCTGCTCGGCCAGGGGGCCGTCGGCCCGCACGCTGGCCCTGCCGACCCGGGCCATGCCGCTCGCCACCGCCCGGGGCCGCACCCGGGACCCGCCCGGCGGGACCAGGTCGTCGAGGAACCGGGAGGGCTTGCGGGGCTGCTCGCGGCCCGACGGCCCGGCCCGCCGGGCCGCCCACGACAGCCACAGGTGGACCCGGGCCCGGGTCAGCCCGACGTACAGCAGCCGCCGTTCCTCGGCCACCTCCTCGGGCGTGCTCGCCTGCCGGATCGGCAGCACCCCCTCCTCGAGCGCCGGCAGCAGCACCGCGTCGAACTCCAGCCCCTTGGCCCGGTGGTAGGTGAGCAGGTTCACCCCTCCCCCGGTCCCCTCGGCCTCCTGCGCCGCCCGCCGCCCGACCTCCTCGAGGAACATGGCCATCCCCACCACCGCCCCGGCGGCCTCCTCCGCATCGCTACCCGGGCCCTCCCCGCCCTCGGGACCCCCCTCGGCGCCGGGAGCCGGTGCCCCGGGGGCTTCCAGGCGTTCGGCGATGCCGAGGAGGGTGACCAGGCTGGCGTGGCGCTGGCGGGCCTCCTCGCCGTCGGGTTCCTCGTCGCGGCGGAACCCGAAGCGCTCGAACCAGACCGCCTCCAGGGCGTCGACCAGGCCACCGCCGGCGGCTCTGGCCGTCCGCGAGCGCAGCACCCCGATGGCCCGCAGCACCTCGGTCCGGCGGAAGAACAGCTCGCCCCGGACCTGGTAGCGGATGCCGGCCGCGGCCAGCGCCTCCTCGAACGGGGGGATCTGGGCGTTGGTCCGGACCAGCACCGCGACCTCGTCCAGGTCGACCCCGGCCCGGGCCAGGCGACCGACCTCGGCGACCAGGGCCCTGACCTCCCGCTCGGCGTTCTCGAAGGCGACCACGGCCGGTTCGGGGCCAGCGGGCCGGGTCGCGACCAGCCGCTTGCCCCCGGCCTGGCCGCGGCCCGGGGTGCCGGCCAGCAGCCGGTTGGCCAGGGTCAGCACCTCGGGGCTGGAGCGGTAGTTGTCCTCCAGCCGGACCAGCCGGGCCTCGGGGAACCGGCGGGAGAAGCCGGTCAGGTACTCGGAGGTGGCCCCGGTGAAGGTGTAGATGGTCTGGTCCTCGTCGCCGACCACGGCCAGGTCGCGCCGCTCCCCCAGCCACGCCTCCAGCAGCGCCTGCTGGAGCGGGTTGGTGTCCTGGTACTCGTCGACCGAGAACCAGCGGTACTGGCCGCGGAACTCCTCGGCGACGTCCTCGCGGGTCTCGAACCCCTCCAGCATGCGGACCAGCATGTCCTCGAAGTCGATCCGCCCGGCCCGCTCCTTGGCCCGCTCGTAGCGCCGGAACACCCCGGCGAACAGGTCGCCGGGGATCGGCGGGGTGCGGCCCATGGCCTCGGCGGCCGCCTGGTAGCTGGAGGGGTCGAGGCGCCGCGCCTTGGCCCATTCCACCTCGTCGGCCAGGTCCTTCACGGCGGTGAACTTGTACCCGCCGGGGAGGCTGCGCTGCAGCGGGGCCAGCAGCGGGGCCTTGGAGGCGGCCACCTCGGGCAGCCGGCTGTCGGACAGCCGCGACCAGAAGTAGCGGAGCTGTCGGAAGGCGGCGGCGTGGAAGGTCTGGGCCTGGACCCCGGGGAACCCGAGGGCGGCCAGCCGCTCGCGCATCTCGTTGGCCGCCTTGTCGGTGAAGGTGACCACCAGCACGTGGCCCGGGTGGACGGCCCCGGTGGCGATGGCGTAGGCGACCCGCCGCGAGATCACCCGGGTCTTGCCGGTCCCGGCCCCGGCCAGGATGCACAACGGCCCGGCGGTCGTCTCGACCGCCTCCCGTTGCGCCGGGTTCAGGTCATGGGTGAGGAACTTGGGATGCACGGCTGCCGAGTCTGCCATATGCCCCCGACGGTTCCACCCCGTCATCCACAACCGTGGGCGCTACAGCCAACCTGGCAGCGGGTCGTGGTCGGGGGTGCGCCGGGCGACCCGGACCGCCTTGCCGAGCTCGGCCCGGGGGACGGTGCCGCCGGGCAGGACCCGGACCTCGCAGGTCAGGCCGAGGCGCTCCAGCAGGGCGGCGCCGACCTCGTCGGCCACCCGGGCGCGCTCGGCCTCCTCGGTCTCGGCGCAGATCGACCAGCCGGCGGCCAGCTCGCAGGCCACCACCAGCTTCGGCATGGTTCCGGTGCGGTCGACCACCAGCAGGTAGTGGGGGGCGACGGCCCGCTCGGCGACCAGCACCGCCTCGACCTCGCTCGGGTAGACGTTCACGCCCCTGATGACCAGCATGTCGTCGCGGCGGCCGGTCACCTTGGACATGCGGGCCAGGGTCCGGCCGCAGGCGCAGGCTGAGCGGTCGAGGGCGGCGATGTCGCCGGTCCGGTAGCGCAGCAGCGGCATCGCCTCCTTGGTCAGGGTGGTGAAGACCAGCTCGCCGCGCTCCCCCGGCTGCAGCGGCCGCCCCGAGTCCGGGTCGACCACCTCGACCAAGAAGTGGTCCTCGTTGACGTGCAGGCCGGCCTGGGCCTCGACGCACTCGCAGGCCACCCCGGGGCCGATGACCTCCGACAGGCCGTAGATGTCGAGCGCCTTCAGCGGCAGCAGCGCCTCGATCTGGGCCCGCATGGCCTCGCTCCAGGGCTCGGCCCCGAAGATCCCGACCCGCAGGGAGACCTCGTCCCTGGCCAGGCCGGCCTCGCCGAGCGCCTCCCCCAGCCGGGCCGCGTAGCTGGGGGTGCAGCAGAGGACTTCGGGCCGCAGGTCGCGCACCAGGGTGACCTGGCGCTGGGTCTGCCCGCCGGACACCGGCACCAGCGTGCACCCGATCAGCTCGGCCCCGGCGTGCATGCCGAGCCCGCCGGTGAACAGCCCGTACCCGTAGGCGTTGTGGACCACGGTGCCCGGCCGGGCGCCGGCGCAGCCGAGGGCGCGGGCGCACACCTGGGCCCAGAGCTCCAGGTCGGCGCGCGAGTAGGCGACCAGGGTGGGGCGGCCGCCGGTGCCCGAGGAGCCGTGGACGCGCAGGACCTGCTCGCGGGGGACGGCCAGCAGGCCCCAGGGGTAGCCGTCCCACAGGTCCTGCTTGGTGGTGAACGGCAGACCGGCCAGCCCCTCCAGGCCGACCCCCCCTGGCCCGACCCCGGCGCCGGCCAGCCGCTCCCGGTACAGGGGGCTGCGCTCGGCCAGCCGCCCGAGCAGGTCGTCCAGACGCCTGGCCTGGAGGCCGGCCCGTTCGTCGGCCGACATCCGCTCGGCCTTCGGGTCCCACATGGTGTCCATCTTGACCAATCCACCTCCCGGCCGGATGCGAAGCTGCCGCCGCCCGATCCTACCCATCCGGGCACAGCCCGACTGTCGCCGCCTCCGAGGGGTATCGTGAGGGGGTGGCGGGGCCACCCGCCGCCGACGACCCGGCAACGGCGCTGGGCGGGTCCGCCCCTGCCCCGCGATCGCGATGACCGAGCGCAGGAGGGCGATGTGGGCGTCTTCGACAAGATGGCCGAGCACGGCCACGAACAGGTGGTGTTCTGCTTCGACCGGCAGACCGGGATGCGGGCGATCATCGCCATCCACGACACCGCCCTCGGCCCGGCCCGTGGCGGCACCCGCTACAAGGCATACGACACCGAGGAGGACGCGCTCGAGGACGCCCTGCGGCTCTCCAAGGGCATGACCTACAAGTTCGCCTTCACCGACCTGCCTCGCGGCGGCGGCAAGGCGGTGCTGCTCAAGCAGGACGGCGCCGCCGACAAGCGGGTGCTGCTGCGCTCCTTCGGGCGGTTCGTGCAGCTGCTCGCCGGCCGCTTCGGCACCGGCCCCGACCTGGGCACCTCGGCCCAGGAGATGGTCGACATCGCTCGGGAGACCGACTTCGTGTGGGCGATCGACCAGCGGTTCGGGGGCACCGGCGACTCGACCCCGCTGACCGCGCGGGGCGTGTTCGCCGGGATCGGCGCCGCCCTCGACGAGGTGTACGGCACCCCCGACGTGGCCGGGCGTCGGATCGCGATCCAGGGGCTGGGTGGGGTGGGCGGGCACCTGGCCGAGCTGCTGGTGGCCAACGGGGCGGTGGTGACCGGCTCCGACCTCGACCCGGGCCGGGCCAAGGAGCTGGCCGAGCGGCTCGACATCACCCTCGAGGACCCCGACGCCCTGTACGAGCTGGACTGCGACGTGTTCAGCCCCAACGCCGTCGGCGGGGTGCTGAACGAGCACACCATCTCCCGGCTGCGCTGCCGGATCGTCGCCGGCGGGGCCAACAACCAGCTGGCCAGCGCGGCCGACGGCCGGCGGCTGCTGGAGCGCGGCATCCTGTACGCCCCCGACTACGTGATCAACTCGGCGGCGCCCTATGCGGTGATCGGGGCCGGCGAGCTGCGCTACTCCCCGGAACGGCTGGACGTGTCGGTGCAGGGGGTGTCCGAGGCCCTGCGGCTCATCTTCCGCCGGGCCCGGGCCGAGGGCGCCCCGACCGCCGAGGTCGCCGACCGGATCGCCGAGGAGCGGATCGCCTCCGCCGCCCACCTGCGCGCCATGACCCCCGGGACCGGAGCGGTTCCCCGGGCCTGATCCCGAGCCTGGCTGCGGCCAGCGCGGGTCGTCCCGCGCCCCTGATCCGCCGAGCCCTGGCAAACTGCGCGTAGCGGCCGGCATGAGGAGACGCGCATGGACGACCACTCGGGGCGCATCACGATCATCGCCTCCTCGACGATGGTCCACCACCGGGTCCGCTGCATGATCTGCGACCGCCCGGTCGACCACCGGGTCGTCTTCATGACCAACGACGCCCGGGTCCTGCACGCCGGCTGCGTCCCCGACCACGTGAAGGTCCCAATTCCCGTCCTCCTCCAGGCCATCCGCCGCCTCGAGCGCATGGTCGACCGCGCCCGCACCCCCGGCCCACCGCCACCCGATCCCGAAGGCCCGGTGGCCCCGTCCGTCCAAGAGCCGGACGACCCGGCCGGCGCGGGCGTCCCGGACCCGGAGGAGCCGGGGGAACGCCCCGGCTAGACCCCGCCGGCCGGGACCTGGCCCGCGGCGGGCTCGGCCGACGGTTCGCCGTTGTCGCGCGAGCGGATGAACTCCACGACGTGGCGTACCGCCTCGTCGGCGGGGACGAAGTTGCGCTGGGAGCCGTTGCGGTAGCGGAACGAGACGCTGTGCTGGGCGACGTCCTTGTCCCCGGCCAGCATCATGAACGGCACCTTGGCCCGCTGGGCGTCCCGGATCTTGCGCTGCATCCGGTCGTCGGAGTCGTAGACCTCCACCCGGACCCCCTCGGCGCGCAGGCGCCCGGCCATCTCCTCGAGGTACGGCACCTGGTCGGCCGAGATCGGGATGGCCGCCACCTGGACCGGGGCCAGCCAGGCGGGGAAGGCGCCGGCGTAGTGCTCGACCAGGATGCCGAAGAACCGCTCGATCGACCCGAACAACGCCCGGTGGATCATGATCGGCCGCTGCCTGGTGCCGTCGGAGGCCTGGTATTCGAGGTGGAACCGCTGCGGGAGCTGGAAGTCGACCTGGATGGTCGACAGCTGCCAGGTCCGGCCGATGGCGTCGCGTCCCTGGACCGAGATCTTGGGACCGTAGAAGGCCGCCCCGCCCTCGTCCATCACGTAGTGGAGCCCTTCCTCGTCCATCGCCCGCCGGAGGGTCTCGGTGGCGTCCGCCCACTCCTCCTCGGAGCCGACGTACTTCTCCTTCTCCTCGTCACGGGTGGACAGCTCGAGGTAGAAGTCGCTGAGCCCGAAGTCGGCCAGGAGAGCGAGGACGAACCGGAGCAGCTTCCTGATCTCCTGCTCGACCTGCTCGTGGGTGCAGAAGATATGGGCGTCGTCCATGGTCAGGCCGCGGACGCGGGTCAGGCCATGCAGCACGCCGGACTTCTCGTAGCGGTACACGGTGCCGAACTCGAACAGCGGCATGGGCAGCTCGCGGTAGCTGCGGCCGCGCGAGCGGTAGATGAGGATGTGGAACGGGCAGTTCATGGGCTTGACGTAGTACCGGGTGCCGTCGCCCTCCATCGGCGGGTACATGTTCTCGGCGTACCACCCGAGGTGCCCGGATTCCTGGAACAGCGCCTCCTTGGTGACATGCGGCGAGTTGACGAACAGGTAGCCGGCCTCCTCGTGCCGCTGGCGCGAGTACTCCTCCATCGTCCGCCGGACGATGCTGCCCTTGGGATGGAACACGGCCAGGCCCGAGCCGATCTCGTCCGGGAACGAGAACAGGTCGAGCTCGACCCCGAGCCGCCGATGGTCCCGCTTCTCGACCTCCTCGAGCAGGCGGAGGTGCTTGGCGAGGGCGTCCTTGGACTCCCAGGCGGTGCCGTAGATGCGCTGCAGCTGCGGGTTCTTCTCGCTCCCCCGCCAGTAGGCGCCCGCGGAGCGCAGCAGCTTGAACGCGGGCACGGCACGGGTCGAGGGGACGTGCGGGCCGCGGCACAGGTCACGCCAGCGGCGCTCGCCGGTCCTGGCGTCGAGGTTGTCGTAGATGGTGAGCTGGCCCTCACCGACCTCGACGGCCTCCTCGTCGCTGGCCCGGCTGCGCTGGTCGATGATCTGGAGCTTGTAGGGCTCGTCCGCGAGCTCGGAGCGGGCGTCGTCGTCGGAGACGGGCCGCCGGGCGAAGCGCTGCCCCTCCTTGACGATCTGGCGCATGCGCTGCTCGATCCGCTCCAGGTCCTCGGGGCGGAACGGCTGGGCGACGTCGAAGTCGTAGTAGAACCCGTTCTCGATCGGCGGCCCGATCCCCAGCTTGGCCTCCGGGAACAGGGCCTGGACGGCCTGGGCCAGGATG
>Ga0307307_10000332_pt1 | contig 10646 bp, 13 predicted proteins | sample ER_DNA_194_FD_194505 | JGI IMG/M metagenome (GOLD analysis project Ga0307307, IMG submission 194505) | Bulk soil microbial communities from the East River watershed near Crested Butte, Colorado, United States - ER_DNA_194 | ecosystem: Environmental > Terrestrial > Soil > Floodplain | place...
GGAGCTGAGAGCCAGCTGAATTCTCAAGACGGCCTCACTCGGCCGCACCGACGCTTGCGGTATCAGAGATCGACCTCACGCACCGACACGAGCCACGAAGATACTGCAAACCTGATTTTGCATCGCCAGTGCGCCAAGAAAGCGCCATCTGGCGCCATTCCGCATCACTGGCGATGCGGAATCAGGGAACTCCTACCCTTTCTGCGGCTCTAAGGCGTGGTCTCCCATAGGCCGAGCACATTGCCCTCCGAGTCCTTGAAGTAGGCAAACGCGCCCATGCCGGGGATCGGGGTACGCGGCGCAACCGTGCTGCCGCCACTGTCTTCGATCTGCTTCAAGGCATCATCGATAGCCTCGACGTCGATCGTGATCACTGGCGAGGAGAGTTGCTCGGTGCGCTCGAACATGCCGCCGTTGATAGCGCCCGGTTCGGTGGGCATCTGCGTCTGCTCGTCTGTCGCCGTGGTCTTGACACTTGTGTAATCCCCTTCCCCCATCGGGAAGGTCTGAACTTCCCAGCCGAAGATGGAATCGTAGAATTTCTTCGCTCGATCGAGGTCCTCGGCGGGAATCTCAAAGTGCACGACCTTGCGCATGATCAATCTTCCTCTCCAGATGAGATGTGGGGGTCCATAACAAACCCTCCGACCCGTCGCGGGTCGCTGTCAACACGTGGCTGAGTACGCTGCGGGGCCATGATCCTTACCCATCGTGGAGAGCGGCCGGTCATCCCGGAATCCGCATACGTGGCGCCGTCGGCTGTGTTGTGCGGAGCTGTAACACTCGGCGAGCGTGCCCGAGTACTGCACGGCGCCGTGCTTACGGCTGAGGATGGTGAGATCTGGATCGGCGACGACGTGGTGATTATGGAGAACGCCCTGGTACGCGGCCGGTCGCGCCACCCAGCAACAGTGGGCGACTCCGTGCTCATCGGCCCGCATGTTCACCTCAACGGGGCCACGGTCGAGGACGAGGTCTTCATTGCGACCGGAGCATCGCTGTTCCCGGGCTCGGTCGCCGGCCGAGGATCGGAACTGCGCATCAACAGCGTGTTGCACGTCAACTCGCGGCTGGCCCCGGAAACGACTGTCCCGATCGGTTGGGTCGCGGCAGGAGATCCCGCTCAGCTCTTCTCGCCGGACCAACACGACGCGCTATGGCAGGTGCAGGCCGAACTCGACTTTCCCGGCACTGTGTATGGCGTGGCACGGGGAACGCCGGTGCGTACCATCATGGCTCGACAGGTCGAGTTCTACGGCGCTCACCAGGACGATCAAATCGCTTGATCCGAACGGCCGTTCACGCGCGAACTAAATGGATGCAAGCCGTCATCCGAAGATTCGTGGATGTCTAGTGTTTGTTCAATGCTTGTTCTAGGATTGCCCACAGCTGTCGGCACAAGGAGGCGGCCGCATGGAAAGAGCGACGGCAGATCAGGATCGGGACCTGGTCGACCTCGTGGACGAAGCCGGCCGGGTCATCGGGCAAGCGGCGCGCGCGACCGTACATCACGGCAATACGCCTCGGCATCGCGCGTTCTCGGTTTACCTCACCGATGACGCTGGTCGTGTGCTCCTGACCAGGAGAGCCCTGAGCAAGATCACCTGGCCGGGGGTGTGGTCAAACTCTTGCTGCGGCCACCCGCGACCGGGCGAGTCCGATGTGGCGGCTATTCACCGTCGTGTCTATGAGGAACTCGGTGTGGAGGTCGTCAATGTCGAGGCCGTGCTGCCCGACTTCGGCTACACCGCGACTGATCCGAATGGTCTCGTCGAGAACGAGTCCTGCCCGGTCTATTGCGCCTCGATTGTCGATGCCGCTGTGCTGCGTCCCGACCCCGAAGAGGTCATGGACTATCAGTGGCTGGCCTGGCCCGATCTCGTGGCGACCGTCGAGAAGGCACCCGGCCTGCTCAGTCCATGGGCGGTGGCACAGGTTCAAGGTTTGACCGCTGGGGACCGAACGGCATCGCTGCACCTGAGGGCCGCCAATGGGCATGGCGCCGACGTGCGAATCACCTTGGCCGGCGTTACTCGCTTGCTCGGCGAGCAGAGTCACGAGCTGGCGCGGCTGTGGTGCGAGCTCGATGACGGGCATGCGCCCGAGGTGCTGGCCGAAGATCTGCCGACCTGGCTGGATGATCTTGTGCAGCAAGGTGGTAAGCGGCTCCGGCCGGCCATGTGCCACTGGGGATACGTCGCGTCGGGCGCCGAGCTCGATCAGCCCAGCCACACGGAGCTGATCAGGGCCGCGACGGCTCTGGAACTGCTCCATCAGTTCGCGTTGCTGCATGACGACGTGATGGACGAATCGGATCTACGCCGTGGCCGCCTCGCAGCACATCGGCAGGCTGAGCAGTGGCACGCCGCAGCTGGTGCCCGTGGTGACAGCGCAGCCTTCGGACGCAACCTTGCCGTACTACTAGGTGACCTTGCACTTGTGCAGGCTCATCGGCTGGTGGCGATGCTGAGCCCTCGGCTTCGCGAACTGTGGCACGAGCTGTGCGTCGAGCTTGTGTTGGGCCAGCGTGGTGACCTCACGGGTGCGGCAGCAGGGCGACGCGATCGGCCCCATGCCGAACGGCTCGCTCAACTGAAGTCGGGCTCCTACACCGTGGCGCGCCCATTGGCCCTGGGCGCGACGGCAGGGGGCGGCACTGACGAAGCGCATCGTGCCTTGCGCCGCTACGGCGATCACGCAGGTGCGGCCTTTGCGCTCCGTGACGAAGTCCTCGGGGTGTGGGGAGATCCTGCGATAACAGGCAAGCCCGCGGGCGATGATCTGCGACGAGGAAAGCCAACCGTGCTGCTCAGCCTGGCGGCTCCGCGGTTGAGTGGCACCGCCGCGTCGACGCTGCGGCAAGCTGGATCGCCCACAATGAGCGCCCAAGACGTCGTCGTTCTTCAGGATGCGATGGTGAACGCCGGGGTTCGCACCGAGATGGAGACCTTGATTGCCCAACACGTCGCGGAGGCTATCGCCTGTCTCAACGGCGGAGCTTTGCATCCGTCGGGCGTCGCCGGTCTCACCGAACTCACCAAGGCACTGGCCTGGCGAACGTCCTAGCCGAGCGTCTCAGTGCTCGGCAGGTTAAACAGTGTACAAACCTTTGACAACGATCAGCTGCGCGGAGGTCCCAGTCGGTCGCCCAACTTGGCCGCTCCGCCGCCTATCGAGTGGCCGAGCGCAATCACCGCTTGATTGTTCGACAAGTTGGCCGCGGCGACGGCGTCGTCCTGGTACCGGCCTCCGACGGCAATTAGCACCCGATGGGCAGCGAGCCCCTTGAGGAGCCCAGCTGCCGGCCGGATATCAGCAGCTGTTGGTACGGCGATGACCACCGCATCTGGCTGGTGTCGTTGCACAGCTACGAACCAATCCCGCGCCGGAAGATCTGGTCCCAGATGGAGAACCGCCATTCCTCGCCGCCGGGCCGCCGTGGCGTACGCGAGAATGCCGAGCTCATGGTGGCAGCCGGCGGGCACTCCGGTTAGCAAGAGCGGGAAGCGCTCGCTGTCCATCGCGGCCGCGTCGAATGCGGCACTCAATCGCCGTTGCACGGCCGCGGCAACAATGTGTTCCCCCGCAACAGTCACGTCTCCGTTGGCCCACGCCGCACCAAGACGCTCGAGCTCAGGCAGCAACCACGCGTCGACTGCATGCTCGAAGGAGCTAGTGGCGAAATGCTCGTCCAGCAGCCGGCTGGCCGCGAGTGGATCGAGATCGATCGCCGCGGTGACCAGATCCGCAACTGCTGTGCTCGTCGACATCGCGGCCGCTCTCACGGGCGGCTCGATACGCCGGACGTTTCTCGGATCAGTCTCAAAATCAGCTTCACCGGACACTGCCGCAGCTGCCTCCTTAGGTGACCATCCTGATGCGACCAGGGACTGCATGCGACGTAGCACGGCGATATCTCGGGCCCCGTACAACCGGTAACCCGAATTCGAACGCCCGGGATTGACAACGCCGTAACGCCGTTGCCAAGCACGGAGGGTGGCAACTGGTACGCCCACCATCTCAGAGACACGCTTGATCGTGTACATCTCGCGACCTGACTCACCCTGAACAGAAGTCAATCAAACCTTGGACAAGGGTGATGCAAAATACTAGTCGCGCGGGTTCGCCCAGGACAAGCTCTTGAACCTGCCGCGACGTCAAGTTCTACCGTTGAGGAATGGTTGATCATGCCGAGCCACGCTGGCGGATCGGCCAGGTCTCGGCTCGAACCGGCCTGACCGCCAGAACGCTGCGCTATTACGAGGAGTTGGGTCTGCTCAAGCCATCCGAACGGTTGGTGAGCGGGCATCGCGTCTATGCCAGTGATGATCTCCGGCGGCTTTACCGCATCTCTCTGCTCCGGCAGCTAGGCCTGCCACTGTCAGACATAGCCCGGGAAATAACGGACTCTCCTGGCGAGCTGAACGAGACGATCACCCGCCACGTCGGACAAGTTGATCAACGACTGGCCGCGCTGGGCCGCCATCGGGAGCGAATGATCACCGTTCGGGAATCGCTGTCCAATGGCAGTCCCAGTGATGAGGAGTTGCTCGACTTGATGGATGAGCTGGCTCAGGTTGATCATGGTCTGGCGCAACGACTGACACTGCTGGTCTACAACGACATCGAAGCTGTACATGATCACCTCGTTGCCGTCTTCGGCTTTGGGCCGGGCACGATCACCCGCGATGGGTCTGGCCGGGTCGTACACGGCGAGCTACACGTCGGGGACGGTGTGGTTTGGATGCATCCACCATCAGCTCAGCGCAACCTCGCCTCCCCAGCCACTGTCGGCGCCAGTACCCATTGCATGGCCGTCATAGTCGATGACGTTGATCGCCACCATGAGCGAGCGGTAGCTGCCGGTGCAACGGTCGTCTCCCGACCCCGCGACATGCCGTACGGCGTACGCGAGTACTCCGCGCGCGACCTCGAGGGCGGGCTCTGGTCGTTCATGACGCCTCTCGAGATGGAAGGAGATCCCCTATGAGTCTTACGCCCTATCTGTGTGTGACCGACTCGCGAGCCGCGATCGAGTGGTATCGCGAGGTCTTCCAGGCGATTGTGAAGGGCAGGCCGTACGTGATGGAGGACGGCCGGATTGGCCACGTCGAGCTGAGCATCGGTGGCTCCTTGTTGATGATGGCCGATCCCTTTCCGGAGGTTGATGTCGAGCCTCCCGACCCGGCAAGGGGCACCTCCGTCTCGCTGCATCTAGAGGTGCTCGACTGCGATGCGGTTGCCGCGGCCGCCGTAGCAAACGGCGCGACGCTGGATCGCGGCCCAGAATCGAGCGACCACGGCCGAACGGCGACCTTCCATGATCCGTTCGGGCATCGCTGGATGATCAACTCCTGAGGACCGGGGGTTGGCGCGTAACTGTCCGAGCGCGTGAGTAATCTGCGATGAGCAGCCCATCACAGAATCGGAAGGAGCCACTGTGCCCTCAGTCCTCAACCCTTACATCGGCTTCCGCGACAACGCCCGGCAGGCGATGGAGTTTTACAAAGACGTCTTCGGTGGCGAGCTCAGGCTCAACACCTTCGGCGAATACGGCGATCCGAATGCGCCCGGGGCAGACAACATCATGCATGGACAGCTTGATACCGATCAAGGCTTCACACTGATGGCCTCAGACACCCCGCCGGGAATGGAATTCGCGTCTGGCGGAAACATCACCGTAAGTCTCAGCGGTGATGACGAATCGCAGCTTCAGGGCTTCTGGGACAAGCTGTCCGACGGCGGCGAGGTCACTATGCCACTCGAAAAGCAGATGTGGGGAGATCAATTCGGGATGTGCACCGATAGGTTTGGGGTGCCCTGGATGGTGAACATTACACAGCCACAGAGCTGATCAACTCTCGCGCGTCGCGAACTGCGATCCTCAGGTAGGCGTTCTGCCAGATCCCTGAGCTAGCTCCGGGATCGCGAAGAAATCGCTGGTAACACATTCAGTAGCTATGCTCGGTCATTAGCAATGAGTTGTAGTAGCTATGCATGTATCTTGCAGCCCTCGTAGGGAATGCCAGCGATGAAACGGCTACGCCAGTTCGCGGTATTGGCCATCGTGAGCCAGGTGGTATTCCTGGGCAGCGCGTGGCTCCTGCCACTGGCCTCGGAATACCGCCTAGTCGGTGACAACATCAGTGAGTTAGTGCTGGGTCGATACGGGTGGGTCCAGACTGTGGCTTTCGTGATTTCTGGTCTCGGGATCATCGGTCTTACTTATGCGATCTACCGGCTCACGAGCGGCGCCCGCGGATCGATTGTCGGCCCGTTACTGATCGGAATCTATGGGTTCGGTGCTGTGGTCGTCGCGATCTTCCCGACCGACCGCATCGACAGCAAAGCTGATGTCTATTCACATTCGGTCTTTGGCTGGATCCACATCTTGACCGCAGCCGTCTGCTTCCTTTGCGTTGTCATCGGCATGTTCGTTCTCACCTGGACTTTCTCCCGACTGGTGCGCTGGCGATCACTCGTCATATGGTCTGCGCTCCTGGCTGCCACCGCGTTAGCCCTGCTGTTCTTCCAGATGGAAGGACCGTGGGTGGGAATCATGCAACGACTACTGGTCACGGCAATCGCCGGCTGGCTGCTGCTGGTGGCCACCCGCATTCGCACGATTGCTTCGACCCGAAAAGCCGTGCCGGGCGCGGACGTCAGCGCTAGTACCTAGAGCTGATGTCCGAGGCTGCGCGTACGCCGCCGCTTGACGACACTCTGGCCTTGTTTCTCTGCGGCGACGTGATGCTCGGCCGTGGCGTCGACCAAATTCTCCTGCACCCTGGAAACCCGAGGTTGTACGAGCGCATGGTGCACGACGCTCGTAGCTACGTGGATCTGGCGGTGCGGGCAAACGGGCCGATCCCGCGCCCCGTGGATTGGTCATGGCCGTGGGGAGACGCATTAGGTGTGATCAAGAATGCTGGCTGCGACGCGCGGATCATCAATCTGGAAACGAGCATCACCACCAGCGACGACTACGCCGAGGGCAAGGCCGTTCACTACCGGATGAATCCGGCAAATATCAAGGCGCTGAACGCGATCCAGCCGGACGCCTGCGTGCTGGCCAACAATCACGTACTCGACTTCGGCCGCAGCGGGTTGCTCGAAACCCTCGATGTCCTCTCCGGGTCTGACTATCGAATAGCGGGAGCCGGAAGATCCCTCGGTGCGGCTCTGGCGCCCGCCGTCATTTCGATCCCCAAAACCGGCGGCCGGGTGCTCGTTTTCGCGTTGGGCAGCCCGTCCAGCGGTATTCCGTACGGGTGGGCAGCGGCCGATGATCGACCCGGTGTCCACCTCGCAACTGCACTCACCGAGAAGGTCGCCGATGAGTTGTGCAGCCAGGTGCGCCAGGTACGACAGCCCGGTGACGTGGCGGTAGTTTCAGTTCATTGGGGCTCGAACTGGGGCTATCGAATCGACTCAGATGTGACCCGCTTTGCACATCGCCTGATCGACGGCGGAGTCGATCTTGTCCATGGTCACTCTTCACACCATGCGCGGCCAGTCGAGGTGTATCGCCAAAAGTTGATCTTGTACGGCTGCGGTGATCTTGTCAACGATTACGAAGGCATCGGCGGACACCAGCAGTATCGAAGTGATCTTCGTCTGCTCTACCTGCCGCGGCTGAATGCACAATCCGGTGAGCTGGTTGCACTGCGCATGGTACCGATGCAGGCTCGCCAGATGCGCCTGCATCGAGCTGCCGACCGCGACGCACGCTGGCTGCAAAGGGTCCTTGACAAGGTGAGCGGTCGCTTTGGTTCGCGGATCGATCTTGGCCCGGACGGGCTGTTGACGCTTCGCAGCCCAACGTCGTACGGGGTCCGATAGCGTGGTCGGCACGTTGGCGGTAGGAGACGGTTCAGCACATGTGGCAAGCACTAGGCGCGCTACTTCCGATCGCCGTAGCGGTCGCCGTCAGCTCGGTGCCTATTACGGTAACGATCTTGCTCTTGCTGTCGCCCAATCGAAGCAAAACCGCACTTCCGTTCCTCATCGGGTGGGTGATTGGGGTCGTTGCCGTGATGGGGGTCAGCGCGGTCAGCGCTCAGGCGCTACCCAACGTCCCGCGCCGAGCTCAGGAAAAAGTGACCGGGGTCCTCGAGCTCTTGATCGGCGCTGCGTTGATCGTGCTCGGCATGGTTCAAATACGCCGGCGTTCCCGGACTTCGGCAGCAGGCATGCCGCACTGGCTCAGTGCGGTCGCCTCGTTCAATGGCCCGGTGTCCTTTGCGGTTGGCGTTGTCCTCAATCTCCGGCCCAAAGGCTTGCTCCTCGGTATCACGGCAGGCCTCGCCCTCCATACAGCGCCGGTCGACAATGCCGAGTTTGCTGCCGTCGTCGTTATCTACACGCTGATTGCGACATCGACTGTCGTAGCACCAATCGTCGCCTCGTTCCTGGCACCCAAGAAGGTGCAGCCCAAGCTCATGTCAGCCCGTGACTGGATCAGCGTCAACGGTCGTGTGCTGACATCCGCCATGATGTTCATGATCGGTGTGGTGATCTTCGGCGCTGGCCTCACACACCTGTAGCGGCAGTCAGCCGTTGCCATCGCGAGCAAACAGCTCGACGAATCCCTTCAGGATGTTGGGCATCTCCGTAACCCCACTCGCGCGGGCCGCGGCCATCACCGCATCTGCCTCCTCCGGCTCGAAGTAGCCGGCGTACTTGTACACCTCAACCCGAGTCGCCAAGCCGTCCAAGTCGAGCTCGGGGTGGAACTGGGTGGCATAGACGTGCGTACCGACACGAAACGCCTGCACGGGACAAGACTCCGAGTACGCCAGTATCACCGCGTGCGCGGGCAGCTTGCTGATTGCCTCCTTATGCCCGACATAGGCGCCGAACTGGGATCCGGCACGCCTGAAGAGAGGATCGTGTTCCCCCGCTTCGGTGAGCTTGATCTGAATCCCGCCGATCGGCTCGTGGAAGGTCTGATCGACAACTGCGCCTTGATGCCGGCCGAGCGTTCCGATCCCGTAGCACGCGCCAAGGAAAGGGAAATCGCGCTCGACCACGTCGTCGAGTAGCGCGCCCAGCTCGGCCTCTACTCGCCGCTGCGTAACAGACTTGGCATCCTCTGGATCACTGGCTTGAAACGGCCCTCCGCCCAGGATGATTCCAGACCACTGATCAAGATCAACCGTGCCGAGCTCGCTCTGCTCCAATCGGAACCGTCGCAGCCGTCCCTCGTCGAGTCCGCTGAACCGAAGCATGGCCGCGTACTCGTCGTCGGCGGCGACATCATCAGCGCGAATCCCGAGCAGTAGGAAGGGTTTCACGTCCCGCACCCTACGCGATTGCTCGGCCTTTGCGGTCGGCGCTTATCAAGGCCTCTCGACTAGCTCAGAGCGGCAAGCCCCCTCCCCCGCGTCAGCTTCCCAGGATCTTCGCCTTCTGCGCAGCGAATTCTTCCTCGGTTAGGACGCCGGCCGACCTGAGCTCCCCAAGCTGCTGAAGCTGGGTAAGGACATCAGGCTGGGCGGGTGCTGCTGGCTGTGGCGGAGGGGGCGGCGGGGCGTATGCCTGCTGTTGAGGGGCAGCCTGCTGCTCCTCGTATGCCTGCGCATCCGCCTGCTGCTGGTCTTTCTCCGCCCACCGATTGCCTTGTCGCCGTGATACGCGGTTGGACACCGCAGTCGCCGTACCGGCAACAACCGCAGTGCGCGCTATACCACCAAGGAGTCCCATCGTTCGTCCTCTCTCTGTTGCGATGTTTCGCTAGGTCGCCTGTGCCTCGGCCTCTTCGGTCTCGAGCTCGTCAAGCATTGCGACTACTTCGTCGGCCGGAATGCGGCCACTGGCAATGACGTCCGCGCCAACCCGCCTCATGGCCGAGACAAAGGGAGCCGCCCAGGTGTTCTCCCAGACCAGCAGGGCGACAACCTTTCCTGGCTCAATGAGGGACGCAGCTTGGCTCAGGTCGTCGTCATCCAACAATCCCGATGAGACGCCGCGGAAAACTGCGAGGTCGAGGGTGCCATCGCTGTCGAAGTCGGCAATCTCCATCTCGGTGAAGGTGCCGTCAACCTCCCGCTTGACAGCCCGGAGATCGAGAATCCGGACGGTACCTTTGTCGACCAGATCAAGCAGTGCAGCCAGCCCTTCTCCATTCACTCTGGCTTCTGGAAACTCCAGCGCCAAGTAGTCGATCGGGCCCACGTCCACGAGATCCTCATCTGTCATGCCGGTCTGCTCAGTCATACTCCACCCTCCCACGCCTGCGGGCGTGCGCGTCCTGCGTCGCCGCACCGTTTGTCGCCAACCTGAGGTCGATATTCTCACGACCCTAAGAGAGTCGGATCACCCCCCATGGGTGATGAACACTGCCATACTCAGCGGAATCGTTCTTCATGAGAGCGGCCCTCTCGGCTGCTTTTTTCCTGCTCATGCGAAGGGTTGGCGTAGATGAGTTTCTGGGACTTCTTCTGGCTCCTTATTTGGAGCTTTTTCCTGGTCTGCTACCTGATGGTGCTGTTCCAGATCATCGGTGATCTGTTCCGGGACAAGGATCTGAGCGGATGGTGGAAGGCTCTCTGGATCATCTTCTTGATCATCTTCCCGTTCCTCGCGGCCGTCATCTACTTGATCGCTCGCGGTCGTGGAATGGCCGAGCGGCAGGCCGGGGCGGT
>Ga0307307_10000334_pt1 | contig 10615 bp, 9 predicted proteins | sample ER_DNA_194_FD_194505 | JGI IMG/M metagenome (GOLD analysis project Ga0307307, IMG submission 194505) | Bulk soil microbial communities from the East River watershed near Crested Butte, Colorado, United States - ER_DNA_194 | ecosystem: Environmental > Terrestrial > Soil > Floodplain | place: USA...
GAAGCCGATGCCGTCCTCTGTGCCAGGCGGGATGACGCCCATGTTGCCGGGGGCAGCCTCGGTGATCACGGCTGCAATGTCCTCGCCGAAGCTGTCGAATGCCTCCCGTACGGCGGCTCGGTCGTTGTAGCCCAGCACCACAGTGTCGGCAATCGTTGCCTCGGTCACGCCGGGTGTGCCGGGTATCGCGAGAGTCGCGACTCCCGATCCGGCAGCGGCCAGGAGGGCGTCAACATGGCCGTGATAGCAGCCGGCAAACTTGATGATCTTGTTTCTGCCCGTGATGCCGCGCGCGAGGCGCAGCACGGACATGGTCGCCTCGGTACCTGAGTTCACCAGGCGGACCTGCTCAACGGGCATTCGATCGATGATCTCGGCAGCAAGATCAACTTCGGCGATGGTCGGTGCACCGTACGAAGTTCCGCGCTGCGCCGCCTCGGCCACGGCGCCGATGACCTCCGGATGGGCGTGACCGAGCAGCATCGGCCCCCACGAGCACACCAGGTCCACCAGCTCATTGCCGTCGATGTCGTAGAGGTACGCGCCGCTGGCCCGGGCGATGAACCGCGGCGTACCGCCGACTGACTTGAATGCCCGGACCGGTGAGTTGACACCGCCGGGGGTTACGGCCTGGGCCCGCTCGAAGGCGGCCTCGCTGTTTACTGTGCTGGACGCTGATCGGACGGTCATTGGACCCTGAGCCGCGTCGCCCACTCCATGGCCCAGTAGCTCAAGATCACATCGGCACCTGCGCGTCGAATCGAGGTCAGAGCCTCGTTGATCACTGCGTCTCTATCAATCCAGCCGTTGGCCGCAGCCGCCTCCACCATCGCGTACTCCCCCGACACGTTGTAGGCCGCAACCGGCAGGTTGACGGCCTCGCGCACCGCGCGTACCACATCCAGGTAGCCGAGGGCAGGCTTGACCATCACGATGTCAGCACCCTGCTCAACATCGAGCGCGACTTCCCGGAGCGCCTCTCGCACGTTGGCCGGATCCTCCTGGTAGGTCCTGCGATTGCCCTTCAGCGAGGAGCCAACCGCCTCACGGAATGGGCCGTAGAACGCCGAGGCGTATTTCGCCGAGTAGGCCAGGATCGCCACATCCGCCGCGCCTGACGCATCCAACGCCTCACGGATGACGCCGACCTGGCCGTCCATCATGCCGCTGGGCCCGACCATGTGGCTGCCGGCCTCGGCATGCAGTACGGCCATCTGCGCGTAGATCTCAATCGTCGCGTCGTTGTCGATTGTCCCCGACGGAGTAAGGACACCACAGTGTCCGTGATCGGTGAACTCATCCAGACACACGTCAGACATCACGAGGCAGTCGTCGCGGACTTCCTGACGCGCCGCCCGAATGGCGGCGGTCAAGATACCGTTCGGATCGAGTGCTCCGGAGCCGCGGGCATCCTTGTGCTCAGGCACGCCGAAGAGCATGACGCCCGCTAGACCCGCGTCGGCGGCCTCGACCGCCGCCTTCCGGAGCGTGTCCAGGGTGTGTTGCACCACCCCAGGCATGGAACTGATGGGGCGCGGCTCCCGCAGGCCCTCTGCAACGAACATGGGCAAGATCAATTGGCGCGGCTCGAGGCTGGTCTCGGCAACCATCCCGCGCATGGCCCCAGCGGTCCGTAGCCGTCTAGGCCGCTGGCTGATGGCACCTGCGGGCTGAGTTTGTCGAAGCCCGGGATGCTGCCCTTCGACAGGCTCAGGGCGCATTCCTTCGACAGGCTTGGGGCGCATTGATTCCGAAGCAATCAGACTCGACGCCTGGTGCCAGGGCGGCGCTGCGACGGCTTGAGGACCGGCTCGCCGGCCTCCAGGAACGCGTCACGGCGCTGTGCGGCGAAGCTCGCCAAGGCATCGGCCAGATCCACCACCGATGGCTTGGCGGCGATGACGTCCACCCGCAGCCCATGCTCCTCACAGGTTCGCGCCGTCGCCGGCCCGATGGCCGCGATGATCGTCGACGCATGCGGCTTCCCGGCGATGCCGACCAGGTTGCGCACCGTCGATGAAGACGTGAAGACCACGGCGTCGAATTTGCCCGTCTTGATCGCTTCACGAACCGGCGCCGGGGGCGGTGTCGCCCGAACGGTCCGATAGGCGGTCACGTCCTCGACCTCCCAGCCCGCGCGCCTCAGGCCCTCGGCCAGCGTTTCAGTGGCAATGTCGGCTCGCGGTAGGAAAACCCGGTTGATCGGATCGAGAACTTCGTCGTACGGCGGGAACTCAACGGCCAGACCAGCGGCCGACTGCTCGCCCTCTGGCACCAGGTCGGGCTCGATTCCCCAAGCCTGCAGGGAATGCGCGGTCACCTCGCCGACGGCCGCCACCTTCAGACCAGAGAAGGCCCGAGCGTCCAGCCCGTACTCTTCGAACTTTTCCCGTACGGCCCGGACGGCATTGACCGAGGTGAAGGCAACCCACTCGTAGCGGCCTTCGACCAACCCTCTGATTGCCTTGTCCATCTGCAATGGACTGCGTGGCGGTTCAACCGAGATGGTCGGCACCTCTTCGCTGTGCGCTCCATAGGTCCGCAGCCGGGCGACCATAGGCGCGGCCTGGTCCTTGGTACGAGGCACCAGCACCCGCCAGCCGAACAGCGGCTTTGTCTCATACCAGCTCAGCTCGTGACGCTGCTCGGCAGCAGCTCCAATGATCACGTGCACGGGATCGGAGGCCGGCGCTCGTACCGACCGCACAGCGGCAGCCAGTCCATCGAGATTTGTGCTGAGTGTGATCTGTTCGGTACTGCCGCCATGCAGTGTGACGACAACATGATCATCTCCTGGTCGGCCAGCAGCTTTGGCCGCCTCGACCAGACCGCTCACCATCGACACCACGGTGCTGACCACGATCGTTGCGGCTGATCCCCATTGGGCCGTTCCGCTCTTGCTGAACTTGCCGTCGGTGACGGAGGCGAACTGCACGCCTCCAGCATGGATCAAGTCGATGCCGGCGTACTCGGGCACGGCCGTCAGGCTCGAGACTCCTGGCACCACCTCGAAGTCGATACCACCGCGTACGCACGCCGCGGCCTCGTCGGCGACGGCGTTGTCCAAGAACGGATCGCCCGTCACGAGACGTACTACTCGGCTACCTGTGGAGGCTTGCTTGAGCACGATCTTGGCCCGGGCCGATGGACTCAACGGCTTGCGCGCCTCGGTCAGGCCGATCGCGATCACGTCGGCATCCTCGGAAAGCGTGATCGCCGGGTGCTCGAGGATCTCGCGTTGTCGATCATTGTCGAGGATGACCGAATTAGCATCGGCGAGTGCGGCAATAGCGCCGAGGGTCAACAGATCAGGATCACCAGGGCCGGTGCCGACGAAGATCACTCGACCTTTGGCGATAGGTGCGGTTGGAGTAGCTGAGGGGGAGGTCCGGGGCCTACGAGCCGAGGATGTGCTCACTGATTCCTCGCGTTCTGTTGTGTCAGTCCGGCCGCCTCGCAGGCGGTCGAGCCTAGGTTGTTCAGACGTTTCGCTCCCGCAACTTCGCCAGCACTTCACCAGCATGGTTGGCCCCAAACTGCTGCGGATCCTTCGTTGATCCGTGCACCTCCAGCCGTACCGCTGGGCCTGCTTTGGTTGGTTCTGACAAGTTGCTCAGTAACGTTCTCCCAATTACGGCGGTCAGAGTCAAATCGAGACTTGTACCACGGATCGCTTTGACCACAGCATGGGCCCCCACCGGTGCCATACAACCAGCCTCTAGTGTGGCCAGAAAAGCCCGCTCTACAAGGGATTCTGCATGGGCAACGAGGTTGTCGAGATCTACCAAATGGTGACGAAACTCAATGCTGAGAGAACGATGAATTTCTAGCGCAAGGGCCCCTTGTCCAGGTGCTGGAAGCATCACCTGATGATCAAGAATCTGTGCTGGAAGCTGCTTGACGACGAGGTCGCCGGTAGTTGCCGCCGGCTCACCCAGTACGCCGAGCCGGCGCAACCCGGCGGCCGCCAAGATCACCGCGTCGACCATGCCTTCTCGCGCTCGCTCGATCCGGGTCTCGACGTTGCCCCGAATCGGTACGACGTCCAGCTTGAGATTCCGGCCGACCGCCCAATCCAAGATCTGCATCTCGCGTCGTGGCGCGCCGGTCCCGATCCGCATGCCATCGGCCAAATCATCGAGCCGGCAACCCACGAGCACATCACGGCTGTCTTCGCGCGTCGGAATCGCGATGATCTCCAGATCCTCCGCGGGCGCGGTCGGCAAGTCCTTCAGCGAGTGCACCGCGACATCGATTTCGCCGCGTCGCAGAGCATCGCGTACGGCGCTGACAAAGACGCCGGAACCGCCGATCTCGGTGAGATGCCGCTGATCAACATCGCCGGTAGTCGTAATGCCAACGAAGCTGGACTCTATGCCGCCGGTCGCCAGGGCGGTGGCGATCTGGTCCGCCTGGGCGCGGGCCAGCGATGACCGACGCGCGCCGAGCCGGACCGGTCGGGTGCGAGGGACTGTTTTCATTGGGGCCAGCTGAACATGACTAAGGCCCGACCTCGGGTGTCATGACTGCCGCGACGGCCTGCGGGTCGAGGGCGAAGAGCACCCGCAAGGCAGCCGCGTAATCGACCGCATCCGGCTCCGAGGACAGCTCCTGGACGCGCACCGTCGGTGTGTGCAGCAGCTTGTCGACAATGCGTCGCATGCTGCGTTGGATTTGTTCGCGTTCATGATCATCAAGCTGAGGCAGCCTGGCCTCGAGGCGACGCAGTTCGCCGGCCACCACGTCGGAGGCCATGGAACGCAAGGCGACCACGGTCGGGGCGACGTGGGCCGCGCGGCGCAAGCCGAGGAAGTGGGCCACCTCTTCCCGAACGAGGTCGCGGGCGTCCTCGATTTCTTGGGCACTAGCAACATCTGGCTGGTCGGTGACGAGACGATCAAGGTTCACCAGGGAAATACCGTGTTCCACCACCTCGGGTGCGACGTCAGCGGGAAGTGCAAGATCGACGACTCCGCGCACCGGCGTACCGGCCAGGTCGGCTGCGCCGATGGTAAGCGTCCGCGCCCCGGTGCAGGTGACGAGGAGATCGGTGACGGCCAAGGCCTGTGGCAGATCTGAAAGCGGCACCGCTGTTCCGCCGACAGCGTCAGCCAATCGCTCAGCGTGTGCCAGCGTGCGGTTGGCGCAGGTCACCGATGCGCCGTCGGCTGCCGCTGTTCGTGCCGCTAGTCCAGCCATCGCACCGGCGCCCACGACGAGCACCCGACGCCCCTGCAGTGCACCCAACTCGTCAGTGAGGAGCCGGTACGCAGCAGTGATGAGCGAACGGCCAGCCGCGCCGATTCCGGTTTCCGTGTGGACCCGCTTGCCGACTCTGATCGCTTGCTGGAACAAGGAATTGAGGACAGTGCCGACGGTCTCATGAGCCTGGCTGAGGGTCAGTGCGCCCCTGACCTGTCCGAGAATCTGGCTCTCTCCGATCACGAGCGACTCCAGCCCGGCGGCAACCGAGAATATGTGGGCGACCGCACCCTCGTCGAAGAAGACCGCACACAATGACCGCAGCTCACCTGGCCTCAGACCGGCTATGTCAGCAAGAGCCTGTGTCGCATCGTCCAAAGCGCCGTGGAAACGGGCAACCGATGCATACAACTCGGTGCGGTTGCAGGTGGACAAGACCACTGCCTCGTCGATGTGTTCGGAGCCGATGAGCTGCTCCGCGAGCTTGGCCGATGCGGGAGCATCCAGCGCCAGCTCGGCCAGATGAGAGACCGATGTCGACTTGTGCGAGACGCTGACCACCAGGATGCTCACTAGCTGGTCCTCCTACTCTTGGCCAGGATCTGGCTGTCGTCGCTCTTGCGCTGCTCGTGGTAGGCGAGGATCTGCAGTTCCTGGCCGAGGTCGACCTTGCGTACGTTGACGCCCTCCGGCACCACGAGGACCGTCGGTGCAAAGTTCAGGATGCTGGTGACCCCGAGGTAGACGAGACGGTCGGCGACAGACTGGGCGGCATCTGCGGGCGTCGCAATCACTGCGATCACGGCGCCAGTCTTTGCCACCACGTCTTCGAGCTCGCTGAGGTCGGCGATGGCGAGACCGTGAATGCCCTTGCCCACCAGATCGGGAGAGGTGTCGATCAAGCCGACGACGCGAAACCCGTGCGAGTAAAAGCCGGAGTAGTTAGCCAGCGCCGTACCGAGATTGCCCAAGCCGACGATGATCACGGGCCAGTCGTGGGCCGAGCCGACGACGCGGCCGATCTGGAATCGCAGGTAGGCGACGTCGTAGCCGACCCCGCGGGTGCCGTAAGAGCCAAGGTAGGAGAGATCCTTGCGGAGCTGGGCAGAGTTCACCCCGGCCGCCTCGGCGAGCGCACCGCTGCTAATAGTGTCGATCCGCTGCTCCGCCAGCTGGTTAAGTGCGCGAAGGTAAACGGGCAGTCGCGCAACAGTGGCGTCCGGGATTCCCTTCAGAGTGGGTACGGCTCGCCAATGCTGCGTTGCCGCCGCGCGCGGCGGAGGGTCGGTCGGGAAGCTCTGCGACACGCAACTCCTGAATCGGCGCTCGGATCTGGTCCAAACATCGCCACTCTAGGGCGTTTGTGAACATGTGCACAATTTGTTGGAGCTGCTCGTGCATCGCGCGCATTGTTCCGCCTACTTCGTCGTCGCTCGCACCGGATCGCGCGCCGCCGTGCTGCGGAGGAGCGAGGCGACATGCTTCTCGTCGTCGAGCGACGACAAAGTAGGCGGCTTCCCGGCGCGGTCCGCAGCGAGCGGCAGCGAGCAATCAAACAGAGGAAACGACGCCTCCGCTCGCTTCTCCTCAGCACGGCGGGCGCGCGATTTCCGACGCTCGCAGCTGATCGTTTCAACCCGACTTCAGTCTGGCTGCTGGGAACGCACGTGCAGGTGCGTTCCCGCGGCGATGCACACGTTGCAACGCGTGTGGAGCGGCAGAAGTGCGTGTAGAGCTACATCTCTGCACCTGGTCTCAGCGCGAAGAGTCAAGTGCGGCGACATAAGCCTGACCGCGCGGCGAGAGCCGGTAGCCGCGCTCGAGCGACTCAGTGAGCCCGAGCGACTTGAGGCGGCGCACCCGGATCTTGTACGCGGCCCGCTCCTGGCCGGCCTCGGCAGCCAGCTCGGTCGATACCACACCAGGCAGCCGCTGGATCTGCCGCAAGGTGCTGCGCGTCCACGGCTGGTCGGCGGCACGATCCATCCGGTCGAGCTTGGTATTCAGCGCCGCGACATCGTCAGGATGAAGCGAGTCGGCGCTGCGCAAGGCGACTCGTGGATCGGGTCCGGCCAGGACGATGCCAATCCGATAGAGATCGCCGCGACCTTTTCCGCTACACCACTTCAGTAGCGCCGCGACCGAGTCGAAGCCAGCTGCGGCAGCGTCGCTCTCGGTCAACTGCTCCTCGCCGGCCGGCGTAATCGAGGTGATCTCAACGACGCCGGCGGACGTGGTGAATCGGGACCCGACCGTGGGCCGGACGACCTCCCAGCGTCGATAGGTGGCGCTCACCCGACCCTCAGCCAGGCCGCGCAGCGATGCGGCGGTGAACAACATCGCGCTCAGTGGCCCCGCATCAACGCGGCCCTCAGGCGTACCGGGTCCACCCGCCAGAAATCATGCTGCGCGCCGTCGACGAAGGTTACGGGCACCTGATCGGTATAGCGCCGCTGCAGTTCCGGGTCGCTGTCGACATCAACTACCCCGTACGCCTGCCCGGTTTCGGCGCAGACTGCCGCCACCTGAGCGATCGCCTCGTCACACAGATGGCAGCCCTGCCGAGTGAGAACAACGACTCGCTCCGCTTGCTCGGTGAAGTCGATCACGTGTCTATCTTTCCCGACGTGGGCGTTCACGACGCGGGTGACCCGATCTCAGACGCCTGGCGGGTACGGCGGCCGATCAGGCTGATGGCCAATAGAACGGCGCCCCCGATCAAGGACAGCAGCGAGACGAGCCGGACCACCCCCTGGGTAGCGGCGGCGATGTCGGCCGTGCCCGCACCTCCAAGCTCGATCAGTGTTCCTGCCAATGCGACGGCGACACCGGCGATCGTCACCATGACCGTGAGGTTGACTCCAGCAGCCTCGCCGGCCCGAGACGGATCTACGACTGTTTGGCTTCCAATACTCGGTAGCGTCCAGCCAAGGCCAAGGGCGAAGCCGGTCAGGCCGAGCAGCGGCACATAGGCACCCCAAGCATCCACTGCCGAGGTGGCCAGCAGGCTGGCGCCGCCAAACAACATGGTCGCCGGAATGAGCACGGACACCGGCTGCCAGCCAGCGAGTCGGCCGGCCAACGGACCAGACAGGGCGACGGCTACGGACGGGGCCAGGAATACCACACCGGCAACGGTGGGGCTGAGTCCGCGACCGTCCTGCAGATAGATCGTCGTGCACAGCACAGTCACTGTGTAGACGATGTTGGCCATCGTGCCGCCGACGGTGATCAAGACGAAGGCCCGATTGCGGAACAGGGTTAAGTCGATCAACGGATCACGCACCCGACGTTCGACGACGGTGAAGATCACGAACAGCACAACGGAGAGGGCCAGCAATCCGATCAGCTTCGGCGAGCCCCAGCCCCATTCACCGGCACGGTCAACCGCGTACGCCACCGCGACGATACCGGAGCTGACCAGGATCAAGCCCAGCCAATCGATCCGCACAGTCGCCCCCGCGGGTGACATCGAGGGCAACCATCGCAGACAGCAGAAGATGGCAACCGCACTGAGCGGGACGTTGAGAAAGAACACCCAGCGCCAACTGAGCTGCTCGGTCAAGAGTCCGCCGATGAACGGGCCGAGTGCCGTTCCAATATTTGCGATTCCGAAGAGCGCACCGATGGCCACGGCGCGGTGATCCTTGGCCACGGCGTTGCTGATCGCCGCCACACTGACGGTGAACAGCGCCGCGGCACCCAGGCCTTGCAAAGCCCGAAATCCGATCAGCAAGCCGTACGAGGAGGACAGGCCACAGACCAGTGACGCCCCGCCGAAGACAGCCAGGCCGGCCACGACGATCGGGCGGTGACCGCGCAGGTCGCCAAGCCGACCGCCCGGAATCATGGCAGCGCCTACGGCGATCATGTAGGCGCTGATCACCCATTGCATGTTGGTGGTCGTCTGGTTGAGGTCGACCGCCATCCGTGGGAGCGCCAGATTGAGCGCGAAGAAGTCGACTTGCACGCAGAACATGCCGACCGCGAGCGCAACCACCGCCCGGATTTCGGCCGGAGTTAGCCTCATTTTCCAGACTTTAGAACGGATGGCTGTCCACGTACAGGGAGGCAATGACCGTCAGGCAGGGGCGCACCATGGCGGCGTTCAGGACATGTCCCGCAAGACACCTTTCCGCACTTTTCCGGTGATTCCCCTGGGCAGTTCATCGACTATCTGGATGTGACGCGGGCGCTTGAACTTGGCGAGCCGGTTGGCGCAGTGCTCATTGATCACCGCCGTGCTCAGGCCTGCTCCGCTGACAAATGCGACGACCTGTTCTCCGCTACGCCAATCTGGCCGACCTACCACCGCAACAGATTCAACCCCCAACAGCTCAGAGATCGCTGCCTCGACTTCAGCGGGATAGACGTTGAAACCGTCGACAATGATCAATTCGCGCGATCGGTCGACCAAAAAGAGTTCACCGTCGAGCAAGTAGCCGACATCTCCGGTCGGGAACCAACCATCCTCACCCGGGCCGCCGCGGCCGTCAGGCCAGTAGCCAGAGAACAAGTTGTCGCCACGGATCCAGATCTCCCCCGGCTCGATCGGCTCGGTCCCGTCCCCGATCTTGATCTCCACGCCGGGCAGTGGACGTCCGACGTGACCGCGCCCGAGCAGCTCGCCGCCGAGGGTGGCGGAGACACCTGGGGCTGCCTCGGTCAGTCCGTATCCCTGTTCGACTCTGCGCCCGGTGCGCGCGGTGAATTGCTCTCGAAGATCAACTGAGAGTGGCGCAGCACCGGACACCACCCTGGTGACCGTCCTCACGCTGGCAATGGCGCGGTCGTCGGAAAGAACTCGGGTCAGCACAGCAGGTGCCACCGGTAAGTTCGTGATCTTCTCTTCGGCTACCACGTCGGCGAAGCCATCGAATCCGTCCATGATCACCAATCGAGCACCGGACATGAGAGCGCTGCCTAGCACTGCGTTGAGCCCGAAGACATGGAACAGCGGAACCAGGGCCAGCAGGACGTCATCGGACTCCATGATCTCAAAGGAGCTTAGGTTGTGCAGATGACTCAGCAACGCACGGTGACTGAGCATGGCTGCCTTTGGTTCGCCGGATGTGCCGGCCGTGTAGAGCAGCACCGCAAGTGCTTCGGGATCCCTCGGCGAGCTCACCGGCTGGGCTGCAACGTCGGCGAGCTCATCGAGCCCGTCAGCCGTGAGGACAATCTGGTGTACGCCCTCTTCCAGCGCCTGTTGGGCAACTGCGGTGAAAAGCACCCGGGCGCCACAGTCATCGATCATCGAGCGCAGCTCTGTGGCCGTGGACTCCGGATTGATCGGGACAGCGACGTAGCCTGCGCGCAGCGTGGCGAGGTAGGCAATGACGAATTCGATGCAGTTCGGACCTATGAGGGCGATCCGATGGCCCGCGACGAGTCCATGAGCGGACAATCCGGC
>Ga0307307_10000336_pt1 | contig 10599 bp, 11 predicted proteins | sample ER_DNA_194_FD_194505 | JGI IMG/M metagenome (GOLD analysis project Ga0307307, IMG submission 194505) | Bulk soil microbial communities from the East River watershed near Crested Butte, Colorado, United States - ER_DNA_194 | ecosystem: Environmental > Terrestrial > Soil > Floodplain | place...
GGCCACTCGGTCCTGGCTCTCGACAACGTCGCGCGGGGCCTGGCCGGTCTCGACGCCGTGCCGTCGGCCATGGCCGCCGATCTCGACGACAACTGGGAAGTCCTCGGCGAGGCGGTGCAATCGGCGATGCGGGCGCTGGCGGCGCAGGGGGTGCCCGGGACGGACGAGCCGTACGAACGACTGAAGGAGCTGACGCGGGGGCGGCGCATCGGCGCCGAGGACCTGCGGGCGTTCATCGCGGGACTCGGGCTGCCCGAGGACGTCGCCGCGCGGCTGTCGGCGATGACGCCGGCCGGCTACGTGGGCGCCGCCCCGGAGCTCGTGGACTACCTCGAAGGCGAGACCTGACCGCGCTCAGACGGTGACGAGGCCCTCGGGAGTCAGGAAGGTCACGGCGAGCAAGCCGGGGGTCCCGTGCGGGGCGACGAAGATGAAGTCGATGACCGATGACGTGCGGTGGGGAGGCAACCCGAGCCACTCCTTCACCCGCTCGGGGTCACCGGCGATCTGCAGCCTTTCGATGGTCACCGTGGTCGATGCGCCGACGCTCGGGTGCAGCGTCTCGTCCTCCCACTGCACGTAGTAGGGCAGCTGCGGGTCGGACATCAAGCCCTTGACCCCGATCTGCCGCCAGCGCAGCTCGACGCCGTCGGGACGGTGGCGGTTTCCCTCGACGGAAGGACGGCCCAGCCGCTGCTCCACCGGGCTGATGTCGTCGACGCGAACACACCAGCCCAGCCACCCCCCGCCTGCCTCGGACCTGGCCTTGACCGCCTGGCCGAACGGGGCCTTGTCGGTCGCCGGGTGGTCGAGGCACTCGACCACTTCCACGTAGCGCTCGTCCGCGAGGGGAAGGATGACGTTGCGCGTTCCGAACCGTGGGTGGACCCCTCCGTCGACCGGCTCGACCCCGATGAGCTTGGCGAGGCGAGCCGCCGTTGCCTGCAGGCCGTCGTGCTCCGCGGTGTAGGAGACGTGGTCCACGCGCATGCCGTCCATCGTGGCACACGCTCAGGGGTGCTCTTGACCACCCCTTGTGGGGGTGCTCGCGGCCGTCCGCTGACGCAGCGCCTCGAAGAGCACGACCGCCGCCGACGCCGCGACGTTGAGCGAGTTCGCCTTGCCGTGCATGGGAATTCGGACTCGGTATGCGGCGGCGTCCAGGAGCGCGTCGTCGGCACCATGCTTCTCCGCGCCCACGGCGACGGCCACCCGTCCAGTGAGATCAGCGTCGGTGTAGAGCAGGTCGGCCTCGGGGGTAGTCACGACGAGGCGGACGTGGTAAGCGGTCAGCCAGGCCACGGTTTCTGCCGTGGTGGCGGCCGCGACGGGAACGGCGAAAACGGTTCCCTTGCTGGCGCGGACGACGTTCGGGTTGCCCCAGTCGGTGACAGGATCGGCCGCCACGACCGTATTCACGCCTGCGGCGTCGGCGGTACGGAGCATGGCCCCGAGGTTGCCCGGCTTCTCGACGCGTTGGGCCACCAAGACGAGGCCGTCGGGGCCGGTGTCGAGCGTTGAGAGGGCGCGCCCGACGCCGGGGACAATGGCGAGGAGGCCGTCCGGGCCCTCGCGGTAGGCGACCTTCTCGAACGCGGACCGGCTGAGCCGGACGACCTCCGCGCCGAGCTGGCGCGCATGCTCGACGAGGTCCGCCTGCCGGCCGATCTCCTGGCGGCCCGCGTGGCCGGCCGGGCTGAACAGCTCGGGGCACACGAAGAGCGTCTGCGGCCGGACACCGGAGGCGAGGGCCAGAGCGAGCTCCTCGTGCCCCTCGACCAGGGTGGTGCCGGTCTCCTCACGGACCCGTCGTCGCCGCAGGGCGATCAGAGTCTTGAGCCGCGGGTTCGCGGGCGATGTGATGAGCAGGTCCGCCATGGCGGCCCCAGCATGTCAGGAGCCGGCGGCCGGTCGCCGCCGTGGCCTCAGTCGTGCTTCAGCCGTGCCGGGTCGGCCGATAGATGAGCTCGAGGGTGTGGTCGTCGAGCGTTCGGCTCTCGACCAGCTCGAGGTCGAAGTCGGCCGCACCCTGGAAGATCGGATCCTCCCCGGTCTGACCGCTGATGACCGGGAAGACCGTGACCTGCACGAAGTCGACCAGGCCGGCGGCCATAAGCGCCCTGTTCATCGACAGGCTGCCGTGAGAGCGCAAGGGCACGTCGGACTCCTCCTTGAGCCGGGCGACGACGTCGACCGCGTCACCGCTCACCACGGTGGCGCCCCCCGGCCAGTCGATGGGTCCTTCCAGTGTCGTCGACACCACCGTTGTCGGCATGTTCCGCATCAGGGTGTTCGGGTCACTCTCGTCAGGCTCCTCCGTGCTCCCGCCCAGGATCTGCGCGAACATCCGAAAGGTGTTGGCGCCGAGGACCAGTCGGTGATCCGTGCCGTAGACGGCACGGCGGCGGTCGAGGAACTCAGCGCCTTGCTTGCCCCAGTAGCCGCCCCAGTCGGCGCCGTCGCGGTAGGAGCCGTAGCCGTCGAGGGTGCAGAGGACGTCGAAGGTGTAGGTCACGGTCATGAGCGGTCAGTCTGCCGACGACGACGTGATGAGCCGGCGGAGATCGTCCAGCGTGTCGACGACGTTCTCGGCACCAGCCTCATACAGCTCGTCGGAGGAGAACCCTCCAGTGCGAACCGCGACTGCTGGCAGGTCGGCCCGCTGCGCGGCCACGCAGTCCCACGTCGAGTCCCCGACGACGACGGGACGGCCTTCTCCGGCCTTGCGGAGGGCAGTCTCGAGCAGATCCGGCGCCGGCTTGCTCCGCTCCGCGTCGTCGGCGCAGGTCCAGGCATCGGCGAGGTCGCGTCCGCCCACCAGGTCGAGGAAGGTTTCCACGTGCTCCGCCGGGCCCGACGACGCGAGGACGAGGCGAAGCCCGCTGTCCTTGATCCCCGCGAGGAGGTCGTGGGCGCCGGGGAGAGGATGGACTTCCGCCAGCATCGGGTCGAACTCCTCCCGCCAGCCGGCGCGCAGCTCGTCGCCGTGCTTCCGTTCGACCTCGTCGTCCGTCACGTCGGCAACGAGCTGGTCGCCGCCCATGCCGATCGCACGGTGGATCGTCCACAGCGGCAGCGTGATGTCGACCCGGCGGAACGCCCGGAACCACGCCAGCGCGTGCTGGTAGTTGCTGTCCACCAACGTCCCGTCGACGTCCACGAGCACCGTGTCGATGCGGTCCCTCCACGTCACGCCTCTTACCCATATCCCGCCGAGCAACGCGCCACGTGGGGCCCGGGCCGGTAGACCAGGCGTGATTCACCTCGACCCGGTCGGGTCACAGCGGATGTGGTAGCGGCCCTCTGGTCGTCCTCACGACGTCAATGCCGCTACGACCGCCGCTACGACGCCCCTCGGCACGGAACAGGCGGATTCGGCTGCGGCAGTCACAGCAGCGAGCGCAGCACCGGGACGAGCCCGTCCTCCTCGACCGAGCCCGTGACCTCGTCGGCCGCGTCCTTGACCTCGTCGGGTGCCTGACCCATCGCCACACCGCGCGCGGCCCAATGCAGCATCTCGATGTCGTTGCGCTGGTCGCCGATGGCCACGGTGTCAGCCGGCTCGACCCGCAGCGTGCGGCGCACCAGCTCCAGAGCCGAACCCTTTGAGACGCCCTCGGGATTGATGTCGAGCCAGGCGGTCCACCCGACGGCGTACGACACCCCGTGGAGTCCCGCGTGCTCGACCTGCTCCATGAACTCCTCAGACGACGCGTCGGGTCGCCGGAGGGTGACGCGGGTGGCCGGATGCGCAACCAGCTCGTCCCAGTCGACGACGACCTGCTGACCTCCGAGCTCGCCGTCCGGGAACGGGGCGCTGACCTTGAAACCCACGCCGATGTCCTCGACGGCAACCAACGCGTCAGGGATGACGTCTCGGAGCATGGTCAGGACCGGCCGTGGGTCGAAGGTCACCGTGTCGACGATCCGGTATCCGCCCGGCCGCTCCGGGTCGAGGACCAGCGTCACGGCACCGTTGGAGCACACCGCATACCCGCGCTCGAGTCCGAGCATCTCGACGATGGGTAGCGTCGCGACGATGGACCGACCGGTCGAGATGACGAGATGGTGGCCGGCGTCCACCACGTCGGAGACGGCGTCGCGGACGGCGCCCGATAGCGCGCCAACGTGATCGATGGTCGTGCCGTCGAGGTCGAGGGCGACGAGGAGCGGACCGCTCGGTCCGGCGCTCGGAGCGCCCGAAGTGGTGGCGAAGGTCATGGTCGCCACCACCCTACGGGCGGGTCAGGCGTCGACCTTCAACGCCTCCCGGACGCCGAGCCGCCGGCCGGTGTGCATGATCGACCGCTTGTAGAGCCGCTCGCCGACGACCATGGTCCACGCGGCGAACGCCACCGTCACCAGCAACGACGCCAACGGCTCCCACCACGCCGCCTCGCCCGCGAGCAGCCGCTGCGGCATCGAGATGGCCGACACCACGGGGACGTAGGACCCGACCACGCGAAGCACGCCCTCGCCGAAGATCCCCACGAACATCGCGACCATGATCACCGTCGTGAGCACCGGCGTCGTCGACTGCAGGTCCTCGCTCCGCGTGGCCAGCGACCCCGCGACCGCCCACAGGCAGGCCAGCGCCGCGAACCCGGCCACGAAGAAGACGAGGAACCACGCCGCAGAGGCCGCGACGAGACCGATCTGCGCCGCATACGAGGTGAACGCCATGCCCACCAGTCCGACCCCGACGAAAAGGACCATCTGAGCCAGCGCGAGGAGGACGTTGCCGAGCACCTTGCCGGCCAGCAGCTGCCGCAACGGCACCGCGCTGACGAGGATCTCGACGACCCGGGACTGCTTCTCCTCGACGACGCTGGTGGCGATGGTCATCCCGAACATGATCGACGCGACGTAGAACAGGAAGCTGAAGATGAAGCCGACGGCGGTCTTCAAGCCCTCATTGGAGTCGGGGTCCAGGAGCTGCGGCGTGACCGTGCCGCCGGCGGTCAGGGCAGCGGCGGTGGTGCCGGCGGACTGCGCGTTCGCCGCCAGGGTGCGGTCGCCGACGACCTCAGTGACGTATGCGGTCATGCTCGGCTTGAGGTCGGTCTTGCCGACCAGCCGCCAGCCGTCGGCGTCGTGGACCAGGCCGACATCGGCCCGCCCGTCACGGACCGCGGCCTCGACTGCGGCGGCATCCGGGGCGTCGTCGACGGTGAGGTTCACGGCGTCCTCGCGCTGCGAGGCGGTCTGGCCCACCTGCTGCATCACCTGCCGCGCGCCTTCACCGGAGACCACCGCAGTGACGTCGTTGCTCTTGCCGGAGAGAAAAGCCTGCAGGCCCAGCCCACCAGCGATGAGGAGAAGAGTGACGAGGGTGCCGACGACGAAGTTGCGGTCACGCAGCTTGACGACGATCTCGCGCACCATGACGATCGGCCAGACCGCCTGACCGCTGGTGCGGGGCGCCTCGGGGGCGTCGAGGTCGGTGGTCGTGCGTGTCGTGATGGCGGCGCTCATGCGGTGACCTCCCGGTAGATCTCACTGAGGCTGGGGACGAGGGTGCTGAGCTCGCGGACGGAGCCGCGCCGCAGGGCCTCGCGCAGGATGCGGTCAGAGGCGTCGGCGGCGACCAGCTCGAGGACGGCGACGGGTCCGTCGACGTCGACGACGGCCACGCCCGGCACGTCGCGGACCCAGCCGGCGTCGGCGGTGCCGCCGGCCGGGCCGGAGGCGACAACGAGCCGGTGCAGGGTGCGACCTCGGTGGCGCAGGTCCTCGACCTTGCCTTCCGCGACGACGCGGCCCGCGGCCAGTACGACGAGGTCGTCGCAGATCCGCTCGACCAGGTCGAGCTGATGTGACGAGAACAGAACCGGCACGCCGCGCCCGGCCTGCTCGCGCAGGAGGTCGGCCATCGCGTCGACGGCGTCGGGGTCGAGGCCCGAGAACGGCTCGTCGAGGATGAGCGCCGTCGGCGAGGACATCACCGCACCGGCGATCTGCACACGCTGCTGGTTGCCCAGCGAGAGCGACTCGAGGGTGTCGTTGGCGCGGTCGGCGAGGCCGAACCGTTCCAGGTACTCCTGCCCCGCGCGGCGCGCCGCCGCCGCGGTCATGCCGTGGAGGCGGCCCAGGTAGACCAGCTGGAAGAGCACCGGCTGCTTGGGATATAGGCCGCGCTCCTCGGGCATGTACCCGAACCGGGCCCGGTCCTCCCACGCGACGGGGCGCCCCCGCCAGAGCACCTCGCCCGCGGTGGGCTCGAGGATGCCCATGATCATCCGCATCGTCGTCGTCTTGCCGGCGCCGTTCCCGCCGACGAAGCCGGTGAGGCCGCCGGGTCGCACGGTCACGTTCACGTCGTCGACGGCGCGCTGGTCGCCGAACAGCCTGGTCAGTCCCCTGGTCTCGAGCATGGCTCCACGCTAGAGAGGTGCCGTCAGCGAGGGATCAGCCCACAGGCGGAATGTGGCTGTCCCTCTCAGGACGGATGAGGCCTGCCTCGTGCGCCAGGACGACCGCCTGCACCCGGTCGCGCAGGTGCAGCTTGGCCAGCACGTTCGACACGTGTGTCTTGACCGTCGCCTCACCGACGAACAGCTCGGTCGCGATCTCGGCGTTGCTCAGCCCTTTGCCGACCAGGACCAGGACCTCACGCTCCCGGTTCGTGAGGAGGTCGAGCGCCTTGGATGGCGTTGCCGGAGAACCCTTTTCGATCGTATGCGTCGTATCGCCGGTCGTCATCCGCTCGATGACCCGGCGGGTCACCTCGGGGGCCAGCAGGGCATGGCCGTTCCCCACCACCCGGACCGCGTCGACGAGCTTCTCCGGTTCCGCGTTCTTGAGGAGGAACCCGCTCGCTCCCGCGCGCAGACCGTCGACGAGGTAGTCGTCGCTGTCGAAGGTCGTCAGAATGATGACCTTGGCCAGGTCGAGCGCGACGATCTCGCGGGTCGCCTCGATGCCATCCGTTCCGGGCATCTGGACGTCCATGAGGACGACGTCCGGCCGCAGTCGCGTGACGACGTCGACGGCGGCCGTACCGTCGCTGGCCTCGCCGACCACCTCGAGGTCCGGTTCGACCCCGAGGATCATCGAGAAGCCGGAGCGGACCAGCGCCTGGTCGTCGACGACGACGACGCGCAGGGTCTGGGCGACCGAGTGCGTCATCGGCCGGACTCGACGGGCTCCCGCGCGGGAACCAGCGTCGCGGACGTCTCCGCCGGGTCCTCGTCGCCGTGCCGGCGGGCCAGCGGCAGCCGGACGCGGACCCGGAACCCGCCGGTCGCCCGTGGGCCGATCTCCAGCGAGCCGTCGAGGGAGGCGACGCGCTCACGCATACCGAGCAGTCCGAGACCCGTACCCGACGTCCCCGTCCGGGGACGCCCGGCGTCGAGCACCTCGACCTCGGCGAACCCGCTCGGACCGGACCCGCTGACCCGGAGGACCACGGTCGCCGCCGACGCGGTCGAGTGGCGGCGGACGTTGTGGAGGGCCTCCTGGACCGTGCGGTAGAGCGTCAACCCAACGGCGGGCCCCACGTCGGCGGCCGCGTCGGGCGGGTTGGCCACGATGGAGAAGGTCACGTCGAGACCCTGGCCCCGGACCTGGTCGACGAGGCCGGGGATGGCGTCCACCGAGGGTTCCGGCGCGCGGTCGGGCTCGGCGGGGAGGCGCTCGCCCTGACGCAGGGTGCCGAGCAGCGCGCGCATCTCAGTGACCGCCTCGCGGGCCGACGACTCGACGGAGGCGAGGGCCGAGGACGCAGCCTTCGGGTCGACGTCGAGCACCCGGCGCGCCGCGGCGGCCTGGACGCCCATGACGGAGACGTGGTGGGCGACCACGTCGTGGAGCTCGCGGGCGATGCGCAGCCGCTCCTCGACGACGGCGTGCTCCTTGAGCTCGGCCGCCTGCGCCCGGAGCGTCTCCGCCTGGGCGGCGAGCCGGGCCCGGCGGCGGGCGGCGTTCCAGGCGGCCTGGCCGCCGAGGACGGCGCCGCCGAAGTACGCGATGTTGACGAGAAACGTATAGGCGACCGCTCCGAGGATCGGGTTGACGGCGCCGCGGGTCCGGCCGGGATCGGCGATCTCCTCGGTGATCTGGGAGACGGCGCTGCCGAGCAGGAACTGGTATGCGAGCCAGCCGAACATCAGCAGCAGCACGCCGCCCATGACCAGCAGCACCACGCGACGGTCTCTGGCCCACGCCATCGCGCTGAACAGGGCGAAGAAGTAGAGCGCCTGGACGGACAGCTGCAACGCCACGTCGGGCATTCGGATGCCGACAACGAAGAAGGCGACCGAGGACGCGACCACGGTGCCGATCGGGAACCGGCGGCGGAACGCGATGGGGGCGGACATCGCGGCCAGACCGAGGTACTCCTCCCAGACCGGTGTTCCGGCCCGCAGGCCGCCGCCGCTGCGGAGCATCTCCAGAGCGAGCGCCGAGATGGCGAAGAGCACCAGCGCGCCCGTCCCGTCCCGGCGGCGTGAGCCCGAAGTGGGAACCCGCACCCACCCACTGTCGAGGACGAAGAACTCCGCCACCCGAGACCGCCAGGTCGTCATCCCTCCAGCGTAAGGAGGAGGACACGCATACCGGATCCCCCTCCAGAGGGAGTCCGTCGTCCAACGTCCGGGCTCAGCTCAGTGGAGTCAGGACATCCAGGCCGAGGTAGGGCTGCAGCGCCTCGGGCACGACGACCGAGCCGTCCGGCTGCTGGTGCGTCTCCAGGATCGCGACGAGCCAGCGCGTCGTCGCCAGCGTCCCGTTCAGGGTGGCGACCGCCCGGGTTCCGCCTTCCGGGTCGCGCTCGCGGATCGCCAGCCGACGCGCCTGGAAGGTCGTGCAGTTCGACGTCGACGTCAGCTCGCGGTATCGGCCTTGCGTCGGGATCCACGCCTCGCAGTCGTACTTGCGCGCGGCAGCGGTCCCGAGGTCGCCCGCCGCGGTGTCGATGATCCGGTACGGAACGTCGATGGCGGCGAGCATGTCGCGTTCAAACGCGAGCAGGCGCTCGTGCTCGGCCTCGGCCTCGGCGGCCGTGCAGTAGACGAACATCTCGATCTTCTGGAACTGGTGGACGCGAATGATGCCGCGGGTGTCCTTGCCGTGCGAGCCGGCCTCGCGCCGGTAGCAGGTGGACCAGCCGGCATACCGTCGCGGTCCGCCGCTGAGGTCGAGGATCTCGTCGGCGTGGTATCCCGCGAGGGCCACCTCCGAGGTGCCGGTGAGGTACAGGTCGTCGGCCTCCAGCCGGTAGACCTCCTCGGCGTGGACGTCGAGGAAGCCGGCCCCCGCCATGATCTCGGGGCGCACCAGCGTCGGGGTGACCATCGGCGTGAAGCCGTACTCGACCGCCCGGGCGAGGCCGAGGTTGAGCAGCGCCAGCTCCAGCCGGGCGCCGACGCCGGTGAGGAAGTAGAACCGCGACCCGGCGACCTTGGCGCCGCGCTCCATGTCGATGGCGCCGAGGAGCTCGCCGAGGGCCAGGTGGTCGCGGGGCTCGAACCCGTCCGCGGCGAAGTCCCGCGGCGTGCCGACCATCTCGCGGACGACGTAGTCCTCCTCGCCGCCGGTCGGGACGCCGTCGACGATGACGTTGCCGACCCGGCGGGCCAGCCGGTCCAGCTCACGCTCGCGTTCTCCGGCCTCGGTTTCCAGTGATCGCACCCGGGCGGCCAGGTCCTTGGCCTGCGCGACGAGGGTGGCTTTGTCGTCGCCCTTCGCCGTGGCGACCTGCTTGCCGAATGCCTTCTGTTCCGCTCGTACCCGCTCGAACTCGCCCAGGGACGACCGGCGCGCCTCGTCGGCGGCGAGGATCGCGTCGACGATCCCCGGGTCCTCTCCACGGGCCTTCTGCGAGGCCCGGACCAGGTCCGGCGCCTCGCGCACGAGCTTGATATCGATCACCCGACCAGGGTATCGAGGGGCCATGGCCGCCCTGCCTCCCCTTTTCGCGGAGGAGCACGCCTGCCAGCGGTGCGGACTCGCATACGCAGACCTCTCGGTCGACCGGTGTATCGCGCTGGTCACCGACTCCGGGTCGGCACTGGCCGCGATGCTGACTACGGGAGACGACCGCGGCCTGCGCCGGCGGCCGGAACCGGAGACCTGGTCGGTCGTCGAGTATGCGTGTCACGTCCGGGACGTGCTGTGGGTCTTCGCGGTCCGGGTGCACCGGGGCGTGCATGAGGAGCGGCCGTCGCTGGACCCGATGTACAACGACTGGCGGGCCGAGCGGTTCGGCTACGCCCGGGTGCCGGTCGACGTCCTGCTGGCCGAGCTTCGGACGGCGACGGAGGGCTTCGTGGCCGAGGTCCGGGCGGTGCCCGAAGATGCGTGGAACCGGACCGTGGTGCGACGGCCCGAGGAGGTGCGGACGGTGCGGTGGCTCGTGCGGCAGGCGGCCCACGAGTGCGTGCACCACCTGGGCGACGTCAGGCGGATCCTCGAATCGAGGTGATAACGGTCGGGTTTCCGGCCCGTATCACCACGATCCGCGCGTCCGCTACTTCAGGCCGGCCTGACTCTTGGACTGCAGGGTGTCGTCGGCGAACAAGAGAAAGGCGGTCCCCATGCCGTCAGCGGCGTAGCAGGTGAGGGTGAATTCCTTGTGGCCGGCCAGCTCCGTCTCGGAAC
>Ga0307307_10000340_pt1 | contig 10550 bp, 11 predicted proteins | sample ER_DNA_194_FD_194505 | JGI IMG/M metagenome (GOLD analysis project Ga0307307, IMG submission 194505) | Bulk soil microbial communities from the East River watershed near Crested Butte, Colorado, United States - ER_DNA_194 | ecosystem: Environmental > Terrestrial > Soil > Floodplain | place...
AGCCGCGAGACCGTCTTCACCCCGTAACCTCCATAGAGAGATGTCTTCGGGAGCGAATGCGATCGTGTCGACCGGTCATTTCAGACGGACGCCCGGGCAAAGCCCGCGCGTCCTGAGGTCGGCATCGCAAGCGATGCCTTAGATGCGAGTCCTTGCCGCGATCGGCGGACTGATCCTGATCGCGCTGATGCTGTCGGAGTTCTTCGTCACGTTCCTGCTGCCACGGCGCGTACGACGCGACCCACGGATCGCACGAGGTCTGCTTCGCGGGCTGTGGAAGCCGTGGCGGGCCTTCGCGCGCCGCCTCTCGCCTTCTTCGGCGGACACCGTCCTCGGGTTCTTCGGCCCCCTCGCGCTCCTCTCGCAGCTGCTGGTCTGGACGATCGGCCTCATCGTCGGCTTCGCGCTGCTCGAGTGGGCGACTGTCGGCCGGGGGTTCGCACACGGCCTGCTCTTCAGCTCCGGGCTGTTCCTCAGCGCCGAGGGAGCCTCCGGCTCGACGGCGGTCCACGTGATCGCCCTCGTCGAGGCGGCGATTGCGATCGGCGTTCTCTTCAGCGTGATCGGCTACCTGCCGGCCGTGTACGGCTCGTTCTCGCGGCGCGAGATCGCCGTCTCCCAGCTCGGCACTCGCGCGGGGGCGCCTCCGGCTGCCGGAGTCCTCCTGCACCGCGTCGCGGATCGTGAGCGCTGGCTGGAGCTCGAACGGGACCTCCGTGACTGGGAGGCATGGGCCGCCGAGCTGATGGAGACGCACCTTTCGTACCCGATCCTCGGCTGGTACCGCTCGCAGCACGTGAGCCAGAACTGGCTCGCCGCGCTCACGGCGATGGTGGACGTCGCCGCGTTCGTGACGGCCGTCGAGTCCGACGGCGAGGTGGAGGCCGCCGAGCTGACGTACGCAATCGGACAGCACGCGCTCGCCGACCTCGCGCTCCAGTACCACGTGAAGCCCAGGCCGGTCGACCGCCTCAGCGACGAGCAGTTCGCAAAGCTCTACCGCCTCGTTGAAAGCGCACTGGGCAACCCGGTCCCCTGCGACGAGGCGCGGGAACGGCTCAGAGCGCTGCGCGAGGCGTACGAGTCGAAAGCGCAAGCCATCTCGGAGCTCCTCGCACTCGACCTGCCGGCGTGGCTGCCTCCGCATGCCGAGGAGCAGGAGCTGATCCAGCTGCCGGGTGTACGCGTCCGCCGGAGCAGCCGCGACCTAGTGGGGTAGCCAGGCGTCCGGGTCGGCGGCGATCTGCGCCACCTCGTTCGGGAGCCGCCCTGCCGCAACGTCGGCCAAAGTGACCGTCTCGAGTACCGCCCGCAAGTTGGCGCGCACTGCGATCCAGACGTCGCGGAGCTGCTCCGCGGCTCCGCCGTACTCGACCTGCTCGGGTCGGAGCCCGCGCACGTTGGCGATCGGGCCTTCGACGGCACGGATCACGTCGGCGAGCGAGATCTCGTCCGCCGGCCGCGCGAGCCAGTAGCCGCCATCCGCTCCGCGCTGGCTCTGCACCAGGCCCGCGTGCTTGAGGTCGAGCAGGATGTTCTCGAGGAATTTGAGCGGGATCTCCTGCGACTGCGCGATCCGCTCGCCCTTGACCGGGCCTTCCGCGGCCGCAGCGAGCTCGGCGCCCGCCCGGACCGCGTAGTCGACCTTCGCAGAGACCCGCATGCGGGCCGAACGCTAGCGCTTGGCGGAAGAGGGGCGCCTGCGGCGCTCAGCGGGCTTGGAGGCAGTGCGCTTCTTCTTCGCCGGCTCGGGGGCTACCCGGTTCTTGCCGGCCCGCTTCGCCTCGTAAAGCAGTTCGTCGGCTGCGGCGACGAGCTTCTCGCCGGCCGGCAGGTCGCCCTTCACGGCGGCGCCGAAGCTCGCGGTGACCGACAGGTGCGTTCTGCAGCTCGATCTCCTCGCTCTCGAGCGCCTCGCGAAGCCGCTCGGCGAGGTCGATCGCGCCTCCGAGATCCGTCTCGGGGACGATCACCGCGAACTCCTCGCCGCCGTAGCGCGCGGCGAGATCGACCTGGCGCACGCTGGCCGCGAGCACCTCGCCGACCTTGCGGAGGACCTCGTCGCCGGCCTGGTGGCCGTGGGTGTCGTTGATCGTCTTGAAGTTGTCGATGTCGAGCAGGATCAGCGCGAGCGGGTCCCCGACGCGCTCGGCGCGGCGCCACTCGAGCGCGAGCTCTTCGTCGAACGTCCAGCGGTTCGCGAGCCCGGTCAGCGAGTCGGTCGTCGCCTGCGAAGCCACGCGGCGAAAATCGCCCAGCGTGCGCAGGATCGGGCCGCCGAAGAGCAGCCCCACGAGTACGAGGAGGCCGAACGAGCCGAGCGCTGCATACAGAACCCGGTGCTGGTAGGGCCCGACCGCCTCGGAAATCGCGGCCTCGGGACGGAGGGCGACGAGCTTCATATGGGGAGCGTTCGCGACCGGGATCAACGAGCCCCGGTAGCGGTTGCCGCCGAGTGTCATCGTCTGGCCCGCGACGTGGAGCCGCTGGCCCGAGCCGATCACCATGCCGCCGCGCACCGCGATCAGCCGGTCCTCCCGCGCCAAGCCCGCGGCCTTCGAGAGCTCGCCCATGAGCCGGCGGTCGAAGCCGATCGTCGCGACGACGCTTCCCACGACCTTGTTTTTCAGCGTCAGCGACGTGGCTCGCTTCACGGGGACGTGCGGGATGGCGCCCGCGATTCGGCGGCCGTGGAGGTAGAAGACGGCGTCCGGGGTCCTTCGCGCAATCCGCAGGACGGCTGCGCGGTCATTGGCCAGAAACGCCTGCTGCAGGGCGGGCGAGGTTGTGAGGTTCTCGGCCTCGGTAGCCGCGTTGTCTGACTGGGTGCGTAGTTCGTCGCTCGCGCTCTGGAGCTCTGTCGAAAGCGCGGAGTCGGCGCGGGCGCGCTCGTTCCTGAGCGCGCTCGCATCAAGGATTCGCACCGTCGCGATGACCGGGATTCCGGCCGCAAGCAGCAGTGCCGCGAGCAGCTGCAGGCCTGAGCGGCGCGTGAGGCTGGGCCTCGCTTTCCGGCGAAACGGGGCCGACGGCCGCTCGGCAGGCGAAGCTGCTGGAGCCGCAGAGCTCATACAGGGGTTATCGGCTCACCCGCACGGAGGCTTGAACCTCGACCGGGGTGCGATTTACCGCCCAGGAGGGCTTGGCGAAATACCGTCTGTGCCGCCGGGCCCTCCTAGAAGTCCGCATCCAGGGCGCCCGACTCGGTCGCCGTGCCCTGGGCAGTCGTCCACGACATCGCCTTCGCCGTCGTGTCGCGATGTGCGTTTCCGACAGGCGTGCCGAGGACGATCGTGACGGTGTTTCCGCTGAGCGTCATCTGGGATCCGGTGAAGTCCATCGACGTGCCGTTCGCGTGGTTTCCGTTGAGGTCGACGGATCCGAGGCCGGCGAGGACCGAGTCGTCCGACGCGTCGTGAACGTCGAGAACGTCGTTCGGGCCGTTGCCCGCGATTCGCACCGTAACGCCGGTCGCTGAACCGTCCCAGCCCGAGAGGATCAGGTTGGGGTTCACCGTCCCGGCGTACGTGAACGTCACCACGTCGCCTGTCTCAGCGAGGCCGATCGTGCCGCCGCCGTCCGTGGCCTGCACGTCGGCAGGCGCGGGCAGCGCCGGCGGAGGTGGAGGCGGAGGTGGAGGTGGCGGTGGCGGAGGAGGCGGAGGAGGTGGCGGTGGCGTAGGAGGCGGAGGAGGTGGCGGTGGCGGAGCAGGCGGTGGAGGAGGTGGCGGTGGCGGAGGCGGAGGCGGTAGCGGTGGCGGAGGTGGAGGCGGAGGTGGAGGCGGTGGCGGAGGAGGTGGCGGTGGCGGAGGAGGTGGCGGAGGCGGAGGCGGCGGTGGCGGTGGGGGTGGCGGTGGCGGTGGCTCGGAAGCCGGGGGCGGAGGCGGAGGTGGCTGGACCGACGCGGGCGGTGGAGGAGGCGCAGGAGGCGCAGGAGGCGCGAGCGCAGGCTCGATCGGCGTCTCGAGGCCGTTCGAGCCGAGATTCCGGGCCCCGCTAGTCGAGTCTCCTGGTGGAGCCGGGAGCCGTACGGACGTCGAGGACTGCCCGAGCCCGACCGACCGAAGGATGGCCTGCGAGAAGGTTCTGACGGCGACCGTCGGCGACGAGCTGTTGCCGTCTCGCAAGCCGCCGGGGCTGGAGCCCTGTGCGTGGAGGAAGGCATTCCGCGCGCGCAGGTCGCTCGCGCTCGCGGTCGTCGCGTCGGAGAGGATCGGCAGCCCGATCGTGACCCAGAGAACGGCCACGAGTGGGAGAGCGAGCAGCACTGGCAGGGCACGCGAACGGGTTCGCGCGATGGTGCGCGTCGAAGGAAGCCGCCGGGGTAGGTCGACGTAGTGCCGCATGTCCGCAGGGCCCTAAGGCTCTGCGCTCACCGTAGGTGGGTTTCCGAGGGCAGGTCTCCCCCAAAAAGGGGACCCCCGATGCCCGAAAAGGGTGACTCCGTTACGCTCGGGCCGTGGCGGCCGAGACCGAATCCACGCAAGGCAAGCTCGAACGGTTGCAGCAGCTCCGCGACGAAGCTCGGCACGCGGGCAGCGAGCGGGCCGTCGAGCGGCAGCGGAGCCAGGGCAAGCTCCTCGCGCGCGAGCGGGTCGAGAAGCTGCTCGACCCGGGCTCGTTCGTCGAGCTCGATCGCTACGTCCGTCACCGCGAGGCCGAGTTCGGGATGCGCGAGCGCCGTCCGTACGGCGATGCCGTCGTCACCGGCTACGGCACCATTTTCGGGCGCCGGGTCTTCGTCTTCTCGCAGGACTTCACGGTCTTCGGCGGCAGCCTGTCCGAGGTGTTCGCCGAGAAGATCTGCAAGATCATGGACATGGCCGCGAAGTTCGGCTGCCCGGTGATCGGGATCAACGACTCGGGCGGTGCGCGGATCCAAGAGGGCGTCGTCTCGCTCGCAGGCTACGCGGAGATCTTCTGGCGCAACGTGCAGTGCTCCGGAGTGATCCCCCAGCTCAGCCTCGTCATGGGCCCCTGCGCGGGCGGCGCCGTGTACTCGCCGGCGATGACCGACTTCGTCTTGATGGTCGAGGGGAGCTCGTACATGTTCATCACGGGCCCCGATGTGGTGAAGACGGTCACGGGCGAGGAGGTCACCTTCGAGGAGCTCGGCGGCGCGGCGACGCATGCCTCGAAGTCGGGTGTCGCACAGTTCATCTCGCCGAACGAGGAGGCGTGTCTCGAGGACGCGCGCTACCTGCTCTCGTTCCTGCCGCAGAACAACGTCGACCCGCCTCCGTACTCCGAGCCGGCGGATCCGGCGTCCCGCGAGGATCCCGAGCTCGACACGCTGATCCCGGACGACCCGGCGAAACCGTACGACATGAAGGACGTCATCAGGCGTGTGATCGACGACGGCGAGTTCCTCGAGGTGCACGAGCGCTGGGCCGAGAACCTCGTCTGCGGGTTCGCCCGGCTGAACGGCCATCCGGTCGGCGTCGTCGGCAACCAGCCCCGCTCGCTCGCCGGGGTGCTCGACATCGACTCGTCGGTGAAGGGGGCGCGCTTCGTCCGCACCTGCGACGTCTTCAACATCCCGCTCGTCACGTTCGTGGACGTTCCGGGTTTTCTCCCCGGCACGGCGCAGGAGTGGGGCGGGATCATCCGTCACGGCGCGAAGCTGCTCTACGCGTACTGCGAGGCGACGGTGCCGAAGCTCGCGGTAATCACGCGCAAGGCGTACGGCGGCGCCTACGACGTCATGAGCTCCAAGCACATCCGAGCCGATTTCAACTTCGCATGGCCGACCGCGGAGGTGGCGGTGATGGGGCCGGAGGGCGCGGTCAACATCGTGTTCAAGGGCGAGCTCGAGGAGACCGGCGATCCCGAGGCCCGTCGTGCGGAGCTGATCGACGATTACCGGGAGCGCTTTGCCAACCCGTACGTCGCGGCCGAGCGCGGCTACGTCGACGACGTGATCGAGCCACGGCGCACGCGGCCCGTTCTCGCCGACGCGCTCGAGACCGCGCTCACCAAGCGTGAGCGCCGCCCGCCGCGCAAGCACGGGAACATCCCGCTCTAGGAGGGGTTGGCGGAATAGCGCTCGTCGCCGGGGTGCGACGGTCGTTCCGAGGCAAGGACGCAGGGAGTCCCTGTAGTGGATAACTACAGGGGCGACTGAGGACGCCGCCTCGGGGCGAGCGGCACGGCCCGGCGGCACAGACGGTATTTCGTCAAGCCCTCCTAGTAGATAACGGCGAGCCTGACGCGGTAGCCGAACAGAAACGGCACGGTCCGGTCGCCGAGGGCCCTGACGGCAGCGGCTTCGAGCTCGTCGATCCGCAGCTCGCGCTCGAGCTCGTCGTCCGCAGCGATCGCCGGGAGGCCGAGACTGTGCGCGAACCCCACGACTCGCTCCGCGTTTCCGTCCTCGACGGAGTGGAGCACGACCTCGCGGCAGAACCGGAAGCGGCCGCTCGCCTGCATCCGCTCGAGATGCTGGTGCTTGGCCCACCGGTCGGCCCCGCGCTGGATGCCTCGGCGCGCGCGCACCTCGGCGCGGCGGGATTGGTGGGCGAGAAACGCCTCGTCGACATCGGGATCGACAACCGGCGGCCAGTCGTAGTCGTAGGCCGCGAAGAGCCCTCCGGGCCGCAGGATGCGGGCCACCTCCGCGAAGGTCGGCTCCGGCTCCATCCAGTGCAGCGACTGCGAGGCGCTGACGATGTCGGCGCTCGCGTCGGGGAGGCCCGTGTCGTGCGCATATGCCTCCCGGTACTCCACCCCCGGAGCTTCCTCGGCGACCGCGAGCATCGCCGGGTTCGGCTCGACGCCGACGACGCGTTCCGCCAGGCCCGACCACGCACGCGTGGAGAGTCCCGTCCCGCAGCCGAGGTCGACCACGAGCCTCGGCCGCTCCGCGCCCGCGTAGCGGCACAGGAGCTCGAGCAGCGCCTTGGGCGGCCGCGGCCTGAACCGGTCATACCCGCCCGCGAACCCCTCGCGCTCGTAGCCGGAGCTGTCGATCAGGGCCCGCGAGAACTCGCTCACCACCCGCGAGGCTACCGCCTGACCCGCCGCCGCCTCCAGGGTCCCTTAGTTAGGCGCGCCCATCCTCCTCCCCGAGGCGATCGTAGCCGCGAAATTCGCACGTATGTGTGACGGGACCGCGCCGAGAGAGTGACGATTTCTCAACAGCGACGTTCGCGGGGCAGGCCTTGCCGCATAGGCCCGCCCCACGGCGGTCAGGACGCCAGGGCTGCTGCCACGGCCGGCTGCGCCGGCCCGGCGTCCAGAGCAAGCTCTTCGGCCAGCGCGGCGACCACGTTCGGGTCGAACTGCGTGCCGGCACAGCGATCGAGCTCGGCGATCGCCTCTTCCGGCGAGACCCGCCGGCGGTAGACCCGCTCGGAAATCATCGCGTCGTATGCATCCGCCACGAAGATGATGCGTGCGCCGAGCGGGATGTGCTCGCCGGCGACCCCGTCCGGGTACCCGCTGCCGTCCCAGCGCTCGTGGTGGTGGAGCACCCAGTCGGCAACCGGGTCGACGCCGAGGCTCTCGAGCATCCGGAAGCCGATCTGCGGATGCCGCTCCAGGACGATCCGCTCCGGCTCGGTCAGCGGTCCCGGCTTGCGCAGGATCTCCTCGGGGATCGCGAGCTTGCCGAGATCGTGGAGGCTCGCGGCGAGCCTCGTCAGCTCGACCTCCTCGTCGGGCAGGCCGAGGCGGCGCGCCGTGCGGGCGGCCAACTCGGCGACGCGCTGCGAGTGACTGCCGGTGTAGACGTCGCGCGCGTCGACGGCGCGGGCCAGGCTCGCTGCGGCCCGGAAGCGGGCGGCGCGGTCGGGGCCGCTTGCGAGGCGCTTGAGCTCCGCGAGCTCGATCACGTCCGGGCGGTAGGCGCGAACGCGGTTCTTGCCGTATTCCTTGGCCCAGTACAGAGCGCTGTCGGCGAGCCGGATCAGCTCGTCCCGATCGGCAGCGTGCTGCGGTGAGATCGCAACGCCGGCGCTCACGGTCACCGAGCCGACCTGCTCGAGGTCGAGAGCCGCGATTCGCTCGACGACCGACGACGCTGCCGTCAGCGCGGCCGACTCGCCGTAGCCCGGGAGCAGGAGCGCGAACTCGTCGCCGCCGAGTCTGAAAGCCTCACCTGTCTGGCGCAGTCGCGCGGCGAGCTGCGAGAGGACGCGGTCTCCGGCCGGGTGCCCGAACCGGTCGTTGATGCGCTTGAAGTCGTCGACGTCCACGAAGCAGAGCGTCAAGGGAAGGTTCCGCTCGTTCGCGTGCTGGAGCTCGCGCTCGAGCCGCTCGTGGAAGTGCCGGTGGTTGCCGAGGCCCGTCAGCGGGTCCGTCAGTGCGAGCCGCATCGCGCGCAAGGCGCGGACGATCGCGCGCTGGTAGAGCTGGATCGCGAGCAGCGGCCCGACGAGGACGACGGAGAGGAACGGCGATTTCTGCCAGAGCACGACCAGCATCAGCGCCGCCGAGGCCATCAGCGAGAACGGGACGATCGTCCAGCGGAGGTTCGAGCGGGCCAGCGAGAACAGCGAGCGGTGCGAGCTGACCGCCACGACCGCGGTGATCAGGACGAGATTGACCGCGTATTGCGCCGACGCGGCGGCGCCCACGCGTGCGAGGACGCCACCCGCCCCGGCGTCGTGGCCAAGCGGGGCGGAGAACGCGCCGGCCGCGGTTGCGGCGAGCGCCACGACCGAGACGTTGTAGCCGATGCGGATCTGCGGCCGGTGCTCCAAAAGCTGTGTGACGGCCGGCGCGAGCACGACGACGAGCAGGCCCGCGGCCCAACCGAAGAGGACGATCGAGGCGACGCCGAAGACGAACGAGAGCGAGACGCCGGGCGGCCCGACGCCCTCGACCGGAACCGGGAAGCGGTCGGCGAGGGTCGAAGCTGTCACCAGCGCGGCCAGCCCAAGGATGGTCGTCGTCTTGTGCGGCGTGATCGCGAACGAGGCGATCGCCGCGCACGTGACGCCGAGGCCCGCCAGACAGACGGGCAGTACCACCGCGAGCAAACGCGGAGGCGGGAAGGCGCGCTGCCTCACCGCTCCGCTACCAGTACAGGTTCAGCCAGTCCTCGAAGCCTGCCCCGAGAAGCGCGACCAGAAGTAGCGCGACCACGGCGGCAAGGGCAACGAGGCGAGGACTCCACTGCAGCATCTTCAACCTCCCCACAGGTCGGAACACAACGGCGAGATTCTTCACGCAGCCGATCCCGGGCACATCCCCCGGAAGGGGGAGTTGCCTCAAAGGGGACAAACGACCGCTAGCCCGCGATCAAGCCGGCTTCGGCGAGCGGACGGCGGCCCCACGCGAAGGAATCGCGGTACCAACCGGTGAGCGGCACGACCGCCACGCCCTGTCCCGAGGAATGGATCATCCAGCCCGCGCCGAGGTAGATCCCCGTGTGGCCGATCGTGCTCGGCTTCGAGCGCGGGCCCTTGGGCCCGAAGAACAGGAGATCGCCGGGCGCCAGTTTCGCGAAGGCGATCCGCTTCGAGCGCGGTACCTCTCCGCTCATCTGGTACGTCGTCCGGCCCTGGATCGTCGCGCTCAGCGCCCCGCCGCCGGGATACGTCTGCAGTTTGTAGACGCGCCAGACGAAGCCCGAGCAGTCGAAGCCGCCGCGCGCTGGGACGCCGAACGGGGCCTCGGCCTTCTCGCTGGTGCCGCCCCAGACGTACGGGAAGCCGACGAAGCGGACGGCCGTGTTGAGGACGCGTTTCTGCCAGGCTGTGAGGGTCGGCAGCTCGAAGGTCGTCGCTGCATCCTCGACGTATTGCTGCTCCCAGCCGCCGAAGCGCAGGATCTTGGCGACCGAGTACGCGGTCTCGGCGCGCGTGACGGGGTCGTTCGGGAGCAGCTCGAGGTCGTCGTCCCTGGCGGGATGGTTGGTTCGGAGCCCGAGCAGCCGTGCGACCGTCTCGGTGCCGAAACGGGACGGCACACTCAGCCCGGCGGCCCGAGCGGCGCTGAGGAGCTGGGCGGCCGTAGGGGAAAGGTCGAGAGCCTTGACGAGACGCGAGTCGAGCTGAGTGACGGTGACGGGTGCGGCGGGATCGGCTGGAAGGTCTGCGGGCTGTTGCGTCAGACTCGCGAGGAGCGTTGCGAGCTCGCCCTGCGTCAGAACATCGTTGGCGCGGAAGCTCGCGACACTGCGCGCCATCAGCCCGTGCCTGACGACGAGCTGGATCTCGGCCTTGTCCCAGGACTTCGGCGGCACGACCGATCGCGCGGCGAACGCGGCCGGCGCGAGCAGGGAAAGACAGCAGACGGCTACGAGGACTGGGCGGCGCATCCACTGTCCCTATCGTCCGGATGGGCTCGGGCCTTTAGGCTGCGGCCCGGTGGAGCCCGCGATCAGGCCTGAGCCGAGCCCCGAGGAGCGCGCGGCGATCCTCGCAGCCCTCGAGCGCCTGCTGTCAGACGATCCGCGTCCGTCCGCCTACCGGAGCGTCTGGCGCGAGGCGGGAGTTCGCGAGAACCTGGACGACGCGGGCGACGACTAGCGAGCGACGGCTCGGCCGCGCAGCAGACCCGGCGCAACGCGTGCGTAGTCGAGCCCCGAGAGCCAGGTCAGGACCA
>Ga0307307_10000342_pt1 | contig 10531 bp, 8 predicted proteins | sample ER_DNA_194_FD_194505 | JGI IMG/M metagenome (GOLD analysis project Ga0307307, IMG submission 194505) | Bulk soil microbial communities from the East River watershed near Crested Butte, Colorado, United States - ER_DNA_194 | ecosystem: Environmental > Terrestrial > Soil > Floodplain | place: USA...
CAGTGAGCCTGGTGCCACGCGATGCGCGTACGGGGCGGGCGCCTTCCATGTTGTCGCTTCCTTTCTCACGAAACCGGTTAGATACAACGGGCTTCCGGCCGAATCGAGTGTTGGTGGTGACCGGTTCTTCAGGGACTGGGCTAGGCAAGCGACCCGGTCACCGACTCGACGGCGGCGATGACCGCACCGGTGGCGACCAGGTCGACGGCGATGTCGATCTCCGGCGCGAGCCAGCGATCGGTGTCAGGCGCAGGTGCGCCGGCCTGACGGAGGGCGGTGATCGCGGCCGCCGTGGCTGGTGCCGGTTGCAGTGGCGAGCGGAGCTCGATGCCGCGGGCAGCGGTCAGCAGCTCGATGGCCAGCACCCTTGTCAGCCCGTCGATCGCCCTACGCAGCTTGCGCGCGGCTGACCAGCCCATCGACACGTGGTCCTCTTGCATGGCCGAGCTCGGAATCGAGTCGACCGAAGCGGGTGCCGCAAGTCGCTTGAGCTCGGAGACGATCGCAGCCTGGCTGTACTGCGCGATCATGTAGCCGGAGTCGACACCGGGGTCGGCCGCGAGAAACGCATTCAGACCGCCATTGCGGGCCCGGTCCAGGAACCGGTCGGTACGCCGTTCGGAGATGCTCGCCAGGTCCGCGACCGCGATGGCAAGGAAGTCCAGCACGTAGCCGAGCGGTGCACCATGAAAGTTGCCATTGGACTCGACTCGGCCGTCATGGGTGATCACCGGATTGTCAATGGCAGATGCCAGCTCGATCAGCGCAACTCGCTCAGCATGATCAACTGTGTCCCGTACGGCGCCGGCCACCTGCGGCGCGCAGCGTAGCGAATAGGCGTCCTGGACTCTGGTACATTCCTCGGTCCGGTGGCTTTCCCGGATCTCGCTGCCCGCCATGATCATGCGGAGATTGGACGCCGAAGCGCCCTGGCCCGGGTGTGGCCGAAGAGCGTGAAGATCATCAGAGAAGACGTCATCAGTGCCGAGTAGACCTTCGACACTCATCGCAGCGGCGATGTCGGCGATCTTGAGCAGCTGCCGCAGATCGGTGATCGCCAGCAGCAGCATGCCGAGCATGCCGTCGGTGCCGTTGATCAGCGCCAAGCCTTCCTTCTCGGCCAGCGTGACCGGAGCGATGCCGGCTACGGCGAACGCCTCGTGTGTCGGTGTCATAGTGCCAGCTGAATCGCGGACGATCCCCTCCCCCATCAGCGCCAGCGCGCAATGGGCAAGCGGGGCCAGGTCTCCGGAGCAGCCGAGACTGCCGTACTCATAGACCACCGGCGTCAGGCCAGCATTGAGCATGGCGACGTAACTGCGCAGGGTATCGTCACGGATTCCGGTACGGCCGGTGGCGAGAGTGGAGATCCGCAGCAGCATCAGAGCCCGCACCACCTCTCGCTCAACCTCCGTTCCGGATCCGGCGGCATGCGAGCGAACCAGGCTGCGCTGCAGCTGGGCCCGGAGCTCGAGCGGGATGTGCCGTGTTGCCAGCGCTCCGAAGCCGGTTGACACTCCATAATGCGGCTCTTGATCATCGGCCAGAGCCTCGATGATTTCGCGGGATTTGCGAACCTCGGCCCAGGCCTCGTCGGTGATGACGACCGGCGCGTCGTGTCGCGCCACCGCCATCACATCTTCACGGGAGATCGGGCCGATGCCGACTGTGACGCTGCGCTCGTCCATGTCATCCATTGCAATCGACCCACCCACCTGTTGGGCAGAGCTGTGCGCCAAACTATGTCTCAAATCTGAGACATGAGGAGAACCTGGTGTCGGCAGCACCGGCAGCTGACCACGTTTTGCGAATGCTTGCGCTGCTCTCGCATCATCCCGAGCCGGTATCGGCAGGGATGGTCGCAGCGACCCTTCGGCTGCCGCGCTCTACCACCTACCGATTGCTGTCGGTGCTCCTCGACCACGGCTTCGTGCACTATCTACCAGAAGAGCGGCGTTACGGGCTCAGCGTCGCGGCGTACGAGCTGGGGTCCGCCTACGCCCGCCAAGCGCCTCTGCAGCGCATCGCTCGGCCCATCGTGCGGCAGCTGGTCGACCGGACGAAGCAGAATGCCCACCTTGCCGTGCTGTACGGACGCGACGTGCTCTATCTGATCGAGGAGCGAGCAGCGGGGCGCCCGATGTTGATCACCGATGTCGGGGTACGGCTCCCTGCTGTGGTGACGGCCAGCGGACTGGCCATGCTGGCCCAGCTGCCTTCGGCCCAGGTACGCGCCCTGTTTCCGAATGCAGCGGCCTTTGTGGAAACCGATCATGGACCGGCGACACCGACCGCGCTGCGACATTTGCTGAGCGACGTCCGCAATCGCGGACATGCCACCGAAGCGGGTTCGGTGACCAGCGGTTTCTCCTCAGTGGCACAGGCGGTGCTGGATCATACGAGGCATCCCGCTGCCGCCATCGCGGTCACCTACGTTGGCGATGAGGTCAATGACGAGAGCGAAGCGCGGCTCGTCGATGCGGTGAATGGGGCCGCTGCGCAACTATCGCGCCGGCTCGGCTTCCGACCGACGCCTCAAGCGTGATCGAGAGCTTCAGAATTCGTGTGCGGTGCCGCCCCGCAAGTCCACTACCCGGGTCGTGGTCAGCTCATTGAGCCGGGCGAAGATGAGGTTGCGGCCTCGATCGCTGAGCAGCTCATCGTGGATCGGGAACCCTTCCAACGCGCCGACCGCCCGGACGAAGTCAACGGTCTCTTTCATCGCTGCCCAAGGTGCGTATTCCGGAACCGCAAGGATGTCGACCCCGTCCGGAATGGCGTCGATTTCATCGCCAGGATGAAACAGCGTGGGCTGGCCTTCGGACCTCAACACGTATCCCACGTTGCCGATCTGTGGCAATTCGCGATAGATGATCGCATGCCGGCCACCAACCGCTGTGACGAGGACATCTCCGATCGTCGCCTGATGGTCCGGCGGCAAGGCGGCCGCGCTGGCACCAAGCGAGGGCAGGTCGCCGGCGCTGATCAGATCCATGATCGACGGCTCGACCAGGATTCTGGCTGCTGCGTTTGCGTGCACCAAGGCCGGCACATTCGCAGGATCAAGGTGATCGGGATGCTGATGAGTCACCAACACTGCGTCAAGATCGGTCAAGCCGTGCCACGCGTCGCTGAGGTTGCCAGGGTCGATCAGAATTCGTGCATCGTCAGTTTCGGCTAGCACTGTCGAGTGGCCCAGGTGGGTGATCCGCATTTCCCCACCGTATGGGGTGATTGTCGACTGGCTGAGCGCGGGCCAAGGCTGCTGCTACCCGGTCAAGAGTTTGCCAATGAGGCGGCCAGCTGCCTCGCAGTCCTCAGCCGTCACGTCGAGATGGGTAACTACTCTGATCATGAAGGGCCCAAGGGCAGAGACCTGAACTCCACCTTGGGCAGCAGCGGCGGCGACCGACGCTGCGGGCACCGCACCGGTATTGATCACGACAACATTCGTCTCAACGTCATCAGGCTCGACCGTAGCTGGCGCCTGGCTGGCCACCTCCTCGGCGAAGAGGCGTGCTGCCGCATGATCATCGACGAGTCGTTGCAGATGATGATCAAGGGCGTACAAGCACGCCGCAGCGAGTACGCCGGCCTGGCGCCAGCCACCGCCGAGCCGCTTGCGCAGCACCCGGGCGCGCGCGATGTTCTCCGCGCGACCCACCAGCACGGAGCCGACCGGGGCTCCGAGGCCTTTGGAGAAGCACACACTGACCGTGTCGAACAGCCGTCCATATGCCTCCAGTGGCACGCCGGTGGCAACGTGCGCATTCCAGAGCCGGGCCCCGTCGAGGTGATAGCCGATGCCGTGCTCGCGACACAGCTCCCCCACTGCCGCCAGCTCATCGAAAGGCTGGATCGTCCCGCCGCCGAAGTTGTGGGTGTTCTCCACTGCGACCGCCGCTGTGGAGACCAGGTACGGGCCGGCCGAGGGCGAGATGATCTTCGCCACCTCAGCCAGTTGCACCTTGCCGCGTGGGGACGGAAAGGTACGCATCGTCGCGCCCTGCATCGCGGCGTGCGCGCCCATCTCGGCACGGGCGATGTGGGCCTGGACGTCGCAGATCACCTCCTGACCCGGCTCGACCAGCAGCCGAACGCCGAGCATGTTGCACATCGATCCGCTGACGCAGAACAAGCCGGCTTCATGCCCGAGCAGCCGCGCCACCCGCTGCTCCAGCTCGATCACAGTCGGGTCCTCGGCGTACACGTCATCGCCGACCGGCGCGACCAGCATCGCCTGCCGCATCCCTTCGGTCGGCTTGGTCACCGTGTCGGAGCGAAGATCGATCAAGAAGCTATCCCGCCTCGGCTGCGGCCTTTTCTTCGGCCACCTGTAGATCTTCCAAGATGGCTGGACGCGCCTGGGAGTCCCATGCTCGGAACAGCACCGCGTTCGCGACGCCCATCGCCTCGCCCTGCATCGCGGTGAACGCTGAAATCAACGTGCGAGGGGCGGGATGGCCGGGAATCGCCGCCAGGTACTCCGCATGCGCCTCCAACGAGGCGATACCACGCTCGACCGGTTCGCCACTGACGTCCACGCCGTACGTCCCATTCTCCAAGCCGTTGGTCAGCAGCCATCGGGTCGAATGCGGCTCGAGTCCTTCGGCGAGCAGCTCGGGGAACACCCAGCGGTTGCCCGCATCGCGCATCGCGTCGACGGCGGCCAACCCGGCGACTCGGTGGTCTGCCTGATTCAAGCCGATGGGGAACTCGACGTCCCAAGGACTCACCACCAGTGCGTCGGGCCGGAACGACCGGAGCGCCCGCGCGATATCACGGCGCATGGACAGGCTGTACTCGAGCACTCCGTCCGGATACTCCAGGAACTCCACACGAGTGACGCCGACCTCGCGCGATCCTTTGATCTGCTCGCGTACCCGTAACTCCGCCGTGGCCTCCGGGTCCATCGTGTCGATGCCGGCTTCGCCCCGCGTCAACAGCAGATAGGCGACCTCGATTCCCTTCGATGTCCAGGCCGCGACTGCCGAGGAGGTACCGTACTCAACGTCGTCGGGGTGGGCTACTGCGCAGAGCACTCGAGAGAACGCGTCATCGGGGAACGGCGATATCGGTTGGCGTGCCATGGAGGGAGGGTATCGGGTGCGCGGAACTCAAAATGTGAGCGGCACGTACGCCTGGACCGGGTTCGTTCTCTTGATGCCACCCCGGGTCAGCCGTTCCGCGACCAAGAACGCGAGCTCCAGCGACTGGTTCCGGTTCAACCGTGGGTCGCACAGTGTCTCGTAGCGGCTGACCAGGTCCGCCTCGACCAGGTCGTCGCTACCACCAACGCACTCCGTCACGTCATCGCCGGTCAGCTCAACATGCACCCCGCCAGGCCAGGTCCCTAGCTCCTCGTGAACGTCGAAGAAGCCATTGAGCTCGGCCATCACATCGGAGAAGGCTCGGGTCTTGTAGCCGTTGCGCGCCTCGAACGTGTTGCCGTGCATCGGATCGCTCACCCAGGCCACCTGCCTGCCGCTGGCAGTCACCTTCGCCACGATGTCCGGAAGCACCTCCCGCACCTTGGCTGCGCCCATCCGGGTGATGAACGTGATCCGTCCCGGTTCATGATCAGGATCGAGGCGGTCAGCCAGTTCCAGCGCGCTGTCGGCGGTGCTGGTCGGGCCGAGCTTCACCCCGAGCGGGTTACGGACATGGCGGAGCAGTTCGACATGAGCACCATGCAGCTGACGGGTACGCTCGCCGACCCACAAGAAGTGCCCCGAGGTGCCGTACGGCTGACCAGTCCGCGAGTCGATGCGAGTCAGCGCATGCTCGTACTCCAAGATCAACGCCTCGTGGCTGGAGTAGAAGTCGACGGTCCGGAATACGTCGTCATCGATCCCACAGGCCACCATGAACGCCAGTGCACGATCGATCTCGTTCGCCATGTTCTGGTACTGCACCCCGGCCGCGGAGTTCTTGACGAAGTCGGCGTTCCAGCTGTGCACGCTGCGCAGATGAGCGAATCCCCCGGTAACGAAAGCGCGGGTCAGATTCAGGGTGGCGGCTGAGGCGTTGTAGACCTCCAGCAGACGTTGCGGATCGGGCTCACGGGCAACAGCGGTGAAATCGAAGCCATTCACCGCGTCGCCCCGGTACGCGGGCAGTGTGACGCCATTCCGGGTTTCCATGGCCGAACTGCGAGGCTTCGCGAACTGGCCTGCCATTCTGCCGACCTTGACGATCGGCACTTGGGCCGCGTAAGTCAAGACGACCGCCATGGAGAGCAAGGTGCGAAGCTTGCCCTGGATGTTCGCAGCGGTCACCTCGGCGAAGGTCTCTGCGCAGTCACCGCCTTGCAACACGAAGGCCTCACCGGCCGCCACGCTTGCCATCTTGGCGCGGAGCTTGTCGCACTCGGCGGCAAAGACCAGGGGCGGGAGCGTACGAAGCTTGCCGACCACATCTGCAAGATAGGTGGCTGACGGGTAGTCCGGCTGCTGCAGCGGATTGAGCGCGTGCAGCGCTTGGAGGGAAGGAACCTGACTCGTCAGAGACACGCTGACACTGTAGACGCTGGCCCTTGCACGGGCAGCTGACTTATCGGCGGCTGGACGATCCCACAGAATGGGAGTCATGCCGCAACGAAGCTTCGTACTGATTCCTGGCGCCGGCGGCAACGCCGCCCAGTGGCAGCTGGTAGAACCGCTCCTGCACAATGCCGGATTCCACAGCGCGGCAGTCTCCTTGCCGAACTGGCCGGGCGCAACCCTCGCCGACCAGGCCGACGCGATCATCGCTGCAGGAGGGGCCGCGGATATGGTCACGCTGGTCGCTCAGTCGATGGGCGCCTTCAGCGCGCCCCTGACCTGTGACCGATTGCCGGTCGACGAGCTAGTGCTATTGAACGCCATGATCCCGGTGGCGGGAGAGACGCCCGGCGAGTGGTGGAGCAATACCGGACAGGCCGAAGCCATGCGCATGAATGATCTTCGCGAGGGGCGGAATCCTGACGCGGGCTTCGATGCGCAGTTCCACTTCTTTCACGATCTTCCGCCCGAGGTCCTCGAGATGTTGATGTCGTCGGGCGACGCGAGCTCGCCGGCAACCTCACTGTTTGAGACCGGCTTCCCGCTGAGCGGCTGGCCGGACGTGCGGACCATTGTCTTGGCCGGCCGTGACGACAGGTTCTTTCCCTACGAGTTCCAGCGTCGGTTAGCTCGAGAGCGGCTCGACTTGGAAGCCGAACCGCTACCTGGCGGTCATCTGCTTGCCCTCAGCCAGCCTGACGCGCTGGTCGCCCGGCTGCTACGCGATCTTTAGTGCCCTAGGGATTGCTGAGCGAACTGGACTCGCTGATCTGATAGTTCGCGGTGAAGTGCTCCCCCGTAGTAATCCACTCTTCGCCTCTCGATCCCCGGATCACCCAGTCACCCTCCGAAGCTGTTTGCTGGCCCTCAAGCGAGTTGATCACCTCGCCGGCTACCGCAGGACGCGCCGTCGCCCGACCGGTGCGCCGCCACCTGTCACCTGCGACGTGCTCATAGCTCCTGACAAAGATGCCTGGTGCCACCGACCATGATCGACCCGCGTCATTGGTGACCTGCCAATCGCCGGCCTCGGCCTGCATGGCCTCGTCAGACTCGTTGGTCCAGTTCCACGGAACGTCACGGCGTACGGCAGTTACCTCGCCGCGCCGGATGACATCGACCCAAACGACTGCAGAGCCAGCATCTCCTCCTACGCCTGATGGGCGCAGCACTGTCGACCGGTAGCCGAGCAGGTTCAAGATCTTCAGCGCATTGGCCACACCATCTCGAGTCTTCTCCTGGTCGGCCGGCGTGAGCTCACTCCACGGACGCAGTGATGGATGGATGCGCCGATGATCATCACGCTTGGCGCCGTAGCGCCAGCCGTTGTCCTGTAAGTGCTTCATCCACGACGTATGCTCCATCTCGGCCATGGTGTTCAGTTCCGCGGCAGAAACCTCCGCTGAGGTCACCAGGCCATCGGACCTCCCGCCACTGACGACTGGGCCCCAGGAGCGGCCCAGCGATTCCGCAGCTGCCAGCGCGGTGGTGACCTGGCGGATGTTGCTCTCTTTGAGGAATGGGTCCAATTGCTCCCATGCCCGATGGGACGGTTTGCTGGGATCCAGCTGCCGGTGCCCCCGGGTGATCAACCGGTACTGCTCGTGCACCACCCGCGCCGCTCGCTCCCAGTTGTCCACCGGGAGCGAGCTCGGTGCCTCCAAGGTGAGTCCAAATGGGTAGAGCAACTCCATGATCGGCTGGTCCGCGACGCCGCTCGTCGTAGGGCTCCACTCGAAGATCGTCCACGTCGGATTGAGGGCTGCCAGATAGGTAGCCTGATGCGTACCGGTCACGGCCGGATCATCGGCCAAGATCAGCACTGGATGTTGATCACGTCGCAAGGTCGCCCGCAGGTTCTCCGAGGTCGGCTGAGATCCAACGACCGAGAGCAGGCCTATATCGCTGCTATTTCCGAAACGCTCCTGACGGAGCCGATGCTGCTCTCGAAGTGTCTCGGCCTGCGGGCCGTACAAGATCGAATCTGCGAGTCCCAGGTGTGGCGCAGCCAGCAGCGCATCACCCTCCCGCTCTCGCTGGGCCAGTTCGGCACAGACCGCAAGGGCCAGCGCGGAACTTCCCACAATGACGAGACGATCAAAACTGCTCTCGAGGTTGGGATCGACGATTCGATCCAAGATCAATTCCGCGGTTACCTCGTAAACGCTGAGCGCGTCACTGATCCAACGGACCGAGGATTCTGATCCCGGCGTCCGGTAGGCGTTCGTACGACGCCAGTACTCCGCCTGCCACGGATCGTCGATCCGGACGATCATCCGCGGCGCCATCTTCACTCGTGCCGACCTGCTGGAGTCGGCGACCTCCCGCAGCTGAGCAGCCCAGCGGAGGTTCTCTGCGACGTCGGGTGCGACTGCGTAGCAGGATCGCACCTTGAACCGTCCCCGCGTGGTCAGCAGTGAGCGAAGTGCCCCAAGATTCGTTACGTCGCAGACCGCGACCCGAGCACCGAGATTGCGAACACTCTTGATCAAGGGGTTGCCCGGGTCGCTCACCAGCACGGCGAGCGTTGTGTCTGCCTCGCGTTCGGTGCTCAGCCTGCGAACCAACGGCATGGCATCCCTGGTCAGCCCGACCAGCACCACAAGTGAGCGGCTCAGTCGTACCAGGATCCGATCACTTTGCGCGCGAAATATCGAAGCGACGATGCCGAACGCGGCAATGACCAACAGCAGTGGGCCGAGCAATCGTGGCAGTTGCAGCGCCAGCGGAGCAGGGCGTGCATCGGGCCCGACAGAGCACTCTTGAATATTGCCGACCAGCAGATTCAGGGCGAAAGTGAACGGCGTCCAAAAGCGGCTTTCCTCTGCAGTCGATGGGCAACCCCAGTAGGCCACAAGGCCGATCGAGACGACAGTCGCGGCGAGTACGCCGGTCACGAGCACCGAGAAGTTGCGGACGTCGCGGCGGCGTGGCCAGTAGTAGGTCAGGAAGGCGGCGGTCCCCAGGGCAAGTTGGACCATGATCGGCCACCAGGCCCTCGGGTCGGCGTACCCGCCAAGGCCGATCCTCCGGATGAAACTTTCATTCACAACCGAAGCGACAAAGACCAGCAGGCTCAGCACGTAGAGGCCGAGCAATGTCCAGGAAACCACGCTCCAGCGGCGGAGTGAGTCTGGATAGATCGAGCTCGTGGACATGGTGCTAGGCCTGTGGCGACACTTCGTCGATCTCTTGTGCCTTGGCTTCGCGGGCCGCAGCCTCCTTGGCGGCGGGCGCGTACATATCCACGTACTCCTGACCTGAGAGCTCCATGATCGAGTACATAATCTCGTCGGTGATCGACCGTAAGATAAAACGATCTTCGCTCATGCCCTGATAGCGCGAGAAATCCAGCGCCTGGCCGAACTTCACCGTGGGACTGACGATCTTGGTGATGATCTTGCCTGGAGGGGCGATGATGTCGGTGCCGATGATTGCCGATGGAATGACCGGCGCGCCGGACAGCAGCGCCAACCGTGCGACCCCGGTCCGTCCTTTGTAGAGCCGCCCGTCGTGGCTGCGCGTTCCCTCGGGGTAGATGCCGAACAACTCACCCCGCTGCAGTACCTTGAGCCCAGCTCGGAGAGCTCCCTCGCTTGCCCGGCCACCCGAACGATCGATCGGTACTTGCCCGGTGCCGGCGAAGAAGCGCTTCTGGGCCCAGCCCTTGATGCCGTTGCGGGTGAAGTAGTCCGACTTGGCCACGAAGGTGATGCGACGGTCCAGCGCGAGCGGTGTGAACAACCAGTCAGCAAAGGAGAGATGGTTGCTGGCGATGATCGCGGCGCCTTTGTCCGGCACGTTCTCGGCGCCCTCGTGGATCGGCCGAAAGATCTTGGTGATCGCGGGGCCGAGCAGGACGTTCTTCAACGTCCAGTACACAGCTCGGCCAGCACCGGAGCCTGACTCGATCGCGACCCTTCCATCTCCATCGACGGAAACCAGGTCATCGCTTAGGGCTTGCCGCCGGGAAGGGCGGTCCACGGCCG
>Ga0307307_10000343_pt1 | contig 10523 bp, 11 predicted proteins | sample ER_DNA_194_FD_194505 | JGI IMG/M metagenome (GOLD analysis project Ga0307307, IMG submission 194505) | Bulk soil microbial communities from the East River watershed near Crested Butte, Colorado, United States - ER_DNA_194 | ecosystem: Environmental > Terrestrial > Soil > Floodplain | place...
CGGGGCGAACGGCGCGACGACGATCACCGAGTCCCCCCGGCGAGCCACCGCATCGCGAGAGAAGTCGCTCTCCGACACGTCCAGCCCAACCGTGCCGGGCGGAAGTGGCGCGCTCCAGGTGGGGCGGGTCGTGTCGGATGTGGTGCGGGTCAGGCGACTGTCGTTCCGGAGCACCATCAGATCGAGCACCCCGCGGGAGCCATCCTGGCCCGGGCGCGTGATCACGAGGTGGCGCGCCACGAGCGAGATCGGCGTGGTGCTCGACGTGTCGTACACCAAGACCCGAATGCCGGTATCCGGGCGCTCGGGGTTGGTGGAGACCGGCGCGGAGAAGTACTCGATGCCGGCATGCTCCGCGCTGAGCAGGTAGAACGCGCTGGTGTCGGGCCGGAAGGTGAACTGAAACCCTCCCCGCCCGTCGGACCGCGTCGAGTCGATCGGCCCCTGGGTGTCCCGCCCCACCCGATGGAGCAGCACGCGAACGCCGCGGGACGGGGTTGAGTCGGCGCTCAGAACTCGGCCGGTGGCACGGACAGTTTGGGCGACGGCGGGAACGACGGGAAAGAGGGGAAAGACGGGAAAGACAAGAATCAGCCGAAGTGCGGCACGGGCGACAACGCTTGACGGCAAAGACCTTCCCGCCCTTCCCGCCCTTCCCGACCTTCCCGACTCTCCCGCGCTACGGATTGAACTTCCCGAAGTCCTGCGGATCCATCTTCTCGAGGTAGTCCTTGAGCTTGTCCGCCTCGAGCGAGGGGTTTGGTGAAGGCTCGTCGGTTTCGACCCCGCTCTGGTCCAGCAGCTGGTCGCTGGTGAAGATCGGCGCCCGCATCCTGAGCGCGAGCGCGATACTATCCGAGGGGCGGGCGTCCACTTGAAACACGTGGTCGTCCCGGCGGATCAGCAGCTCCGCGAAATAAGTGTTCTCCTTGACGGAGCTGATGACTACCCGCCTGAGGTCGCCGCCGAGTCCGACCAGGATCTGCTTGAGGAGATCGTGCGTGAGCGGGCGCTGCGCCTTCATCCCCTGGAGCTCCATGGCGATGGCGCTCGCCTCCGCGGGCCCGATCCAGATCGGGAGTACCCGGGACCCTTCCTTCTCCCGGAGAATGACGACCGGCGTGTTGGTGGTCCGATCGAGACCGAGGTGCGCCACCGTGACTTCGATCATCCAGGCATCAGCTCAGGTCCCTGCATCCCAGCTTGCGAGATAGTGGACCTGCTCAGCAGTCAAGGTGTCGATCGAGATGCCCATGGCCTGCAGCTTGAGCCGGGCAATCTCCTGGTCGACCGCTGGCGGAAGACGGTGGACCGCCTTGCTCATCTTGCTCGCCTCCTTGGCCAGCATTTCCGCGGCCAGGGCCTGGTTGGCAAACGACATGTCCATGACGCTTGCCGGATGGCCTTCGGCCGCGGCCAGGTTGATCAGCCGGCCCTCACCCAGCACCATGACCCGCCGACCCTTGACCACGAATTCCTCGACCATGTCGCGCACCTGTCGCCGGGCTGAAGCGATCTTGGCCAGGCCTTCGAGATCGAGCTCGACATTGAAGTGGCCGGAATTGCAGACGATTGCGCCGTCCTTCATGGTCGAGAAATGCTCCGCGCGGATGACGTGGATGTTGCCGGTCAGGGTGATGAACAGATCCCCGAGCGGAGCGGCCTCGGCCATGGTCATGACCTCGAAGCCGTCCATCCTAGCCTCCAGGGCGGGGAGCGGATCGATCTCGGTGACGACGACATGAGCGCCGGCACCCCGGGCCCGGCTGGCTACCCCGCGACCACACCATCCGTACCCGGCCACCACCACCGTGCTCCCCGCCAATAGCAGGTTAGTGGCGCGGACCACACCGTCCAGCGTGGACTGGCCCGTGCCGTATCGGTTGTCGAACATGTGCTTGGTGTTCGAATCGTTCACCGCGATGATGGGGAACTGAAGGATGCCTTCCTTCGCCATGGCCTTAAGTCGGATGACGCCGGTGGTCGTCTCCTCGGTTGAGCCCCGGACGGCGGCGACCAACGCCTTGCGCTCTGACTGCGACAGGCCTTCCACCCATTGCCGGATCGGCGGGGCGAGGTCGTCGAGGCGGTTCAGCGCGATCATGTGGAGGGCGCCGACGAGGTCAGCACCGTCGTCCTGCGTCATCTCCGGACCAAAGGCAAGCGCCTGGGCGATGTGGGTGTAGTAGGTCCCGTGATCTTCGCCCTTGATGGCGTAGACATGCACCCCATGATCGCGCACCAGGTGCGCGGCCACGTCGTCCTGCGTCGATAACGGGTTGGAGGCGCACAGGGCGATCTCGGCCCCGGCCGCCCGCAACGTGATCATCAGATTGGCGGTTTCGGTGGTGACGTGGAGACAGGCCGAGAGCTTGACGCCCTTGAGAGGCTGCTCCTTGGCGAACCGGGCCCGGATCTGCCGGAGCACCGGCATGGACCGCTCGGACCATTCGGTCCGGCGCTTTCCCTCATCGGCCAGGGTCAGGTCCTTCACATCGTACTTCGCAGTGGCGGTCTGGACAGTCATAGCTCCTCAGCGGGCAGCCGACAGCAGGTCTTTCACGCGGTCGGTTTGCTCCCAGGTAAAGAAGTCGACGGATTTTCCATTGTATTTACCGCTCTTCGGCTTGCGGCCGAAATGTCCGTAACTGGCGGTCGGCCCATAAATTGGACGCTTGAGCCTGAGCGCGTCAATGATTCCCTTCGGGGTGAGATCAAACACCTCATTGACGATTTTCTCGAGGACGCTGTCCGGCAAGGAGCCGGTCCCGAAGGTCTGGACCATGACTGACACCGGTCTTGCGACACCGATGGCATAGGCCACCTGCACCTCGCAACGCCGGGCTAGCTTGGCTTCGACGATGTTCTTGGCCACCCAGCGGGCCGCATACGCCGCGGAACGGTCCACTTTCGACGGATCCTTGCCGCTGAAGGCTCCGCCGCCGTGCCGGGCCATGCCGCCGTAGGTATCCACGATGATCTTGCGGCCGGTAAGCCCGGCATCGCCGTGCGGCCCACCGATCACGAAGCGCCCGGTTGGATTGACGAGGAACTTGGTCCGCCGATGATCGAGTCCGGCCTCTTCCAGCACCGGCCTGACCACCTGCTCCACCACCGCCTCCCGAATCGTGCTGTTGCCGAGTTGGCGGGAGCCGTTCCGCTCCGCGTGCTGCGTCGATACCACAACAGTTTGCACACCGACCGGCCGATCGCCTTCATATTCCACCGAAACCTGGGTTTTCCCGTCAGGACGGAGCCAGTCAATCGGACGGTGCCCATTGAGCCCCTTTCTGACCGCGGCCAGGCGTTCGGCGAACCGGTGGGCGAGAATGATCGGCAGCGGCATTCGCTCCCGGGTCTCATTGGTTGCGTAGCCGAACATCATTCCCTGGTCGCCCGCACCCTGCTCCTTGCCCGAGTCCGAGTCGACGCCCATCGCGATGTCCGGCGACTGCCGGTCGATCGTGGTGAGCACCGCACAGGTCCGGCCGTCGAAACCGTAGGATGCATCGGTATATCCGATCGACGCGACCGTCGCCCGTACCAGATCGGGAATGTGCACATAGGTGTTGGTGGTGATCTCCCCCGCCACCACGGCCATGCCCGTCGTCACCAGGGTCTCACACGCGACCCGGCCAGCCGGGTCACGCGCCAGGATCGCATCCAGCACCGCATCGGAGATCTGATCGGCCACCTTGTCGGGGTGGCCCTCGGTGACGGATTCGGAGGTAAAGATGTGACGCTTGATACCGGCCATGGAGTATGGGTCTCAGGAGCAAGTGGGGGGACGCAGGAACTGGGCCGCGGGAGCGAGCGATGCTAAGGACTGCTCTTTCCGGGGGGCAAGCTAGCAACCCGGCCCCGGCCAGGCAACGCCGATTGAGGATCGAGCAGACGGACGTCTATATACTCCCCCACTACCTCGCGCAGGACGCGCGAGACGTCGGCCGCGTTTGCCGCGGCGAGAGCGGCACTCGCCGCTCGCCGGGACGATTCCTCGGGCACGGTCCGGATCACCCACTTTACCAGCGGGAGCGCCGGGGGAGACACGCTCAAGCGATCGTATCCGAGGCCAAGTAGCAGCACGGCGCTGAGCGGCTCCGAGGCCATCTCACCGCAGACACTGACCGGCAGCCCCGCGGTCTTGCCCACCTCGACCACCCGATGCAGCTGGCGCACGACGGAGGGATCGTGCGGATTGAAGCGATTGGCGAGCCGGGCATTTCCCCGGTCTACCGCCATTGTGTACTGGGTGAGGTCGTTGGTGCCCACACTGAAAAATGCGCTCACCTCGGCCAGCCGGTCGGCCATGAGCACGGCGGCGGGAGTCTCAATCATGACTCCAACCGGCACCGACGGGGCGGCCCGTATCCCGGCGGCAGCCAGCGCTCGTGCCTCCTCCGCGACCATGTCGCGGGCCTCCTGGACTTCCTGCACGGTGGTGACCAGGGGCAGCATCAGCTGAATATCGTGGCCGGCCGCCGCGCGGAGCACCGCCCGAATCTGCGGGCGGAACACCTCGGGCTCGTCGAGGCAAACCCGGATCGACCGCCATCCCAGAAACGGATTCGCTTCGCTTGGAGCCTTGAACGCCGCGGGAAACTTGTCACCTCCGAGATCGAACGACCGGATGATCACGGTCAGGTCGGGAAAGGCGCGCGCCACCCGCCGGAAGTAGTCGGTCTGCTCGTCTTCGCTGGGCAGCACCGCTCGACCGGTGATCAGAAACTCCGTGCGGAGGAGCCCTACGCCTTGGGCGCCGTGGCGGACCGCCGCCTCGATCTCTTCCGGCAGATCGACGTTCCCCATCAGAGTGATCGCCCGGCCGGCAGGTGTGACCGCTGGCTGCCCGACGACGCCCTCCAGCTGGAGCTCCAGCCGCTGGCGGCGGCTCACCTGCACCCGGGCGTCCTCCATCTCATCCCGGTTGGGATTGAGGACGATGGTGCCGCTCTGACCGTCGATGAGCAGGATGGTGCCGTCCGGGATGGCGGCGAGCGCGCCGGCCACGCCAAAGACCGCAGGGATGTTGAGCGAATGGGCCAGGATTGCAGCGTGAGCGGTGCGGGTTCCCTCTTCACTCACCAGCCCGACGACATGGTCTCGATCGAGCTGCACGGTCAGCCCGGGGGACAGCTCGTGGGCGACGACGATGACCTGCTCATCGGCGGGGATCGACCAGAGCTCACTGTCGGTGCGGCCCAGCAGGTGCTGGATCATCCGCATCTGAATGGCGTGGAGGTCGGCGAGCCGATCACGGAGCCGCGCAGTGCCTGACCAGTGCTGCCGGAGCTCGAGCGCCCTGAACTCGTACGCCGTTTCCGCGCTGAACTGATTCTTCCGGATGAGGGTCTCGACCGACTTGAGGAACTCCTCGTCCTGCGCCATGAGAATCTGCGCATCGAAGATCCGCGATTCTTCCGGGCCGGCACGCTGGAGCACCCGTTCGCCGAGCCCTTGGAGATGGGAGACGACGTAGCCGACGGCCTCCCGAAGGCGGCGCACCTCGCCCTCGATCTCGCCGGGCGCGACCGTGCGGTCCGGGACTTGGGGGAAGTCCCACCGCATCACCAGAGCCGGAGCCCAGGCTACACCCGGTGAGACCCCGATTCCACGGAGCTGGCGGGGCCCGTTCATTGCTCGCCGAAGCCGCTGGCGACGAGTGCAGCCAGAGCCTCCGCCGCCTGCTCGGCATCGGAACCTTGCGCCCGGATGGTGATGGAGCTGCCGCATTCGGCGGCCAGCATCATCACGCCCATGATGCTCTTACCGTTCACACCCACTCCGTCCTTGGAGATCTCGATCTCCGCGTCGAAGGTACTGGCCAGTCGGACAATCCGCGCCGCTGGGCGAGCATGAAGCCCTTCCGAATTGACGATGGTCGCCTCCCGCTCGATCACAGGCCGATCCGCCCGAAGACGAGCAGAAGGATCATGGCCAGCAACGCGAAGCGCACCGTTGTGAGCGTCGGGCCGAACCAACGGGTTAGCGCGATCCCGGAGACGGCCACCCCGCTCGCCCCCACGGCGGCGGCCCAGCCGAAGCCCGTGAGATACCAGGCTGCCACGACCGGGATCGAGGCCCCGAGTGCGAAGCCCGCCGCGGGCCCGACCCGCTCGATGGCACGCGGCAGCCAGGAGGTCCCGATGGCGGCACCGACACGCATCCCCGTCTCCATCCCGGTGCGGAGCGACCAATAGCTGGTCCAGAGCCGGATCGCGTTGTACATCACGAGGAACCCGGCGATGGCGAGCCATCGTGCTCCCAGCACCACACCGATCAGAGCGAAGCCGACCAGGGCCGGAACCAGTCCGGCCCAGAACAGCTCATCACCGAGCGCGCCGAGCGGGCTGCAGAGCGCCGTCCGGAGGCGCACGATCTGCGCGCCGGGAACGGCCTCGTACTCTGCCCGGGCCGTGGCGCCGAGCGCGAGCCCAGCGAGGTTGGGGTTGCAGTTGAAGAACTCGGTGGATCGCACGACGGCTTCCCCGTGCCGCACCGGGTCCACCGCCTTGAGGTCCTCGAGCAGGGGCTCGGCAGCGTATCCCATCCCGACACCGAGCATGCGTTCGTAATTCCAGGTGCCCTGGACCGCGAACAACCGGAGCATAGCGCGCAGGCGGCCGTTCATGCCAGCACCGCGATCAGCGTTCCCACGACCAGTCCACCCAGCAGCCACTTGAGCCGGTCACCCCGCCCCGAGCTTCGAAAGGCAGCGCTGGCGCCGGCTGACAATGCGGCGCCGATGGCAACCAGGGTGAGGGCCACCGCCGTCCGGCGGTCGACCCGCAGCGATTCCGTGATCGTCGAGGCGAGGACCAAACCCAGCAAGGTAAGGATGAAGCCGCGGACCGCGTCGCGCAGGAGCCCGCCATACTGCAGCCGTCGGATGGCACTGCTCTCACCCGCAGACAGGGCCGCGGCTTTGCGCTGTATGGCGCGGGCATTCCACCGGCGCACCACTTGCAGGCTCAAGCCTCCGAGCACCGCGAGCACCAGGCCGAGGGCCGCGCTAACGCCCAGGCTGAGCTCCCAGGGAGTGCCCGCCGCGAGCGCCGCGGCTACGACCGTCGCCGGCCCGTAATCGGGGTAGCGAACCGCTCCCACCGGCAGGACATCGAGCGCGAACAGCTCGAAGAGAACACCGATCCTGACGCCTGCTTCCGTGTCACCCGCGAGCCAGCCCGCCACCGCTCCGGCCACCAACGGCCGGGAGATCATCGCCTGCGGCACGCTGACCAGGTCGAGCCCCACCAGACTGCCCCAGACCAGAAGCGGTACGACGATATGGGGGGAGAATTCGGTCATGGGAGATTCCTCAACGCCACCGGAGGCGTAGTAGGAAGATCCTGCGCCGTGACGACAGCGCCCCCGGCCTCTAGATCGAGCAACGTGCGGAGCTCCTGGTCCGTGAGATAAAGGAAGGGAAGGCGCTCGCGACGGCCCGGTCGATGGTGGATCCCGCCGAGATTGATCTTGTGAACCAGTTGAGGACTGGCGGCATGGAGGGCGGCCATGGTCTCCAAATCTCCCGTCAGGACCAGCCCCCGCTTCCCATTGGATTGCCAGTCCGCCATCTGACTGGACGCCTCGGCGACGGTGACGAATCTGACCTCGATCTCGGGTGCCACCGCCATACGATAGAGCTGCTGCTCCCAATCGCTGGCCGCGACCTGATCATCCACCAGAATGATGAGATCGATGCCCAGGGCGCGGCCCCACCCGATCACCACCTGTCCGTGGATGAGCCGGTCGTCGACCCGGCAGAGCACGATAGACATCAGGGCAGCCGGATCGACGCTTGACCGGTGGCGACGGCCCGGGAGGCAGCCTCTTCGGGAGAGAGCGAGCGGTGGAAGACGAAATCAACCAGCATCGCGAGGTTCACGCCGGTCACCACCCTGACGGACTGATCGGCCCGAAGACGCTTGAGGACGGCAATGAGGCAGGAGCCACTCGCCATGTCCACGAAGACGACTGCGGGATGCTGATCCACCGCCGCCAGCACGCGCTGCTCGAGGGTATCGCGGTCGCAGCCCATGTTCGACACCGGAATCAACGCGGCGTCCACACCGCTGATCTGTTCCGCCGCTTGCACCAGGGCACCGGCCATGGGCCCGTGACACACCACCACCCCTCGCAACTCCTCACTCATAGTCTTCCTGGAGATACTCCCGCACGCCGCGTTGATCCTTCATGCGCTTGATCAGCCGTGCATTGAAGGCGGCCGCCACGTCCACGCCGGAGTAGCGCAACAGGTGCATCATCGCCACGACCTCGGAGATGACGGTGATGTTCTTGCCGGGATTAAGCGGCACCACGACCCGGGGAACCGTCACATCGAGGATGGTGGTTTCCTCCCGGGCCAGGCCAGTGCGGTCGGCATCCTTGGCGGTCTCCCAATCCTCCAGCTGCACGACGACCTCGATGCGCTTCTGCTGCCGAACGGCTCGAACGCCGAACAGTGCGGGAATGTCGATCAGGCCGATGCCGCGGATCTCCATGTGATGCGCGGCGAGCTCGTGTCCCCGTCCGATGAGCACGTCGTTACCCCGGCGGGTCACCTGCACCACATCATCGGCCACCAGCCGGTGACCTCGTTCTACCAGGTCGAGCACACATTCGCTCTTTCCGATTCCCGAACGGCCCACGAAAAGCAAGCCGACGCCGTAGACATCCGCCAGCGAACCGTGGAGCGTGCTCCTTGGAGCGAAAGCCTCTTCCACGATCGGCTTGATCCGGCGATAGAACTCGGCGGTCTTGAGCTTGCTGCGGAGGAGGGGAACTCCCTTGGCTCGCGCCAGCTCCAGCATTTCCGAAGGGACCTCCTGCCCCTTGGTTACGAAAATGCAAAACAGGTCGAAGCTGAAGAATTTCTCCAGCGACTTCCTCCGCTCCTCGGAAGGAAGCGAGTTGAGATAGGTGATCTCGGTTTCACCGAATACGTGCAGCCGGTTGGGTGCGAAGCGGCCGGTGTAGCCCGCCAGGGCGAGTCCGGGCCCGGCAACCTCGGCCTCGGGCATTTGACGGTCCAAGCCGAGCTCGCCGGTCAGCGCCTCGAGCTGGAGCGGATCGCCGCGCCGGGAGACAAAATCGCCGAGCCGGAGCATCAGAGTGGGTTCTTCGTCTGAGAGGTACGCGCTCGGCGTGGCCGCTCGGAGGCACGCTCGACCTGGCGCCGCAGCTTCTCCTCGGCTCGATCGAGCGCCGTGCGGTGGTCGGCCCCCTCGCCGCTGGCCACCAGAATCTCGCCTCCCGCCATGTGGAGCCGGAGCTCGGCAGTTTGGTCCAGGCCATCGGTGTCGAACACGACCGTCATTTCCATCGGTCGCGGCGTCACCTTTCCCAGGCGTTCCACAACGGTGATGGCGCGCTCGCGCAGCTCGTCAGAGATTTCACAGTGGCGGGCGGAAATCGTTGTTTGCATGATCGTTTCTCCGGGCTCAGTCACCAGGCGGGCCCTCGATGATGTCGCTCAAATGACGTTCCGTTGCTGCGGCGGTCCGTTCCCAAGGCAGACCTTCGGCAAACCTCCGCGCCCGCTCACCTAGGCGCGCAACCAGCTGGGGCGAATCGGCCAATTCCACCATCCTGGCGGCCAGGCCCTCGACATCGCCGTGCGGCACCAGGTATCCGGTTTCCCCGTGTCTGACGGAGTCGCGTAACCCGGGACTCTCCGACGCGAGTGATGGCGTGCCGCAGGCCGCCGCCTCCATCACGGTGATCCCCCATCCTTCCTTGGGCGAGGGAAAGACGTTGGCCCATGCGGTCCGCATGAGGTCGATCTTCCGCTCCTCGCTGACGAAGCCGTGGAAGGTGACGGCCCGATTGAGGTCGAGGCTCGCGGACAGCTGCTCGAGCTCATCCCGGCAGTCACCGGTGCCCGCGATATCGAGGCGAAGGTCGGGGCGCCGGCGGCGAGCGAGGGCCAAAGCGCGAAGGGCCAGCCCTACCCCTTTATAATGCTTCAACCGGCCAACATACAAGAAGGTAGGCATGGCGGAGCGGCGTCGTCCGGGGGCCGGAGTGAAATGTTTACTGTCCACCCCCGGATGGATCACCCGAATGCGATTCCGGGAGACCCCGCGGGCCACCAGGTCGTCTCGCGTGCTCTCGCTGATCGCATGGAATCCCGCGCGGCGGTACGCCCACGGCAGCGGCCGCTCGGCCGCACAGACCGCGGTGGCGATCGGCCAGGACGCCTCATCGAACGCAGTGGTGCCGAACAGATGCGGCACGATAGCGCAGAACGGCAGTTTGGTGCCCACCGTGAGGAACAGCGGAAGCTTGTTCACATCCTCGACCAGGATGTCCGGTCGCTCCGCTTTAATGGCACGGTGCACCGCCCTCCGGCCCAGCAGCGCAAAACTGTTCCGCCTTCCCACCCGCTCGACACTGATCCCCTCGATGCTGGCACGGGGTGGCGCTCCCTCCCAGCCGGAACACACCAGCCGTACGCGGTGCCCGGCGGCAGCCATGCGGCCGAAGATCTCGAAGAGGTGGATCTCGGCTCCCCCAGCGTG
>Ga0307307_10000354_pt1 | contig 10427 bp, 12 predicted proteins | sample ER_DNA_194_FD_194505 | JGI IMG/M metagenome (GOLD analysis project Ga0307307, IMG submission 194505) | Bulk soil microbial communities from the East River watershed near Crested Butte, Colorado, United States - ER_DNA_194 | ecosystem: Environmental > Terrestrial > Soil > Floodplain | place...
ACGGGCGCCCCATCCTAGCTCCGCGGTCCGACGGTTCCGGCTAGCGGGCTCTGGACGGCAGGCCCCGCCGGGCAAAGCGCGGCATTGCCCGCCTGACGGCGCCCCAGAACCACTAGCCGCGCGCCCCTGTCGCTGGAGCGGGCTTAAGGCAAGCGTTCGATGCCGAGAACGTGCGTGAAGTCGTCCTCGAGCGAACGGATCGCCTCCGCGACGGCTTCCGCGAAGTCTGCTCCCTCGAGCTCGCACTCGATCTCCGGCTCCTTCGAATGGCGCGTGTGGAACGCGTCGTCTTCGAGGATGTGCGGAGGTAGGCGGTCGAGATAACAGACGAAGCGAAACGTGTCGCGACGACCGTGTCCGTTCGGGCTTCGGCGCTTGCGGCCGATGAGATTCCCCACCAATGCTCCCACGGTCTAATCGTACGGAGCACGAGGCGGGATCCTTCCCCCTTGCGGGGTATTCTCTTGCGCAAATGGCCACAAAGGAAGAGAAGATCGAGATGGAGGGCGAGGTCGTCGAGGCCTTTCCGAACGGCATGTTCAAGGTCCAGCTGGACGAGGGCCCCGAGGTCCTCGGCTACACGGCCGGAAAAATGCGCCGCTTCCGCATCAAGATCTTCCCCGGCGACCGCGTGAAGGTCGAGGTCTCCCCTTACGACCTCTCCCGCGGGCGCATCGTCTATCGCTACCGCTAATTCGGCCCTCCCGGGCTCGGCGCGTCAATGATCGTGAAGTCCGCCAAGTTGTCGTTCGTGTCGTTCCCGTCGGGATGCCTGCCGGAGCTCTTCCCGGGCGCCGGGGCGATTGGAGGTGCGGCCGCGACCGTCCCTTCCGCGAACGCGTTTGTCGCCGTCCCCCACGCCACCGAGTCGAGGAGAGCGCCCGTCGGGTCGCGCAGGCCGATCCCGCCGCCGGCCGAGGCGAGCGAGGTCCCGAACGAACGGTCAGCGGGATGAGCTCCCGCGTAGCCGGCTCCTCCGAAGAGGAGGAAGCCTCCCGCCGCCAGCACGGTTCCATCGGGCAGCGTTCCGAGCGAGACGTCGCTCGTTCCCGCACCGGAGCGGTACACCAGCCTGTAGCCGGAGAGATCCGCCGGCTCGGTCGCCGCATTCACGACCTCGACGAACTCGTCCGTGAGCGCCGCTTCCGTGCCCGTCGAGAACTCGTTGATCCGCACAGGCGCCGGCGGCGCCGGCGACACGACGCAGCGGATGTGCGCCTCACCACTCGCAACGTCGTAGTCGACCGCGATCGACCCGCTTCTCGAACCGATCGCACACGCGAGCCCCTCGAGCGCATCGAAGGAGGACAGGCCGGGCCCCGGGTCTCCCTGCGGCCCTTGAGGCCCGGCGGGCCCCACTGGGCCAGCCGGGCCCGTCGGACCTGCTGGACCTACTGGTCCACGCGCGTTCCACTTAAGGGGACGCTCGTAGGCGCGACAGGCCGTTCCGCTCGGCACCACGCGTAACCGCCCGCCCTCGACATGCCGGCAGGCGTTGATGACCCCGTCCGGGCCAGGAATCGCCGCCTCGGCAAGCGCCACGCCGCCGATCGCCACGAGGGCGAGTGCGACAGCGGAGACCAGAATCCACGTCCGGGAAGCCATCCATGTGTGATACCGCACGAAAACGCGCTAAAGGGGATTCAAATGTGCCGCGTTGCTGCCGATACCGGCAAAGCCTTTCCCTTCGGCATGCTGGACGAACCGACCCCAATCGGCCGCACCACGAACCATGCGCTCGCGGAAGCGTTGGCGACGACGGACGTCCTCCGCCGCGTCGCGGGCACCGTCGCCATCCACCTCTACGAGATGGAGCATCTGGCGGACGGGTCCTATAACTGCAACACCTTCATCGGCGAAGGCCTCGAGAGCCTCCTGGGCCCGCTCCCCGCGGACCGCACTCCCGAGGAAGCCTGGGAGGACGCGGTTCACCCGGACGACAAGGAGGAGTACAACGCGGTCTGGGATCGGCTCGAGCGCGGAGAGCCCGCCGAGATCGAGTACCGACTGATCGGCTACGACGGCCAGACGCGCTGGGTCTGGGATCGCATGCGACCCCGCCGGACGAAGGACAACCGGCTGCTGGTGGACGGCATCGTCGCCGACATCACCGAGCGCCGAAAGGCCTCCGACGAGCTCGAAGATGCCCAGCGACAGCTCAAGTACATCGCCTTCCACGACGGGCTGACCCAGCTCCCGAACCGCGTCGCCTTCCAGGAGAAGCTCGACGAGGCACTCGCCCGCTGCCCGGACAAAGCCTGCGCAGCCGCCGTCCTCTTCATCGACCTGGACAACTTCAAGCTGATCAACGACAGCTTCGGTCACGCCGCGGGAGACGAGCTCCTGCGCGCGGTCGCGCAGCGCCTCCAGCAGGCAACCCGCAACGCCGACGTCGTCGCGCGCCAGGGAGGTGACGAGTTCCTCGTGCTCCTCGCCGACATCCAGCCTCCGGCAGTGCCCGCCGCCGACCCGAACTACGCACGCACAGCCGCGGACGTGGTCGCCAAGAAGATCCGCCGCACGCTCCGCGCGCCTTTCGTCGTCTCGGACGTGGAGATCTTCGTCAGCGCGAGCATCGGGGTCAGCCTCTTCCCGGACGACGCCGCCGACAGCGAGACCCTCTTGAAGCACGCGGACACGGCCATGTACCGGGCCAAGGACGCCGGCCGCGACTGCCACGCGCTCTATGCGATGGACAAGGATGACGCGCTCGCGCAGCTCTCGATGGCGGGGCGCCTCCGCACGGCAATCGAGAACGAAGACGGACTCGTCCTCCACTATCAGCCGCTGGTCCGGCTGGACAGCGGCGAGATTGTCGGTGCCGAAGCACTCGTCCGCTGGCAGGACAACGAGAGGCTGGTGCCGCCGGGCGACTTCCTACCTGTCGCGGAGCGGACAGGGCTCATGGGCCCGCTCTCCGACTGGGTGATCGCAGAGGCCTGCCGCCAGGCAAAGTACTGGCGCGACCGCAAGCTCGACCTCTACGTCTCGATCAACCTCCCGCCCTCCTTCTGGCAGCCGACGGCGATGCGCCACGTGTTGTCCACGATCGAGTCGTACGGGCTCAACCCCGACCGCCTCATGATCGAGATCACCGAGACGGCGATGATGGGAGTGGACTCGAGGACGAACATGGAGTCGGTCATCGACGAGCTTCACGATCGGGGACTGCGCCTCGCGATCGACGACTTCGGTAGCGGACACTCCTCGCTCTCCCGCCTGAACCAGATGCGCGTGAGCACGTTGAAGATCGACCAGTCCTTCGTGCGCGAACTGCCCCAGGACAGGAATTCGGCGGTGCTCGTCTCCTCGATCATCCAGCTGGCGCAGAACCTGGGTCTCGACCCGCTTGCGGAGGGAATCGAGACTGAGGAGCAGCGCGAGTTCTTCCTCGAGCACGGCTGCGAGCTCGGGCAAGGCTTCCACTTCAGCAGGCCGGTCGTGGCCGTGGAGTTCGAGGCCCTTTATCGCGCCAATCGCGCTGCACAGTCGGCTGCGTAGCCGACCGCGCGGTCGAATCCCCGTCGTCAGGTAGAACCTCCGAGGTCCACCGACATCGGAGGCTGCATGACGACGAAGACAGAATTCACCCAGGAAGAGTGGGAAGCCCTGCAGAAGGGCGTGACCGGAGCCGGATTCCTCATGGCGGTCAGCGACAGGAGCTTCTTCGACAGCTTCAAGGAGGCCGGGGCTTTGGCGCGGCACCTTGCCGACGCACGGAAGAGCGGTTCGAGCGAGCTCATCCGCGAGCTCGCCGAGACGCGGGGCACGGGATTTGGGCTCACGTCCTCCCCCGTCGAAATCGAGAGCGAGACGCTCGAGGCGTTGCGAAAAGCGATGCAGGTGCTCGAGGCGAAGGCGCCAGAAGAGGCCGACGCCTACCGGAGCTTCGTCCTCGAGGTCGCCGAGTCGGTCGGGAATGCGGCAGCCGGCGGTGAAGCGGCCGAGAGCGGCGCGCTCGAGAAGATCAGGTCCGCGCTCGGCAGCTAGCGCGCGGGACGCACAGCTCAGGTCGCCTACCCCTGTACGGGCGCAGCTCCGTGGTCTAGCGTAGCCCTGACGACGAGGGAGGGTTCCATGCGCATCGAGTCTTCGGTCACAGCAATCTCCTGGATCCCCTCGGAAGCTATCGAGGGCATGCCCAAGATCCCATTCGAGCTCGGGATCGGCCACTACGACGAGCCCCCGCCGGAGCGGCTCGAGCAGGGAGACCTCGAGCGCCTACGCGCCGACGACCGCTTTCGCGAGGCAAACGAGCTCAAAGCTTGGATCGAGGTCGAGGATGGAAAGATCGTGGACCACGGCCAAGAGGGTGGCGGACTCGTCGGTACGACGACCTTCCGCCTCGGGCCGAAGGATCTGGTCTTCCAGGGCGTCGCCTTCGAGACCTTGCGCGCCGACCCCGAGATTCGTGACGGAGAGGCCCGCTTCGGCCAGACCGTGGGCGGCCGCGCCGGCTTTCCCGCGCCTCGGAGGGTGAAGGGCCGTCCCTTCTTCCGCGTCAACTCGGCGACCGCGTGGACGACGCTTGGGCTGACGATTCGCGCCGACGGCTCCTCAGACCACGAGCTCGTGGGCGCGAGCCCGTTCCCACGACACTGGATCTATGACAAGGACGGCAACCTCGTCCAGAAGGCGGGAGCGATCGACTTCAAGACCTGGTACCGCGAGGCCCACGGCGAGCACACGCCATGGGGCGACGAGGATTCGGAGCCGTTCGTGGCCCAGGCCGAGAGCGCTCTAGAGCGTCAGCTCTCACGCGACCTCCTGGGAAGCGGGGCCAAGTTGCCCCGGCGCAAGCTCCGCCAGGACGAGAGACTGGTCGAGCAGGGCGAGCCCGGCGACGAGCTCTACCTTCTGCTCGACGGCGTACTCGCCGCCGTTGTGGACGGCGAAGAGATCGCCCAGGTCGGGCCCGGTGCAATTCTTGGCGAGGGCGCCGTCGTCGGCGAGGGCAAGCGCAACGCAACCTTGCGGGCCTGCACGCCCGCTCGCGTCGCAGTGATCTCGCCCGACCAGATCGACCGTGAGGCGATGGAGACGCTAGCCGCGGGCCGACGACGCGACAACTGAGCGCACAGCCAGAGATCTGATCCTGCCACGATCCGCGCGTGGCAATCCTCGGCATTGACGTAGGCGGGACCTTCACCGATGCAGCGCTACTCACGGACGGCCGGCTGACGACCGCGAAGGTGCGCACGGAGGCGCGCCAGGAGGATTCGGTCGTGGAGGCGGCACGCGCTGTCGGCGCCGCCGACGTCGAACGCTTCACACACGGAACGACGATTGCCACGAACGGGCTGCTCGAGCGCAAGGGTGCGCGAACCGCGTTCGTTGGGACGGCCGGCTTCGAGCACCTGCTCCATCTCCGGCGTCAGAACCGCGCCCACCTGTATCGGCTCTGCGCCGACCACCCGGCGCCGCTCGTGCCGCTCGAGAGGTGCTTTGGGGTTCGGGAGCGGATCGGCCCTGAGGGCGTCCTGGACGAGCTCGACCTCGACTCACTGCCCGCCATCGACGCGGAGGCGGTCGCCATCTGCCTTCTCTTCTCGTTTCGCGACGCGAGGCACGAGACGGCGGTGGCCGAGGAGCTGCACCGGCGCCTGCCTGGCGCCCACGTGGTGGCGTCCAACGAAGTCTCTCCCGAATTTCGTGAGTACGAGCGCGCCTCGACCACGGCGGTAGACGCCTACCTCGGGCCGGTGCTAGGCCGGTATCTCGGCTCGCTCGCGGACCGCTGCTCCAAAAGCGGTTTGATGGAACCACTCGTGATGCGCTCGTCAGGCGGAGTGGCCAGCCTGGCTGAGGCAGCCGCCCATCCCGCCTGGGTGCTCGTGTCGGGTCCGGCCGCTGGCGCGGTCGGGGCGGCGAAGCTCGGGCGCCGGGCCGGGCTCGAAAACGCAATCTCCCTCGACATGGGCGGCACATCGACCGATGTGTGCCTGATCACAGGTGGCAAGGTCGCGCGCGCCGGGGAGCGGATGGTGGCCGGGCTGCCTCTGCGGTTGCCGACGGTCGACTTGCACACCGTCGGAGCGGGCGGCGGTTCTGTGGTGTGGAGGGATTCGGGGGGCGCGCTGCGCGTCGGGCCGGAGAGCGCCGGGGCCAATCCCGGCCCCGCCTGCTACGGGCGGGGCGGGACGCGCGGGACGGTGACCGACTCGAATCTCCTGCTCGGGCGCCTGCCGACGCGGCTCGCCGGGAGGCTCGAGCTCGATCGCGACGCGGCCGCGCGGGCGCTCGCTGGGTTCGATCCGGCTGAGGTAGTCGAGGTGGTCAATGCAGAGATGTTGCGCGCGCTCCGGGTCATCTCGGTCGAGCGGGGGCACGACCCCCGCGACTTCGCGTTGGTGGCTTTTGGGGGCGCTGGGCCTCTGCATGTGTGCGCGCTCGCGGAGGAGCTCGGAATCGGGACGGTGGCCGTGCCTGCCGCCGCGGGCGTCCTCTCGGCTCTCGGGCTGGTCGCGAGCGACGAGCGACGCGATCACGTGACCTCCTACGTGCGACCGCTGGCGGACGTGAGCGAGTTGCCGAGGGAAGGCGAGGCGGATCTCCGCTACGCGGGACAGTCGTTCGAGCTGACGGTTCCTTTGGGTGGAAATGTGGCCGACGCCTTCCACCGAGCCCACGAGGAGCGCTACGGCTACGCCGACCGCGACCGTCCAGTCGAGCTAGTCGCAGTGCGGACGGCCGACGTGCGCCCGGGGCCCGAGCTCGTGCTCCCGCCGGCCGAGCCGCTCGAGGTCTCCGGCCCAACCGTGGTCGAGCTCGACGGCGCCACTTGCTGGATTCCCCCCGGGTGGGTGGGGGCTAGGGATGGAGGAGATAGCACACTGATCCTCACGCGCACGTGAATATCGAGCTTCAAGTCATCGGCAGCGCCCTCCGCGCCGTCGCGGAGGAGATGGGCGCGGCGCTCGTCCGCTCCGCCTTCTCCGCGAACATCAAGGAGCGCCGCGACTGCTCGGCTGCCCTCTTCGCTCCTGACGGTCGCATGATCGCCCAGGCCGAGCACATCCCCGTTCACCTGGGCGCGATGCCCGAGGCCGTTGCCGCCGTCATGGCCCACGACCCCGGCCCGGACGACGTCTACATCCTCAACGACCCCTACACCGGCGGCACCCACCTTCCCGACATCACGCTCGTCAGCCGCACCGAGCTTGGCTTCGCGGTCACCCGCGCTCACCACGCCGACGTCGGCGGCCGCGAGCCCGGCAGCCTCCCGGCCGACTCCACCACCCTTGACGAGGAGGGGATCGTCATCCCGCCCACCCAGCTCGACGACGACGTTCTTGCTCAACTCACCGCCCGTATGCGCAACCCGGAGGAGCGCCTCGGCGACCTTCGCGCCCAGCTCGCAGCCCACCGGCTCGCCGAGCTCCGCATCGCCGAGCTTTGTGAACGGCGCGGGCGCGACCGGGTCTCCGCCTCGATGGACGAGCTCTACGCCTACTCGGAGCGGCGAGTGCGGATGGCACTCGCCGCTCTCCCCGACGGGCGCTACGAGGCGGCCGACGTCCTCGAGGCCCAAGAAGGGGAGCTCGAGATCCGCGCCGCCGTGACGATCGCCGGTGACGACGTGGAGATCGACTTCGCCGGCACCGCCGCCCAGCATCACGGGAACCTGAACTGCCCGCTCGCCGTCACGCGCTCCGCGGCGTACTTCGTTGTCCGTTGCCTCACCGACCCGGACGTCCCCGCCTCGGGCGGCGCCTTCGCCCCCGTCACGGTGCGGGCGCCCGCGGGCTCTCTCGTCAACGCCCGCGCGCCGGCTGCGGTCGCCGCGGGCAACGTGGAGACTTCCTGCCGGATCGCCGACGTTCTCTTCACGGCCTTTGGGCAGGCCATCGAGGTGCCAGCGCAGGGGCAGGGAACGATGAACAACCTCACCTTCGGCAACGACTGCTTCACCTACTACGAGACGATCGGCGGCGGCCAAGGTGCGTGCCCGGACGCGGACGGACCTTCGGGTGTGCACGTGACGATGTCGAACACGCTCTCGACTCCGGTCGAGGCGCTCGAGCTCGCCTATCCCCTGCGCGTTCGCCGGCATGCACTGCGGCGCGGTTCGGGGGGTGACGGCGCGCATCGCGGCGGCGAGGGCGTCGTTCGCGAGCTCGAGGCGCTCGGGCTTTGCCGCTTCTCGATCGTCAGCGAGCGCCGGGCCCGCGCGCCGCAAGGCGCCCGCGGAGGCGCCGCCGCCCAACCGGGGCGCAACCTTCTAAACGGCCAGGAAATCCCCGCCAAGGTGACGGGAGCACTCGCCGAAGGCGACGTCCTGACGATCGAAACGCCGGGAGGCGGAGGCTACGGTGGCTGAGCCGTGCAGCGGATAAGGCTGAGCATGAGCTCGGCGGCCTCGTCGTTCGTCATGCCTTGCCGGCGCCTGAGGAATTGCCACGTGTGGAAGCCGAGCGCGAGGTCGATCACCGTCGCCAGGCGGTCATGCCTTCGGCCACGGACGCGCCAGCCGGCGAGGATTAGGTCACGCACGCCGACGACATAGGCCAGTGAGCCAGACTCGAGATGCTGGCGGAGAACCGGCATCGACCCGGCGTCGCGGATGATGTTCGCGAGCATCGGCTCGTTTTCCCCGAAGTAGGCGTAGACGGCGTCAAGCGCCGTCCGCGTCCGCAGGCGAGGGTCGGCGATCTCGTTCCAAGGTTCGGGGTCCGGAGGCGGATGAGCCGCGCGCCAGTGTGCGCTGCAGGCGTGGAAGAGCGAGTCTGCGTCAGGGAAGTGTTTGTAGACGGTCAGCCTTTCGACACCGGCACGGCGAGCGATCTCGCTGATCTGAGTGTGTGCAGGGCCGACCGTCTCGTGGAGCGCGACGGTCGCCTCGGTAATGCGCCGGCGCGTTTCCTCCTGCCGCCTGGCGCGCTCTTTGAGCTCGTACTTTCTCTTCGTCGCCATTCGTTGAACGCTCCGTTTACCGAACTTGACTTCGTCGGAGTTCAAGATCAGTATACGCCTCGTTCACCGAAAAGGAGCTCAACATGCTTACAGTGCAGACTGACGAACTTGAACTGATCGAAGGATGGTCGGAGGACGACTCGACGAGGCGCGCGCGCTTCAACTTCCCCATCTTCAACCTGACCGGAGCGCTGAACACCGCGGTCGTCTACTTCGAGGTCGACCCGGGTGACCACCTCGGCATGCATACCGACAGCGCCGAGGAGGTCCTCTACATCGTGAGCGGGACGGCCGAAGCGATCGTCGGCGACGAGCGCGGTGAGATCGGACCGGGAAGCCTCGCGCTCGTGCCGGCGATGGTGCCGCACGACATCGTCAACACGGGCGACGAGACCGTTCGACTGGTCGGATTCTTCTCCAGCTCGACGGTCGTGAGCGTCTTCGAGGATCCATTCGCCCCCATCGGCCGGCGCGTCGTCGGGACGCCGGTTCCCGAGGAGTCCGAGGTGGTCGCCTAGCTCGGCGAGGAGTTTCCGCGCGGCGGCGTCCGCCGGCGCAGCCAGTCCGCCAGGTGCTCGACGCCCATGATCCAGACGCCGTCGCGACGATGCGGCTCGTCGTCTCGAAGGGCGAGGCAGAGGACGGGTGAGACCCAGCCACCCACGAGGCTGTGGAGCCAGGAGGCGTCGCGGCGGGCGCGGCGGAGGTGCTCGAGCCGGTAGGCACGGTTTCGCACCTCGACGATGTACGCGCCGGACGGACCCTTGACGAGGGTGCCGATCAGGACGCCGCGCTCATTCGAGACGTCGTGCTCCACCGTCCACCCCTCCTCGGTCAGCGAGTGGAGTGCGCGGCGAACGGGCTCGTCGTCGGCGGCAAGGCCCAGCTTCTGGTTCCCGGCCGAGATCGCCTCGGCGACGTCGTCGCGGTAGAGAAGCAGCGTGACCGCACCGAGAGCAAGGACGGCGGTAACCCCTGAACTGATCTCGACCCAGTCCGCGAGCATGGCCAGGATGACGACGACGTCGAGTGCGAGGAACGCGCAGGCAAGCGCAATCGCGTCGTAGGTCGCGCGCCGGGGAGACGCCGGAACCGACATAGGTTTTCTATCGGTCGGTTAGGGCGCCTGCACAAGCCCTCCTACTAATAGCGCCGCCCTGACTTGTCCCGCCGGCGGTAGCGGAAGATATAGAGCGGGAGCACGAGGCCGAGGAAGAGAAAGACGCCCGATGCCCAGGCCGTCGCGTGAGCGACGCCGTGGCGGTTGGCATGCAGGAAGACACCGATGGAAACGCCGCCGGCCAACGCCCAGGCGACGAGGAACTCGGCCATCGTCAATTGCATCTAGCGCCGCAGCCTGATCGCGTTCAGGTCGTTCGCGACGATCTCGTCTGCCCGCGCGACGAGGTCGTCGACGTCGTCGTGCTCGGCGTGGAGGTAACGGCCGGCAAGTTTGTCGAGGCGGCCCGAGGCGAGCGCGCGTACGAGCCGCGGCGCGAGCTCGGGCGGCGTCC
>Ga0307307_10000374_pt1 | contig 10208 bp, 10 predicted proteins | sample ER_DNA_194_FD_194505 | JGI IMG/M metagenome (GOLD analysis project Ga0307307, IMG submission 194505) | Bulk soil microbial communities from the East River watershed near Crested Butte, Colorado, United States - ER_DNA_194 | ecosystem: Environmental > Terrestrial > Soil > Floodplain | place...
TGAGCGGGCTGGGAGCCTGCTGGAGGTTTGGCGGCCCGGCGGCGGCCATGCTGGCCGGACCGCTTGTGGCGACGGTCGCCGCGGATTTCGTTCTGATGCCATCGTAATCCCGGGCGTCCTAGCTGGGCGACAACGCAGGCGAGGTCATTTCCAGGCTGCTGATAGCTATGCCCGACGGACTTCCCCCACAGATTTCCGTACCAGTGGGTCCGCGACGCCGCTTACCCACCATGGTGTAAGGGCTCAACCTGCTCTTTGATGCACTCGATGATGAGCAGCAGGCTCATGGCCAAATGTCTCCAGCCCAGATACCAAGCGGGTGAAGTGACCGTTGCTCGATGCGTCGGCTGCGCCTCCGGCAAGCTGCGGCGGTCGCCGCTTAGGGTCTTGCCGCTCCAATCGCCCCGGCACTAAATTGACTAGGCGATATCAAGTCGTCGCTGGCTCTGACGACGGCTAACCCCGTATACGGGTCCTCGGGGGAGGACGACCTCGACCCACAAACCTTCTTTTAGGAACGGGTGAGGGCTCATGCCATATCAAGGTGCAATCTTCGACGTTGACGGTGTGCTCGTCGACTCGCCACACGAGCTGGCGTGGCGTGAAGCCCTCCAGGAGCTGATGGAGGGTGACTGGCGCCACGTCCATGATCAAACTAGCTGGACAGCCGAGCGGTTTACCACACAGGTGTATCAGCAGGTCATGGCCGGCAAGCCACGGCTTGCCGGCGCTCGGGCCGCGCTTGAGTACTTCGGGGTGCCCGACGTGGATCGGCGGATCGAACAGTACGCGGCCGCCAAGCAGGAGCACGTCGTCCAGCTCATCGAGCAGGGCCGGTTTATGGCCTTTCCCGATGCATTGCGGTTCATCCTCGCTGTCAAGGACAGCGGGTTTCGTGTGGCTGCGGCGTCTTCATCGAAAAATGCGAAGCTGTTTCTGGAACGGATCCGGCTGGACACCTTCGCTGCGGAACAACGCCTCGACTATGGCTTCGTCCATGATGGGATGACCTTGGAGGAGCTGTTCGACGCCGACATCTCCGGCCGTGACTTCCCCCGCGGGAAACCCGATCCGATGATCTTCCTGACGGCTGCGGAGGAACTCGGACTTTCCCCTCAGGTGTGTTTCGTCGTCGAGGATGCGACGAGCGGTGTGCAGGCAGCAAAGGCTGGCCGCATGGCGGCGATCGGCGTGGCGCGTCTCGGCGACGAGCAGCAGTTGGCCGACGCCGAGGCAGACCTCGTCGTCACGACTTTGGACGACATCTCGCTTCCCGCGCTCTTCGAGGGTCGACTGGAGGAGCGGCAGGCCGCCGAGGAGATCCGACGGCGATACAGGGAGCGGCCACCAGACGTATGGACACTGGTGTATGAGGGCTTCGACCCCGGACGTCAAGGGTTGCGCGAGGCGCTCTGTGCGCTGGGCAACGGGTACTTCGTTACTCGTGGCGCGCTGCCTGAGGCGAGAGCCGACGATGTCAACTACCCGGGCACCTACGTGGCCGGCCTTTACAACCGGCTGGTCAGCGATGCCGCAGGCCGTCAGGTGGAGAACGAGGATCTGGTTAATGTCCCCAACTGGCTACCACTGCAATTTCGGATCTCGGGTGGTCCGTGGTTCGACATGCAGCAGTCCGGCGTCGAAGATCATCTCATTCAGCTGGATATGCGGCATGGAACGCTCATCCGCAGTTTTGCCTGGCAAGACCCGCAGGGGCGAAGGACCAGGGTGGTGCAGCGCCGCTTCGTGAGCCGTCACGATCAACACCTGGCGGGTCTGGAGACCGAGTTCACAGCTGAGAACTGGTCTGGCACCATCCAGGTCCGCTCCGGCCTGGATGGCAGGGTTGTCAATGCTGGCGTCAAGCGCTACCGCGACCTGAACGGCCAACACTTAACGATCTTGGGTCAGGCCGAAGTCGACACCGAATCGGTCGACCTGCAGGTCGAGACAAACCAATCGCACGTGCGGATTGCCCTCGCCGGTCGCACCAGGCTGCTCCGCGACGGCAACACTGTCGACGTTGACCGCAGCTTGGTTGAAGAGCCCCGGTTTGTTGCTCACGACCTCACCGTCCAGGTGCAGCAGACGGAGCCAGTGACGGTCGAGAAGATCGTCGCGCTCTATACCTCCCGCGACCGGGCAATATCTGAGAGCCGCCATGACGCCGGTCTAGCAATAGCCAGAGCGGGAAGCTTTGCTGAGCTCCGGAGCAGCCATGAGCGCGCCTGGCTTCAGACCTGGGACAGATTCGATATTGCGATGGACAGCGCCAATGACTGGACCGAGACGGTCCTGCACCTGCACATTTTTCACCTCCTGCAAACGGTCTCGCCGCACAGCGCCCACTTGGACGTCGGGGTGCCGGCACGCGGTTGGCATGGGGAGGCCTACCGGGGTCACATCTTCTGGGATGAGTTGTTCATCTTCCCGTACCTCAATTTCCAGCGTCCCTGGCTGGCCGGGGCGCTACTCCAATACCGGTACGCGCGGCTCGGCGCGGCTCGGGCGGCGGCACGGGAGGAGGGATTTGAAGGCGCGATGTTCCCCTGGCAGAGCGGCTCCAACGGACGGGAGGAGACTCAGCGGCTGCATCTGAACCCGAAGTCGGGGCGGTGGCTGCCCGACCGCTCGCACGTGCAACGCCATGTCAACATCGCGATCGCCTACAACGTCTGGCAGCACTACATGCTCACCGGCAGCATCAGATTCCTACGCTTCACCGGTGCCGAGCTGCTCATCGAAATCGCGCGGTTTTGCGCCAGCATCGCGACGTACGACCCCGCACAAGATCGCTACGAGATCCACGGCGTGATGGGCCCAGACGAGTACCACGAGGCGTATCCCGACTCCGACGAGCCAGGGCTGCGAAACAACACCTACACGAACGTCATGGCGGTCTGGGTGATGCAGACAGCGTTAGAGGCGTTGCAAGAGCTACCGCCGCACTACCGCCAGGAGCTGGTCGAGGAGCTGATGATCCGCGACGAGGAGTTGGAGCGTTGGCGCGATATCAGTCAGAAGATGACCGTCGTGTTCCACGCCGACGGCGTGCTGAGTCAATTCGAGAGCTACGAGCAGCTGCTTGAATTCGACTGGGAAGGCTACCGGGCCAAGTACGGCAACATCCAACGCCTGGACCGCGTGCTTGAAGCTGAAGGGGACAGCACGAATCGCTACAAGGTCTCAAAGCAGCCCGACGTATTGATGTTGCTGTACCTCCTGTCGCGAGAGGAGCTCTGCGACCTACTCGCCAACATGGGCTACAACGTAAGTGAGGAACAACTGGCCCGAACCGTCGACTATTATCTGGCACGCACCTCCCATGGGTCAACCCTCAGCTCCGTAGTGACCGCCTGGGTTCTTGCGCGTTATGACCCCGACGAGGCCTGGCAGTGTCTACAACGGGCGTTACAGAGCGACATCGCGGACGTTCAGGGCGGAACCACCGCAGAGGGCATCCACTTAGGAGCGATGGCAGGCACGGTAGATCTTATCTTGCGCTGCCTGACCGGGATGCGCGCCCGCGGACAAGTGCTGCGATTCGAGCCAGCAATGCCGCCAGAGATCAAACAACTGCAGTTCAGCGTGCACTATCGCAACCACCGCCTCGAGCTTGCCTTCTCCGAGGACCGGATCGAGGTCAGTTCTCGCCCGGGCCCGGCAGCACCCATTACCGTCTTGGTGCGCGATAAAACTGTGGAGTTGCACCCGGGCGAGCGGCATACCTTCTCACTTAACCACCGGTCGTGACGCCAACTCCTGACGCCTTACTAGCCGAGCACGCTGCCCGAGTAGCGGCGCAGGCGCAGACGACTGCCCTGTGCCTCGATTTCGACGGCACGCTGGCCCCAATTGTGAATGATCCAAACGAGGCCAGACCGCTGCCCGGGATGGTAGAGCTGCTTGGTCAGCTGGCTGCGCGGTTTGCCGCGGTCGCGCTGCTGTCCGGGCGCCCGGCTGATTATCTTGCCCGGCATGCTGCCGCCCGGGGAGTGCGCTATCTCGGACTGTATGGGCTTGAAGAGATCCGCGACGGACAGCTATGGGTAGATCCACGGCTGGAGGCTGCGCGCCCGGCTGTTATGGCGGCTCAGCAAGATCTGCGCGATTGCGCCGCAGTACGCGACAGCGGCGCCTACCTGGAGGACAAGCAGTACGCCATCGCGATCCATACGCGGCGGGTCGCCGACCCCGCCCGCTGGGCAGCGTCCATCGATGCAGCAGCGCGGCAAATCGCTGACAGGCATGGGCTGGAGGTCATACTCGGGAAACTGGTTTGGGAGCTGCGCCCAGCCGTGCGAAGCGACAAGGGCGACGCCGTTCGTCGGATCACTACCGAGTCGAAGGCCCGCGGTGTCGTGGTGGCTGGCGACGATCTTGGTGACCTTTCTGCATTTGCCGCGGCGCTAGAGCTGAAGGCTGCTGGCGGTGATGCGCTACGCATCGCGGTGGACTCACCGGAGGCTCCACCGGCACTGATCAACGAGGCCGATCTCATCGTCGATGGTCCCGAAGGATTGCTTGAGTTCCTCAGGCGGTTGCTCGGCTGAACGAAGTTGGGGTACTGAGGGCGACGTTTTGTTCTCCCTATTTGTTCACGGTCTTGATGATCGCCGGCGCCGGCCGATTCGCTATCTATTTGAGCATTTTGGTTTTCCTCATCGGCTACATGATCTTGGCCCATCTGTACATCAAACCAGCTGGTACGCGGCCGTACGCTCGACCAATCTGAGATTGCAGATAGGCGTGCCTAAGGCTGGGAAGGAGCATAGGCATGTCGGCAACACATATGTCCACGGAACGTCCTCACCGGGCGAGAAGAAGATGAGTTCGTTTCCGCATTTACGCTTGAGAACCGCGAATTCACATGGGCAGGCGACAGCCCGACACCAGAGACGGATGACATAGTCAATCTAGGGACCGAGACTGTCGTACCAGGCTTTCTTGATATCTACGCGCATCCGTCATGCATAGCGATGACACTGGGCGCAGTCCCATGCACCTCGCCTGACCTGAACAGCATCAAAGACGTGATCGATGCGCAGACGAGTTCCACCGGCGGCAAAGGCCCCAACGTATGGATCGAAGGTTGGGTTACGACGAGTCCAAGCTCGCCGAGCATCGAGCCCTGACCTCAACCCGAGCGCTCGCCGGGAAGAAGATTGGTCCGGTTAGATTTCCAACGACCGCAGCTAACCGAAGCCCCTACTATTTGCTTGAATCTGAGCCTTGCGGCTAACAAGGATCCGCCGACTTCGCCCACGCACCTTCGGGTTTCTGACAGTTCCGAGCGCCAAATCTGCATCGCATGGTGTCCAGAGATTTCGAAGGCAACGTTTGCCGGCTACAAAAGCTCACTCAATGGAGCACAACGATAGGGAGGGGTTCATGCCACTCGCGTCCAACAATGAGCGAACGGCGACGGTGGAAGTAACTCGACCGTCAGAACGCCTGGTCAGCCCGTTCCACGGCAGCGAACGACTCATGACGCTGCTCGAGCTTTCGCAATTGCTCGGCGTGCCGGTAGCCACGCTCTACCTTTGGCGTCACCGCGGTGAGGGTTCGACCGGTTACCGGATGTTCGATACCGGCGGGCGGCTGTGGAAGCGTGGATCGAGACGCAGGCCGATCAGTGGCCCCGTCTGGTAGTGCGTTCGGTCAGAAGAGAGCGACGGCCGGTGGCGCGCCAGCTATCGCGGACCGGACCGTCGAGAGAGGCCTAAAGACCTTCGACCGACGGATTGTCGCGGACCGCTGTTGGCCGGCATGTCATTCGCGATGGCTCGTGAGGGATTGACCGACCCACGTCATGCTCGAGTCACAGTGGGTCGCTGGTCGCTGCACTGGCTGACCGCGAAGGCCCCCGTCACCGAAATCCACCACTCGCGAGTCGCACCGGTCGATCTTGAAGACCTGTATTTGGCCAGTATGGGATCGAAGATGTCAACGGCAACCGAAATTTGATCAGTTTTCGGCAATTGAATTTTGACCAGTCCGGGTTTTAGTTGGTGTCGGCCGGGTCGGTGGGGATGCGGCCGAGGTCTCGGTTTTTGAGTCGGTAGGAGTCGCCTTTGAGTGCGACGACTTCGGCGTGGTGGACGAGCCGGTCGATCATGGCCGCTGCGACGACCTCGTCGCCGAAGACCTCTCCCCAGCGGCCGAACGGCTTGTTGCTGGTGACGATGAGGGAGGCGCGCTCGTAGCGTGAGCTGACGAGTTGGAAGAACAAGTTGGCTGCTTCGGGTTCGAAGGGAATGTAGCCGACCTCGTCGACCACGAGCAGTGGGTAGCGGGCCAGCCGAACGAGTTCGTTTTGGAGACGGCCGCCGGTGTGGGCTTCGGCGAGCCGGTCGACCCATTGGCTGGCGGTGGCGAACAGCACACGGTGTCCGGCTTGGCAGGCTCGGATGGCCAGCCCGATCGCTAGATGGGTTTTGCCGGTGCCGGGCGGGCCGAGGAAGATCACGTTCTCCTTGCCGGCAACGAAGTCCAAGGTGCCGAGGTGGGCGATCAGGTCGCGTTTCAGCCCGCGGGCATAGTCGAAGTCGAACTCCTCCAAACTCTTGCGGGCAGGGAATCTGGCGGCGCGGATCCGGCCTTCGCCGCCGTGGGCGTCGCGGGCGGCGACCTCGCGTTGCAGGCAAGCGGCCAGATACTCCTCGTGCGACCAGGACTCGGCCCGTGCCCGCTCGGCCAGCCGGCCCGCCGACTCCCGCAGCGTGGGCGCTTTCAACGCCCTGTGTCGGGTACGACCTCACGTGTCGGTCTGGGTACGACCTGACGTGTCGGTCTCGGCAGGGTGATCATGGCATGGGTTCACCTCCGGCGACCAGGGTGAGGCGGTCTTTGAGTCGGTAGCTGGGTCCGTTGATGTTGATCACGTCGCAGTGGTGGAGGAGACGGTCGAGGATGGCGGTGGCGAGGACGTCGTCGCCAAGAACTTGGCCCCATTCGGTGAAGCTTTTGTTGCTGGTGATGATCATGGTGCCGCGCTCGTATCTGCGGGAGACGAGCTGGAACACCATGTTGGCTTCGGCCCGGTCCAGCGGCAGGTAGCCCACCTCATCGACCACCAAAACGGCGGGTCGGAGGAAGGCTTGGAGTTGGCGATTGAACCGGCCGGTGGCTTCGGCGGCGCGGAGGCGACGGACCAGGTCGTCCAAAGTGGTGAAGTAGATCGACAATCCGGCTTGGCAGGCGCCGACGGCCAACGCGACGGCGAGCATGGTTTTGCCGACGCCTGGCGGGCCGAGCAGGGCCACGTTGGATTTGGCCCGGGCGAACTCCAAGGTGGCCAGGTCGCGGATCTTGCGTGCGTCTAGGCCGGGTTGGAAGGCGAAGTCGAACTGGTCCAGGGTTTTGTGGTGCGGCAACCCGGACAGTTTCAACGCGTTGCGGAACCGGCGGCCCTCCCGCAACCCGACCTCTTCTTCCAACAGCAGGTCGACGAAGTCGAGGTAGCCCATCTGCGCGGCCTCGGCCCGGTCGACCAGTTCGGTGATCGTGTCGGTGAGATGGGTCAGGCCGAGCCGGGTGGCATGGTCACGGATCCGGTCGGCGGTCAAGGTGCTCATCAGCGGTTCTCCTCGGGGTTGGCGGCCTGGGCGTAGTCGGCCAGCGGTCGGGCGGCGACCCTCAGGTTGGCGTGCCGTCGGGTCAGCAGCGCCGACAGCGGCTCGAGCAGTCCCGGCCGTGCCGGTTCGGCGGCCTCGGCTGTGTTGGTCGTAGCGCGGGTGTGGCCGTCGGGCAGTCCACCCCAATGCGATCGGTCGATGACCCATTCGCCCCGACGCGTCGCCCGGGGATGGCTGGCGAGCCAGCCGCCTCCGTCCGCGGTGAGGGCGTGAATGCTGACCTGATCCCCAGCAGGGTCGGGACTGATCTGCAGCTGGACCCGCTGACCGGGGCGGATCAGCCGGGCGGGCACGGAGTAACAGGAGGCCTCGAAACAGACGAGACAGTCTTTGCCGACCCGCCGCAGATGCTTCTCGGCGACCAGATACGGCTGGTCCGGTAACGGTCCCAACGCGGCCCGATCCGCCTCAGCCCGGACGGCGATGACCTGGCCATGGGTGCGATGAACCTGACCGCGGCGGATCGGCAGCCAAGCCGCGAAGGCGCCGTCCAGCTCGGCGATCGAGTCGAAACTGCGGCCAGCGAGGACGTGGTCACGGACGATGTTGACCTGTCGTTCGACCCGACCCTTCCCGGTCGGCCGATACGCGGCCAGCACATCGATGGCGAACCCGTAATGGTCGGCGAACGCGGCCGCCTCCGGGTGCAGCGGCACCGCAACCCCGGGCGCGACATGACGGCGGATGACGGTCTTGGTGCGGTCGTAGACGATCGCACCAGGTACGCCGCCGAAGTGGGCGAACGCCCGCCGGTGGCAATCCCAAAACGTGGCCAGATCCATGCTGGTGGTGAAACAGCTGAACGGGTCTCGGGAATGGCTGAGCACCATGTGGAAGGAGTACACGGTCGGGATGCCGACATGGGCCAGCAGGTCGCCCTCATCGCCCCAATCGACCTGAGCCTGCGCACCCGGCACCACCTCGAAGCGGCGGTGCAAACCGGTCAGCTGGTTGTCGTCGGTCTCGGCCAGCTCGGCTGCGATCCGAGGTCGGGCTTCGGCCAGGAACATCTTGACCCGCTGATAGTGACCGGGGAAACCGTACTCGGCGACCAGCCGCTCATAGATCACCGTCCCCTTCAAGTCGACGGCATCGCGCAGCCACGCCTCCACCAGCGGGATGAACGGGGTGATCAGCAACGGCTGCGTCCCAGCCCGCGGTGGACTGGTTGGCGGGACCGAGGCAGCATCCTCGGCCAGATACTTACGAACCGTCCGCCAATCACAGCCGCACTCACGGCCGATCTCAGCGAACGTCGCGCCAGCAGCATGCAGCGCGCGGAAACGACGAATGTTCATCCAGGACTCCGTATCCAGGATCATGAGCAGGGTCACCCTTCGGTCGGTCTACTTGGCGGTCGACAAACCGAAGGGTGACCTCTACTCGAGGCGGGAGGGTCTCAACGCGCCGAGACCGACCTACACGTCAGGTCGTACGGAGAACGACATATGAGGTCGTACGCGGACACCCTGGTCAAAAAGATCAGCTCGGCGGCTAGATCGCGGCTAGTTGCCGAGGCTTTGGTTGCCGTGGTCATCAGGCCGCGCCGCCAGTCAGGTCGGTGGTGATGCCCAGCGCAGTGTCGTAATCGGTCAGGGATCGAAGCTCCACCTCGGTTTGGGCCAGCGGCTGAAGCATCTCGACCCGGCCACGTCGCAGCAGCCGAGCAGCGGCCAGATGCTGTGGATCGGCGAGGGTTTGATGTTTAGCCCAGATCCGCTCGTGATCGGCCACCACGCTGCCCTCGCACAACACCCGCACCCGATTGAGGTCGGCTCGGACCAACACCCGCCGCCCGACCGCGGCCGGATGCACCGAGTAGTCGTTGCCGTCCATCCGCACGTAGTGATCCCTCGGCAACCGCAGCATGTGCTGCCAGCCGATGGCCGGCGGCACCGGCGGCACAGTCAGCATCGCCGCCTTATCGGCGTCGATCCGATCCAGCGGACGGCAGCCCAGCACCCGATGGACCCGGCCGTTGGCTCGAGCCAAGAACGCGGCGAGCTGGGCGTTGAAGTCGGCCGGCGAGGTGAAGAAGCGGCCAGGCAGAAAGGAGCGTTCCAGATAGTCGTGGAGCCGTTCCACCAGGCCCTTGGCCTCCGGGATCGCCCGGCTTGCAGATGATCACCTTCGCGCCCCAGGGTGCCGCGGAACGCCTGACACTCCGCGGTCAACTCGGTCCGGCGGGCCCGCCACCGGCCCACCGCGCCCTCCCCGTCCCACACCAACACCCTCGGCACCGCGCCCAGCTGGGTGATCAGCCGCCACCAGCCGGCATACAGATCCTCCGCGCACCGAGACGGCACCAGCACCGCGGAGGCGAACCTGGAGTAGCCGCACACCATGGTCAACACCGGCAGCAACTTTGCCGACCGGGTCTGGCCGAACCCGACCGGCACCTCGATGTCGGGAAACCAAAAGTCGCACTGCGCCACCTCCCCGGCGGCATAAGCAGTCCGGCTCGCGGGGTCCGGCGGCAGATACACCGGCCGCAGCTCCGCCACCCGGCCGCTCAACGTACGAATCGAATACGGCCAGCCGATCCGCTCCGCGATCACCGTCGCCGGCATC
>Ga0307307_10000377_pt1 | contig 10185 bp, 8 predicted proteins | sample ER_DNA_194_FD_194505 | JGI IMG/M metagenome (GOLD analysis project Ga0307307, IMG submission 194505) | Bulk soil microbial communities from the East River watershed near Crested Butte, Colorado, United States - ER_DNA_194 | ecosystem: Environmental > Terrestrial > Soil > Floodplain | place: USA...
TACTGTCCGGCGCCGGGCGCAGGCCAACGCGACGGTTCTTCCGTTCCGTCCTGCCGCGCTGCACATAACCCTCACGATCGGCCTCGTAGGCATGCTTGCGGGCGCACGCTGCCGCGCTCCACGGCCCCATCTGCGCAATACCGGAAGCACAGATCTTCCCGTCCACCTCACGTCTGGTGTTGGCGTCCACATGTCGTGTCTCGGTCACCACCAGCGAGGCGACATACTCACTGACCTCGCCAGTGACGAGCAGCCGGTAGGTTTCGGGCAGCTCGAACCACAACGCCCGCGCCATCCCGAGCCGCCGCGCCGCGGCAAACCCGGAGATTTTGCAGGCCAGGCCCAACTGGTCGGCGATCCCGCGGCCGATCTTGTCGGGGATGAACATCGGCAGCCAGCTGCAACTCCGCCTGCGACTGCGCGAACCGCACAGACTCCGCGATCTGCAACGCCGTAGCCGCCGCCTTGATCTTCTCCAGTAATGCGATCCGATCAATTAGCACAGCATCCGGCACGCCACTCCCATCCCGCGAGCAGTCGGCAACGCCATCAGCTAGACCGGCCAGCACATCATCGAGCCACCCGGTCAACGGATCGATCGGATCCGCATCCGGCTCTGCAACGTCGGTGAGTGCCATGACTCGAACTCTACGGACCAGCATCGACACTTTTCGCCCACACGTTCGAAACTCTCCAGTGCATCTTGAGGGAGCCGGCAAGCGGATATCTAGTTCGCCGGACGTGTGAGTCCTTCCTCGTGGCGGAGCTGCCGCCAGGGTGGGGCCTCGCGAGTCAGCCGGCCGGCCAGCGAGACGCTCGAGAAGACGATCGAATGGTCGGCTCGGGGTCGGCTCGGCTACCGCTAGATGTGTACTGTCCCGGTTACGCCGGTGATCGTGTTGCCACCGACCACCTCGTTCGCAGTCTTGCTGACATGGACTCGGCCACGCCGCCCCAAGACGGTTCCCTGAGCCGCGACGTAGGAGCTCGGGGCCTGACCAGAAGTGATCAACCACTGGCCGAGCGAGGCGTTGAGGCTGCCGGTAACTGGGTCCTCTCCAGGTCCTACCAGGGAGGTGAAGGCTCGGACTTCGAAATCCACCTCAGACCCAGATGGATAGGGTCCGATCACCCCGACGGCACTGAACCGGCCTGCGTCGACCGCTCGCGGACGCAGCGTCAGAACCGTCTCGGCGTCGGCGAGCACCAGCGCCACCCAGCCCGGGCCGTTGTCGGCCCATTGCGCAGCCACGACCTGATCATGATCGACACCGAGAAAAGCCATGATCTCGCTCAGGTCCTCGGGCGCCACGTCGCCACCGCGGATCAGTGGAGGTGCGGCGAAGGCGAGCTGATTCCCATCGCGGCGGATCCGTACCAGTCCTGCGGCACACTGCTGAATGATCATGTTCGAGTCCTGCGCGACACCGCCCGCCTCAAGCCAGGCGTGGGCAGATCCAAGGGTGGGGTGTCCCGCGAACGGCAGCTCGGTATTGGGAGTGAAGATTCGAACCTGATAGTCAGCTTGTTCGTGGGTGGGTGTGGACAAGAAAGTTGTCTCGCTGAGGTTAGACCAGCTGGCGAAGTCGGCCATCTGCTGCGATGTCAGCTCGGCGGCGTCGTGGACCACCGCAACTGGGTTGCCGAACATCAGTTCGTCGGCAAAGACATCGACTTGGGTGAATCGGCGCATACCGCCAGCCTCCCAGCTTCGGCTGTTGCTGGCAGCCCCGCTAGCGAGCCGTCGGCAGAATGTAGAGACTGTTGCCATGCAGAAGATCTCGGTCGAGGCTCTGGCACGTCAACAGATTAAGCAGGCCGCAACGGCGGGTGGTCAACACACCGCCGACACCGTGTATGGCGGTCACGAGAAGGTGCTGCGCCAGACGGTGATCGGCATGATCGCCGGCGCAAGCCTTGCCGAGCACGAGAATCCGGGTGAGGCAACGGTGCTGATCCTGCATGGGCGGGTGCGACTCTCGACAGCCGACCTAGCGTGGGAGGCCACTCGTGGAGATCTGCTGATCATGCCCGAGAGCCGCCATAGCCTCGACGCCTTGGAGAATTCCGCCGTGTTGCTGACGGTTGCCAAGCTGCCCTGACTGGCGGTAATGATCTTCTAGGAGCCCAGTGCCCGAGGACGCTGCTGGCACGCAGTCCGACCGGCCCGCGAACCGACCTGCGCTGCACCTGACAACACGGTCGGGATGGATCAACGACCCGATGGGTTTGACCTACCACGATGGCCGCTACCACATGTTCTTTCAGTACGTCCCGGCACAAATCCTCTGGGGTCCGCAGTGCTGGTGGGGACATGCGGTAAGCGAGGACTTGCTGAGCTGGACCGAGTGCGAGCCGATCCTGCGGCCGGGCGACGGAGACGGCGGATGCTGGTCAGGCAGTCTCGCCGTAGACGATGCGGGCCGGGCAACGATCTTCTACACGAGCGTTCAGCTTGACGACCTTGACCTCGGCCAGATCCGGACCGCGCAGCCGGACGATCTGACATGGAACACCTGGCAGAAGGGCCCGTTCGTCGATGGCATCAAGCCGACGAACGACATCATGGTGTTTCGAGATCCGCAGGTCTCTCGGGATGCCAACGGCTGGCAGATGATCGTCGGTGCCGGCCGCCGCGATGACACTGCCGTCGCATTGTCCTATCGCTCCCCCGACCTCCTCAATTGGACCAGCGAAGGCGAGTTCGCGAGCCGGTCCAGTGCCGTACGCGATCCGGTGTGGACCGGCAAGGTCTGGGAGTGTCCCCAGCTGATCACTATCGGGAACAAGCATGTGTTGCTGTTCTCAGTCTGGGAACCGCAGATCCTCCATTACGAGGCGTACGCCATCGGAAGTGTCAGCAATGGTCAATTCATCAGCGAGAAATGGGGCCGCCTCAGCTACGGGGACCAGTACTACGCCGGCGCGACGTTCAGTGACGCGAATGGCCGCCCCGGGATCATCTATTGGCTGCGGGGAATCACCGATTCCGGAGGCCTCTGGGCGGGCGCTCACAGCGTGCCGCATCTGTTGCGAGTCGACGACAGCCTTGGTCTGATTGCTGAGCCGCACCCGGCGGTCGGTGACCGGCGCGGACCTGCGACCAAGATCGAAAGCGGTTCCAGCGATCCCGTGGCATTGCCGCCACTTGCCGATGTGGATTGGGATTTGAGCCCTGGCCAACTCGCCACGTTGAGCGTCTCGTCAACCGATGCAACGCCAATGCTTACCATGATCAGCAACGATGATGATCTTCAAATCAAGATCGCCGATACGAGCTGGACGATGCCCCTCAGCCCACGGGTACGCCTGGTCTTCGACGGTCCAGTTGTTGAGGTGTTTGGTAACGCCGGAGTCTTTGCCGCTGCCATCCCCGTTGCGGGGGCTAGAACAATCTCGATGACGAACAGCTCGGGCTTGATCTATCCATTGTGATGATCGCGTTGGCTGTGATCATGTACTGAGGTGGACCGGACGTCAGTGTGCTTCGGTGGTTTGTCAGGTTTGGTTGGCCGTTGCACTCGCCCGGGTTACGCGTAGCAGCCGTGCCAGCCCGGCCCGAGTCGCAACAACCGCGATCCGCTCGTTGCCCGCCAGCTCGTGATCAAGATGTCTCCACTGCCAGTTCGTGCCGGAAGAGGAGCGACTCCAGGCGAGGATCCGGCTCGCGCCGGGTTCCTCGAGTTGCCGGAGCGAGCGCCCCGGCGCCGCCGAGCTGGCACTCACGGTCAATTCCGTAAATAGCAGCACGCGACGCCCGACGGGAAAGATCACGTCCTGGCGTCGGCCCAGCGCGACCGCGGCGAACGCCGGTGCTGCCAGCATGGAGACGCTGCGTGTCGCACCGAGCTGCAACCGCCGCTCCACCCGGCTTGCGAGGTCATGATCAAAAACCCTCGCCACTATGCGGACGGACGGATTCGCATCCTTGGCCACCAAGGCGATCTCGAGGTTGACCGCCTCGTCGTCGGTCACTGCCAGGACCGCATCAGCCCGGCTAATCCCGGCGATCTCTTGAGCCGACGCATTGGTGGCGGCAGCGACCACCACCGGAATCTTCAGTTGCCGGGCCCGAAGAACCCCCGGTGCTTCTACGCGCCGCTCGATGGCGATGACCGGTACCCCGCGGGACTGAAGCCGGACCGCGACAGCGGTCCCGACCCGACCCAAGCCGCAGACCACCACGTGATGCCGCGGCTTACCGCGTACGCCACCAAGGATCCCTGCAAGTCGCGCGCCAATCAGGGCATCGACGATGACGGCGGTGATGCCGGCCGATAGCACCAGGCCGAACAGCTGGATGAAGAGCGCGCCGAATTGAAAGCCGAGCGGCAGGGTGCTCAGATCGCCGGTTCCGGTCGCGGTCGACGCGGTAAGTGCGAGGTACAACGAGGCCAGCCAGTCTCGGCCGCCGATGTGGAAATAGAGGGTACTGAGCAAGATCAACGCGGCGAGCCCGAGCATCACCAGCCTGGCCCGACGATCGAAGATTCGCGAGACGGCACCCAGCATCCCGCTGGTCCGTGCGACGTTTCGGGCCGTGCCGATCAGTTTGGTGCCGAGCACCAGATCTCCACCGTTTTGTGGAAGTACGGCGTCGATTCCGGTGCGGCGGGTGTCGCCGATAACGGCAAGCAGTTCGCCGCCGATCCGGTGCCGCGGACCCGCGGCGACCGTACGGCCGCCAATCTCGAACGACTGCGTATCCGGTGTCGCGAGAGCGGCCGCGACGAAGGCCGGCGCGGCCAACTCGGCCGAAGAGAGCAGCGTGCAGTCCCCGATCAGCGAGGTCAGGCGTCCGCCGAGGCGTGGGTTGGTCATCTCGATGACGATCCGTAGGCCCGGTGCCAGCTCGTCGATCATCAGCCCTAGTCGCAGGGCCAGGACGTCATCGTCGCCAAGCACGACGGCGGCTCGCGCCCGCTCCACCCCTGCCGCGCGCAGCTCCGCCTCGCGGATTTGGCTCGCAATGATCATCTGGCAGCCGAGCGCTTCAATGTCGGCGATCGCGCCTCTCGGGTTCTCGCCGTGTGCGATCACCACCAGCTGCTCACCGGAACGGACCAGTTCCTCGGCCAGCCGCACGGTGGTGGTGTCTGCGCCGACTACGACGACGTGCTGACGGGGCGCGTGTTGGGCGGTCCCCGGCTCAGCCATGGCTGACATCGTAGGGGGAGCGGGGGGATTGCTCGGGCGATGCGTGCTCGCCAAGTTGGACAGCGCGTCAGACGGCGACGTCCGCCGTTGGTCGACTGCTGATCGCGACGAGTCCGGACCCGATCATGAGCAGCACGGCGAGCATCAGCAGCAAGCCTGAAAAGCCGATCGGCAGGTGGGCAGCGAGCGAACCGCAGGAAGCTCCGGCGAAAACCACCAGGCCGTTGACCGCGAGCGCGCCGGCGCGAGATGATCCGCTGCGGCTGCCGACTAGTGCGATCGTCGCCGGAACAATGGTCGCTACGCCCAGGACGAAGATCACGCTGGCGATGACCAGTGCCCAGAGTGCGCCCACCGAGATGGCCTCGGCGACAAGGCCTGCAGCGGCCAGCAAGAATCCGACGATCCCAACCCGGGTGGCGCCGTACCGTCCGATGAGCCAGCCGGCAACAGGGGCCATCAGCATGGCTGGCAGCCCGGCGAGGCGTACCAGCAAGACCCCCGTGTGATCAAGTTTGAACTCGGTCTGGAGCAGCGGACCCAGCGCCGCGTACATGCCGACGAAGCTCAACAGCACCGGGAAGGACGCCGCGTTGACGAGTGCGAGCTCGCGCCGGACTGCCAATCGTCGCAGGGCGCGATACTTCTCAGCGAGGCTGGTCGGCTCTCCGCTGTGGGGTGGCTCGATCAAGATCACTGCTATGGCGATCGCGGCGAGCGCGAACGCCGGCGCCGCCAGGCCGAAGACCCAGTGGTGCCCGAGGGCATCGGCGACTGCTTGCGCATAGACCTGACCCAAGATTCCGGCGGACAAGAAGGCCGTCGACATTGCACCGATCCCGGTTGACCGCCAACGCGGCGGCAGCGCCTCGCCAATGTAGGCCAGCGCAACTGCGGAGAAACTCGCTGCCACCAGTCCCTGCACCGTTCGCAGCACCGCCAATACCGGCAGCGAAGGGGCTGCAGCCAAGCCCGCCGTGACAAGGGCGAGCAGGGCCATTCCTGGCACCAAGATCGGCTTACGGCCGTAGCGGTCGGATAGCGGTCCGAAGATCAGAAATCCGAGGCCGTATGCCAGCGCATAGGTGGTACCCAAAGCGGCTGCTGTCGCGGAGCCGCCCCGCCCGAGCACTTCGGCGACGATCGGTGCGAGCGGGATCGCCAAGTAGAGCTGCGACAACACCAGCAACGCAGAGCAGACAAGTACGGCCAGCGGGGCAAGAACTGGCGCTTGATCTGTGCCAGCTCTTTCCCGTGCACGTCGCGTCATGGCTCCCCCGATCACGATCATGACAGACCGTGAAAAGAGGTTCGAGACTCGTTCCTGGCTCTAGCGAAGGGCGGCGCCCTCTACAGACATGATTCGTGCCGCGTTCGCCGGGCTGAAGAAGTCCGCGGGCGAGGTCACACCGCCGTTCACCTCCGCGAAGCCGTCCATGGCGTCTTGGTTGCCGGCCATAGCTGCCAGTAGCTGTTGCAGCTCGGGTGGAGGCGGCTCCAGCGTCGCGAGCTCAGTCGTGAACTCATACATCGGCAGCACCTGCGCATCACGACGTGTTTGGTAGTCCGCCATCGCGGCGTCGAAGGAGCGAGTGCCGCCGAATGCTTCGTCCAATGCCGTCACGCAGAGCTCGGCATCACGAAACGCGTCGTGAATTCCCTGTGCGGTAATGAAGTCCTTGTTGTACCCGGCGTCTCCGACCAAGGCCCATCCCGGGCCGTAGGGCTTGCGGAAGAAGTTTGGCACCGCAGTACCGACGAAGCGGGTTTCTCGGGCAGCGGCTCGCAGCCGCTCCGCAAATGCCGGCGCGAGGTCGTATGTCTTGAAGAGGTTGCCCTCGATGTCCTTCTTATTGGCCTCGAACTCGGCATACGGCCAGCCGGCGATGACGACAGTCAGGTCATCGTTGGTCGGGAAAGCCGCCATGCCCCTGTTGGGCCGTATGTAGGTCTCGAATCGGCCTTGCATCGGCAGGTCGCTCCAGTAGGCGTAGTAGGCGGCAAGCAGCGGCGGCTTCTCGTGGTACTGAAATGGGTTGACCGCCTGCGCCACCAGAGAGTGCCGGCCGTCGGCTCCGATCACGACCCGCGCGTGCTCGGTGACCGTGGTACTGCCCTTGCCGTGCCCGCGTACGCCGATGACGTGATCATGTTCATGAACCGTGGATTCGACGCTGAAGCCTTCGCGCACCTCCACGCCCGCTTCGACCGCCGCGTCCAGCAGCACCTTGTCCAGCACCGTACGGCGTGGGCCGTACGCGACAGTCCCGTCCGGGTCGGGAGCGCCCGAGAGTGTGAACGGGCCGAAGTCGAACGCGTAGGTGTCGATGCCGGGACATCCACTGGCAACCACCTTGTCCAGCAATCCCCAGCGCTGCAGCGCGGTGATGCCCGGCGGATGGATGAGGTGAGTCGAGATCGTGTCGCTTGGGAAGCTCGCCCGATCGACAAGCAATACGTCATACCCCTTGCGTGCAAGCAACATCGCGGTCGGCGATCCTGCAACGCGGGCGCCTACCACAATGGCGTCATAAGTCTTGGCCATGCTTCCTCCATCTCGATGCGGGTGATCGCACATGCAGGATGGACAGCTCGGCGCTGCGGGAGTAACGGGGAATTCCCTCAATTACAGGCTGGTTTGCTGACGCAACGCATAACCTGCGGCCTCAGCGCGGTTGCGTAGGCCGAGCTTGGACAACACGTTGCCCACGTGGTGCTCCACGGTCTTGCGGGTGATGTAGAGGCGGTCGCCAATCTCGGAGTTGGAGAGGCCCGCGCCGATGAGCTCCAAAACCTCGGCTTCGCGCCTGGTCAGCGCGCCAAACCCTTTCGGGCCGGTACGAATGGGCGCGCCTAGCGAGCGCAGCAACGCTCCGGCAGCATCCGCGTACCGTGCGGCGTCGAGGCGCTCGAAGTCCTCCAGAGCCGCCTTCGCCTCGGCTATCGCCACCTCAGGCGACCGCTCGGCCAATGCGTACGCCATCTCCAGCCGGGTGCGAGCCAGTTCCATCGGCAGCTGCGACTTGGCAAACCCGTCCAGCGCGACATTTAGACAGGCTCGTGCGTCGCCGCGGCCGCTGGCGACGCAGACTCGGCCTTGCGCGAGGGCGGCGGCTGCCGGCAGATAGGTCCCGTGCTGGGCTCGGGCAAGGTGGTTCAGGCGCTGAGCGGCCTGTTCAGCTTCGGGAATGCAGCCCTGCTCGAGGTAGACGTCTACTAGGAGTGCGAGCAACGGCCCCAGCATGGTGGACGCGCCAATGGCGGCCACCTTCTCGTCGGCCCCTTCGGTGGCTCGTTCCAACAGATCTCTGGCGAGTGCGGCATCGCCACGTGCGAGATGGAAGGCCGCCAGCGTGCGTACGGCGTCTGGGTGCTGCTCCAACCCCTTCAGCAGTTGCCCGGCCTCTTCCAGGCGGCCCTGCAGGACCCGCAGATCGGCAAGCCGGATGATCGCCGCAGCGCGTCGCTCGGGCATCCCTCGGTCGAAATGCCGAGCGGCGTCAATGAGCTGCGCCTCGGCCTCTTGCCAGCGTCCAGCCGCGGTCAGGATGCCCCCGTAGTGCGCGCGGCAAAATGCGCCGACCACATTCCGGCTGGCCATCACCTCCGCTGTGGCTCGCATCCACTGGTCCGCGCGTACGACGTCATTGACCAGCTCGCAAGCCCAGAAGAGGCCACAGAACAGGTTGTCGACCGACGCGATCTCAGTCAGGTCGCCCGCACAGAGTGCGGCCATCGATTCGTCCAGGAGTGCCAGTCCTTCGTTGTCTCGGCCGGTCAAGAGATAGAGGGCGGCGAGCGAGGCCAGGCTCTCGATCTCGACGTTCGGATCAGCGAATCGGCGCCCGATCGTGATTGCCTCCCGAAACATTGCTTCACGGGCGGCGGCATCTGGTTCGGTGTAGGACCTGATGATCAGCACCCAGCCATGCTCGGGAGCGTCTTCTCCGACTTCGGCGAGGATCCTGAGCGCCCTGGCCAGCCATCCGTTCTGCACTGCCCAATCGCCGAGCACATTGCCGGTGATCCACGCCAAGATCCTGGCCACCCTGGCCGCTGCGACGGTTTGAGCCTCCGTGCGGTAAGCGGCGTACGCCCGTTCGTGCTGTTTGATGGCACCGGAGTAGTCGCGCTGCAAGTAAAGCGCCTGACCAAGCCCTTCTCGCCCGCTGCCGGTCTCGACCTCAGCGAGGGCGCGCTCGAAAGCATCGCGAGCCGTCGCGGCGTTGCCGGCGTTCAGTGCCGCCCAGCCTTCTCGATCATGGACGCGATCATCAAACCTGATGATGGCACGCAGCTTCTGGATCGGATACCTAGATCGAGCTAGGGCCGGAATTCGTCGCGCTCGTCGGTGAGAAGATCGGTTCCTTCGCCGGGGCGTAGCCAGCGCTGGGTGTTGAGCTCGGCCGAGCGGGTGAGATAGGCGTTGTACTGCTCTGGGGTGGCGGGTGGTTGTTCGTCAGGGTGCGGGAGCCCGAAGTTCGCCGGCGGGCGATCCGAGGAAGCTGATTTGTTCGGTGAACCCGCCGGGAGTGTAGAGGTTGAGTACCCGGGCTGTTTTGGAGGCGACGGCGAAGCCGTGAGCGATACCAGCCGGAATGGACAGCATTGCCCCCGCTCGTGCCGTGGTCACATCTTGGCCGAGTTGGAAATGGATTTCGCCGTCGAGCAAGTAGAAGTATTCGTGTAACCGATCATGGACGTGGGTCGGCGGCCCGCTTCTGTGGGGCATCAGCTGATCAAGCACGGTCAACGCTCCTCCGGTGGCCTCGGCCGAAGCCAGGACCGTCCACAGGGAGTCGACCATCCAGTAGCGGGGCACCTCCTCGCGTACGTGGATGAAGGATTCGAGAGGCGTTGACTGTTGGCTCGGCAAGGCGTTTTCCTTCGGGTCGGGATGCTGGTTGATCACCAGGACTGGCCTAGGGCCTGAAGGACCCGATGGGCTTGATGGGCGTCGGTCAGGTATTGGTGGAGGGTGGTCAGCTGCAGCTCGGGATAGCGGTGGTTGTCGGTCCTGGTGAACGG
>Ga0307307_10000380_pt1 | contig 10157 bp, 7 predicted proteins | sample ER_DNA_194_FD_194505 | JGI IMG/M metagenome (GOLD analysis project Ga0307307, IMG submission 194505) | Bulk soil microbial communities from the East River watershed near Crested Butte, Colorado, United States - ER_DNA_194 | ecosystem: Environmental > Terrestrial > Soil > Floodplain | place: USA...
TTCGGCTCGAAGATGCGGCGGGTCGCGTCCTGGCCGCGACCGCGACGGCGCTCGTGGACCTGCCGCCGTTCCCGAGCTCGGCGATGGACGGCTACGCCGTCCGCGCCTTGGACACGCCGGGCGTGCTGCCGGTCGTGGCGCGGATTGCGGCGGGGCGGCCCGCGCCGCGGGAGCTGCGGCCCGGCGAGGCGATGGCGATAGCGACCGGCGGGGTGGTTCCCGACGGAGCTGATGCCGTCATCCCCATCGAGTATGTTGTCGAACATGACAACGGCGTGGAGATTCCTGAACCGGTTCCTCCGGGCGACAACGTTCGTCCGCGTGGCGGTGACCTCCGCGCCGGGGACGCCGTCGTGGAGCGCGGGAGGGTTCTCGGTCCGGCGCAACTCGGTGCCCTGGCGGCCGCCGGTGTCGCTGAGGTCGCCTGTGGCCCGCGGCCGCGGGCCTCCGTGGTCACCACGGGAACTGAGCTTCGCTCTCCGGGCGAAGAGCTCGGTCCGGGCGAGGTCTACGAGGCGAATGGGCTGATCCTTGCCGCGCAGCTCAGGTCGGCGGGCGCTTTGCCGGAGCGCCTGGCGGTCGTCGCTGACGACGAGGAAGCCCATCGCGAGGCCCTCGGGCGCGCGCTCGAGTCAGAGGTTCTCGTGACCTCGGGCGGGGTCTCCGTCGGCCCGCACGACCTCGTGCGCCGGATCGAGGCAGAGCTCGGAGTCGAAGAGGTCTTTTGGCGCGTCGCCGTCAAGCCGGGCAAGCCGGTGTCCTTCGGCGTGCGCGGACGGACGCTCGTCTTCGGCCTGCCCGGGAACCCGGTCTCGTCGCTGGTTGGTTTCGAGCTCTTCGTCCGCCCTGCGCTGCTGGCGCTCCAGGGCCACGCCGACCCGCTTCCCCGGTTCGAGCCGGGGCGGCTTGCGGCTGCCGCAAAACGAAACGACGCCCGGGACCAGCTCGTTCGCGCACGGTCGCGCGGCGGCGAGGACGGTGCGGTCCTCCTCGAGCCGCTGGCGGGCCAGGAGTCGCACATGATCGCGCGCGCGGCGAGCGCCAACGCGCTTGTCTTGCTCCCGCGCGGCGAAGGCGAGCTGCCCGCGGGCGCGCCGGTGCGGTATCTGCGGCTCTAGCCCTGCGAGGCCGCGAGCGGGGCCGCGGTGAGCGTCGTCGACGGAGGGTCGAATGCCGACGCGCCGCGCGGCTCGATCTGGATCAGTCGTCCCCAGACGATGTAGCGGTGCGTGGCGAAGAACCGCGGATGGCAAGCCTGCAGCGCCACAACCTCACGGCCGTGCGACCGCAGGACCGCCAGCGCGTCGCTGGGGACGATCTTCTTGCGGAAGACGCGGTAGCGGAACGTCCCGTACGGAACCTCGAGCGTGACCGGATCCCCGCGCCGCAGGGCGTTGATGTGGGCGAACGGCGCGAGGTACGTCGTGCGGTGCCCGGCGATGTAGATCAGCTGCCCTTCGCCGGGCATGTAGGTGCGGAGGTCGCGCCCCGGGCCCTTCTTGAGCGAGCCGTCATCGGTGCCGTTGACGAGGATCATGTTCAGGTGAAGGCGCGGGACGACGATGCGGCCGATCGCCTGCCCGCGGCGCGAGTCCACGCGGTAGCGCTGGGCTTCGCGCTCGATCGTCCGGATCCGAGCCGCGATCGTCGCCTCCCGGTTGTATCGCGTGGCGTGGTACGAGTCGAACCGGCGCCCGTAGCTCTTGGCGAGCTGATGCTGCTTCCAGTGCGTGTAGAGGGCGGTAAATGGGTCCTGCCACTGCCACACGACGACGACCCACACGAGGACCAGAGCGCCTGTCACGGCCAGGGCCGTCCCCGCGATTCGCACGACACGTCTCACATTCATCCTTCCAACGCCTTCCGCCCCGTCTCGGATTCGCGCCTTCTCGCCCTCACTGTAAGGACGATTCGCCGGACGGTCTCGCGGATCGGTCCGCGCGGCGGCCGTTCGGCAGCGCTCGGATAGGGCGCGTAGCGGCCGGTGGCAAGCGCCGCCATCTGCCCCGCGGCGGCGAGCCAGCCCGCCGCGATCACGACGGATGGCAGCCGGACGTAGCCCGTGGCGGTCAGCTCGGCGAGATACCAGGGCGCGTCGAGGCCGAGGCCGTAACGCCAGGCGAGCGATCCGAGCAGGAGCAGCGGTCCGAGCGAGCCCGCCGCGAGGAGGGCCACCGGTGCCCATAGCGGACGGGCTCGCGCGTGGGGAAGCCAGAGCCACGCGTGCAGCGAGGGCAGGAGGAAGACGAGCGCGAACGGGTTCGTCGCGACGACGAGAAGCGCGACGACCGCGAGCGCCAGGAGGGCCGCTGCAGTGCCGGCGATCTCCTCCGACGGAGAGACGGGGCGGCGGGGCACGAGCCGCGCACGCGCGACCAGCCAGCCGAGGGCACACAAGACCGCGAACCCCAGGAGCCCGAGCGCCGGCCAGTGCGTCGCGGGCGGCACATCCGGCGGCAGCGCGACGGACGGCGCGGACGGCCATACGCCGACGAGCGCGAAGAGCATGAAGATCGCCGCGGCCCAGAGCCAGAAACCCGCTCGGCTCCGGTAGCTGCGGAACGCCGGCGCGAGCGGGATGTGGCGCCGGCGGCAGCGGGCGAAGAGGTCGACCGCGGCGACGAGGAACGGTGCGACGGCGGAGATCAGCACGAGCTCGATCGCCCAGCCTGGGAGGATTCGCGGCCCGAAATAGACGTAGCTTTTCGTCCCGGGCGCGAGCTCGACGCCGGAGTCGAGCCACCGCAGCAGCTGCTGGGCGGCGCCGCCGAGCTGGCCGAGTCGAATCACGTCCAGCCGCTTCGCCTGGTCGGAAAACCCGGCAGGCGGCCGTTCGCCGGCGCTCGTCAGCGTCAACGCGGGTTGCCCACGCTCCAGCAGCGGCCCCTGCTCGTAGAGCGTGAAGGGGAACGCGAGGTCGATGAGCTGCCCAAAGGCCGTCGGCCGATGCGGTCGCGAGCCGCTCGCATCGAGGATGCGCTGCGCTGCGGTCTCGACGAAGCCCGGCGCCGCAAGGCGAGGCTCCGAGCCGGTCAGGACGAGCCGCGGGGGCCCACTGCCGGCCAGCGCGGCAAGGTCGATCACCGCGAGCACGTGTCCCGTGTGGGTGCGGGCAAACCGGCGGGCACCGAGCGCGCCGAAGGCGCCGCCGTCGGTTGCGACAAAGACGAGCGTGTGCAACGGACTGATGGCGCGCGTCCCCGGAGCGGCGACCGGCGTTCCGTACGACCGGGCGAGCTGCACGAGCGTTGCAACCCCAGAGGCGTTGTCGTTTGCTCCCGGGCCGGCGCCGCCGTCGTCGCGGTGCGCCATGACGACGAGCTCGGTCGGCAATCGGCCGGGGATCGTGACGATCTGGTTCACGAGCGTCTGCCGCCCATGGCCGGGCACCAGGGCGCGGAAGCGGTCCTCCACGGCCCTGAGTCCGTACGGCGTGAGCTGGTCGGAGACCCACTGGGCCGCCCCGGCCGCTCCCGCCGTGCCGGGCACGCGATCGGGGTAGCTGCCGGCGAGATCCGCCGCGAGCGCCACCGTCCCGGCGCGGTCGAAGGTCGGCGGCAGGTTCGGCTGCGGGGCGGGCAGCGGGGTCGCCTTGCTGACGCTGAAGGCGGCGAGCAGCAACGGCATGCCGACGAGCAGCCAGGTGCCGCGGTAGAGCCTGCCGCTGACCGGGCGCTCGAGCGAGCCGAGCCGCGGCCTGCGCCGAGCGGGACGGGGCGGGAGCGCCGCCATTGCGTGGCTATAGTAGGTGGGAGACCTACCACCGCCGGCGGGCATTGCCGATGCCAGATTCATCCACCATCCTGCTCGTCGACGACGAGGACGCAGTCCAGAAGCTCCTGGCTTACCCGCTCGAGCGGGACGGCTTCCGGGTCGTGCAGGCTCGCGACGGCGAGGAGGCGCTCGAGCGGTTCGGGCGGGAGCACGTCGATCTCGTCGTCCTCGACGTGATGCTGCCGAAGGTGGACGGCCTCGAGGTCTGCAAGCGCCTGCGCGCGGAGAGCACCGTGCCGATCATCATGCTCACGGCCCGCGACGACGAGCTCGACAAGGTGCTCGGCCTCGAGCTCGGCGCGGACGACTACATCACGAAGCCGTTCTCGATCCGCGAGTTCCGGAGTCGCGTGCGGGCACTCCTGCGGCGGGCTGCGACCACCCCCGCGCATCCGGAGGAATTGATCGAGACCGACGGGCTCCGGATCGACCTCGGCACGAGAGAGGTGATGGCGCACGGCCGGCCGGTACAGCTGACCTACGTCGAGTTCGAGCTCCTGCTGACGCTGGCCTCGCATGCGGGCCGCGTCTACACGCGGGAGCAGCTGTTGCAGGCGCTCTGGGGCGGTTCCGACTACCGCGAGCCGCGGACGATCGACGTTCACGTCCGCCACCTGCGCGAGAAGCTCGAGAGCGACCCCGGTGAGCCTGAGTTCATTCTGACCGTGCGCGGCGTCGGCTACCGCTTCCGCAGCTCGTGAGCCGATTCTTCCGCAGCGTCGGTGCGCGGCTCAGCCTCGCGCTTCTGCTTGTGGTCGCGGTGGCGCTGGGAGTCGTGTACCTCGCGGTTGTGCCCTCACTCGAGAGCCGTCTCGTGAATGCGCGCGTTGGCCAGCTGAAGACAGCCGTTCGGATATTGGCGCCACAGGCTGCTCAACCCGGCAATCGTGTCGACCTCCAGGACTTCGTGGTCAGCGCGGCGAGTGACACGGGCACGCGCGTCATTGCGTTTGTCGTCAACCAGGCCGGGGGTCAGATCAGCGTCAGCCCCTGGGCAGAGTCGAACCAGGGCGGAAACTCAGAGGACGTTTCCGATGACGGGATTGCGACGCGGGCTGCCGCCAGCGGCCGGCTCGCGGGCGGCATCGTCAGTCACGGCGACTCGCGTTGGGCTGAGGCCGCCGCGCCGTTTCTGGGTGGGACGTACGTTTTGCTGCTGCGCGACCCGCTCACGAGCCAGCACGGGAGCGTGAACCTCGTCCAGCGCCGCGTGCTCCTTTCAGCGGGCGTTGCGTTGCTAATCGCACTGCTGCTCGGCTACGGCGGCGCGTGGGCGTTTGCCCGTCGGATCCGCAGGCTCGAGCGCGCGGCCGACCGGATCGCCGGCGGGCGCTTCGACGAGCCGGTGCGTGACAGCGGCGGCGACGAGCTCGGCGATCTCGCGGTGGCGTTCGACCGCATGCGCGTCCGCCTTGCCCAGCTCGACGACGCCCGCCGCGCGTTTGTCGCGAACGCCTCGCACGAGCTGCGCACCCCGCTCTTCTCGCTGGCCGGCTTCCTGGAGCTGATGGACGACGAGGAGCTGGATGAGTCGACGAAGCTGGAGTTCCTGGACCAGATGCGACAGCAGGTGACCCGCCTGACGAAGCTCGCCTCGGACCTGCTCGACCTGTCGCGGCTCGACGCGGGCCGGATGTCGGTCGAGCGCGAGCCTGTCGATCTCACCGCACTCGGCGAGGAGCTGGTCGAGGAATTCGGCCCCGCCGCGCGTGGCGGCGGACACGAGCTGGAGCTCGAGGAGCACGACGGCGCCGTCGCGAACGCCGACGAGCTGCGCGTCTTTCAGATCGGCCGGATCCTGGTCGAGAACGCGCTCCTGCACACCCTGCCCGGAACCACGGTGCGCGTGCGGGCGCTGGAGCGGGACGGCTCCGCGGTGCTCGAGGTCGAGGACGAGGGCGACGGCATCCCCGAAACCCAGCGCGATCAGCTGTTCGAGCGCTTCTTCCGGCTGGACGGCACGAGAGCGTCCGGCAGCGGCCTCGGCCTTGCAATCGCGAAGGAGCTCGCGGAGCTGATGGACGGCCGGATCACGGTCGATTCGGAGCCGGGCAGGAGCGTGTTCGGGCTGGTGCTCCCACTTGGCCGCGGGCCGGAACGCGTTTTACGTGAAAACGCGCGGGGCGTCGAGCTGAGCCGCCGCTAGAGTTCGAGCGCTGTGCGCTCCGGGCCCTTTGCAGTCGTTGCGGTCGCCTGTGCCCTCGTTGGCGGGGTGGCCGCGCTTGGGCTCGGGAAGGCGACGGGCTGGATCGGACAGAAGAAGACGGTCACGGTCTTCCGCTCCTCGCCGGTGCTGCCCGCGAGCGACGGCGCCCAGCCGGCTGCGGTCGCGCCTTCGGCGAAGCCGCTGGCCGGCAACGGGTTCAACCCGCGACGCATCTACGCGAGCCGTTCCGCGGGCGTCGTCACGATTTTCGCCCAGTACGGGACCAATCTGGCGACCGCCCAGATTGCGCAGGGCTCGGGCTTCGTCGTCTCCCCGAAAGGTTTCATCCTCACGAACTCGCATGTGATCACCAACGCGGGCGAGAACACCTCCGTCCACGGGGCCGACCGCGTCTACGTCGAGTTCCAGGACCTCGACCGGGCGCCGGCCAAGATCGTCGGCTGGGACGTGTTCGACGACATCGGGCTCGTCAAGGTCGACCCCTCGGCGCACGCGCTCAACCCGGTGCCCCTGGGGAACTCCGCGGCGGTCTCGGTCGGCGAGCCCGTGGCCGCGATCGGCAGCCCGTTCGGGAACGAGGACTCGCTCGGTGTCGGCGTCGTGTCGGCCACGCACCGCTCGATCGCCTCGCTGACCTCGACCTATTCCCTCGTGGACGCGATCCAGACGGATGCGCCGATCAACCACGGCAACTCCGGCGGCCCGCTCTTCGACGCGCGCGGGCGCGTGATCGGAATCAACGCTCAGATCCGCAGCGGCACAGGCAACAACACGGGCGTCGGCTTCGCCGTGCCGATCAACTCGGCGCGCCGCTCGATGGAGCAACTGATCGCGACGGGCTCCGTCTCCTACGCGTTCGTCGGCGTGACGACGGAGGACCTCACGCCTGCGCTCGCGAAGCACTTCGGCTACCCAGTCGATCACGGCGCCGTCATCGCGTCGGTTCAGCCCGATTCGCCTGCGGCCGACGCGGGCCTGCGCGGGGGGAACCGGAACGAGTCGTACCTCGGCGTCGACTTCAAGGCTGGAGGGGACGTGATCGTCGCGCTGGCCGGCCACCCGGTCAGGAGCTCCGAGGACGTTGTGCGGATTGTCACAGATACGGTCGACCCAGGGCAGCGGGTCACCCTCACCGTGCTCCGTGACGGCAAGCGCCTGCAGGTACCCGTCCATCTGGCCCAGCGACCCGCTTCACCCTAGGATCAAACGGGTGTCCTTCGGCGCAGGTACTCGAATTCCTTCAGTGTTAGGCGGCCCTGAGCCTCGGGTAGAGGTGCCTCGATGAACGAGGCAGGCCGCTCAGTCCGCCTGACGATCCCGGCGAAGCCGGAGTACATCACGCTGGGGCGGCTGGCCCTGACGGCCATTGCCGGCGTGCGCCCGGTCTCGGACGAGACGCTCTACGACCTGAAGCTCGCGCTCACCGAGGCATGCACGAACTCGGTGCGCCACGCGTACGCGAATGGGCGGGAAGGGAACGTCGAGATCGTCTACGAGCTGCAGCCGGACCGGCTCGTGATCGAGGTCGGCGACGAGGGCAGCGGCTTCGAGCCCCTCGACGGCGGCAACGGCCGCGAGGGCGAGCTCGAGGAGGGCGGTCTCGGAATCGAGATCATCCGGGCGCTTGCCGACGAGGTCGAGATCGGCCCGCGTGAAGAAGGCGGGTCGCGACTGCGTTTCGTCAAGTTCTTCGCCGAGTAGCCCGACAGCTATGCTCGGGCGCCGCGGCGTCCCAAGCTGTCTTTAGCCTCGACCCGAATGCTCCAACTCGTCAACGTCGGACAGAAGTCGCTGGGCGACTACGCGACGATCGCGACCCGCGGGCTGATGGACGAGATCCGCAGGCTCGCGGAGCCACTCGCCGGCCGGCGGGTCCTGCACCTCTCGGCCACCGCGTTCGGCGGCGGCGTGGCCGAGATCAACTATGCGCTCGTGCCGCTGATGAAGGACGCGGGGCTCGACGTCGAGTGGCGGATCATCGCCGGCGGCGACGAGTTCTTCGCGGTCACGAAGACGATCCACAACGCGCTCCAGGGCAACCCGGAAGGGCTGACGCCGACGCAGGAGGAGATCTTCCGCCGCTATCAGGTGCTCAACGCCGAGGAGCTCGACGCCGACGACTACGACTTCATCATCGCCCACGATCCGCAGCCGGTCGGGATGATCGAGCAGTTCGAAAACAGCTCTGCTCGCTGGATCTGGCGCTGCCACATCGACCTCTCGGCGCCGAACCCGAGCGTGCTCGACTTTCTCGTGCCGTGGCTGGCGCGGTACGACGCAGCCATCTTCCACATGCAGGAGTACGTCCCGAAGGGGGCCGGCCTACCGCACGCATATATCTGGCCGCCGGCGATCGATCCGCTGACGCCGAAGAACATGGCGCTCTCGCCCGAGGACGCGGCCTACATCGTCGACCAGTTCGGGATCGACGTCGAGCGGCCGCTGCTGACCCAGGTCTCGCGCTTCGATCCGTGGAAGGACCCGCTGGGAGTGATCGACGCCTACCGCGGCGTCAAGGAGGAGTTCCCGGACGCGCAGCTCGCGCTCGTCGGCTCGATGGCGCACGACGATCCCGAGGGCTGGGACTACTACAGCCGCACCGTCGAGCACGCGGCCGGCGACCCGGACGTCTACATCCTGTCGAACCTGAACAACGTCGGCTCGGTCGAGGTCAACGCGTTCCAGGTGCACTCGGCCGCCGTGATCCAGAAGTCGATCCGCGAGGGCTTTGGCTTGACGATCACCGAGGCGCTTTGGAAGACGCGGCCGACCGTCGGAGGGCGCGTCGGCGGCATCGTCGCGCAGATCCAGGACGGGGAGACGGGCTGGCTCGTGAGCTCGCCCGAGGAGTGCGCGCAGGCCTGCATCGAGATCCTGCGTGACCCCACCGAGGCCCGGCAGCGGGCGCTGCGCGGCAAGGAGTTCGTGCGGCGCAACTTCCTGATGCCGCGGCTCCTGCGCGACTGGCTCGTGCTCTTCAACCTGCTCTCGGGTAACGACACGGCCGGCGCCGAGCTGGCTACGGTCGTCGCTGGTAGCTCCTGACCGCGGCGGCGCCGGCCGCGGCGCTTGCGACGGCGATCGCAGCGAAGAACAGCCAGACCGATCTTACGCCCGCGTGGTCCCGGAGCTCGAATGCGAGGAAGGGAGCGAGCGTCCAGGCAGGCCCGGTCATCGCGGCGAGCGCTCCGAAGTAGTTACCGCGTGCGTGCGGCGGGGCGATCTGGGCCGCGATCGCCTGCGAGGTCGGCATCCAGACCATCTCGCCGATCACGAACACGACCATCACCGCCGCGATCACCGCGATGTGGCTCGAAGCGAGTAGCGCGAGGAATGGCAGGCCCATCAGCAATGTCGCGACGGCAAGGCGCGTGGCCGGCGGTATTCGGGCGGCGGTGCGCGTCAGCCGGAGCTGCCCGACGATCACCAGGACGGGGCTGATGATCACCAGTAGGCCCCACGTCGACGGGGCGAGCCCGTAGACGGAGACTGCGAGAACCGGGAGAACGGTCTCGAAGCTGCAGTAGTCGAAGTAGGCGAGGAGTGACGAGAGCAGGAGCAAGGCGAAGGGGCGGTCGCGGACGACGGCTCGCAGCGAGCCGGGCTCCTGCGCCTCGGCGACCGCGCGGGTCGACGGCAGCCGGGCGATTGCGAGCAGCCCGCCGATCACGCCGAGCGCCGCGATCCCGAGCAGGAACGCCTTCCAGCCGGCGACGAAGACGAGCAGCGCCCCGAGTGGCGGCCCGCCCAGCGAACCGAGATTCGAGGCGACCCGAACGGTCGCGTACGCCTCTTCGCGCCGCTCCTCCTCCTGGACGAAGTCGGCCACGAGCACGCGGTCGAGTGAGTACGCGGGCGCGCCGATCATGCCCTGGACGATGATCAGGACGAAGGCGAGCGCCGTCGTCCCGCCGAGCCAGGTGAGCAGGACCATGTTCGCGGAGGAGAAGAGGAAGCTGCCGACGATCAGGGGTTTGCGGCCCGTCCGGTCCGAGATTCGCCCGCTCAGGTAGTTCGCGACGGCCGCCGCGGGTGCACTCGCCAGGAAGAGCAGGCCGACGCGGCTCGCCGGCCAGTGCAGCCCCTTGACGGCATAGATGCCGACGTACACCCAGAAGGTCGAGAACGAGGCGGCGTAGGTGAAGCTGACCGCGACGATCGGTGCCACGCGACGGTCGAGCCCACCGCCGAAGAGGAGCCGCGGGGCCTGTCTGAT
>Ga0307307_10000385_pt1 | contig 10106 bp, 10 predicted proteins | sample ER_DNA_194_FD_194505 | JGI IMG/M metagenome (GOLD analysis project Ga0307307, IMG submission 194505) | Bulk soil microbial communities from the East River watershed near Crested Butte, Colorado, United States - ER_DNA_194 | ecosystem: Environmental > Terrestrial > Soil > Floodplain | place...
CCCAGCGCTGACATCGCTGAACTCCACTGGCTCGGCATCGTCAGCTCCATCACGATCAGCCTGCGGCTCGTCGGCCACCTGATCCCTCCATACTCTGTTCAGATTTCAGCGTTTACGTTGTGAGCGCGGTTGCTTCTTTGGCTGCTGCCGCGGCTGTTGCCGGGCCACCTTGCTCGCCTTCTGACCGTTCGTACTCGGATCTGCGATCTCCGGCGCCGGCTCCGGGTCGGCCACCGCTGCCAAGGCCACCTCGGCCTTGCCCTTGGCCTTGCGACGCGCCTCCCAAGCGTCATACGCCGGAGTTCCGGGTGCCGGGTTACGGCGGATCACATAGAACTGCTGCCCCATCGTCCACAGGTTGGAGGTAAACCAGTAGATCAAGACACCGACCGGGAAGTTGATGCCGCCAACGGCGAAAATCAGCGGGAAGACATACAGCATGATCTTCTGCTGCTGCGCGAACGGTCCGGTAAGCGCATCGGGCGGCATGTTCTTGCGCATCAGCTGCAACTGCGTGATGAACAAGGTGATGGTCATGGCGAGGATCAGCACCAGCGTGACAATGTGCACGCTGGTAATGCCGTTCGCGAAACCGACCTTTAAAAAGGTGTCCGAGATCCGGGCGCCGAAAATCGTGGCCTGGTTGAGCGAATTCAACAGATCAGGATTGACCACCAGCCAGTGGCCACGTGGGATGCCGCGGGCGGCACCATCGAGCACCCGGAACAACGCCAGGAAGATGGGCAGCTGCAGCAACAGCGGGAGACACGATGCCAGTGGATTGGCGTTGTTCTCCCGGTAGAGCTTCATCGTCTCTTGACCGAGCTTTTCTCGATCGTGACCATGCTTCTTCTGCAGCTCACGAACCTTGGGCTGCAGCAGCTGCATGTTGCGCGACGATTTGATCTGCTTGACGAACAGCGGGATCAGGGCGACCCGGATCACAACCGTCAAGAACATGATGGAGAAGGCCCAGGTCCAGCCGCTGTCGGCCCCGAATACCGGCGAAAAGAGGGAATGGGCCAGCACGAGAATGCCCGAGACCACCCAGTAGAGCGGCTGCATGATCGCACTGCCGATGGCGATAAAGGGATCCCAGATCGACATCGGAAACAGCAGTAGTTCCATCAGCTCACACCTCGTTGTGACGCCAGCTCGGCAGCGTCACCCATTCTTCCTGCTCGTTGCGCCTGCTCCCGCATCTCTTCGTCAAATTCAGGGGTTCCCGGTACGGGGTCGTACCCACCCGCCGCCCATGGATGGCAGCGCAGCAGCCGTCGCAGCGCAAGCCAACTGCCCCGAGCGGCTCCATGCACCTCAACCGCTCGCAGCGCGTACGCCGAGCAGCTCGGGTAGTAGCGGCATACGTTGCCGTACAGCGGGCTGATCAACAGTCGGTAGAGCTTGAGCAGCCCAATCAGCACGTATTTCATCGGACACCGTGCTTCATTCCGACGTTCGCCCGCGTCAGACGTGACATCGCCTCTTGCCAGGCGGACTCGAAATCTGCCGGGAGCTCAGCAGGATCCGTCACCGCCCGAGGTAGTGCACGTACCACGATGCCAATTCCGGCAGGAGCATCCGCCACATGAGCGGCGGCGAGGTGCCGCAAACGCCGCTTGACCCGATTGCGAGTGACAGCATTTCCCACAGCACCACTCACGACGAGGCCAATGCGGGTCCCATCCTCGACATTCCCCTCCTCCAATTGGCCCTGATCAAAATGCCCCTGATCAAAATGCCCCTGATCAAAATGCACAGCATGGACTACCAGCGTGGGTCGACTCACGTGGACCCCTCGCCTGGTTGTCTGCCGGAAGTCCTTGGAGCTCCGCATTCTTAACGATCGCGGCAACATCGCGTCGATCGACCAGCCCTCAGGAGGACAGGCGGGCGCGGCCCTTACGACGCCGGGCCGAAATAATGGCGCGGCCGGCGCGGGTCCGCATCCGCAGACGGAAACCATGGGTACGGCTGCGACGCCGATTGCTCGGCTGGAACGTGCGCTTGCTCACGGAAGAACTCCCACATCTTCGGAGTGTTCGACAAATCGGGTACGGTGCTGACACGGCACGCATCGCAGGCGGGGCGAGCAGGTGGCAGCGGCCGCTATGTAAGCGACCTTCTAACGGTACGGGGCGCCGCCAAACCGGTCAAACTGATGCAGGTGGACCGGCCAACTTGGGGGGATAGAAGTGATCTCAGCTGCGAGCGTCGGTTCCGAAAGCAAATTCTTCGTCGATGTCCAGCGGACACGCCGCACAGTATGGCGAATATTGCAGACTCGCTTGCACACCGAGTCCCCGGTTGCTAGCGTCGCGGTTCGCCTCACAGTTTCCAAACAGCTGCTACAGGCGGCAACCAGCCGTACGCACATTTGTGCACACTCTGTGGATATCTATGTGGAAGCACCAGAGGTCGTAATCCCCCGAGTGCCTACGCGGCAGCGCGAAGGCGCAGACAACAGCAGATCTTTGCTTCGCGTATCCGGGCCCCCGGACGATCGGACCCAGAAAAACCGGCCCCCGAAAGACCGACACAGCTCGGACGCACGAAGATTGCGGAGTCACCAGTGAGCGAACCTTCTGAGAACGCCGCCGAATCGACGAGTCTGGCCTGGGACCATCTCTATGCCTCCTCGTCGCCCGGCCTGCGTCGTTGGCTCACAACAGGGCAGCCGGTTGCGCTGCATCAGGACATGTTGATGGTGGCAGTGCCCAACATCTTTACGCGCAACCAGCTGGAGAACCGCTTTCGTCTCGACATCGAGAGCCTGCTTTCCGGATACTTCGGCCGCAGCATTCAGCTGGCCGTCATCGTGGATGAGTCCCTGAAACCGGCCGACGACTCCGCTGATTTTTCTTCCCGGGGCGATGAGCCGGCGTACGACGACACGCCTGGCCAGAGCCGTCATGACTACAACGGCGAGGGCTACCGCGAGAACGGCTACAGCGAACAGTCCTTCGGTAACGAAGGTTTTCCCACTGAGCATCACTTCCGCAGCGAGATTGGGCCGCAGCCTCAGCCGCGGCGGGCGGACACGAGCCAACCGGAGGCTACGTACCGGGATCGCGATGTCTATGGAGATCTCGAGGGATTTCGCTCGCGGCGCGACAATGACTCGCGGCTGAATCCCAAGTACTCCTTCGAAACCTTCGTCATCGGAAGCTCGAACCGCTTCGCGCACGCGGCCGCGATCGCCGTCGCCGAAAACCCGGGCAAGTCGTACAACCCGCTGACCATCTACGGCGACTCCGGTCTGGGCAAGACACACCTGCTGCATGCTCTCGGCCACTACGTACGCAACTACTTCGACCGCGTTCGGGTGCGCTATGTCTCCACAGAGGAGTTGACCAACGACTTCATCAACGCGATCAGCCAGAACCGCGGAGCAGAGTTTCGGCGCCGATATCGCGACGTGGATGTGCTGCTGATCGACGACATCCAGTTCTTGGAAGGCAAGGAACAGACTCAAGAAGAGTTCTTCCATACCTTTAATACGCTGCACAACGCGCAGAAGCAGATCGTGATGACCTCCGATCGGCCGCCGAAGAACCTGGAAAACCTGGAACCGCGGCTGCGCAGCCGGTTCGGCTGGGGATTGATCACCGACATTCAGCCGCCCGACCTGGAGACTCGGATCGCGATCTTGCGGAAGAAAGCCGCCCAGGAGCGCCTGGTGGCGGGACCCGAGGTGCTGGAATTCATCGCGAGCCGGATTCAGACCAACATCCGTGAGCTGGAGGGTGCCCTGATCCGGGTCACGGCCTTTGCGAGCTTGAACCGCCAGCAGGTAGACCTGTCACTGGCAGAGATCGTGCTCAAAGATCTCATTCCCGAGGGTGGCGAGGCACAGATCACCACCGGGATGATCATGGCTCAGACCGCGTCATACTTCGATATCACTGTTGATGATCTCTGCGGACAAAGCCGGACTCATGTTCTGGTCGGTGCGCGTCAGATCGCGATGTACCTGTGCCGTGAGCTCACTGACTTGTCACTGCCCAAGATCGGACAGCAGTTCGGTGGTCGTGATCACACAACCGTCATGCACGCTGATCGCAAGATCCGCACGCTTATGGCAGAGCGTCGCAGCGTCTTCAATCAGGTGACTGAGCTGACGAACCGGATCAAGCAGCAGGCTACTGGCCGCTGAGTCACTGATGATCGCCCGGGCCGGACGGCCTGATCATTTGTCATTGCTGTGAGCAAGCTGATCACGTCCTGATCACGGAAGCGGGCCAAAAAGTGCTGAGCACACAAGTGGGGAAAACATTGTGGACAACGGTGATCTTCTCCCTTGACAGCCTGGGGATGATCAGAGGACAAGTGGGATTACCACGCAGTCCATCCCAAGATCCTCCCCGTGTGATTTTCTGATCTACACATCGGTACACGCACCGCCGAATCGGCTCTGACTTGGCCAAAGACACGTTGTCCACAGCGTCCACAGCAGCTACGACTACGACCATGAAATACATAAGGTGAAGAGGGTCTAAGTCAGCGTGACTGAACCCTGTGAAAAGAAAGCTGCGCGAGCTGCGAGCGTCGGCATTGCGCGAGCTGCTCCAAATGAATGGGAGGAATCGGTGAGCTTCCTGCGGAAGTGGTTCGGCCGTGAGGAACCGGAGGAGGTTCCTGTCACCCTCGATGTGGAAACCCGTAAGAAACAGCTGCTTCGTCTGGAACGCGCCCTTGAGGCACTCGCTAAGGAGATGCGCACCGATCACACCATGAACGACCCGGCATGGCGGGAACGGGTCAATGAGTACAACCGACTCGCTGGCCAGGCGTATGAGCTGCGGCGGGATGACATCACCAGGGAGACGTTGCTCGACCTTGTGTTCGAGATTCGGCCGCTGTTCACCGGGCCAATTCCGGACGGTATGGAGAAGTGCGGGCCGCTTCAGGATGAAGTGATGGCAGCTGCCGAGGCTCTCCGGGAGCTGCTGCCCGGAGAGAAGGGGTCAAAGTAGTTCTTTCTTTGCCCTTCGACAAGCTCGGGGCACATCCGTCGTATCATCACCCGTGCCCCTAAGGGCACAGAGGAGGTAGCGTGAAAATCCGACTCGAGCGTGACGTCTTGGCTGAGGCCGTGCAATGGGCCGCGCGCAGCCTGCCGCTACGCCCGAGTGTGCCGATTTTGGCGGGTCTTCTCGTACGCGCCGACGCCGAAGGCGTCACATTCTCCAGTTTCGACTACGAGACATCGGCTCAGATCCATGTCGCGGCCGCCGTCGCCGACGAGGGCCAAGCGCTGGTTTCCGGGCGGCTGCTCGCCGACATCTCACGAAGCCTGCCGGGAAAACCGGTCGATATCGCCTCCGACGACACCAAGATGGAGCTGATCTGCGGCAGCGCCCGATTCACCTTGCAGACCTTGCCCGTCGCGGACTATCCCTCGCTGCCATCAATGCCGGAGGCCACCGGTACCGTCCCAAGCGCCACCTTTGCCCAAGCAGTCGCCCAGGTTGTGGTCGCCGCCGGCCGGGATGAACTGCTGCCGGTCTTCACTGGTGTACGAGTCGAGATCGACGACGACACCATCTCATTGCTCGCTACCGATCGGTATCGGATGGCACTGAAGGAATTGACCTGGAATCCGAGCAAGCCCCAAATTTCGGCGACGGCATTGGTTCCGGCCAGGGTGCTGAACGAGACCTCTCGCTCGATGACGGCCGGTGAAGAGGTGACGCTAAGTCTGTCCGACGGCGGCAGCGGAGACGGCATCATCGGATTTGAAGGTCACGGTCCAGCGGGGGAGCGCCAGACCACCACCCGACTGCTGGACGGAGAGTTCCCCAAGGTTCGGCACATTATGGACACGCCGGCAGTGATGAATATCCGAGTAAGCACCAACGACGCGATCGCAGCAGCAAAGCGAGTTGCCTTGGTTGCCGAGCGCAATACCTCTCTTCGGATGTTGATGGGCGATGGCTTCGTCACCCTGGAAGCCGCGACCGGTGACCAAGCCCAGGCATCGGAGGCGATCGAGGCGACCATTGATCAAGCCGGTGGTGGGGATCCGGCGGTAACCGCCGCAGGGTTCAATCCGACCTATCTCTTGGATGGTCTTGGGGCCTTCGACACCCCATATGTGAACTTCGGGTTCACCGCACCTAGTAAGCCTTGCCAGCTCACCGGACTGGCGACACTTGACGGTAATCCGTTGACCGATTACCGCCACGTGATCATGCTCATGCGTCTGCCGACGTAGTTTTGCGGCCAGCTCTTTTGCGCATCCGGGTCGGCCCTATCGGCGCCTGATCAACCTCTGTTATGTTGACGAAACCATCGAGCGTAAGGGGTTTCCATGCAGCTGGGAATGGTTGGTCTGGGCCGGATGGGTGCCAATATCGTTCGCCGTTTAATGCGCGACGGACACGAATGTGTGGTCTTCGATGTAAATCCGGATTCCATCAAGCAGCTTGAGGGTGAGGGAGCGACCGGCGCCTTCACGATGGAGGAGTTCGTCAACAAGCTCGAACGACCCCGCGCAGCGTGGGTCATGATCCCAGCAGGCATCACTGGAAAGATCGTCGACCAGCTGGCCGCGTTGCTCGACGAAGGCGACATCATCATTGACGGCGGCAACTCCAACTACCGCGACGATGTACGCCGGGCCGCAAAGCTGAAGGAGCAGGGCCTGCATTACATCGATGTCGGTACTAGTGGCGGCGTCTTCGGTTTGGAGCGCGGCTACTGCCTGATGGTCGGCGGTGATGAGGAAGCGGTCAAGATCATCGATCCGGTCCTGAAGACCATCGCGCCGGGTGTTGGTGACATTGCGCGTACGCCGGGTCGCACCGGTGAGCTGGCCCCTGAGGAGCAGGGCTACCTACACTGCGGAAGATCTGGCGCGGGCCACTTCGTCAAGATGGTGCACAACGGCATTGAGTACGGGATCATGGCGGCCTTTGCGGAGGGCCTGAACATCTTGGACAACGCCGATGCGGGTATTGAGGCGGCCGAGCACTCCGCCGAGATCGCGCCGATGGAGGAGCCGGAGTATTACCAGTTCCAGATCAACACCGCCAAGGTCGCCGAGCTCTGGCGCCGGGGGTCGGTGATTGCCTCATGGCTGCTTGATCTGACGGCGGCTGCGTTGCAGGCGAACCCGCACCTCGAGGGACTGGCTGGGCGGGTCTCCGACTCGGGCGAGGGTCGCTGGACCGTCAAGGCGGCTGTCGACGTTGGCGTTCCGGCGCCGGTACTCGCGGCATCACTCTTCGAGCGTTTTGCATCCCGCGGTGAGGACCACTTCGCCAACCAGGTGCTCTCCGCCATGAGGCAGCAGTTCGGTGGCCACCAAGAGCTTCCGGCGGGCAGCGAGCTCGAGGCAGGCGGGGAGAAGGCAGACAAGGTCGAAGCCCGGGAGCAGCTGACTTGATCAGGCGCCAATGGCGATGCGGACTTGCTCGAGCATGTCCTTCTCGCCTTGACTGACCTGCTCTGCGCCAAAACCCAGAAAGCCGCCTTCTTTGGCGGCGTCGGCAGCCGCCTGTGCACTGGCAACCAGCCATTCCTTGAATCCGGCTGTTTCCTCCGTCGCCGCCTTCGAGCTCACGATTTCGCTGACTGACCGCAGCTCTTCCAGGATCTGTTGCCGCGGATCTGCTCCCGAGGTCGGCTTGAAGTCGGACAGCGGGTTCTGTCTCTCTTGGGCCATCGACTGAATGTCAAGCGCGATGTCGGTCAGCAGCTGCTCACGGCTAGGCGGGTTTGTCGCGGACTTCAACGACGCGGTCGTCTCTTTGGCCAGTTCGATCGGACCGCCAGGATCGGCCAAGGAGATCGCCATCCCAGCGACGAGGGGCGCCCGCCGAATCCGTGCCCATTCCTCTTCGGTGAAGTCGCTCTTCGTCGTCATGATGTGTCCTCTCCGTCGGCCGAATCGTGCTGTCACGCTAGCTTGGCATGTCCGTGGTGGATGACGTCATAGGCTTCGACACGTGTTCGTCGACCACCTACAACTGACCGATTTCCGGTCCTACGAGTGGGTCGACCTACCACTTGAAGCGGGAGTAACGACATTCGTCGGAGCCAATGGGCAAGGCAAGACCAACCTCGTTGAGGCCATCGAATACCTGTCAACGATGAACTCGCATCGGGTGGCTTCCGAGGTGCCTTTGGTTCGGTCGGGCGCTGTGCGTGCCATCGTGCGGGCCGGTGTGCAGGCGGCCCTCGATGACCCGCGACGGCTGACACTGGAGCTTGAGATCAACCCAGGGAAAGCCAATCGCGCCAGGCTCAATCGATCCCCGCTGCGTCAGGCCCGGGAAATCATCGGCGTACTGCGGACAGTGGTGTTCTCGCCGGGAGACATTGCCATGGTCAAGGGCGATCCCGGTGAACGTCGACGCTTCCTGGATGACCTGATCGTTGCGCGGTGGCCGCGGCTGGCTGGCGTACGCGCTGACTATGAGCGCGTATTGCGCCAGCGCAACACGCTGCTCAAATCCCTGAGCGGTCGGCTGCGAGCCCAACAACCCAGACGTAATGGTCCGCCGTCGGCAGACGCCGAGGCCACCCTCGAGGTATGGGACACCCAGCTAGCACGGGCCGGCGGCGAACTCCTGGAGGCTCGACTCACGACTCTTGCCGATCTTGCGCCGCACGTCAGTAAGGCGTACGCCGACATTGCGCCCACTAATAATGACGCTGCGGCGGAATATCGAGCTTCGGTGGATCTGACCGCCCTTCGACAAGCTCAGGCCGGGTTAGATCGAGCACTGTTGTGCGACCTGTTGATGAAAGCGATGGCCGAACGGCGAAACGAGGAGATCCAACGCGGCGTTTCGCTCGTCGGCCCTCATCGTGACGACATCGCACTTTCGTTGAGCATGCTGCCCGCCAAGGGCTATGCAAGTCACGGTGAGTCCTGGTCATTTGCCCTGGCCCTCCGGCTTGGCAGCTTTCATCTGCTCCGCGCCGATGGGGTAGAACCGGTGCTAGTGCTTGATGACGTCTTCGCCGAGCTGGATTCGGTGCGCCGAGAACGCCTAGCATCCGGGGTACGCGTCGCTGAACAAGTCCTGGTCACGGCCGCGGTCGGTGCCGACGTTCCGGAGCTGCTGGCCGGGCGACGCTTTCGAGTCGCCGGCGGGGAGGTGACACCAGATGCCTGAGGAGCGGCCACGGGAGACTGAAGCGAGCGATCAGCCTGAAACCGATCAAATACACACCGATCCAATGCAGCACGATCCAACGGGTCTCGAACTCGCCCAGACTGTTGCCCGCTCGCTCGGCGCTCAGGCGCGCCGCCGCCGTCGCTCCCCATCACGCAAAACAGTCGGGCCTCAGATGTCCGGCGCCCGAGCCGACGATCGGGATCCCAAGCCGCTCTCCGATGCAGTGGAGCGACTAGTGGAAACCAAGGGATGGACGACCGAGATCAATGTCCACACCCTGCTTGCTCGCTGGGCACTGCTGGTCGGCGCCACCAACTCGGCACATTCGCAGCCTGAGGGGTATGCGGACACTGTCTTAACAGTTCGTGCCGACTCGACGGCATGGGCAACCCAGCTGCGTTACCTGGCACCGCAGCTCGTGGCCATGCTCAATGAGCAACTGGGCGATGGCACGATCACCCGGATCAAGGTGCTCGGCCCCGACGCTCCGTCGTGGAAGAAAGGGCGGCTGTCAGTCCGCGACGGCCGCGGCCCTCGCGATACGTACGGCTAGTTGTTGGAGCTGCTCGCGCAATGCCGACGCTCGCAGCTCGGCTGATCGGTGAGCCGGGAGCCTCTTAGGATGCTCGGGTGCTTTGGACCGAGCTCAGAGTCCTGATCGTCGATACCGGGCGCGTCTGGTGGCGGCTGCTGCCCATCATCATGGGCGTCTACCTCCTGGGCTGGCTCGGCTCCGAACTCAGCCTTCGGGTGGCAGTGATCCTCGGCGACATCAGCCCCTGGCTGACGCTGATTATGTTTGCCTTCAGCTTCGTCTGCACGCTGGCAGCGGCAATCGTGATCTTGACTCTTGCCGGTCGGGAGCTTGGCATCCGCCAACTGCTGCCCGAAGACGAGCGCGAGATCGACGACCGCGACACCAGCATCATCCGGCTACTCGGGATTACCTTGTTGCCGTTCCTCGGCATGTACGCC
>Ga0307307_10000387_pt1 | contig 10084 bp, 10 predicted proteins | sample ER_DNA_194_FD_194505 | JGI IMG/M metagenome (GOLD analysis project Ga0307307, IMG submission 194505) | Bulk soil microbial communities from the East River watershed near Crested Butte, Colorado, United States - ER_DNA_194 | ecosystem: Environmental > Terrestrial > Soil > Floodplain | place...
TGGCCTGTGCACGAACCTTCGTCCGCAATGAACGCACCCAACGGGTCCTCGCCGGACTGATGACGGCGATGGTGCATGACGACGAGCTCCGAACGGCCGCCCATGATGCCCTGGGTGGGCCGTTCACCCGCTTGTTTTCTGTAGTGATCACCCGCGCCGTCGAACGTGGCCAAGCTCTCGCCTCCGCAGATGCCGAGGCGGTCAGCCAGGTGTTTCCGGCGCTGGCTTTCCACCGCGGCGCTGCCCTCGGATTACCTGTCGACGAGGAGTTCGTGGTCAGGGTCGTCGACAACCTGCTAATGCCTCTGCTGAAGCCCCCTGGCCGGCCTGGGCAACGCCGGGTAGCGCCGACAGATAACGGTTGACCTGCACTTCAGACCAGCCGTGGGCCTCATGCAGACCGATCGCCATCGCCGCCAGGTATGGCGCGCTCGGAGCAACTAAAGGCGACGCGATAGTCCGCGGACGGGTGAAGGTCACTAGCGGCAGCGCGCCACGCCTACCGACTCGGACCAAAAGCGGGTAGCCGCCCACGCCGGTGCTGTAGCTGTCACCTTGGAAGAGGGGCTTTAGGTCGAGGGTCATTCCGGGTGGTCGCCGCGTTTCCTGGGCGAGGACATCGACGAACTGTTCGGTGGTGATCAGATACGCCCGCGCCGCCACTTCACCTGTGGCTCGCGCGTCATAGAACGCCATCCCGGCCCTCCAGCCCGAGGACTGACCGCCGAAGTAGACACCGCCGGCAATCAGCAAGCCGAAACTGTCTACCGCGTCGCTGGTGTCTCGGCACCCCGGATAGTTGCGTTCGCTGCCCTCGGGTTGGCCACCTTTGAGGTATTTGCAGAACCGTTCCCGACTGAGGTTCGATCCATAGGCGACGTACCAAATGTGCTGCACGACACCTCCCTAGATGGGCAGCCTACTTTCCTCCCGGGCGGCCACGGCCTCGGCGAGCAGCACCTGTTTCGCCTTCTCGTAGATGCGCATTGCCTCTACAGGCGACTCCCCGACCGCGGTCACCCCAATTCGCCCGTGCTCTGTGAGCGAGCTGATCATGTGGAAAACGACGCCCGTCTGTCGTGACTGATCGAAGTGCAATCCGTGCCGCGCCACGATATCGAACAGGTCCTCGACGGCCAGCGCCCGCAGCTCATCGCTCTCGAGATGATCAGTTGCCACCAGATGCCGCTGCTCGCCGCCCGGAAGTAGGTACTGACCAGACGCGCCGTCATACGATCCGTCCGTGAGGAACTGCAAGCTGAGGAACGGGTGGGTGGTGCCGCCCTTACGCAGGTTCAGCTCGATGGCGTACGCCGACCAGTCGCCGGCGACATCTTGCTTTACCACGAAGTCAAGTGCGAACCGACCTAGTGCGCCCTCCTTGGCCAGCCGCTCACCTATGGTGATCGCAGGCTCGCTGATCAGTCGTGAATAGGCCGGGTCGGCCGGGAAAATGCAGCCGAGGTAGCTCTGTCCGCTCGCGCCGCCGAGAAGTTGATCATGAGTCGACAGCAGCTCTACGCTCTGGTCAGGACGCACCCGAAGCTGGACGCTCGGGCTGAGCAGCTGCTCACCGACGATGCGCTCCTCAACGATTCCGCCGTTCTCCTCGAACTTCCCCTCGTACGCCGCCATTGGTGTGATGGCGGATTCGAGCTGCATCGAGCGGACTCGTTGCGCGACAAGGGAGCGGCGACCCAAGTCACCAGTGTCGGCAACACCCCGCAGATCCACCAGCGCGTTGCCAGCTCCCGACACGCCCTGGTTCAGCTTGACGATCACCTCGCTAATGCTCGGCCGCTCCTCCAGCATGCCCATGGTCGCGTCGATCACCTCTTCGAAGCTGTGCAAAATCCTCAACGCCAAGCGGATGTGGTACTCCCTCCTCTGCGAACAATCGGCGGCAGCCCGTCTTGCTTCCCAGGTCGGCTAGTCGAGGGTCGGCGCCGTACATCGGGATGCCGAGGGTCAACGCGATGTCGCGTTCAAGGCTGGTGGTGTTGTACGGGATGAGGTGGCAGCGCTGCCGGTTCGCAATCATTGCGGTGATCTTCGCAAGCAGCCGAGGACGGCTAAGCAGCTTCTCGCTCAGCGGCCGAGGCGAAGAGTCGTCGACCGACACCAAGGTCAATCGGGCCATAGCGTGGCTTGGGATCACTCCTGGCAGCAGTGCGAGATAGTACTCCACGATGCTTGGCTTGATCGGCATCGAGGTGACGTAGATCATCCGCAACCTCGGCTGACGCAGCAGCAGGAGCAGGAACAAGAACCTCTCCTCGAATGCCTGCGCCAAGCTCCCGGCGCCGGGCACCGCCCGGTCGAGAGTGACCGATGGCAGGACAACCACCGACTCATCCTCGAAATTGAGTCGGCATGCGTCCCAGACTGCTGGCATTCGCTCCTGCACCTTGGCAAAAAGACGGTCCCGTTCCGGCTCGTCCAAGTCGGAGAGACGCGGTGCCAGCGTCTCAGGATCGGTGTCGAGCTGGGTCACGAAGACACCTCCGCTGAGTCGTCGATCAGGCGAGACACGCTAAACGCTCGAACCGGCCTGCTGAACCCTCGCAACTCCAGGACACCGATCGATTCGCCGGCGGCATGATTTTCAACCGCATGGAAGACCCTCTGAGCAACCAGGACCTGTCCGGGCTTTGCCTCAGCGCACAACCGGGCCGCAAGGTTGGTAACCGTGCCAATCGCCGCGTAGTCGAACCGCCCTTCGTAGCCGATGCGACCCAGTGTGGCGAAGCCCTGGGCTATACCTACGCCGAAGCCGAGATCATGGCCGAGCCGGCTCCAGCCGTCGATGAGCGTTGCGACTCGGTCACGCATAGCTAGCGCCATCTCTACCGCTCGTCGCGCGGGCTCGTCGAGGTGAATCGGGTCGTTGAAGAACACCATGAGTCCGTCGCCCGTGAAGCGTTCCAGAGTTCCCTGGTAACGGTAGATCAATTCACCGAGCGCCGTGTGGTACTCCTCGAGTACCGCCATCACCTCTTCAGGCTCACTCGACTCGGCAAACGTGGTGAACCCTCGCAGATCGCAGAAGACCACGACGATCTCGCGACGGTGGCTCCGCAGCACAGAGTCGTCGCCGGAGTTGATCACCAGTTCCGCCACCTGAGGGGAGAGGAACCGTCGTAGCCGGTTCACCCGCTGCAGTTCCTCTACCTGGGTCCGCACCCGGGCCTCAAGCTCGGCATTCCAGCGGGCCAGCTCGGCCGCCTGCCAGGTGACCGTGTCGTGGTACCGCTTGATCCGAGCCAGTGACGCCACTCTGGCCAGCAGCTCGCCCTGATGGAACGGTTTGCTGATGAAGTCGTCGGCTCCCGCCTTGATAGCCCGCGTCTTCTCGTAGTCTCCGCTCGCGGTGATCATGACGACCGGGAGAAACGCCGTACTCGGCTCTCTCCGGATCCGTTCGCACACCTCGTAGCCATCGATGCCGGGCATCATGATGTCCAGTAGGACTAGATCGATGCTCGACGAATCCAGCAGTTCGAGTGCTTGTTCACCGGACGATGCGGTGATCACCTGGTAGCCCTGTGGGGAAAGCACGGCTTCTAGGTGTACCCGGTCACAAGGTTGGTGACAGTCGGCTGGTTGGCGGGAGGCCGCCAAGTGCGGTGTGTCGGCGTCGAGTGTTGTAGAACTCCAGCCAGGGGCAAGTGCGGCGGCACGGTCGGGGTTGCTGAGGAAGACCCGCCGGTAGGCCCATTCGATCTGTAGCGTGCGGTTGAACCGCTCGACCTTGCCGTTTTGCCAGGGGCAGTGCGGCTTGATGAACCTGTGCTGAGCGCCGAGCTGGGCAACCGTCTGCTTGACGGCGGTGGAGTGGCGGTAGGCCCAAGCATTGTCGGTGATCAGCCGCTCAATCCGCGGGATGCCGTGGGCGGCGAAGTAGGCGGCAGCGCGGAGCAGGAACCCACAGCACAGGTGGTGCCGATCTCATCGGTCAAGATCTCGGAGTAGGCGAGCCGGGAGTGGTCGTCGACTAGAGAGTGGACGTAGTCGTAGCCGATCTTGGGCTGCCGCGTCTTCTCGGCCGTGGTGGCTGGTCGGCCATGCGCCCGCCAGCCGCCGCCGTCGGGGATCTTGCCGATCTTCTTTACGTCCATGTGCACCAGCTCCCCGGGCCGGTCCCGCTCGTAGCGGCAGGTGGTCTGCTTAGAGGAGCGGATCAGCTGCCCGGTCAACGGATCGCAGTCAGCCAAGTAGGGCACCTGGTGGCGGCGCAAGATCCGCGACACCGTGCGGGCCGGCACGCCAAGCTCGGCCGGCCAGCGGAGGTGTCACTGGCTTGCTCCTCTGTCAAGCGGCGAGGGTAAGGCCGGCGGTTTGGTCGTGGAGCAGGGCTTGAAAGACGGCATCGGAGAGGCGGCGCTTGAGTACGCGAAGTGCCTCGCGTCCGCTGTTCCCACCGCTCTTGCGCCGTTCGATCATCTCTTTGGCCGGCGGATGCCAACGGGCTTGGGTGAGTGCGATGCGGTGTAGGGCGGCGTTCAGCTGGCGGTTCCCGGTGCGGCTCAACCGGTGCCTGGCCTTGTTCGACGACCACACCGGCAGCGGTGCGGTTCCGTTGAAACGGGCGTAGGCGTCACGGGATTTGAACCGGTCGACACCGGCGGTCTCACCGATGATCTTGGCCGCGGTCAGCGCGCCACAACCCGGTAGCTCGAGCAGCGCCGGCGCCAGCTGTGTGGTGAGCTCGGTGATCTCTTTCTCCAGCGCTTTGATGGTGATGGTGAGTTCAGCGCAGCGCTCGGTCAGCTCGACAGCGAGCCTGGCCACCACTCCGACATGATCTTGGAGGCGGCCTCGGACCTCATCGAGGGTGCGTTGAGCGTCGAGGCTGCGAGCCTTCGGCTCCCACGCCGGGTCGAGTTCGTGCAGATGCCACCGGAGCCGGCAGATCAGCCGGGTTCGCTCCGATATAAGGGATTCCCGGTGGTCTACCAGAAGCCGGACCTCACGGTCCGGGCCGTCGAGACGGGCCAACGGGAGGTTCGGCTCACGTTGCGCGGCGCGGGCCACGGCCAGTGCGTCGATCGGATCCGACTTGCCGTAGGTGCGGGCGGAGTCGCGGACGTGGGCCATCAGCTTCGGCGGCACCCGCACGATCGACTCACCGGCCGCCAACAGATCGCGCTCCAGCCGGCGAGACAGGTGACGGCAGTCCTCGACCGCCCATCGGCGTTCAGCACCGAACCGGGCCGCCCAGCGCAGCAGCACAAGATGATCTTGGCTGGTGGTGCCGACCGTGGTCTGACCGACCGGTGTGCCGCGGTCGTTGACCGCGACAATGGTGTGGGTCCGCTTGTGAGCATCAACCCCGAATGTGACCATGAAACCGTGTCCTTCCTTACCAGATGATGGGCACGGGTCGACCGGTCGGCATATCCCAGTCAGGGCGATGACCACGCTCCTCTAAAGCCAAACCGGAAGACCCTGATGAGTCCGGCAGGCCGCAAAACTGACAGTAGCCACGAAGGCAATAAACATGGTGGAGCGAGCCCGCCCGACTCGATCATGCTTCCACTGGGATAAACGGTGGATCTAATCTCGTCGCTACTGCTTATCGAATGGGAATGCGCGGCCGATCAGAACCGTTCTCGGCCGCGTAGCGGCCCGCAGCGCAACCGGGCGGAGCCGGGCCCTTGATAGACGTGATAGGGAGTCTCGGCAACAAACCTTGCGGAAACGCGATCCGTCGTTCTGCGTCGGGAAGGCCGGGTCAGCGGCTTGGGCCGAACGCCGGTGGCGGCGCCAACTGCGGCACTGGCGGCGTCGGGGTCGTTCGTCTGGTCGCTGCGACAGCGTTGGGGGTTGCACGGTCTTGGTTCGGCGTTTGCGGTAGCCGATCGAGGATGTGAACCGCCCCGGCGCCGACCGAACTCCGGGTCAGCCACGTATACCGTCGACAGGGCGGACAGGGGCCCGCGGTCTAGCGGCGCTCATTTCACCTTCCTATGATTCAAGATTGAACAACACTGTTTGTCACCAATCCCTTGAGGCCTTTGACCCTTGTCGGCTTGTTGATCATCAATTGGTCGCTTGGTTGATGTTCCCCACGCTGAGGAACGGAGACTGGCTCACAAGCCCACGCATTCACGGAACCCTCAACACCAATCACAACATCGGGCGACATCGGCGATCATGCGGCCCTCTGACACAAGTCGCGCGAGGCTTGAACGGCGCGACTAGATGAGTCGCGGCGTATCCATACGTCGAGATTGTGCGGAGGCTCGGCACTGTCGCGATCAGTGTGTCCAGCCCTCGACTACGTGACAGCGTTGCTGATGCAGACAGCCACCTGCCGGGTCAGGCAGTTAGTCAGTGCACGCTGTCCTCAGGGATGCGATAGAGCCGGTGCCCGCATGTTGTAGGGCGTAATGACGTGGATGTTGGAGGACCATGAGTAAACGGCACCAGGTAGAGAAAGTGGCTCCTACTAGGTTTGATGCTTTGGAGCGGGTGACGAGAATCGAACTCGCATGGCCAGCTTGGAAGGTCGCGACATGGGTGCGTAGAGGCGCGATTTCAGGCGGCGTAGCGTGCTCGTGAGATACCGCCGGTGACGGCCATTCCCCGTGCTTAATGGCCCGCTAATGGCCCATGACTGGGCCCGGGTGCTCTGGGCCATCCTCCGGGCGAGCTCCGTGCGTATGTCCCAAGATAAGAGCCCACCCTGTGCCTCATAGTGAATGTCATTTTTCTGACACAAGGCACCTGTCAGCGCCGGTCCGCCGCTACGGTGAGCCGGCACGCTTCCGCCCAAGCGGCGTCGTCGACCCCGCCACCGGATGCTCCCCTGCCGGTCCACGCCCCGCAGATGTCGATCGATTCCACGAGCATCCTGCGCAACATGACATCAGCATCCGGGATCAGCGCATGTGCGACACCGTCGACCGCGCAGCGCGCAGCGTACGGCGCGGCCTGCCGACGGAAAGCTGCTAGCCGCGGACGCACGCTACTGGTGAAGCGATCGGCCCATTGCGCCGCTTGGGGCACCGCGCTCAGCACGCGCTCACTATCTGCCGAGAGACTGTTCTCTGGGCGCCCATCGAGTTGTGCCAACACCCTCTCGCAGACCAGGACCGAGACCGCGAGGACCCGCTGGCGATCAGCTGCTGCGACCGGCAGCGCGATCGTTGCGCAGCGGAGGGTGATCAAGGCATCGATGTGCAGATCGTCGCCGGTCAGCCCGATCACAGATGGAATCAACTCGGCCAGGTTTGGCCGCCCCTGGTCGGAGGTGTGGTCGTTGACCAGTCGCGCGACGGATGCCAGCAATGGGTGCGCGCATGCCGGGTGATCGCTCCATCGCTCACCGGCAAGGTAGGACGCCAACTCCATGAAACATGCGCCCTTACGGGGGTTGCGGTGCTTTCCTCGCGAGAGTACCGGCAGCAGATCGGGCAATTGTGGTTGGGCCTTCGACATGGCCAATCTCCTCGGACTGTCAGACATTACGACCAGTGTGCGTCGATACAGCCCTGGCGCCAGCATGCGTTGACCCGGCCGGCGGGTCGTCGCCGCATCCGGCGAAACCCCTAGTCCTCACTCGTTGGTCAACATGGGTAGTCAGAGAGACGGCCGGTCAGTCGGCGTCAGGGCCAATGTCGAGGACTTCGCCGAAGCTGGCGTCAACGAGGACCCTTGTGGCGTCGATGAGGACTGTCGTGCCGTGGTCTCCACCGAACTCGATCTGCCACAGACGGTGTGACCGCAATATATGTCAATCTCCAGCGCCGTCAGGTTGCCTTTGCCGCCCGCCTGCTCGACGGCGGTGTCGATGGCGTCTTCAAGGGGGACCTTGGCTGACCGCAGCTTCTGGACATCGTCGTTGGGGGTCTTGGCCTCGTTGATGTTGATGACGCTGCTGGGGTCGTGAGAGATCGTGAGGTTGAACTGTCGACTGTCAGGATCGGCGACCTTGGCCGACCAGACTCGCTGACTGCCGTCGTCGTGGTCCTGAAGGTCGAAGACCTTGCCGTGGCGCGCTTGAGTTTCAGCGGTGGCGATCGCCTTCAGTGCCGTAGCAGTTTGCTCATTTCTTCACTGGTGGGTCACGAAGAGATCGGCGCGGCCGCGGGGCTGGCGGCCGCGGGGCTGGCGGCCGCGGGGCTGGCAGCCGCGATTTTGCCTAGCTGTGTGAGCTGACTGTCCGCTGTCGGCTCCATCGCGGCCCAGTCGGTGAGGAACCCGGTGATAGCGGCGCAGTCTCTGACGGCCAAGACAATCGCCACAGCGAGCCCCGACGACTGGGAGAAGACTAGGCCTTTGGTGTGTGCGAAAGATGTTCAGCCTTCCTCCTAAGTAATCGATGATTAGAGGTTGAGTCAGAGCCACGAGTGTGCTGTACACAAGTGGACAGGTCAGTTCTCGAAAGACGCCATGCCTAGTTGTGGTCGGCTACCTCGCCGTGGGGCATGGCCCGGCGGGTCGTCACTGCCCTGCGTGGTTCGTCTCTCTAGCTCGCTTGGTGGGCCTCGCGGAAAGCGAGAGTCAGGCCTAGTACGGCCGCGGCGCCGCCGATGGCCAGGCTCACGAGTGCCGTTGCGGAGTTACCTCCCTGGCGGTCGAAGAGTGTGAAGCCGAGCATCGAGGTGACGACCATGACCACCACGAGCACAGCCAGGAGGTGAGTAACGACCACCCCAGCCGTTGCCCGAGCTTTCGCTGACCGCGGGGTGGAGTCATCTGAGGACGGCGGGGTCGATGCTGAAGTCGGCATGGACTGTCTGGAGTGGTCCAGGCGGCCTGAGATGTCCGTCTGCGACTCGCCGAAGCCCGTCGGCCGGCCGTCTCGATCATGTAGGTGGGTCAGGGTGGGGTAGTTGAGCTTGTTCATCGTTTCCTCTCCAAGAAATTGCTGTTGATGATGGTGCTGGGATTACCGGCGTGCGCCGGTTGTGCTGGGCGAGATTGGTTAGAAGCTGCTGCTGATGTGGGCCGCCAACTTCACGGGTTGGCCCAAGGAGCCGCTACCGGCGGTAGCGGACGTACGCGAGAACTATGGCGGCGCTGCCGAAGATCACCACTCCCACGGGGATGTCCAGCAAGAGACACAGGGCGGTCAGAAGCACCAGCAGCCCCATGGCCAGTCGCAGGCCGCGGCGTGCCTGGCGGGGTGGCTTGGGGTCCTTGAACTGGCGCACCCAGGCCGGGTCCTGCTGTTGGAGCTGGCGCTCCAGGTCGTTCAGCAGGTGACGGTCGCGGTCATTCAACATTGACATGGTTCTCTACCTATTGGGGTATGGGTATGGCTGCTAGTGGTCCTGGATAGCCGCCTGCGGCATCTAGCTCGCCGCGGCGACGGCGAAGTCGTGGCGGCGGGTGCTCTGGTCGGACAAGTCGTGTTGAGGGTTGGGTAGTTGTTCGGGAACCGTGACTACCGGACAGCTGGCGTGGCTGATGCAGTAGTGGCTGACCGATCCGGCCAGGTAGCGGCGGCCCCGGACCGGTTCACGGGTTCCCACGACGAGCAGGTCGGCGTTGGTACTGAGGCGCACCAAGACATCGCCGACGTCTCCTTGGGCGAACTGGAGCATCGATCCCGGTGGGGAGCTGGTCTCGTCGAAGACGCGATGCATTCCTCGCCAGTACGGCTCGGCGACATCCTGCTTCGGCACGCGTAGCCGGGTTCCCGACTTCACCGCCGAGGCGTTGAGCCCGATCGGCCAGTCCACGACGTGGACCGCGCACAGGCCTTTCCCGGTGGCGTGCGCATACGCCGCCGCCCAACGGTGGGCGGCCCGGGCGGTGGCCGAGTCGTCCAGTCCGACGACGATGCAGTTCGTGATCATGATCAAGGCCGCCTGTCACGGATGATGCTGCCGGACCGGGTTTGGCCACTGTGCACGCTGTTGGACCGGCCGGACTCGGCGAGGTACTGGCAGGGGGTGCAGAGCCTGCTCATCGGCAGTACCTCCAGCCGTTCCCACCGGATCGGCTTGGCGCAGCGCTCGCAGATTCCGTACGACCCCTCCTCGAGCCGCTGCAGCGCAGCGTCAATCTCCGACAGTGCCGCTTCTGCGGCCAGCGTGAGGACGCGAGTGACCTCGAACCGGTTCTGATCCGC
>Ga0307307_10000398_pt1 | contig 9966 bp, 10 predicted proteins | sample ER_DNA_194_FD_194505 | JGI IMG/M metagenome (GOLD analysis project Ga0307307, IMG submission 194505) | Bulk soil microbial communities from the East River watershed near Crested Butte, Colorado, United States - ER_DNA_194 | ecosystem: Environmental > Terrestrial > Soil > Floodplain | place: USA...
CTTCGTGAGCTGGTGGAGCTGGCCCTGGACGCCGGGCGGGAGATCGGTCTCGCCGTCGAGACCAAGCATCCGTCCCGCGCCGGCGGCCGCGTCGAGCACGCCGTGGCCGAGCTGCTAGACGAGTATGGGCTGGCCGGGGGCCGTCGGCCTGGTGAGGTGTGGGTGCGGATGATGTCGTTCTCGGCGATGGCCGTCCGCCGGATGGCCAGCCTGTGCCCGGAGCTGCCCCTCGTGCACCTGGTGTCGGCCCAGCAGCCGCTGCCCCTGCGGCGGACCCGGCTCGCGGCCGGGGCCGGCACGGCGGGACTCGACCTCGCGCTGCTGCACGAGCGCCCCGGGATCGTCGCGGAACGCCACGACGCCGGCAACGAGGTGTGGGTCTGGACGGTCGACGATGAGGAGGGTATGGGTCTTTGCCTGCGGTTGGATGTGGATGCCATCATTACCAACCGTCCGGCTGCAGCGCTCGACCTGATGGCCAGCAACCGATAACCTCTGCGTGGCTCGGTCTCGTCGGGGGGCGTCGACCGGGAAGGCAGGGCACGACAAGGCGGTGAACGGTCATTGGTACAGCGCGCCGAAACGGTGCGGGCAGGGGTCTCGGCGCAGTCTGGTTGGCCAGACCGGATGACGACCGCTTCCGCCACTGACACCGGAGAACGTCCGCGCACGATCCGCGTGCCGTGGGCGCCCTCGGCGGTGGCCAAGACCCGCCGTGTTCTCGTCGCGGACCTCGACTCGCGCGGGGTCGGGACGGAGACCGTGGGCGAGGCGGAGATCGTCGTCTCCGAGCTGATCGCCAACGCCCTGCGGCATGCCCGGCCCCTCGCCGACGGGATGATCCGGGTGCACTGGAAGGTCAAGGGCGGCGTCGTCGAGGTCGAGGTGAGCGACGGCGGCGGCGTGTCGACGCCGCGGCCGGCCCCGCAATCGTTGTGGTCGTCGTCCGGCCGAGGGCTGCGCATCGTCCGCAGCCTGGCCCACGAGTGGGGCGTCACCGACGAGCGCAACGGCCGCACCGTGTGGGCCGCTCTGGGCGGACCGTCCCGCCGCCGCTCGCACTGAGCCGAAGTCCGCACTCCGGCTGAACGTGGACGCTTTCCCGCGCGGGAGCGACAGGAAACGTTCACGATCGGGCTGACCGCGCGCCGGGCGCGAAGCTGGGCGGAACGGGTCGCCCAGCAGCTGCCGGTTAGGGTCGACGCATGGGTAAGGCCAGCCGCCGGCGTACGAACCGTCCGACGCATACCGAGTCTCGGCCGGCGCCGGCGCCGTTCGTCGCCCGACCGTTCGAACGCCTGCCGTCCGAGACCGAGTGGGTCGCTCTTCGTGAGATCCTGCCGGCCGCGACCGGCCCGGTCACCCTGACGACGAACGGCACGACCACGTCCGCCACCGTCTGCACCGTGCTCCCCCTCGCCTGGCCGGCGCTGCACCGCAACGGCGGCGAGCTGTTCGTCGCCACGCAGTCGGGCGCGACCAGCGGCGACCCCAGCCGCGACATCGCCGCCGCCCTCCTCCTCGCTGCCGACGTTGACGAGGGAACTCCCGTCACGGCCGTTCCGAACCCCACCGTCGACTCCCCGAGACTCCAGGACATCCTCGACACCAGCGGCCCCTTCGACGTCACCGTGCACGAGGGCTTCGACTTCTGGGTCGGCGACAACGAGCTCGACGCCGAGGGTCAGCAGTCCCTCCAGCGCGCCAACGAGTCCGTCATCCCGACGGAGCGCGTCTCCGGCGGGGGCTCGGTCTACTGGTGCATCATCAACGGCCGCACCTACGTCCGCTGGGTCCTCCCGTACGACGAGGACACCGCCACGGCCGCACTCGCCCGACTCCACGCCGGGGACGCCGACCGGCTCACCCCCGAGTCGCGGCTGCTCGGCGCGTTCCGGGCGTGCGGCCTGCTCGTGCCGGTCTGGGAGGTCCCGAAGGACGCGACCGCGAGCGACTTCCCCGACGCCGTGACGGCCATGACCGACGCCCTCGAGAACGCCGCCGACGATGCCTCGCCGCTCACCGCGGACGAGCGCCGGGCCCGCGCCGGACTGCTCAATCGCCAGGTCACCCTGCGCTGACCGCGCGGCCGCCGAGTCGTGAAACGTCCGGGTAGCAGCCGGTATGCGAGTACTACCCTGCCCGGGTGTCCCTGACCCCTGCTCAGCTCAGCGGGACCGCCACCCACCGGTTCGGCTACCTCGGCCCGGCCGGCACGTTCTGCCAGATGGCGCTCGACGCCTGGGAACCGGCGCAGAGCGCCGAGCAGGTGCCCTGCGACTCCGTCGTCGCCGCGCTCGAGTCACTGCGCCATGGTGACATCGACGCTGCCATGGTCCCGATCGAGAACTCCGTCGAGGGCGGGGTCAGCGCCACGCTCGACGCGCTCTCCGTCGGCTCGGACCTCGTCATCACGGGCGAGGTCCTCGTCCCGGTCACCTTCGTCCTCGCCGTCCGTCCGGGGACCCGCCTCGACGACGTCCGCGCCGTCGGAACCCATCCCCACGGCTGGGCCCAGGTCCGCACCTGGATGAACACCAACCTTCCGTCCGCCGCATACCTCACCACGCTCTCCACGGCGGCGGCGGCGGCCGACCTGGACCCCGCTGCCGGTGACATCGCCGCCTACCAGGCCGCGGTCTGCGCCCCGGTCGCCGCGAAGATCCACAGCCTGGACGTCCTCGCCGAGGACATCGGCGACAACGGCCGCGCGGTGACCCGGTTCGCGCTGGTCGCGCCGCCGGGGCGCACCCCACCGCCGACCGGCGCGGACAAGACGACGCTGGTCCTCTACCAGCGCGACGACCACCCCGGCGGCCTCATGGAGATGCTCGAGCAGTTTGCCGTGCGCGGCGTCAACATGACGCGGCTCGAGTCGCGGCCGACGGGTGCGGCCATGGGCTCGTACTGCTTCTCCATCGACATGGAGGGGCACATCGCGGACGCCCGGGTGGCCGAGACGCTGATGGGGCTCAAGCGGGTATGCGCGCAGGTCCGGTACCTGGGCTCGTACGCCCGGGCCGACGGCCGGCTGACGCGCACCCCGGTGGGGACGAGCGACGCCGAGTTCGACGCGGCGCGGCGGTGGCTCGAGGAGCTGCGCCGCTGATCGTCGGAACGCGACGTCCGACTTGTTAGGTGAGGCTAACCTGTGCTGTGATGACCCGGTTCGATTAGCGCAGGGCGCTGTCACCTAATTGGCCGCCCGCCGACCGCCGCTCTGGAGGATCCCGTGCTCGTGAGCAACGCCCTCATCGGGCTGCGCGAAGGCCTCGAGGCGGCCCTGGTCGTCGTCATCCTCGCTGCGTTCCTCGTCAAGACGAACCGTCGTTACGCGCTGCGATACGTCTGGGCCGGCGTCGCCGCTGCGATCGTCCTCTCCGTCGCGCTCGGCGCGGTCCTGACCTTCGGGACGAGCCGGCTGTCCTTCGAGCAGCAGGAGCTCATCGGCGGCACGGCGTCGATCGTGGCCGTCGGTTTCGTCACGGCCATGGTGTTCTGGATGCGCACCGCCGCCCGGACCATCTCCGGCGAGCTCAAGGGCCGGCTCGACAAGGCCCTGGACGTGGGTCCGTGGGCGGTCGCCCTCGTCGGCTTCCTGGGCGTCGGTCGGGAGGGTCTCGAAACGGCGATCTTCTTCTACGCGACCACCGAGGCCGCCGGCCAAGGCGAGATCCAGCCCATGCTGGGATGGATCATCGGGCTCGGTGGGGCGGTGCTGCTGGGGATCGCCATCTACAAGGGCGCCGTCAAGATCAACCTCGGAAAGTTCTTCCGCTACACCGGAATCCTGCTCATCGTCGTCGCCGCGGGCATCCTCGCCTACGGCATCCACGACCTGCAGGAGGCCGGCGTCCTGCCCGGCCTGAACAACCTCGCCTTCGACGTCAGCGCGGCCATCCCTCCGGACTCGTGGTACGGCACCCTGCTCAAGGGCATCTTCAACTTCAGCCCGAACACGACGTGGCTGCAGGCGGTCGCCTGGGTGCTGTACGTAGGCATCGTCCTGACCCTCTTCCTGCGGCCCGTTCGGGTGGCGAGCGCGCCACAGCCGACGGCCACACCCGTCGCGCGCACCGGCGCCTGACGCATACCGGCCTTTTCCTCCCCGCCTGATCCTGGAGCCCCTGCATGTCGCTCGCCCGCACGACCACGGCCCTCACCGGAGCCGCCGGCCTGCTCGCCCTGGCCGCCTGCACCTCGTCCGGCGGCACCTCCGGCACGGCCAGCTCGTCCGCGACCGCCGGCGGACCCATCGCCGTCCAGGCCACCGACAGCCAGTGTGGGGTCGCCACCGCGACCGCTCCGGCCGGGACCATCACGTTCCAGGTCCAGAACACCGGGTCCACGGTGACCGAGTTCTACGTCTACGGCGCGGGCGACCGGATCGTCGGTGAGGTCGAGAACATCACCCCGGGCCTCAGCCGCGAGCTCAAGGTGGAGATCACCGAGCCGGGCACCTTCACGACCGCCTGCAAGCCGGGCATGGTCGGCGACGGCATCCGCGCGGCGTTCACCGTCACGGGCACCGCCCAGCCAGGCAGTGCCGACCAGAAGGTCGGCAAGGCCATCGCCGACTACCAGGCGTACGTCGCCGAACAGTCCACCGAACTGGTCGCCGGCACCGAGGCGTTCGTCGCCGCGGTGAAGGCCGGCGACGTCGCCAAGGCCAAGTCGCTGTACACGCCGGCCCGCCAGCCGTGGGAGCGGATCGAACCGGTGGCCGAGTCGTTCGGGGACCTCGACCCGAAGATCGACGGTCGCGAGGACGTCGTCGAGGAGGGTCTGCCGTTCACCGGCTACCACCGCCTCGAGAAGGACCTCTGGGTCGACGGGCTCAAGCCGGACAGCTCAGCCATCGCCGACCAGCTCCTTGCCGACGTCAAGACCGTGGCCGAAAAGGCGACGGCCGTCGATTTCACCGCCCTCTCCATCGCCAATGGCGCGAAGGAGCTGCTCGACGAGGTCGCCACCACGAAGATCACCGGCGAGGAGGAGCGGTACTCGCATACCGACCTCGCCGACATGAAGGCGAACCTGCAGGGATCCCAGTCCGCGCTCGAGGTCCTGCGGCCGGTGATCAGCGAGCGGCAGGCCGACCTCGCGTCTGCCCTCGACCAGGCGTTCACCACGATCAGCCAGGCGCTCGATGCGTTCCAGAAGGGCACCGACTACGCGCCCCTGACCGATCTCACGCCCGACCAGGTCAAGGACCTCACGGTCAGGCTCGATGCCCTCTCGGAGCAGGTGGCCCAGGTGCCGGCGGTCGTCGAGGCGGGTGCCGGGGGGACACCTACGTCGTGACCGAGCCGCAGTCTCCCGACCCTCAGCCCGCCACCGGCGTCAGCCGGCGCGGGCTGCTCGGCGCCTCGGCCGGCGCGGCACTGGCCGGAGCGGCGGTCGGGTTCGGCGGTGGGTATGCGACTCGGGCGTCGGCCGCGCCCGTCAGTGAGGCTGCGCCGGCGACCGCGCAGGCCAGTCTCGACGCATCGATCCCGTTCCGCGGCGAGCACCAGGCCGGCATCGTCACGCCGGCTCAGGACCGGATGCACTTCGTCGCGCTCGACGTCGTCACCAAGGACCGCGCCCGGCTCGTCGACCTGCTCAAGAAATGGACCCGGGCGGCCGAGCGGATGACCGCTGGTGCCGAGGCGGCACCCGGTGGTGTCGTCGGTGGCGGTCCCTACGGCGTCCCGCAGGACACCGGCGAGGCGTACGGGCTTTCCGCGTCGGGGCTTACGGTGACCATCGGGTTCGGACCATCGTTGTTCGACGACCGGTTCGGGCTGGCCGACCGGCGTCCGGCGGCCCTGCAGGAGCTGCCGCCCTTCCGAGGCGACGACCTCGACCCGGCCCGGTCCGGCGGCGACCTCTGCATCCAGGCCTGCGCGAACGACCCGCAGGTGGCGGTCCACGCGGTCCGCAACTTGGTCCGGCTCGGGTTCGGGGTGGTGTCGGTGCGCTGGTCCCAGCTGGGGTTCGGCCGAACCTCCTCGACGAGCACGAGCCAGGCCACGCCACGAAACCTGTTCGGGTTCAAGGACGGGACTCGCAACATCAAGGCCGAGGAGACCCAGGCGGTCGACGAGTTCGTCTGGGTCGCGCCGTCCGACGTGCCGGGCGCCGCGTCGTGGATGGCCGGCGGCACCTACCTGGTGGCGCGGCGGATCCGGATGCACATCGAGGTCTGGGACCGGACCAACCTGCGGGAGCAGGAGGCGACGATCGGCCGCACGAAGGCCGTCGGCGCCCCGCTGGGCAAGGAGCAGGAGTTCGATGAGCCCGACTTCGCGAAGCAGGGCGCCGACAGCCAACCGGCGATCCCCGTCGACGCGCACGTTCGGCTGGCGCACGCCGACAACCTCAACGGAGTCCGAATCCTGCGGCGCGGCTACAACTTCACCGACGGCAGTGACGGTGTCGGGCATCTCGACGCGGGCCTGTTCTTTCTCGCGTTCGTCCGAGACCCGGGGAAGCAGTTCGTCCCGATGCAGCGGGCGCTCGCGGAGAAGGACGTCCTCAACGAGTACATCGAGCACAACGGCTCGGCGCTGTTCGCCTGCCCGCCCGGCGTCCGCGAGGGCGGCTACTGGGGCGACGCGCTCTTCGCCTGACCGTTCACGCCGACCCGCACGACCAGGGCCAGATGATCGACGGTCGCGGTCATCGATCGCGCGGTGCCGATGGGGTCGCCGTCCAGCTGGACCTCTTGCGGCTCGTCGGCCTCGATGTGGATCTCCTGACCGGCGTGCCGGTCGATGAGCGGGTGGCCGCGGTGCTGGCGAGTCACCACGTGGCCGGCCACCGCGGACCAGCCCACCACGCCGCGCGGTGACAGGACGACCGAGTCGAGCACCCCGTCGTCCGGGCGGGCGCCGGGCAAGAGGATCAGGCCGCCGAACAGCCGGCCGCAGTTGCCGACGACGACGGTCCGGGTGCGCCGGGAGAACTCGCCCTCGCCGTTCACCTTCATCCGCACCTTGAACTGCGGTCCGAGGAAGTTCTGGAACCCCGACACGATGTATGCGGCCGACCCCACCCGCGCCTTGAGGCGCTCCGGCGCGCCGGCCATGATCGCCGCGTCGAACCCGATCCCCGCCATGACCAGGAAGATGTGCTCGTCCGGGACGGCGTGCTGGCCGGAGGGGTCGACGGCCATCCGCCCGACGTCGATGCGGACGTTCTGACCGGTCAGCGCGACGACGAGCGCCTTGTCGATCGAGTCGACCGGCAGCTCGAGGTTGCGCGCCAGCAGGTTCGCGGTCCCGCCCGGCAGCAGCCCGAGCGGCGTCTCCGTCCCGACCAGCGCCGCCGCGACGGCCCGCACCGTCCCGTCCCCGCCGAGCGGGCAGACCACCGCGGCGCCGTCCGCGACCGCGCGTCGCGCCTGGCCGGTCCCGGGGTCGGCCATCGTCGTCTCGTACCAGATCGGCGCGCCCCACCCCTGCGCCAGGCACGCGGCCGTGACCCGGGCGCGGACCGACGCGACGTCGACGAATTTGGTCGGGTTGATGACGACGCCGGCCCGCTTGGGCGGCGGCGCGTCCTCGTCGATGCTCTCGGGCCGGAACTCGTCACGGTGTGGCCGGCGCCGGCGGCGGGCGATCCCGGTGACCTCCATGACGGTGTCGCGGCGGGCCACGACAACGGCCACAACGACGACGAGAACGACGACCGCCACGACGATCCAGAACGCCGGGCTGTCGAGCACAGGCAGACGCTAGCGGGTGCGAGGGCCCGCCGTCCGCGCAGTAGGTTCGGTCGATGGCCGAGCCTCAGGCGCCAGAGCCGGACGACAAGGACTGGACGTGGACCCTGCAGCGTCCATGCCCCGAGTGCGGGTTCGACACGGCAGCGATCGAGCCGGTCGCCATCCCCGCACTCGTCCGTGACGCTGCCTCCCGGTGGCCGGACGTCCTCGCCCGTCCCGACGCGGCAACCCGGCCGGCGCCCACCACATGGTCGCCGCTCGAGTATGCGTGTCACGTCCGGGACGTGCACCAGATCTTCCGGGAGCGGCTCGAGCTCATGCTCGCCGAGAACGACCCGGCCTTCGCCAACTGGGACCAGGATGCATCCGCGCTCGCCGAGCGCTACTGGGAGCAGGACCCGGCGGTCGTCGCCACCGAGGTGACCGAGACCGGCGAGGCGCTCGCCGACGCATACAGCCGGGTCGGTGACGACCAATGGGACCGGACCGGCGTCCGCAGCAACGGCTCCACGTTCACCGTCGAGTCCTTGGGCCGGTACGTGCTCCACGACCTGCACCACCACGTTTGGGACGTGCGCGGCTGACCGATCTTGGTATGCCTGTCGTCGAGTCGAATGTCGTGGCGGTGTACGTCTCATTCAACCCGCCTCGCATGACTCGGGCGGTACAACTTCGTGGTGCGGCCGACCTGGATCGCGCCGGTCGGTGACCGGATCGGGACCTGGATGCTGGGCCGGGACATCGAACGGCGGATCGCCGGGTTCGCGGCCGGGTGCCGGGACGAAATCGTCCTCGCGGCGGCGCGGGCGGCCCGCGACGCCCACGCTGCATGACAACAAGTCCGAGATGTCTTCCGCCTTGACATGTGACCAGATGGTCACCTATTGTCGCTCCGTGCCCGAGGACGACGACGCGGTGTTCAAGGCCCTGGCCGACCCGTCGCGGCGCCGCCTCCTCGACCTGCTCTTCGAGCGCGACGGGCGGACGCTCGGCGAGCTCGAGGAGGAGTTCGCGATGAGCCGGTTCGGGGTGATGAAGCACGTCCGGGTCCTCGAGGACGCCGAGCTCGTCGTCACCCGCAAGGACGGGCGCGCGACCCGGCACTTCCTCAACCCCGTTCCCATCCAGCTGGTCGCCGACCGCTGGGTCGACAAGTACCGCGCCGAGCGCGTCACCGCGCTCGTCGACCTCAAGACCGCCCTCGAGTTCCGACAGGAGCCACCTGATGAGCACTGACATGAGCACCTACCAGCCGGCCGTCATCCCCGAGGAAGGGACGGCGATCCAGGTGTACCGCATCGTCATCAAGGCGACGCCGCAGCAGATCTGGGACGCGATCACCCTTCCCGAGTTCACCCGCCGCTACTTCCACGGTGCGGCGATCACGATCCACCCCGACCGTTACTCGTCGTTCGGACCGGATGGCTCGAACTGGGGCGACGGTGAGGTGCTCGAGTGGGACCCGCCGCACCGGGTCGTCCACGGGTGGAAGTCGCTCTACGACCCCGAGCTGACCGACGAGGCGGAGAGCCGGGTCACGTGGGAGATCACGCCCGACGACGACGGCACCTGCCTGCTCACAGTCATTCATGACCGGCTGGAGGGTGCCCCGCGTACCGCTTCCGGTGTCGCCGGCGCCGGCTGGATGGGCGTCCTCTCCGCCCTCAAGACCCTGCTGGAGACGGGGGAGCCGCTGCACTCCAACGCCCCGTGAGCAAAGGCATCGCGCCCCCGATTGCTCGGAGGTGACCCCTCTGCCATGATCCTCGCGACATCGGGGATCGGGGTACCGCGGGCAGGGGCGATCATGAGGCTTCTCCGTTCGGCAGGACTTCTCCGTCGATGGGCCGTGGTGGCTGCCACGTGCGGCGCGGTTGCCGGGATCTCGGCGTGTACCGCGACGACCACGACGACGACCCCGACTCCGTCGGCGTCGTCGACGTCCGCGACGACGCCCGCGACGTCGACCAGTGCATCCTCCAGCGCGAGTGCCTCCGCGGGGGCCGGACTCACGTTGGACCGGTACAACCAGATCTCAAACGGGATGACCGAGCAGCAGGTGACCGCGCTCACCGGGTCCTGCCAGACGATCTCGGAGGGCGACATCGCCGGCGTCAAGACCAAGAGTCTTCTCTGCGACGGAGATCAGCCGCTGAGCAAGGCGACCTTCATCTTCACGGGCGGCACGCTGGTCTCGAAGTCACAGTTCGGGCTCGGCGGCACCTCGGGCGAGACGCGGAAGGGGTCGATGACGC
>Ga0307307_10000399_pt1 | contig 9958 bp, 8 predicted proteins | sample ER_DNA_194_FD_194505 | JGI IMG/M metagenome (GOLD analysis project Ga0307307, IMG submission 194505) | Bulk soil microbial communities from the East River watershed near Crested Butte, Colorado, United States - ER_DNA_194 | ecosystem: Environmental > Terrestrial > Soil > Floodplain | place: USA...
CGAGGACCTCATCAACGAGGAGATCCACCAGCGTGTTCGCCTGCTCGGCAGGCACGTCGACGGTCCGAAGGTGGCGTTGGGCTTCGGCACGGACGTGCCAGCTCTGCCAGGTCGACCGGGTCTCCTCCATGGCGGCCAGCACCCGGTCGGCGGTTTGTGCGACCCAGTGGGCGTCGGCTATGCGTGGGGTTTCTGCGGCGGGGGTCAGTGTCGTCGCGACCATCGAGGCGACGGCGCTGTGGCCACCGAGCACCGCTGAGGCTTCGTTCATCCAGATGGTGCGCTGCTCGGCGAAGGATCGAGGTTCATGCTTGGCGTCGCGGGTCTCCAACGTTGCCTGCTGGGCCAGGTGTAGCGCTTCGACCGCGGTGGGTGGTCGGCCATGATCTTGTTGGAATTGGACGGCGAGCTCGCCACGGCGGAGGTTGATATGGGCCCGCCGGGTCGACCACCGCTGGTTCAACCGCGGGTCGACACCGACGATTTCGCGGATCGGCCGCTTGCCCGGATCGGCACCAGGACGCGCAGCGAACCGCACCCCCAGCGTGTCGCGGAGGTGCTGCTCCAGGGATGTGTTGTAGGTCTCGACGCGGCAACCTTTGCCTTGAACACCATCCGGCCGTCGATCGACAGCCAGCGCCCGTCGAGGGTCTGGACTTTGTTGGCGACCGCGACATGGGTGTGCAGATCAGGGTCGCCGGCACGGCTGTCACGATGGGTGAACGCGGCCGCAACCAAGCCACGCACATTGACCTGCCGGATCCCGTGGCGCCCGGTCCGGGTGAACAAGGCCTGCTGCTCGATGAAACTCAGCGCGTCATTGACCGCGGCCTGATGGGCCCGTTCGATCGCCGCCGCCACCCCGGGTTCAGCGACCGCCCACAGCGTCGACACCGACTTCACCGGCGAGAACGTCAAGTCGAAACCGGCCACTGTCTGCGCCCGTGGACGTGAGCTCTTCGCGATCTGCCCAGCCAACTCGCGAGCATCGATCGGGGCGCGGCCATGCTCAGCGGCAAAGAACTCCCGGGCTACCTGCGTCCGCACCCTGGCCCGGTCAGCCGCCGCGACCGAGGCGTCGACCGGCTCCCCGATCGTCGCATCGAGAGCAGCGATTCGCTTGGCCACCTCGACCCGGAACGGCGTCGCCTCGTCGATGATCTTGAACTGTGCCCCCAACCGCATAACGTCCTGGACGTCTTGTCCAGTGAGGTCGGCGCCTTCCCACTGCTGGAGCCGCAACTCGGCCAACGGATGCAACCCGCACCCGAACAAAGCGCGCATCTGCTCCGCCGTCACCGGGTCGCCGACGTCCAAACCGTCGATACCTGCCATGCCGGAACCGACCCACACCCCGGGCGACTCACCCCGCTCGGTGTAATACGACGCCAGCCCGACGTGTCCCTTGTCGGTCGCGTCCAGGGCAGCGACCTGTCGGGTCAGGTAGTCGTAACCGGACCCGGCGGTGAGCTTGTGCAGGCTCATCGTCACACCCCGGAAAGGCAATTTCGAGTGGCGGGATGCGTGCGTCATCATGGGCGGACGTGTGGTCAGTCGGTGCGGCAGGCGGCGCGACGGGGTGGCGTTGGATTCGCAACGGCCCGGCAGCGGCGGGAGCGGGACCGGCGGATCGATGGGTTAGGGGTGGACGTGCTCATGGTGATCGGGAATGTGACGTGGCGGGACCGCCCCGCACCGGTGAGCTGCTGCAGACCACAACGAAGTCATGCGCGGGTTGACGGTTGTCGACCACGTTTGGCGGCTGATGATCTGAGACGAACGTTAGGCAGGAATGACGATCCCGGGTGGACACTCGGGGCGACTCTGATCCAGCGCGGCTGGCTCAACTCCGGCCGCGAGCTCTTCGGATAACTCATCGCTCGGACCCCGGGGCGGCGCTTCGACCGCTTGACAAATACAGAGGAACCTGAGATGTCGAGAGACTCTGTTAGGTGCACACGGCCTCGGCGGCGCCAAGGTTTAAGCGGACTGCAGCTTCGTGGCTGGTTGAGATCCTTTATGGCTTAGCGGCGGGCTGGCGGCCAAGACATCGCGCCGAGTTCTTTTGAGATAGCGCGTGCGGCGTCGCGGACGGCGTCGCTGGTTGTTCGGTCGACGGGCCAGTTCGCGGAGGGCACCACTAACCCGATGGCTCCCACTGGCGCGCCGGACACGTCGAAGACCGGCCCGGCGATCGCGCATTCACCAAGGACGGCCTCCTCCTGCTCTCGAGCGAGCCCCGTGGAGCCGATGTCAGCGAGCTGCTCCTTGAGCTCAACAGGGGAAGTGACAGTCTCACCCGTCATGCTCCGCAGGGCCGACGCCGCGAGCATGCGAGATGCGGCATCGTCGTCGAAAGCGAGGATGGCTTTGCCCAGGGCGCTTGCGTGGGCTGGGATAACGATGCCCACCTCGGGCATCTGTCGGCTGCCGTCCGGTCTGGGTTCATGATGGATGATCACCACGTCATCGAGGAGTAGCACACCGGTGCGTACGGAGTAACCGGTGCGGCGGGCGAGGTCTTCGGCCCAGGGGATGGCCTTGGATCGCAGCTCGAGCGTGTCGAGGTAGACATTGCCGAGCCGCAGCACCGCCGGGCCCAGCTGGTAGCGGCCGAAACCGTGCTCTTGCACGACCATGCCCTGGGCGACCAGGGTGCGGACGATGCCGTGAACGGTCGAGGGCGGCAGTTCGAGACGGCTGGCGAGTTCGGAGAGGGTCATGCGCCGGGCTCCCTGGAGCGCGAAAAGCACCCGGATCGCACGGTCGATCGACTGGATCACGTGTCCCTCCTTGCTCGGGTTCGGTCCGGCGCCAAAAGTTCTGGATGTGTCTTGCATCATAGTGAACCATGTGTGTATGCTCCGAAGCACATTCGACATTATCGAATCTTCTTCAGAATTCAAGGAGGTAGGGCCATGCTGGATGAGAGTTCGCTGGCGCAGCGGTTGGCGGCTGAGTTCATCGGGACCGCGTTTCTGGTCTTCATCGGCGTGGGATCGGTCCCGGCCACGCTCATCGTGAACGGCGATGCGCCGTTCACGATGGCTGATCTGGGCATGATCTCATTGGCGTTCGGCACGGTAGTCGTGGCGACGGTTTACGCCTTGGGCCACATCGGCGGCAACCACATCAACCCTGCGGTGACGCTCGGGCTCGCCGTGTCGGGCAAGTTCCCCTGGCGGCAGGTGCCCGGATATGTCCTGGCGCAGGTGGCCGGTGCGGTCCTCGGGGCGGCGGCGATCATCGGCGTTCTGGGTAAGAAGGCCAGCGACGTGGGCCTCGGTGTCGCCAAGTACAGTTCCATCAGCTGGACCCAGGCGTTCACCGCCGAGTTCGTCGGCACCTTCATCCTCGTGTTCGTCATCTTCGGCGTGATCCACCGCAAGGCAGCTGCTGGTTTTGCTGGCCTCGCGATCGGCTTGGTCGTTTTCGCGGCCATCATTCCGGTGGCTCCCGCAACGGGGGCCTCAATCAACCCGGCCCGCACCTTCGGGCCGATGCTCGTCCAGCAGATCGCGGGCGGTCAGGTGGAGTGGAGCCAGCTTCCCGTCTACGTCGTCGCGGAACTCCTCGCGGGCGTCGCCGCCGCGCTGCTGTACGGCGTGCTTGCCCGCACCCCGGCCGACCGGGCAATCTCATCAGAAGGAATTGACCTTGCTGACCCCGAACCATCGAGCCAGCCGGGCGTGAACCAGGAGCAGTCGAGCCGGCAGCCACTCTCGGCCTGACCCAATCACTCGACCCGACCAAGGAGGCAACACCATGAAGAAGCTCATCAACGACCCGCAAGACGTCGTAGCCGAAGCACTGCAGGGGATCGAGGCGGCACATCCGGATCTTCGCGTCGACCACCAGCACAAGATCATCTACCGCGGGGACACACCGCGACCCGACAAGGTGGGGATCATCTCAGGTGGAGGATCGGGTCATGAGCCGCTTCACGGCGGATTCGTGGGGCTGGGCATGCTGGATGCGGCCTGTGCGGGCGAGGTCTTCACCTCTCCCGTACCCGACCAGATGCTCGCCGCGACGAAGCTGGTTGACGGCGGCGCCGGCGTCCTGCATGTGGTCAAGAACTACACCGGCGACGTCATGAACTTCGACATGGCGGCCGAGATGGCCGCGGCAACCGGTGCCCAGGTCCTCTCCGTGGTCACCGACGACGACGTCGCCGTCCAGGACAGCACCTGGACCGCTGGCCGGCGAGGCGTGGGGGTCACCGTGCTAGTGGAAAAGATCGCCGGCGCCGCAGCCGAACAGGGCAGGACCCTGGAGCAGGTGGCCGATATCGCCCGCCAGGTCAACGCGAATGGTCGAAGCATGGGCCTGGCGCTCTCTTCGTGCACCGTTCCGGCAGCCGGCAAGCCTACCTTCGACCTTGGTGAAAACGAGATGGAGTTAGGAGTCGGCATCCACGGCGAGCCTGGCCGTCAACGCGTGCCACTGGCCACCGCACGGGAGATCGCTGAGATGCTCGTCGAACCCGTGCTAGCCGACCTGCCATTCACCAGTGGCGACAACGTCATCGCGTTCGTGAACGGGCTCGGTGGCACACCGCTCATCGAGCTCTACGTCATGTACAACGAGGTGAATCGGGTTCTGACCGCTCACGGCCTGCAGGTGGCGCGCTCCCTGGTCGGTTCCTACATCACCTCGCTCGAGATGGCCGGCACATCGGTGACTCTGCTCAAAGTCGGGGATGAACTTCTCTCCCTCTGGGATGCTCCGGTGAAGACTCCGGCACTGAGATGGGGCGCCTGAACATGGACGAAACGGTGGGGACGGCAGCTCTGGACCGGTGGGTCCGAAGTTTCGCCCTGCTAGTCGCGGAGAACAAAGAACTACTAACCGACCTTGACGCCGCGATCGGCGACGGCGACCACGGTGCAAACATGGACCGCGGGATGCGGGCCGTCGTCGCCGCGCTCGACGACACCACACCGGCAACGGCTGCGGCACTGTTCAACAAGGTCGGCATGACTCTCGTCTCCACCGTTGGCGGCGCCAGCGGTCCCTTGTTCGGCACGTTCTTCCTCCGGGCCGGGACGTCCTTCGGTGACAATACGGAGATCTCATTGGCCCAGCTGGCGGCAGCGTTGCGCGCTGGCCTAGAAGGCATCGTTTCTCGCGGCAAGGCCGAAGCCGGGGACAAGACAATGTATGACGCGCTTGCGCCGGCGGTGAGCGCACTCGACACCGCTGTCTTAGAGGGTCTGGACAAGGCCGACGCGCTGAAGCTGGCCCTGGTCGCAGCGGAGAGCGGGCGCGACGCGACCACGCCAATGCTCGCGCGGAAAGGCCGGGCCAGTTACCTCGGCGAGCGAAGCGTCGGGCACCAGGACCCGGGCGCCACCACGGTTGCGCTGCTCATGGCCGCGGCGACGCAAGCATCGCTCTAATCCGGTGTACGACTCGCGGCAATGGTTCAGCGAAGGATGGCGAGGGAAGGCTGATGGCAACACCTGAACACGATGCGTCCAGATGCCTCGTCGGCATCGTCGTTGTCTCGCACAGCCGCGCCCTGGCCCGAGCCGCCGTGGCACTCGCCGCCGAGATGCTGCACGGCCGCCCAGTCCCTATCGCGGTGGCTGCAGGCCTGGACGACGTAACCTTCGGCACGGACGCCGTCCGCATCAAAGATGCGATCCAGAAGGTTGACAGCCCCGCCGGCGTCGTCGTGCTCATGGACCTCGGCAGCGCGGTTCTCAGCGCCGAACTGGCCCTCGATCTCATCGATGACCCAAAGGTGCGTGAGCGGGTCGTTCTGTCAGCGGCACCCCTGATCGAAGGATTGATTGTCGCGGCCGTAGCTGCTGCCGGGGGAGCCGGCCGCAAGGAAGTCGCCGCCGAAGCCCACAGCGCACTTATGGGCAAAGACGCCCAACTGAGCAATCCGGAAGCCACGTCGCCGCCCACCCCGGTCGCTGCTGAACAGACCGATGTGGTGGCGGTGTTCACAATCGCCAACCGCCACGGACTGCACGCCCGGCCAGCCGCGCGCCTCGTCAGCGAGCTGCGCGGTCTAGACGCCTCGGTCCGGCTGCGCAATCTGACCACCGGAACCGGCCCGGTCCCGGCGGCGAGCCTCAGCCGGGTCGCAACGCTCGCTGCTCTGCGCGGCCATCAGGTGGAGATCTCGGCATCGGGCCCACAGGCGCCCGAAGCGATCGACCACCTGCTCGCCCTGGCCGCGCGAAACTTCGACGAGCCGCCAGATGATGCACCTACCCCTGTCCAGGTGCCGAATGCTGGACCGTTGCCGGCTTCACCAGGCATCCGTATCGGACCAGTCCGGATGCTGCGCTCCCCTCCACCCCCAGCCCATCCCGGCCTCACAGGCAGCCCAACGGCTGAATGGCGTCGTGTCGTCGAGGCGGTAGCCGCCGTGCGTCGGGAGATCGAGCGCATCCGAGCCGTCGCCGCCCGGAAAGTCGGGCCTCAGGAAGCGCAAATCTTTGACGCCCATCTGATGCTCCTCGACGACGCCGAAGTGCTCGCCGACGTTAAGCACCGAGTCAACTCCGGAGCCGGTGCGGTCACGGCCTGGGTCGACGCGCTCGCTGTCGTCGAGAACCAATGGTCTGAACTGCCAGACCCCTACCTGCGCGCCCGCGCCGAGGACGTACGGGCAGTGGGGGGCCAGGTGCTCGCTGCACTCACCGGCGCGCCGGCCGTCGCCATGACCGGACCCGGCATCCTGATAGCCAAGGAACTGACCCCCGCGCAGGCCGCCGAACTTGACCCCGACGCGGTGCAAGGAATCGTCCTCGCCTACGGCAGCCCAAGCTCACACGCCGCGATCCTCGCCCGTTCCCGCGGCATCCCGGCCCTCGTCGCGGCAGGACCCGGCGTACTCGGGCTGGCCGAGGGAATCACCGTCGTCATCGACGGCGCCACCGGCGAGCTCATCATCGACCCGCCGGCCGCCACGTTGACGCACTTCAGCCAGCTTGCAGCCGAAATGGCTGCCCAGGAGAGCAAACACCGCGCCGCAGCCGGCGAACCCGCCTTCACCGTCGACGGTGCCCGGATCGAGGTCGCCGCCAACCTCGGCTCCCGCGCCGACGCCCACGCGGCAGCTGCTGAAGGAGCAGACAGCGCCGGCCTGGTCCGTACCGAATTCCTGTTCCTCAACCGCGATCGAGCCCCCGACCTCCAAGAGCAGGTCGCGGAATACCTCGCCATCGCTGACGCCCTGGGTGGCCGCCGCGTCACATTCCGCACCCTGGACGTAGGTGGAGACAAGCCGCTGGCCTACCTGCCGATGCCGGTCGAAGAGAATCCGTTCCTCGGACACCGCGGAATTCGGCTCTCTCTGGACCGTCGGGACCTGCTGCTCGAGCAGCTCTCAGCCATCTGCCAAGTGGCTAGGAGGGTGCCAACCAGTGTGATGTTCCCGATGGTGACAACCGTCGCCGAAATCCGGGACGCGCGTAGCATGCTCGGGGAAGCAGCCGGCCCTGCTGGTCTGCCCGAAGGACTACGCATCGGCATGATGGTCGAGGTGCCTGCCGCCGCGCTGAAGATCGCGACGTTCCTCCCCTACCTAGATTTCATCAGCATCGGAACAAACGACCTCACCCAATACACGCTCGCCGCTGAGCGGGGAAACGCTGCCGTCGCAGCCCTCTCAGACCCCTTGGACCCCGGCGTGCTCAGACTTATTCGGTACGTCTGTCACACCGCGGGCGGCAGGGTCCCGGTCGCGGTCTGCGGAGAAGCCGCCGCCGACCACACTGCGATTCCTGTCCTAATCGGACTCGGAGTCCGCGAACTAAGCGTGTCCCCCAAATCAGTGCCCTCAGTCAAAGCACGGGCGCGCGCACTCGACCTAGCCCGCTGCGCCTCTCTCGCCGAGGCCGCCATCGATCTCGACGACTCCGCCTCGGTCCGGAGACTCGTCTCATCCTCACTCGACAGCGACGACGACCTGACCCCGGCCCTGGCAGCCACCGCCAAGTGCTAGATGCGGACTTGCACCGCACCCAGCCTCTGGCGAGCGGAACCTCGGACAATCCCACCTCGGGCGAAACCCTGAGGACCGAAAACGGATCGTCCCCGAGTCGACCGGTGCTTACCAATGGGCCTCGATCTCGACTCATCAGGCCGGTGGACTGACAGGCACCTCACGATGCCCGGAGCGCTCGTCAGGTCTCTCGAAAAAGAAGTGGGGATGTTTTTGATCTTGGTTCAAACCTTTCGATTCGTTAGTTCAGCTATGCGTCTGACCACCTTTATGACCACCATTAGGGTTTGTCCGCTGAAATCCCCCAAAGTCCGAAACCCTATCTGTAAGGGAAATCGGACGTCCGCGGACAGTCTCGGACACGCTGCCGATATCTGGGGGTCAAGAGCCATGAGTTCTTGACTTATCCGTCGCGACCGCGATGACCTTGCCATCGCTGATGATCTTGTGCTGCCCCCTGGGGCGCGGGTTGCCTAATCGCTACGAGTCGGCGTGGCTGCAACCAATGCGAGGTGCTCGTCAGCGACGATGAATTCGCGCGGGCTCCCGTCACCTACATACCCCGAGAAACTGCGCGTTGAATCGCTGAGTTACTGACGACTTTGCATCCTCAGCTCACGGAAGTGTCGGCGCCGTAGCACTAGGAAACTGGCGATTCCGTACGGCCAAATCGGTGCGCCCGCCTCCGCGGGCTGTGACCGCCCGCGGCATCGGCCGGCCTTAGGGATCGCAGGTTCGACGGGTTATCCACAAGTCAGGGCGCTTTCCGCGTCGATCCTGGTCAGTTGTGGCTGGATGGGGTGCCCATCTGCACGAGCGGAGAGGCGGGTGAGCGTACAGGAGATGAAGAGAACCGCGGCCGTGATACACCAACGTCGACTCGCCCCATCTTCCCGCCGCCTCCCGGAGCAGCTGCACCTGAAAAGACTTCTTGACGGGACCGGAGACAAACTCCCCATCTCACCAAGGCCCTAAGCGGGGTAGGAAGGAACCAGATCGTGGACGAACGCGAGGAGGTCGTTGCTGACGACAAGCTGCTGCTTCGGATCGAGGAAGCTGCGAAGCGTCTGGGCATCGGTCGATCATTGATGTATCGGCTTGTGCTGAGCGGCGAGGTGCAGTCGGTTCCGCTTGGCCGGCTCCGCCGTATTCCGGTGGAAGCGCTGCGAGAGTACGTCGAGCGGTTGCGGGTGGAGGCGTCGGGCAAGCCGCCGGCCGCGTAGCTGATCATGGGCACGCGGAACCCGAACCGAGCATCATCGATCTATCTCGGCGCTAACGGCAATTGGCACGGTCGCGTGACTGTCGGCTATCGGGATGACGGAAGCCTTGATCGGCGGCATGTGGAGAGCAAGTCCAAGGCGACTGTTATAGCGCGTGTGCGGCAGCTGGAACGGGATCGCGACAACGGGAACGTCCGCCGGATCGGCCAGCGTTGGACGGTCGAGTCGTGGCTACAGCATTGGCTGGAGAACATTGCTAGACCGAGCATCCGGGACAGCAGCTTCAACGCATACCGGGTCGCGGTGAACAAGCACCTGATCCCCGGGCTGGGCAAGCACCGGTTGGAGCGGCTGGAGCCGGAGCATCTTGAGAAGCTGTACCAGAGGATGATCAAGTCCGGCGCTCGGCCGGGGACCGCGCATCAAGTGCATCGGACGATCCGTGCGGCGCTGGGTCAGGCCCAGCGGCGCGGGCACGTCTCGCGGAACGTGGCGGCTCTGGCGAAGCCGCCGCGGGTTCAGCTCGAGCCGGTGCGTCCGTACTCGGTTGATGAGGTGCAGCGGATCTTGGAGGCGGCGATGCGGCGGCCGAACGGTGCACGCTGGGCGATCGCACTCGCTCTCGGACTGCGGCAAGGGGAGGCCGCGGGCTTGCGGTGGGACGATGTGGACCTCCAGACAAGGTCGCTGCGGATCCGAGGCACGCGGCCGCGCCCGGTCTATGAGCATGGGTGCGGAGGGGCATGCGGACGCAAGGCCGGCTTGT
>Ga0307307_10000402_pt1 | contig 9950 bp, 9 predicted proteins | sample ER_DNA_194_FD_194505 | JGI IMG/M metagenome (GOLD analysis project Ga0307307, IMG submission 194505) | Bulk soil microbial communities from the East River watershed near Crested Butte, Colorado, United States - ER_DNA_194 | ecosystem: Environmental > Terrestrial > Soil > Floodplain | place: USA...
CCCAAAGCGTAAGATGCACTTCATGATCGACGTGCGCCGACTGCGGGTCCTGCGGGAGCTCGCCGATCATGGCACCGTGGCCGCGGCTGCGACCGCACTCCACATGACCCCCTCCGCCGTCTCCCAGCAGCTCGCGGTACTCGGCCGCGAGACCGGCATACGGCTCGTCGAACCCGACGGCCGACGGCTACGTCTGACCCCCGCCGCAGAACTGCTTCTTGACCACGCCCACCGGGTCTTCGCCCAGCTCGAGCAGGCGGAAGCGGATCTCGCCCGCTACGCCTCTGGCGTCACCTCGACCCTACGCGTCGGGGCATTTCCCACCGCGCTCACCGCGCTCGTGGCACCTACTGCCCGACAACTGCGCAACGCGCAGCCGCCAGTCGTCGTCCATGCCGTCGAGGCCGAAGAGCGTGCCTCCTTTGGACAACTCGCGGCCGGGAGCATCGACATCGGCATATCTGTCGAATTCTCTGGTGCACCGCAAGAGAACGGGCCACGCTTCTACCGCCAACCCCTATTGACTGACACCCTGGACGCGGCCGTACCCGCCGGCCACCCGGCCGCTGGTGCCGGTTCGGTCGGCCTCGCCACGCTTGCCGGTGATGACTGGGTCGTCGGCAGCCCCGGAACCTCCTGCTACGACGTCGTCCAGACTGCCTGCGCGGCTGCTGGGTTCACCCCGCGCGCCATTCATCACACCAGCGACTGGGCCGCCGTGGCGGCCCTCGTCGCCGATGGCTCGGCGGTCGCTCTGATCCCCCGCCTCGCACGAGCGGTGATTCCGGACGGCGTCTCGCTGCTGCCACTCCGAGATGCAACGGCAGCACGCCACGTCTACGCGGCAACCCGTCGCGGCCGCCACACAGCCCCTACCATCGCCAGCGCCCTTCAGGAGCTACAAAGGACTGCCTCACGATGGGAGGAAAGCAGCGGCCCCATCGCATAAGCGATGGCCAGACCGGCGGGATGCCTCTGGAGCTGGGGCCAGCGGCACGACAATATTCGTGAGAACCGCCCAATATCCGTTAGCACCAATGCATCGTCTATTCAGTTGGCCTAGTGGTCTCGCCGCAAAGTGAGAAGAGGAGATGGAGATCCGTGATGCCGTCGATTCGGATTGGGCCGCCATTTGGGGATTTTTGCGGCAGATCGTCGTAGCCGGCGACACCTACTGCTGGCCACCCGACACGACTGAGGATGCCGCACGAACATGGTGGATGGGCAAGTCCGGCGGCCGGGTCTTCGTCGCCGTCGAGGACGGTGCAGTCGTCGGAAGTGCCGAGCTTCATGCCAATCAGCCAGGTCCGGGGAGTCATGTCGCCAATGCAGGCTTCATGGTGTCGTCGACTGCGGCCGGCAGGGGTGTTGGACGTGCCCTTGCTCAGCGCCTCCTCGAAGTCGCGGCGGACGATGGCTACGCGGCGATGCAGTTCAATGCTGTCGTCCAGACCAACGAGCACGCAGTACGGCTGTGGGAGTCGCTCGGTTTCACGATTCTCGCCACCGTTCCGGAAGCGTTCCAACATCCTGACCGTGGGTTGATCGGCCTTCACATCATGCACCGGTTCCTGCGGTAGCTCCCCAGGTGAGGTCTGCTCCGCGCTCAACTCTGAGTGATTCGTCGTCGGCGGAGACGCTCGGCGGCAAACCCGGGTGTAGCGGACCAGCGCGGCCGCAGTTGCGGTCGCGCCGAGCAGGATCGCAAGCTGCCCAGCGTCCCGGCGCTGCCGGTTAGTGGAGCGCCGCCGCCGCCACTGCCGGCAGCGAGCTTGAGCCAGATTGCGATGCTGGTCCCCCGATCTCGGCTTGGGATGTATGGGATTCACCTATTCTTCGTCTCGTCGCTGTCCGGTGGCATCCGGTCGGCGCGTGGCGTCGGCGACTTCACCGACGAGTTGTTCGAGAATGTCTTCGAGTGCAATCAGGCCTCGCGTTTGGCCGTTCTCGTCGATCAAGCGAGCGAGGTGTGAACCGCAGCGGCGCAGAGTTGCCAGCGCGGTCTGCAAGGTGGCGGTGGCCGGGATATCACCGAGTGGGCGGATGCAGTGGCGGTCGACCGGCCGGTTTCGGGATGCCAGTTCGGTGTCCAAGACGTCGGCGAGGTGGATGTAGCCGATGAGGTCTGCTGCGGTCGAGGGGTGATCATCGGCTCGGACCGGGAAGCGGGAGTAGCCGGTGGCGGTGACGAGCTGCTCGATATCGTCCGGAGTGACATCCGGTGCGACGGTAATCAGAGCCTCCCGTGGCAGTCCGACAATCTCGGCATTGGTTTCCTCGAAAGCCAACGCTCCGGATAGCAGCTCATGCTGGTTCGCCTGGAGGAGCCCTTCGTGGCTGGATTCGCCGATCAACGCCGCAACGGAGTCTCTGTCGACGACGTCACCGATTTCACTTACGGGTTTGATGCGCAGCACCCTCAACACGCCAGTTGCCACGGCGGTCAGGCCAATGATGATCGGGCGGAAGATGCGCACAAAGATCAGCAGGGCTGGCGTGAGCATCATCGCGGCGCGTTCTGGCCCGGTAAGAGCAAGGTTCTTCGGCACCATTTCACCGAGCAGCATGTGCAGGCAGGACACCAAGGTGAGCGCGATCCCGAGCGCAAGCGGGTGGACGAGTCCGTGCGGGACATGAAGGGCTGCCAGGGGTCCGGCCAGCACGGATGCAACGGCGGGTTCGGCGAGCGCGCCTAGACCGAGGGAGGCGAGGGTGATGCCGAACTGGCAGGCCGAGATCATCAAGGGCAGCTGTTCAATGGCCCGCAGTGCGGTCCGAGCGCGGCGTGACGTGCGCAGCAACGGTTCAAGCCGGGAGCGGCGGGCCGCGAGGACCGCGAACTCGGCGCCGACGAAGAATCCATTCGCCGCGATGAGCCCAAGCGCGAGCAACAGCGACGCGGCAGTCATGCTCCGCCGCCCTCATCGTCGGTTCGGGTGATGCCCGAACCATCTGTGACATCAGTGTTGTCGAGGTGCAGGGTGACTCCGACCCGGTCGATCCGCAGGCCGTCCATTCGCTCCACGGTGAGCGTGGCGCCGGGAACCTCGACGCGCTCGCCCGCATGCGGGATTCGTCCGAGCAGCTGCAGGATGAGCCCCGCCACCGTCTCGTAATCGGCACGTCCGACCGGCAGCTCCAGACCGATAGCAGCCTGGATCTCGTCAGGCCGGAGCAGCCCGGACAGCAGCCAGGTGCCGTCGGGCTGGCGCAGGATGCCTGGCGCTGGCGAGTCATGTTCGTCGAAGACGTCGCCGACGAGCTCTTCCACCAGGTCTTCGAAAGTGACGACTCCGGCTGTGCCGCCATACTCGTCAACAACGACCGCCAATTGCAGGCCGCGTTCTTGCAGCAGATGCAGCAGCGGGTCCAGGGCCATGGTGGGCGGCACGAGCGCCGGCTTTGCCATCACCTCCCGGACGCGCGTTGTCCTGCGATCCGGCTCAGGGACCGTAACCGCTTGCTTGACGTGCACGACGCCTTGGATGTCGTCGATGCTGTCTCCAATCACCGGAAAGCGGGAGTGACCCGTCTCACGGGTGGCTCCGATCACCGTTGTTACCGGCGCTAACGCGAACACGGTCCGCAAGCGGGTACGAGGTGTCATGACATCCGCGGCAGTCTTCGCGCTGAAACTCAGCGAGCGTTCCATCAACACCGCTGTCTCTGAGCCCAGCGCCCCCTGCACGCCGGCTCGCCGCGCCACCGAAGCCAACTCGTCGGGGGTGCGGGCGGAGCGCAACTCCTCCACCGGTTCCACCTTGACCAGACGCAGCAACCGGTTCGCCGAGCCGTTCAGGAGCGCAATCAACGGGCGCATCACCGTGGTGAACACCAACAGCGGCGGCACCACCCACAGAGCTGCTCCCACAGGTCGGGAGAGGGCGATGTTCTTCGGCACCAGCTCGCCGAACACCATCTGCACACCAGTAGCCAGCAGCAACGCCACAGCCACCGCTATGACCTCTGCCACATCAGCATCGAACCCGAGCGCGCCGAGCGGCCCCCGCAACAGTGCCGCAACCGACGGCTCGGCCACAAAGCCGATCGCCAAACTCGTCACCGTAATACCCAGCTGGGCGCCCGACAGGTACGTCGAAAGCCGCAGCAGGGTGCCCCGCACCCGACCGAACCGTACGCTGCCCTTCCGGGCGCGCGACTCGACCAGATTGCGGTCCACGGTGACCAGCGCCGTCTCCGCAGCCACGAACACCGCGTTCCCAACAATCAGAACGGCGGCCACACCCAGCAGAATCCAGGCGCTCCTCATCCCATGATCACTATCGGGCTCGCTCCAGACGACGCGGCGACAGCCGTAACGCTTCCTTGCCATCATCAGAGCGGAAGGATCGTCGTCGGGCGGGTGTTTCTGGCCCGGTCATGGGTCCCACGCTAGATCTAGCTTCGCGGCTTGTTCGCTCATGCATGCGCGAGGCCGGAAGGGCTCGCAGACCGTGTGGACGCTGGGGGTCAGCCGGACCGAGCCGACTCGTAGCAGGTCACAACAAGCCAAATCAGCTGCCAAGTCCACGCTTAGTCCTCGATCTGGATACTCCCCCACGCTTCAGGTACGCCTGCCCACGACAGCTATCGAGCCAGGTCGGCTGTTGGGCGCGGTTCCCGCTGTCGAGCCGCGATCGCGATGACGACCAGCGCGAGGACGGTGAGGAGGCCGCAGGCGAGGAAGATGCCACGGTTCCCGAGGGCAGTCTTTGAGCCGAGGGCGATGATCGGTCCTGAGACGATCGCGCCGATCCGTCGGGTGTTTGAGTAGAGGCCGGTGGACAGTCCCGGCCGGGGAATCATCTGTTGGAACAGTGTCAGTCCGACGCCGGCGATAGCGGCGAAGCACCAGGCGTTGAGCGGTTGGAGGGCGATGAGCGTGACGGGCCCGGTGACATAGGCCATCGCGACGTAGTAGGCGATGCCGGCGAGGCATCCTGCCGCGATCAGTCGGAGACTGGAGAAGCGGAGGCTGAGCCTGCCGATCAGGATCAGGACGGGGACTTCGAGGCCGGCAGCGACGCCGAGAGCGATTCCAGCCCAGATCACGTCGATGCGCATTGTCTCGGTGACGAACACGGTCATGATCGACATCACGGTGGCGTTCCCGGCTTGTAGCAGAATGAAAGCGGCCACGATTAAGACCACGGCACTGTGCGCAGCGCCAGGTGCTCATCTTCGGCGTCCTGAGCCGGGCCGTCATGGTCGTGTGCGGCGGACCACTGGAAGATCATGACGACGGTGGTGACGATGATAAGAACGGCGATGGCCCCGATGGCGAGGAGGATGGGCGCGGTTGCCGAATGCGCCGATGATCAGTGTCGCGACCGGCGGTCCGGCGATCCAGGCGACCGAAACAATGGCGCGGGTGTTGACGATGTCGGCCGGTTTGGCGCCGGAGTGTCTGAGGTGGGCGTAGAGCATCGAGCTTCCGACCCCAGCGGGACCGCCCACCACGACCAGTGCAACGACGGCGACCGGCAGCGAGGTTGTGAATGCCAGGACCAGCGCGAGGACCAGCGTGAGCACGCCACACGCCAGCATGGGTCGTAGGTAGTCCTCCCGACGGTCAGCGTAGGAAGGCACGAGCAGCGAGGCGACGAACCCGCTGGCGTTGTAGACGGTGAGGATCCACCCGACCTGAGCGGTCGACGCGTCGTAGAGGGTGACCAAGATCAGAGCCAGGGCCGGACTGAGGAAGGCGATTTGCAGACCCCACAGCAGCGCGGCTGAGGGCACGAGCAGACGCTTCACGTAAGACTCCGATCGAATCCCGAGGGCAACCACAGCCCGGTACGGGGGATGACTCAGAAGAACGAATGTAAGGCGTAGTGGCAATACCTGGTCAGCGGTCGGCCGGTCCTGACGTCGGCACGCCCTGCGGGCGGTTACCAGCAGGCGCTGATCCAGGTCCGACAGCGGACGGTGGGTCGATTCCGGCGGAGGGATGCGCTGTGGCGCTCCAGGTGGCCAGCAGCTTCAGCTGATCCTCGGCTTGGCTCCCCGGTTCGGCGGAGTAAGCGATCATGGTCAGCCCGTCGCCGGCCAGGTCGAGGGCGTCCCCGGTCAGCTCGATCTCCCCGACCACCCGGCTGCCCAACCGTTTGCGGGCGGTGCGGTGCAGCCGCACGTCGTGCCGGGCCCACCGCACGGCGAAACCGTCGCTGCGGGTCGCCAGCTCCCCAATCAGGTCGCTCAGGCCGCGATCGGAGGGTTCGCGGCCGGCCTGGGTGCGCAGCGCGCCAACCATGTCGAGGGCAATCGTGTCCCAGTCCAAGAAGAAGGCCTTCGCGTAGGGGTCGAGGAACACGAACCGGGCCAGGTTGAACGGCAAATCGTCCCGAACGAGAACGCCGTCATAGAGGGCCAGGCACAAGTCGTTCATGGCCAGGATGTCCAGCCGTGCGTTTCGCACGTACGCCGGCGTGCCGGTCATCCCGTTCAAGATGCTGAGCACGGCCGCCCGGACCCGCGTCATCGGAGGCTTGGCCGCACGCGACCGGGAAGCTGGGACAGTCGCCGCCTTCGCTAGGTCGAACAGGTGCTGCCGCTCCGCCTCATCCAACTGCAAAGCCCTAGCCAGGGCCTCCAGAACCGAATCCGAGACCCCCGACAGATTCCCGCGCTCCAGCCGGGCGTAGTAGTCGAAACTCACCCCGGCCAGCGAGGCGACCTCCTCACGCCGCAGCCCCGGCACCCGCCGCTTCTCGCCGTAGGTCGGCATCCCGGCCTGCGCTGGAGTGATCCGCGCCCGGCGGCTGGCAAGGAAGTCGTGCACGGCTTGACGGTCCACACCTTGACACTACGAGCCGGTCGCCAGCCCGAGAAAGGTACTGCCAGTACATGCGTCAGCAGGCCCTCTCACTGAGCCACCCGGCGCTGACGGCATGACAGCTGTACGTGGTCCCGTCTGTGATGAGCCGCCTTGGCGGGTACTCGCAGTGCCTGTTTGATGATGGGCGTGAGTTCTAACGTCGAGAAGGTGGATCGCCGTACATCTCCCAGACCTGCAGGCCGAGCCACGACCTCCAACTCGTAAGGAGCAGAGCAATGGTTAAGCGCACCCTCGGCAGCAGTGGACTAGAGGTGTCCGCGATCGGACTTGGCTGCATGGGACTCAGCCACGCCTACGGTCCAGCCACCAGCGAGCAGGACGGCATCGCCCTCATCCGTGCGGCCGTCGATCTCGGCATCACCTTCTTTGACACTGCTCAGGTCTACGGCCCGTTCAGCAACGAAGAGCTTGTCGGCAAGGCCTTGGCTCCAGTGCGTGAGCAGGTTGTCATCGCCACCAAGTTCGGGTTCTCCTTCGACGGCAGTCGCTCCACCGGGCTGGACAGCCGGCCGGAGCACATCAAGGCAACCGCCGAGGACTCCCTGCGCCGGCTGGGCGTGGAGAGCATCGACCTGCTCTACCAGCACCGTGTGGACCCCGACGTGCCGATGGAGGAGGTCGCCGGCGCGGTGAAGGAGCTCATTACCGCCGGCAAGGTTGCGCACTTGGGGATGTCTGAAGCTGGGGTTGAGGCCATTCGGCGCGCCCATGCCGTGCAGCCGGTCACGGCGTTACAGAGTGAGTACTCCTTGTGGTGGCGGGAGCCGGAGGCGGAGATTCTGCCGCTGCTGGTCGAGCTGGGAATCGGGTTCGTGCCGTTCAGTCCGCTCGGCAAGGGCTTCCTCACCGGCGCGATCGACAGCACGACGTCCTTCAGCGACTCCGACCTGCGCAACACGCTGCCGCGGTTCACCGAGGAGGCCCGCACTGCCAATCAGGCCCTCGTTGACCTGCTATCTGCGATCGCCGCCCGCAAGGGCGCCACCACTGCGCAGGTGGCGCTGGCATGGCTGCTGGCCCAACACCCTTGGATCGTGCCCATCCCCGGCACCACCAAGGTCCACCGTCTGCAGGAGAACTCTGACGCTGTCGACGTTGAGCTCACCGCCGAGGATCTGGAGGAGATCACTGCGGCCGCCGACAAGGTCGACGTCCAGGGCGAGCGCTACCCCGCGCACATGCAACGGTGGATCAATCGCTGACCTGGCGCTCCGCGGATACGCCACCGTCACGACCCTGACTTTGAACAACGGTGTGACCATGCCCGCGCTCGGTCTAGGCGTGTTCCAGACCCCGCCGGAGGAGACCCGGGACGCGGTCACCGCCGCGCTCCAGACCGGCTACCGCCACATCGACACCGCCGCCGCCTACGGCAACGAGCGGCAGGTCGGCGAAGCAGTACACAATTCTGGGGTCGACCGCTCTGAGGTGTTCTTAGAGACCAAGATCTGGATCAGCGACTACGGCTACGACCAAACCCTGCACGGCTTCGACAAAAGCGCCCGCAAGCTCGGAGTCGACCAAATCGACCTCCTGATCTTGCACCAGGCGCTGCCCTCGCAATTCGAGCTGACACTAGAGGCCTACCGGGCGTTGGAAACCCTGCTCGAAGACGGGAAGGTCCGCGCCATCGAGGTCAGCAACTTGGGCGCTCCAGGTGGCATGTCCGTCGCCGACGAACCCTTGCTGCGGCCGTGGGGCCGCGACCTGCGCGGTGGACGCGGTCCGGAAGGCCCCGACCTCAACCGCGTCCACCGGGTCAATCTATGACCGGACCGTCTGTTCAGTATCTGAGCGAGGACGTGCGGGAAAAGATAACGGTACGGTAACGTCGCCTCCGCTTCGTTGCGACAGCGCTCAGCGCCCTGCCCCACTCGCACATCCCGGAGGATATTGAGCCATGCCCCCACGGCTTCCCATCAGCTCGCTACGCAAAGGTCTTGCGGTCGTCACGGCGACTGGGCTGATCGGCGCAGCCGCGGTGTTCGGCGCTGCGGCAGCCGACGCTGCCACGACCCAGACCGGCTCGTGCGTGGACGGTGGTGGGATCCGCTGGACGGCCAAGGCCATCTGGGCCGGTACCTACACTTCCGGCGGCGTACGCAAGATCTCGATCAACTACGCCGGGTGGACCACCAACGGGCGCGCCGTGCCGACCGACTCGACCGTGCGGAGCTACTCCGGTGACGGCACCCGGATCCAGAAGCTGACCTGGTCCGGCGTCTACGACTACAAGGGCGGCACGGCGTACCGGGTCCGCAACCCGCTCAACCCGGCCAGCGCGCCCGGCAAGGCCAAGATCAAGATCACTCTCGGCGTCGACGGCGACGGGCACGGCAGTTGCTCTGTCACCTTCACCCAGCCCGGCAGCGCCGGTGGCGGCGGCGGCGGCGGCTCCGCAAGCGACCGCTATGAGGCTGACGTGGTCTCCGGGACCAACGCCGAGCGGACCTCGCGCGAGCTCCAGGCGCTCAGCTCCGAAGCCTGCGTCGACCGCTACGCCGAGCAGCAGGCGGCGCGGATGGCGGCCGAGCGGCGGATGTATCACCAGGATCTGGGGCCGATCCTGCGCGAGTGCAACCTGCGTGCGGTGGGCGAGAACGTGGCGTACGGCTACCCGAGCGGATCAGCCGTGATGGCCGGCTGGATGGGATCGAGCGGGCACCGCGCGAACATCCTGAACAGCAGCTATCGCCTGCTCGGGGTCGGCGCGGTCCAGAGCTCGGATGGCCGCTGGTACGCCGCGCAGGTCTTCGGCGCGTAGTCGGCGCCCGCTCGAGGACTACGAACACAGGGTTTAGGAATCCGCCCGGTGTTTCAACCCTCACCGCGATGCTGCCGAGCCACGCTCAGATCGGCCCTTGACAACTCGCGATGCATGCCGCCGTTGAGCACCGTTCTTCTACCTCGTGCGGCCTGGGTGCGCCTGGCAGACCGGCCCGCGCGGCGGAGTTCGATCTCTAACCTCTGAGCCGTGCGGCTCCAGCCACGGCGCTTCGGTGAACACCCTGGAGCAGCTAACGGCGTGTCGGAGCGAGTGCTGCAAGTCATCCCTCTGGCGAATCGGGCGGTCAAACCCATGGGCTGTCGTGTCCTCGTGTTCGCCCCCGCG
>Ga0307307_10000405_pt1 | contig 9913 bp, 10 predicted proteins | sample ER_DNA_194_FD_194505 | JGI IMG/M metagenome (GOLD analysis project Ga0307307, IMG submission 194505) | Bulk soil microbial communities from the East River watershed near Crested Butte, Colorado, United States - ER_DNA_194 | ecosystem: Environmental > Terrestrial > Soil > Floodplain | place: USA...
GCGCCTACGACCCGACGGTTGTCTCCACGCACGGTTCGCAGAATCTCGACGGCTCGCTGCCCAGCGCCCTCGCCGCTATCCAGACGGCGCTTCAGCTCGTCGCCCTGAGCGTGGTTTGGGTCGTCTTCGCGCGCGGGCCGGTCGACCGTGACCGTTTGCTCACGGCTTCTGCGGCGGCCGTGGTCGCCTTCATCGCGTTCGGGAAGGTGCTCTCGCCGCAATTCCTCATCTGGCTCTTGCCACTCGTGCCGCTCGTCGCCGGTGCAGCAGGCCTCGAGGCTTGCGGAGTGCTCGCTGCGGCGCTCGTGACCACGCAGTTCTGGTTCCCCTACCGCTACTGGCACCTCGTCCATTTACAGCCGGCCGGGTGGCTCGTGCTCGTCCGAGACTTGCTCCTGATAGCCCTGTTCGGGATCCTGCTCGCCGCTACGGCACGGGAACACGCACCGCGTCGCAGCGCGTAGCCCGCCCCTCCTCGTCGCACTCCACGAGCACGCCCTCGATCCGGACGTCCCCCTCCGCGGGGTGAAACCGAACCGGCATTCCCGTCCGCATCCGCTCGATTGCGAGCTCGGCCCGCACGCCGATGACCGAATCGTGCGGTCCCGTCATCCCTGCGTCCGTGATGGCCGCGGTGCCGCCGGGCTGAACTCGTGCGTCGTTCGTCTGGACATGGGTGTGCGTGCCGATCACCGCTGTCACTCGCCCATCGAGGAGGCGCGCGAGCGCCACCTTCTCGCTCGTTGCCTCCGCATGGAAATCGACCACGACGACCTTCGCCCGGGTACGGGCTTCTTCGACGAGCTCGTCGACCATCAGGAACGGGTGCACCGGCACGTCGAGGAACAGGGATCCCTGCAGGTTGAGGACAGCGACAGGGGTACCGTCGGAGGCGTCCGCGACAGCAAGGCCGGAGCCGGGACCGCGCAGGTTCGCGGGGCGGATGACCCGGTCGCCGGTCTCGAGCACCGGGATCAGATCCCGCTGCCTCCAGACGTGGTTGCCCAACGTGACAACGTCGGCGCCCGAAGCAAGGAGCTTGGCCGCGAGCTTGGCCGTCAGCCCGACTCCGTCGGCCGCGTTCTCACCGTTCACGATGCAAAAGGCCGCTCCCAGCTCCTCACGGAGGCCGGGCAAATGCGACTCGACGGCACGACGGCCGGGGGAGCCGAACACATCACCGATGAAGAGGATCTTCAGTGGCGCTTCTAGGGTGACGCGAGCCCGCTGGCTGCGCGCACCTCGATGTGGACGTGCTGGCCTTTGTCCTGGGTGTAGCGGGCGAGGGCCGCCTGCTCGACTGAAGAGAGATCGATGATTCGGCCGATCTTGGTTCTCCCCGACGACACTGCCGAGCCCACCGTGAGGGCCGGATCCGCCCTCAGATTCTCCAGCGTGACGACGACTCCCGGGTTTCCGGACGGCTGGATGTCGATCCGTACGCCGTACGCCTTCCCGTCGACGATCTGATCCGAGATGGCCATCACGATTCCATCAACCGGCGAATACACGTCTGTGTTCGCGGGAGCGCCGACGTCGAGGCCGCCCGTCTGGGGACCGACGCCGCCTCCGAGCTGGTAGTAGCTGAGGCTCGACCCGCTCTGGCCGAAGAGGCGGTGGAACATTCGCTTCACGAGACCGGCGTTCGCCTGGCTTCCTACCGGCTGCAACGGAAGAACGTCCGTCCCGGACGCGTGGTAGCCGATTGCTGTCACCCGGCTCTGGTTGACGGGCATCTGGATGCGCAGCGTGTCCTGCAGAGCGATGACTTGGGCCCGCGGAGGCCCGGCGGGCAGTAGGCGGTCGGATGGAGCCGGCCCGCGGTTTACGTGGGCGGCGACCCCGCCGGTGCCGAACGCAGTGAGGAGCAAAAGGACCAGCGAGACGCAGCCTGCGACAAGCAGCGCCGCAGTTCGCCGCGACCGGCGCACCCTTGCCCGCACCTCTTCGCGCTGTGCGGAACGGTAGGCGAGCCCCTGGGCTTCGGGCCGAGCCATTCGCGGCAACCTAACCGAGGTCTCCTGCCCTTTCAAACTGGAAGCGGGCTCAGGCTCCAGCGCGAGCGCGCCGTCGGTTTCGAATGCCCAGTCCCAGGCCGGGGGTCGCAGCGCGACCACACGGCTCTGCTTTGCAGGCATTTGTCGTTCGTAATCGTAGGGCCGGAGTACCGCCGTCATAATCGGGGCGTGCTCGCCGTCCTCGGGATTCAGCTTGCCAGGGGCGGCGGACGCTGACCGCTGTCCTCCTGAGCGCACGCGGGGTATCCCGCCGCTACGGGCGGATCGTCGCGCTCGCTCCCACGACCCTCGAAATCCACGCCGGAGAGGCCGTTGCGCTCATCGGCCCGAACGGCGCCGGGAAGTCGACACTCCTTTCGATCATGGCCGGCGCGCTGGACCCCAGCGCCGGCGACGTCGTCTCGGCGGGCAACGGGGACGGCCACCGGATCGGCTGGGTCCCTCAGCGGCCTGCCCAATACGCTCGGTTGACGCCGCGTGAGAACCTCGATCTCTTCGCGCGGCTCGAGAGTGTCTCCGACCCGGTCGGGACCACGGACAGCTTCATCCGCATCCTCGAGCTGCCCGACGACGGCCGCCTGACCACCCACCTTTCGGCCGGAAACCAGCAGCGGTTGAACCTCGCGATCGCACTCATCGGGCGACCCGAGGTCCTCCTTCTCGACGAACCGACGGCCTCCCTCGATCCCCGGCAGCGTCGCCGGCTCTGGGAGGTGGCGACGCAGGTGCGCGAGCGCGAGGGCGCGGTCGTCTTCGCCACGCAGAACCTCGAGGAAGTGGAGCATTTCGCCGGCCGCGTCGTCGTTCTGCTCGACGGCGCGCTCGTGTTCGACGGCTCGCTGGAGGAGTTCTCGAACTCGCCTGAAGCCGACGTGTTCGCATGAGAAACATCCGGCTTCTGCTCGTGAAGGACCTGCGTGTGCTCGCTCGCTCGCCCGCCCTCCTGGCCGCGCTCGTGGTCTATCCGCTGGTCTTCGCCGCGCTCGTCGGTCTCGTTGTCCGGTACGCGAGCGACCGGCCGCGCGTCGCGTTCGTAGACATCGACCACCTGCCCGAGACGCTGACGGTCGGCGGCCAGCGCTTCAACGTCCCACGAGTGATCGGACAGGTGAAAGGCTCGGTTGACCTCGTCCAGATGCCCGAGGCCGAAGCGAACCACCAGCTTTCGACCGGAGGCGTCGTTGCGGAGATCGTGGTCCCGTCGGGCTTCGCGTCGAAGCTCCGCGGCATGGTCGAGAGTCCGCGGCTCGTCCTTCGGACGACGCAGGGCGGGCTGTCAGGGAGGGTCGAGCAGCAGACGCAGGCTCTCGTCTACGAGCTCAACCGCAGGCTCCAGACCGCGTACATCAAGGCGAATCTCCAGTACGTAAACCTCATCCTCAACGGGGGTAAAGGGACCTTTCTGGGAGACGAGTTCGACGTGCTCGGGCTCTCCGGGGCGGCGCAGGCACTGGACGAGATCCAGCGAACCTCCTCGGACCCGGCCGTCGTGGCCCGGGCCGCGGAGCTCTCCAACTTCGTGAGACAGGCGCGCCTCGCGCTCGGCGCCTCGGACGAGTCGCTCCATGCGACCGCGAATCCGATCGAGCTCCAGATCGACAGGAAGGCGGGACGGACGTGGCTTCTCTCCGCCCAGCTCCAGGCCTACGCGCTCGGCCTCACGCTCGCCTTCATCTGCGTGCTGCTCGCTGCGGCGGCGCTCGCGGCAGAGCGGGACGAGAACGTGATCGGGCGCCTGGCGCGTGGGTCCGTTCGGCTGCGCGAGCTCGTGGCCGTCAAGGTCCTGCTCGCGGCGCTGGTCGCCATCGCGCTCGGCTTCGTCATCGCCCTCGTCTTCGGCGTGCTCGCGGAGGTTTTCGGGGTCGCCGGCGGAGAGCCCTGGGAACGGCTTCCGTTGCTCGTGGTGGGGCTGGCCCTCGCGGGAGCCGCCTTCGGTGCCTTCGGTGCTTTGATCGGAGCGCTCGCCAAGGAAGCGCGTACTGCCGTTCTCGTCGCGTTTCTCGCCGCGCTGCCGCTTGTGCTCCTGGGGCTGGTTCCGGAGGCTGCGGCGCGAGTTGCCTGGTGGGCCGCGCACGCCTTTCCGTTCCGCCATTCGGTCGATTTCTTCCAGGCGGCGCTCTATGACACCGACCCGTGGGGAGCCCTCGGTAGGCAGGCCGCATGGCTTCTCGGCCTCGGATTGGCGTTCGGCGCGGCCGCCCGTCTCAGCGTGCGAAGATTGTTGTCGTGAGCACGTTTCCCGTGACGCGCCTGCGGCGCTTCCGGCGTACCGCCGCTCTGCGAGAGCTCGTGCGCGAAGCGCGCGTCGATCCTCGCGATCTGGTTTACCCGCTCTTCGCGTGTCCCGGTGTGGACGTCGTGCATCCGCTCGAGGGTCTCGACGGCATCGCTCAACGCTCCGTCGATCGCCTCTGCGACGAGGCGGAGGAGGCGCACGGTGCGGGAATCGGAGCCGTCCTTCTCTTCGGGATTCCCGAGGAGAAGGACGAGGCGGCGTCGGGTGCCTACGACGAGGACGGAATCGTCCAGCGGGCTCTGCGTGCGCTTCGCGAGCGTGTTCCCGAGCTGGTCTTGCTCACCGACGTGTGTCTTTGCGAGTACACGTCGCACGGCCACTGCGGAGTCGTCGAAGGAGGCGAGGTGGTCAACGACCTCTCCCTCGAGTTGCTCGCGAGGGCGGCGGTCAGCCACGCCGAGGCGGGAGCCGACGCCGTGTGCCCGAGCGACATGATGGACGGGCGCGTCGGCGCGATCCGCGCCGCGCTCGACGGCGAAGGCTTCGAGCACGTTCCGATCGTGTCCTACGCAGCCAAGTACGCCTCGGCCTTCTACGGTCCCTTCCGCGAGGCGGCCGACTCGACGCCGCAGTTCGGCGACAGACGCGGCTACCAGATGGATCCGGCCAACGCGCGCGAGGCGCTGCGTGAATGCGAGCTCGATCTCGGCGAGGGCGCGGATGCCCTCATGATCAAGCCCGCTCTACCGTCACTCGACGTCATCGCAGCGGCGAGGGCGCGCTTCGACGTTCCGATCTTCGCCTACAACGTGAGCGGCGAGTACGCCATGGTGAAGGCGGCGGCGGCGCGAGGCTGGCTCGACGAACGCCAGGCTGCGCTCGAGAGCCTGACCGCGATCAAGCGTGCCGGGGCCGACGTGATCGTCACCTACTGGGCCAAGGAAGTCACCGAGTGGTTTTAGGAACTTCGCTGTGGCGCCGTGCGCGGGCTCTGATCCCCGGCGGCGTCAATTCTCCCGTGCGCGCCTGGCAAGCCGTGGGCCAGGAGGAGCCGTTCTTCGTCCGCCGAGGCGAAGGGGCGTACCTCGAGGACACCGAGGGAACTCGATACGTCGACTGGGTCATGTCGTGGGGACCGCTCATCTTCGGCCACGGGGATCCAGAGACCGTCGAGGCCGTGCAGGAGGCGGCCTCGGACGGGACGACGTTCGGCGCACCGACCGAGCGTGAGGTGGAACTCGCGGAGGAAGTCGCCGACGCATTCCCCTCCGTCGAGAAGGTCAGGCTCGTCTCATCGGGGACGGAGGCAGCCATGAGCGCGATTCGCCTGGCGCGCGGATTCACCGGCCGCGACCGAATCCTCAAGTTCGCCGGCTGCTATCACGGACACGCCGATGCTCTCCTCGCCGAGGCCGGCTCCGGGGTCGCCACCTTGGGCTTGCCCTCGAGCCCAGGCGTTCCGGCCGCTGCGACCACCGACACCGTGGTCTGTCCATACAACGACGGCGAAGCCGTGGCAGCCGCCGTCGAGCGCCACGGCGACGGCCTGGCTGCCCTGATCGTCGAGCCCATCGCGGGGAACATGGGAGTCGTCCCGCCGGAGCCGGGGTTTCTCGAAAGACTGCGCACCCTGTGCGATGCCACCGGCGCGCTGCTCGTCTTCGATGAGGTGATCACCGGCTTTCGCGTCGCGCGCGGGGGCGCACAGGAGCTCTACGGGATCAGGCCCGACCTCACTGTCGTCGGGAAGATCGCGGGCGGAGGGCTGCCCCTCGCTGCGTTCGGAGGACGAGCCGACGTGATGGACGAGTTGGCGCCGAGCGGCCCGGTGTACCAGGCGGGAACGCTGTCCGGAAATCCTCTCGCGACAGCGGCCGCACTCACGGTGCTGCGGCGGCTCCGCGATCCGGACGTTTACCGGCGGCTTGAGGAGACGGGCGCTGCCCTGGAGGAGGGCCTCCGCCACGAGGACGTGACCGTGCAGAGAGTCGGGGCGATGCTCACCGTCTTCTTCCGGCGCAATCCGGTGAGGAACCTCTCCGACGCCGAGGAAAGCGATCTCGAACGCTATGCGGCGTTCTTCCGTCACTTGCTCGAGCGCGAGGTCTATATCGCTCCATCCCAGTTCGAGGCGATGTTCGTCTCCACCGCCCATGGCCAAGCCGAGATAGACCAGACCGTCGCGGCGGCCCAGGAGTTCCTTGGCGACTAGTACCGAGACGCTCTGGGAGACGATCGCCCAGGAAGCCGAGCGCGAGAGCACGCTATGGGCAGGCGCTCTGCGGCCTGAGCCGGAGCGCGAGGAGGTCCTGGTCTTCTCGCCCCTCACCGAGGAGCGCTTCGCACTCGGAATCGAGTCGATCTACGAGGGCTACCTCCTCCACTACGGACGCGCGCGGATCTTCTCGCCGGCTGATCGCGACTCGGCCATCCTGCTGGGGGATTACCTCTACGCGCACGGCCTGGTCCGGATCACGGCTCTCGGCGAAGTCGAAGCCGTCGAGCAGCTGGCCGAGCTCCTGTCTCTCTGCGCGCACCTGCGGGCCGAGGGTCGCGGAGGAGACGGAGACGCGTGGGCGGCAACTGTCGGCGCCCTCGGGGAGACGCGGCCGGCCGGCGAATCGGTCGAGCGGGCGCTCTCACTTCACACCGATCGCGTCGATTAGGATGCGAGCCCGGTGAACGCGCTGGCCATCCTCCTCGCCGCCGAGAAGACGCCCGCACAGGAAGGGCGCGACGTAATCCTGGTGATGCTGCTAGTCGGGCTGACCTTCCTGGGCGTCGTCCTGCTGGGTCAGCTCGCCCGGTATCTGGGCCACAAGCGCAAGGCCCGCCGCGCACAGCGCCGGGCCTACTAGCGCTGGGCTGGCTTCACGGCTGATACTGGTTCTGGATCTTGACCACGGCGCCGTCCTGGATCGTGAGCCAGTACGACCCGTACGTCCCCTGATAGTTACTGCCTGTGAAGTGCTTGATCTTGAAGGACGCCTCGAAGTGCCGGCGGTTCGCCTGGAAGAAGGTGTTGCAGCAGCGGTTCCAGTTCAGGAGAAGGATCTGGACGTGGGAGGACATGGTGAGCGTTCGCAGCCGCGGGTTGTCGTTGACGATGAAGTAGTCGTTGTCGACCGGCGTCTCGTAGCCATGTGCCGCGGCGGCCTGGTTGGCCTGCTCTCCCTTGAGTAGGTAGGCGAGATCGAAGACCACGGTGGACGTCTGGAAGTCGACGCGCTTGATGTACCCGAAGTGCCGGCCGTCCTCCAGCTCCGCTTTCGGGTTGGGGGGCGCCGGTTCGGTAGTGGCCGGACTAGTCGTCGTCGGCTCCGTCTGGAGGGAGACCGTGCCGACGGGGGCAGAAGGAATGGGGTGGTTGGAAGTGATTGTGTTCCCGCCTCGCAGCGCCATCGCGACGGCGACTACTACGAGCGGAAGAGTGACGGCAGCGGCTGCGACGACGTAGCGGTTCATGAGGCGAATCGTGGCCCTCTCGAACAACGGTCGCCTTGCAGCGACGTAACGAGTTGGTTACCGCGAGCTCCCAGCCAAAGGCCCGCCGGGAACGCCGACGGGCCTCGCAAGCTCCGAATGACGATTACGGGTGGTATTGCTCTTCGATCTTCACGGCCACGCCGTTCCTGAGCGTGACCCAGTAGCCCCACGCGTGAGTAACGTCGGCGGCGGCCAGCTGTTCGCGGTCGGCCGGGACGGCCTCGCAGCAGCGGCTCCAGTCCATCAGCAGGATCTCGGCGTCCGGGGACACATCGAGCGTCCGCAATGTCGGGTCGTCGTTGGCGATGAGAGAGTCGTTCGCAACGGGAACCTCCCAGCCACGGGCGGCCGCATACTTGTTGGCGGCGTCGCCTGATAGAAGGTCGGCGGCGTCGAAAACCAGGGTCCCGGGGGAGCTCTGGAGGTCGACCGATTTGATCAGTCCGAAATGCCGGCCGTCCTGCAACTCTTGCGGTGGCGCGGCCGAGGCCTTGTTCGTACCGCCTTGCAAGGCAAACGCGGCAACGATCGCGGCGACGGAGAGGGCCACTGCGACGGCGAGGGCGATGTAGCGCTTCATGACTCGGTCCTTTCTTCGTGTGACCCCTGTGCTTCTTCGTGCCTCATCCTGGGCGCCTCGTACAACAGAGACCTTGCGGCTGGGTAACGAGTCGGTCACCGGCACGCGGATAGACTCAGCACCGATGCCTGCGAGCGACCTGCGCTCGTGGATCGATCTGCTGCGACGCGAGAACGAGCTGGTCGAGGTCGAGGCGGAGGTCGATCCACATCTCGAGATCACCGAGATCGTCGACCGCACGGTGAAGTCGTGCGGCCCAGCGCTTCTCTTCCGACATGTGAAGGGCTCGGAGCACCCGCTACTCATCAACCAGTTCGGTACCGAGAGACGGATGTGCCTCGCCTTCGGAGAGCCGAGTCTCGACGCCGTCGGTCGGAAGCTCGAGGACGTCCTCGAGATGCAGCCGCCGCAGGGGCTCGTGGAGAAGGTCAAAGGCCTCGGCAAGCTCAAGCGGCTGGCGGACTCGATGCCGAAGACGGTTCGGTCGGGTGCCTGCCAGGAGCTCGTGCTCGAACCGGACCTCGACGCGCTTCCGATCCAGCACTGCTGGCCAGGGGACCCTGCTCCGTTCGTCACTCTCCCGGCCGTGATCACTCGCGACCCGCGCACTGGAACGCGCAACGTCGGCATGTACCGGATGCAGAAGATCGATGCGAGGACGACCTTCATGCACTGGCAGATTCACAAGGATGGCGCCGCCGACTGGCGCGGGATGGGCGACCGGCTCGAGGTGGCCGTCGTGCTCGGCTGCGATCCCGTGACGACGTACTCGGCGAGCGCCCCGCTCCCCAAGCACATCGACGAATTCATGCTCGCGGGCTTCCTCCGAGGCGAGGCCGTCGAGCTAGTCAAATGCAAGACCATCGACCTCGAGGTACCCGCCGACTCGGAGATCGTTCTCGAGGGCTACATCGAGAAGGGCGAGCTGGGCGAGGAGGGACCGTTCGGAGACCACACGGGCTACTACTCGCCAGCGGAGCCGTTCCCGATCTTCCATCTCACGCAAATGACGATGAGGAGAGACGCTATCTATCCGTCGATCGTGGTCGGCGTCCCGCCGGCCGAGGACGCCTGGCTCGGGAAGGCGACCGAACGGATCTTCCTCCCCGCGATCCGCATGACCGTTCCGGAGATCGTCGACTACGACCTACCGGTCGCAGGCGCGTTCCACAACTGCGTCATCGTCTCGATCAACAAGGGCTTTCCCGGACATGCGAAGAAGGTCATGCACGCGATCTGGGGACTCGGGATGCTCTCGCTGTCGAAGTCGGTGGTCGTCGTGGAGGAGTTCGTCGACGTCCATGACTACGAGCAGGTGTTCTTCCACGTCTGCGCGAACGTCGATCCGGGTCGCGACGTCATGCTCTCGGAAGGCCCGCTCGACCAACTCGACCACTCCGCGGCCATGTACTGCTACGGCGGCAAGCTGGGAATCGACGCCACGCACAAGTGGACGAGCGAGGGGGCCCGGGAATGGCCTGAGCGCATCGAGATGAGCGCCGAAGTTCGTGACTTGGTCGACCGGCGGTGGGCCGAGTACGGCATGGCGCCGGAAGGGGCTCAGAACGGCGGAATTTCCAAGGTTTTGAGGCA
>Ga0307307_10000412_pt1 | contig 9840 bp, 13 predicted proteins | sample ER_DNA_194_FD_194505 | JGI IMG/M metagenome (GOLD analysis project Ga0307307, IMG submission 194505) | Bulk soil microbial communities from the East River watershed near Crested Butte, Colorado, United States - ER_DNA_194 | ecosystem: Environmental > Terrestrial > Soil > Floodplain | place: USA...
CCACCAAATGAGCCCTCAAACGACCACGTCTGAGCCTGAAACACCTCCTGACTAGTCGATTCACCGGCTTCCCAAGCTGACAGTGCGGGTTCGATTCCCGTCATCCGCTCCAACCCGAAAGCCCTAGCCACTCGCACGTTTAGCGACTAGGGCCGAAATCAAAGATTGTCTCTATCCGGTCGCCGTGCCCCCAACGTGCCCCGAACCGTCAGAGCCCTCCGCTTTCAACGCGGCCACCATGGCATCAAGAGAGTCCGCAATCGCCCGGTCGCGGCTGGCCGTGCGGTGCTGATACACGAGTGCCGCGTTCACGCTGACGTGCCCCATGCGGCCCATCAGCTCACGCGTGGATGCGCCAGAGACCGCGGCAAGGTGGTTACCGGTGTGCCGCAGGTCGTGGACGTGGATTCCCGTTATGCCAGCCTTTGCCAGCGCCCGCGTCCAGATCCGAGAGAAGTTCGCCCGCAACGGAGTGACACCAGTAGGGCCGACGAACACCCGGCCATCCGAGGTCTGTTCGGAGTAGTCGGAGAAGTGCTGTTCGAGGTCAGGTAAAAGCCACATCGGCAACGCAATTGTGCGAACGCCAGCCGGTGTCTTGGGATTCTTGATCAACTGGCGAGCGCCGACAAGAGAGACAGCGCGCTCGACCTGGACCAGGCCAAGCGTCAGATCGAAGTCTGTCTTCCGGAGACCCATCAGCTCGCCCCAGCGAAGGGACGCGAACACCGCCAGCAGCACGAGCATCCGATGCCGCCGATCAATTGCGTCGGCCAGCGCCATCACCTCCGAGAGAGTCAGGACCGGCCGCTCGGCGGGATGCTAGATGGGAAACCGGCGGTGCCGAGAACATCCCCAGAATGGTGAACCAGGCCGCGCTCGACACACTGCTCGCCCAGGCTGATCCAGACGTGCACGGTCGCTTCGTCGGGCTGCTCGCAGCCTCCAATGGGCCCGCGCTGCACCAGCTGGTCGAACCTGAGGAGAACGAAATACTCAGCGGCCGGTATACGAAGCATCCGCGTGACGGCCGGCCGATGGCTCACGTTCCCGAGGGCATCTTCCTATCCGGCACCGACTGTGAACCGACCTGGGTCGACGAGTTCTACATCGACACATTTCCCGTCACTAATGCGGACTACGCACGGTTCTGCACGGCGACGGGCCACGCTCCGCCGCGCCACTGGGAAGGCGGACGATGCCCTCGACCACTGTATGACCACCCGGTGGTCGAGGTGTCCTGGCGGGATGCATGCGCATTCGCGGACTGGGCCGAGAAATCGCTGCCCAGCGCTTGCAGTGGGAGAAAGCCGCGCGGGGAACCACCGGCACAGTGTTCCCGTGGGGTGACCAGAAGACGGCTGCGAAGTGCAACGTTCGAGAGACCGGCGTCGGCACGACGACCTCCGTCTCTCGCTACCACAGCGGGGTCTCGCCGTACGGCATCTACGACATGGTTGGCAACGTCTGGGAGTGGTGCTCAACGAACACCACCAAAGGCCGATACGAGCTCAAGGGCAGCGCCTTCACAAGTCCACTGTTTCGAGGTGAACCAGCTGCCTGGAACGATGCAAACGACTTCATGCAGGACGATGACACCGGCTTCCGATGCGCATGCTCCACCGACCAGATAACTGTCTAAGCGATCATCTGGGCTGCTCGCGGTTGTCGACCTGATCCCGGACGCGCTGGAGGGCTGTCGCGTAGTCGTCGGGTGCCACGCCAAACGATCTCACGAGACCCATGACGAACGCGTCGCGCATCGCCTGGTCCTCGCTGGCTAGGAAGGCTTCGATTAGGTCGGCGAGCCGCTCAGTGTCTGCGGTTTCTAAGGCACAGCAAGCGCCGACCAGAAACCGAAGCGGCACACGAGCCTGCCTCTGGTAACTCGACCGGAGGACGAATCCATTAGGAGGGGGGACTCTGCGTCATCTTTGTTTACTCGATGGACTCAGTGGATTGCGGGCGAGTCAATCTCTTCCGACTGACGAACGCCATAATCGCTCCCACCAACAGAAGGGCTCCGCCCGTCAGATAGGCGATGAACAGCAGGGCCTGATCTGCAATCGCGGGAATCACACCTGGAGCCACGAGCGCTGCCGTGACCGCAGCCAGTGCCATGAGCAAGGCGGCTGGAACTGGTCTGGCTCTTCCCAGAACTCCGCCGACTATCCCGACGACGCCTGCCGCGACCGTTATCCAGCCGCCAATGACGACGATATCCGCACCCCCCACGATCAGCGCCGCCGTCCCGCCGACCAGGCACGATACCCCTCCGAGGGCTCCAAGAACTGTCGCTGCAGCACGCACTCTCTCGACCTCCTTTCCTCACCGTAGCGACAACTACCCTTGTCCGATGGATCCGGGTGGCCGGATGACCATGGGCCGGCGTCGACTTCGGCCGACCGGCCGGGCGATCATGCCAAGCAGAGCGGCCATCAGCGCGAGGCGGCTGCTCAATTGCCGATACTGGCTCTCCTAGATCAAGGGCCGGCGCAAGCGCCGGCCGGCGGCGCGTGTCCTCCCTACGGTCCGGGCCGCGCCGCCTAGGCGATGACGATTGGCTTTGGCCCAATAGCCGCGCTGAGCTGGTCAGCAACAACCAGGATGTCGGCCGCCCGAACGCCGTCGCCGCTAGCGATCATGTCCGCCGACAGAAGCTCGGCCGTCGCAAGGACCACGGGATCGTCTGGTTTCGCCTCCTTAACGGCTGCGATGGCTGCATCAACCACACCCAGCGCGATCCCGCGCACCTCCTGCTCGGGGTCCCGCTCGATGAGGGCCTTCATCGACTTCCGCAGTCCGTCAACTCGACGGCGCGCTTCGTATGGATAGCCCCGTGCCACGGCGAGGACTATATACGGCTCGACCGAAGGCGCTCCGCGTACTTTCGAACCTCATCGATCGTGTGAGTGAACCCACCACGGCTGAGGACACGATGCTCCACCTCGACCCGACTAAGACCAAGATCCATCAGGATCCTTGAGCGGACGATCCAACGAAGCGCATCGCCGTGCCAAAACCGTCCCACTGGGTCCATCCGTTTTGTGCACGCCCGTGAGAGACACCTACACGTGCCGCAGCAGTGATTTTCCCGAAGTCCGGTGAAGCATCAAGAACGCGTTTCCCAATCTCTCCGGTGGAGGAGACCAAGTCGTGAATCTGGCGCGAGAGCGGCTTGCCGTTGCTTGTCCTGAGAATGCGCTCTGCCCAATTCACGGCCTCTTCATCGATGCCAGCTGCTCGTGCTGCGGCAACTATTCCGGCAACGCGAGCTCGATGGTCTTCTCGACTCTTGTCTGGACCTGCCAGTCCACGCGCACTCACTAAAGCCTCCGCGCTCTGAAAGACCGCAGAGTACTTGTGTTCATTAAACATGAATTTCGCATAATGCTCGCTATGAAGCAGAACCAGGACCTCCAGAAGCTCTTGGCGAAGGTGAAACCAATTGGGAACAAGCTCGGCGAACGGCACCGGGCTATCGCGGAAGGTCAAGAGTGTCGGAGCGGTGTAGCTCATGATGCTCGACCAGTCCGGAGGGGGACCGACAGCTGGTTGGACTGCCTCGAAGGATGCGCGCCCGAACGATTCATCTGGGTCGGCGCCCTCCGGTTTCATGTACAAGCCGGTAAGTCGAACGGCGCGTCCGAGTGCCAATACGAGCAAATCCTGCAAGGGCCGCACCCAATTATTGATGATGTCGCGGCTACTCGTTGGCGGCAGTCTCAGCCGGAATGTCGCCTCTTGTTTCACATTGGCAGCATTGCCTCCTACCCTACCGACGACTGTAGCCGTGAGCCCCACCTCGGCACCCGAAACCTGCGCAATACCAAGTTCTTCGTTCTTGAATCGAAGGCGAAATTGACTCCTTGAGTCATCTAATGGCTCAGAGATCGACGGCGGCTCGGTCCAGGCAGTCAGGCAATCGAAATCGCACTGTACCTCCGTGAATGCATCGACGGTGACCTGCACATCCGTCAGTGCAAGACGAACGCGATAGTGGCTCTCGGCGACATGTGGTCCGATTGAAGTTCGCCCCACTTGCGCCGAGAAGCGTGACTTTCTCGCCGCCGTGGGAGCGGCCGAGTATGACCGTCGTTTCTTCCCAATCAGGTACGGTCTGCTCGAGCACGGCGTTTGGGACTCGAACGGTCGGCACCAGCGAGCCGTAGGCGACCAGGGCCAAGCCCTCGGCGTTGAACGTCAAGGTCCCAGAAACTCGATGATCGGGGCTGTCGGGTAACCACCACGAACCATCGAGAGCGAAGTAGTCCACCAGTTCAGGATGCCGAGACTTGCCTGCGTCCACAACGAACGACCTGAGGGTGAGTGAGCGCGTCGGGACACAGGACGGCCCCGCAAGCCGGGACAGGTTGTTCGGTCCAGATCAGCGCAGCAGCCATCAGCGCCAGAAGGCCTGGCCGCACCCGCGACTGCCGGGTGCCGTGTCCCCGAGATGTCCCCGAACGTCACACGGCAACCACTGGAAGCCATCGCCAGCTAACGAGCCAGCGAGCGCAGCCAACGGCAGCCGTTACCCACCATCACACACTGGACTCCCTCGTAATGAGTAGGTCGATGACGGAGACACTGGTGCGCATGGATATCGGGGAGGTGCTCGCGATACTCGTCAGCCTTGAGGAAGCCGGCTGCTCGGTCTGGGTCGCTGGTGGATGGGGCGTCGATGCGCTTGTCGGACAGCAGACGCGGCCGCACCGAGATCTCGATCTCGCAGTCGATGCAAATGATGAGTCATCCGCCGTTGGGGTGTTGAGGCGCGCCGGCTACCAGATAGAGACCGACTGGCGCCCAGTACGGGTCGAGCTGGTTGCTCCCGGCCGCGGATGGGTGGACCTTCACCCGGTCATGTTCGGGCCTGATGGACACGGGACGACAGGCCGACATCGGGGGGTGGTCATTTTGACTACCCGCCCGATGGGTTCACCGAGGGCGTGATCGCTGGACGGCGCGTGCGATGTATTTCGCTCGAACAGCAACGGCGATTTCACGAAGGCTACGAGCCGCGTGACATCGACCTCCACGATCTGGCCCTTCTTCATCGCCTTTTCTAGCCGCGTAGCGGCTCCCAGCGAAGCGACGACAGGCGGAGTGGCCGAGCGCCGCCCTGATCAAGAAGAGCCAGCGTGCCGCGCTGGACCGAAGGCCATCGGCGCGGTCTTAGCCTCACTCCAGCTCATACGGCTAATTTGGCGCGCCTAACCAGCAGGAGAAGCCTGCAACGAGACGGTCGTCCTGCTTTGTCGATCTGCTTGACAACGACCACGCGAAACGCGGGATTTCAGCGGACGCCAGCGGACGCTACTTACGTTCAGCCGACGGGTCGGACCGCTTGTCCGGTCTCGCTGACACGGAAGAGGTCTGGGTGCGTGCAGAGGCATGCGCCAGAGACCCAGACCGATCGGCGTGCCCACGCATGTCTTCCCACGTTGAGAATGAGTCGCCATCGACCACAGCCAGTGGCCTCCAGTCCAAGAGCTACCAGGTTGGCTTAATGCCGGTTGAAGGTCTGACTGGCACGCGATCCGGAACCGCTGATGGCCCGGCGCAGCATGACAACGCCGACGGCTGCAAGCCAAAGTTGCGCGACGACGGAGGCCAGGACACCGTAAGCAAGGCTCCAGGGAACAGCGACGGCCGCAGGTACAGGCCGACGGCGGCGGTCAGGGTTACCGCCCCGATGATCGCGCCAACGATGCCCAGCCAGGCGGGATAACCCTCCAGCCGGATGGACAACCCGATCAGCAGCAACGTCGCCCCGATGAACAGGGCGATCGCGACCAGAGACGGACCATGAGTCGCGGCGGCAACTGCACGCGCGACCTCGACGATGTCGGCGCGCTGTCCGGGATGCGCCTGGGCCGCAGGCGCCAGCTCGGGCAGCGCCAGCCCCTCGCTCGTGCTCTCGACGCCGAAGATGGCGGTGCCGATGACTGCGGTGGTAGTTCCGGCGCGGCCAAGTAGCCAGGCCGAGGGCCGGGTGAGGGAGCCGGCCAGAGCCATGATTCCGATCGCGATCGTCGTGGCAGCAAGTACCGCCACAAGGTGCACGGCGGCGTAGGTCGACCGGCCGGCGACGAACGTCAGCGCGGCGCCGGCGTCGGCCGCCGGGGTGTCACCGTGCAGCAACCGTGCGGTCGCGAAAGCGAGTGTCCCGATCAGGAGGCAGAACCCCTCCGGTTCTCAGACTCAGCATTCTCGCAGGAAGCTGGCCTCCGACAATCTCCTGGGCAGCCATGTGGTGCTCCTCTTGGTTGATCGGCCCGCTTCGGGACGCTAGTGGACCAAAGCCTCGGGCGACGCCCTATTCGGTCCGTGCCGAGTTCTCTTTTTGCCAGCCGCTCGCATGGTCGTACAGCCATGCGTACAGCCAAGACATCGGACGGTGGCGCATCTCCACCTACCTAAGCCGACAACGCTCGAGCGTGTGAGCGGTCAGTGCAGCACACTTGTGCACGACTTTTAATCCGCTCTTCAAGCCGGGCCGGCTGCGGCGAAGCCGCTCGCGCAGGTCGGCAAGGAACCACAGGTCTGCCAGTCGTCTCTAAGCCATTGGATGGTTGCTCGCCCTGTGGTGTACACAGAGACGAGGCGGCCCGACACAGCAGAAGGACGTGCAGCAGCATGAGCGACAAAAGGGTTTGGTTCGTCACCGGTGCCGGCCGTGGCCTGGGTGTTGACATCGCCAAGGCGGCGCTGGCCGCTGGTCACGCGGTGGTCGCCACCGGACGGAACCCCGAGAAGGTCAGCGCGGCGGTCGGCGATCGTGACGACCTGCTGGCTGTCAAGCTGGACGTCACCGATCCCTCTGATGGAGAGGCGGCGGTGGCGGCGGCGGTCGACCGGTTCGGCCGGCTCGACGTGCTGGTCAACAACGCGGGTAACTTCAACGCCGGTTTCTTCGAGGAGCTGAGCCCGCAGGAGTTCCGGGCGCAGATCGAGACCACCTTCTTCGGCCCGGTCAATGTCACCCGCGCGGCTCTCCCGGTGATGCGTGCGCAACGCTCCGGCCTGGTGGTCACGATCTCCTCGACCGCCGGCCTGGAGGGCGGCGAGTTCACCAGCGCCTACGCCGCGTCGAAGTTCGGGGTGGAGGGCTGGATGGAGTCGCTAGCCCCGGAGGTTGCTCCGTTCGGAATCCGCACCATGCTGGTCGAGCCCGGCTTCTTCCGCACCGAGCTGCTCACGCCCGAGTCGACCAACTACGCCGCCTCCTCGATCGAGGACTACGCCGAGCGGACCGAGCAGACCGTCACCGCCTGGAAGGCCATGAACGGGCAGCAGGGCGGCGATCCGGCGAAGCTCGCTGACGCGCTGGTCCACCTCGCCGCTCTGGATGAGCCGCCGCTGCGCTTCGCCGCCGGTGCCGACGCGGTCGCCGCTTTCGAGAGACGCGCCAACAACCTCCTCGCCCAGGCCAACGCCTACCGCGACCTGTCCAGCAGCCTCGCCCTCGATTCCGCCTAAGTCACGTGTTGCCGATGACCGGGTGCGTGACGAAATGCGTGACAACCCGGCCGCTGGGGACTGGACGGATTGGGACGCAGCAGGACCCAAGCCTGGCGCAATCACCGATTCAGCCGGTCCGTTCGTCCGGCTGACACGGAGGCGGTCATCCCGACCCGTTCCGCTCGCTCTTTCGTGGTCAATGGTCCAACGCATGCCTATCTCATCGCCGGCCCGCAAAGGCACTACACCGCGAAGAATGGCCCCACGTCCAATTTGCTCGCTCACGTCCCATCCCGCGTAATGGGAAGCGCGATTGTCTGGCCCTTTTGGCGGCGGAGTGGAATATCACTCGCGATTCTGTGGCTATTGGGGGTAACACCGACCCCGTCCAAACGGATGGCTAGTCGACATCTGGGCGTTGACGGAACGGAACAACAAACGGAACAGACGGTCCGAGACAGGCAGGTTCAGACCAGGCTCAAAGCCTCGACGCGCTGCTGGATCGTCTGCAGCATCTTTCGTTCCATTACGAGGTGGACCGGGTCAAGCAGCGGAAAGGTGAACGCCAGCCAGCGGGGGCGCACGTCACCGCGGACACGGATGATCAGTCGGCACCCGTGCTCCGTCGGCTGGAGCACGAACGCCCACGTCCAGTCAAGGACGACTCGGGACCGGTTGGACGCCGGCCCGCCGGTCAGCGGGTCCATCGGAATGTGCAGGACCAGGCTTCGCTCAGGCTCCAGGCCGACGACGGTGAATCCGCCGTTCGGGCTCAGGTCGACGCTGTCGCCGGGGACGAGCGACTGCAGGTCGGGAAGAATTCGCCGGGCGCTGCCGCCGTCAGCGAAGTCCCCGATGCCGATGGCTCGTTCGAGCCAGTCGTAGCTGTACCAGCCGCCCCGCTGGTAACCCATCTGCACCAGCCATGGCCACACCAGCGCCGCGGGCCGGGCGATCGTGATGGCGTGAGTTGTCACATATTGACCTCGGACGAGGTCGTCTCCAGGCAGACGACTCGACACCTCCTCCGGTGTGGCCCCCCAGGTCAGCGTCCGCGGTCGCACGAAGCGGATGTAGCCGGTGACTACCGCGGCGGCCATGGCCAGAAGACCAACGCGGGTAGCGAGTTTCATACACTTCAGCCTATTGGTGTGGTCTGGGTCGAACTAGGGACCAAGGTCATCCCGGGTATCCATCTCATAGCCCTGTCGCTCGGTCGGCTGGACCGGCACTTCGAACCGTTCGAGACCTCTGATTTCCGCGCCCGGGGGACAGGCAGGCCATTACGCGCAGGCAGCCGCAGCTAGTACAGCGGCAGCGTGAGCCAGTGGCACATCACCAGCTGCGCGAGGCTTTGGCGGCGGTGGGTCGTCCAGGGGTGAGGACCTGAGATGCGGAGCCTGGGAGGACTACGCTGTTTGAGAAGAACAGCGTGACCCGAGGCGGTACGCGGGGCCTCGATCCGACACCTCACCAGGAGGGATGCAGCGATGTCCGTGTTCAGGTTTTTTGAGCCCTTCCGTGACCCAGCCCGGGAGCTCGACCGGCTGATGTCGATCGCGGCGAGCGGGACGCGCGCACCCCTTGGGATGCCGCTGGACGTCTACCGTGACGATGACGGCAGCTACCATATCGACCTCGACCTGCCCGGCGTCGACCCTGCCAGCATCGAAGTGACCGTCGACTCCGGCGCCTTGACGATCCAGGCCGAGCGCACCCCCGCGTACGGCGAGAGCCAGCAAGTCATCGTTGCAGAGCGATCCCAGGGGTCGTTCGCCAGGCAACTCTCCCTCGGCGAGGGCGTGGACTCGGAGAACCTCACCGCCGCTTACACAGACGGTGTGCTGCACGTGACCATTCCCGCGTCACCCCGGAGCCAACCCCGCAAAGTCGAGATCACCCATGCGACTGGCGCTCACCACGCCATCTCAGGAAGCACCGTCGAACAGGGTGACGCGCCGGCCCCCAGCGCGGGCGACGCCCGCTGAAAGCACCTGTACTCACATCATCAGCCAGCGTCCACGGCCGCACCTTGTCGATGCCCACCTCACAAGCAACTTGTAACGCGTAGGGTCTCCCGCATAATCGAACAGCGTGCTGCCCGTGCCCTGAACGTGCCCACAACGGCGGTCGGCCCCGGTCACTCGCGGATCAAGGCGGAGCGTGATCCAGCCGCCCGACCTCGCGCCCAAGGCATTTCCCAAGCTGACAGTGCGGGTTCGATTCCCGTCATCCGCTCCAAAGGATCACCCCTGATCAGATGCCCTTTTTCGCGAACGTCCCGGCTTAACCGCGATCAACTGCGGCTCGGTTGGGCCCTCCACGGGCCCCACGACCTTCGGGGCCGGCCGCGGTTTGCGCTCCGTGAGCCGG
>Ga0307307_10000418_pt1 | contig 9753 bp, 9 predicted proteins | sample ER_DNA_194_FD_194505 | JGI IMG/M metagenome (GOLD analysis project Ga0307307, IMG submission 194505) | Bulk soil microbial communities from the East River watershed near Crested Butte, Colorado, United States - ER_DNA_194 | ecosystem: Environmental > Terrestrial > Soil > Floodplain | place: USA...
ATTACTTCCCCATCCAACAAGGCAAAGCCGGTCACGAGCTCAGGCGCAAACAGCGGCTTGACCTCGAAAAAGGAGCCAGCGTCGACGATCGCTTCGATCACTGTACGGATGTCGTATCCTGCTGACTCTTGCGTTGGAACAAGATCATCGGAGAAGCGCCGTGCCGGTTCCACCGAGTCGAAGTTCGGCAGTGGACTTCGCCAGTTCTGCGGCAGATAGGAAAAGTACTGCTTCGCTTGTTCGATCGCCTCGATGTCATCAGCGGCCAACTGATCTCCGCAACCCGAGATAGAGGCATGCATCCGGGCACCGCCCATCTCCTCGAGCGATACCTTCTCCCCCACTACCATCTCCGCCATCCGAGGGGACCCGAGGTACATCGAGGCATTCCCCTCGACCATGATCACCACATCGCAGAAGGACGGGATGTACGCGCCGCCGGCAGCACTCGGCCCGAAGAGGCAGCAGATCTGGGGCACCTTGCCGGACAGCGCTACCTGGTTTCGAAAGATCCGACCTGCGCCCCTTCGGCCGGGGAACAGATCGACCTGGTCGGTGATCCGCGCACCCGCCGAGTCGATGAACCAAAAGATTGGCAACTCATCACGCAGCGCGACTTCAGTCATGCGGATGATCTTTTCCACCGTTCGGGCACCCCAGGAGCCCGCCTTCACGCTCGGGTCATTCGCCACCACAAGAGCTGCTCGCCCGTGAACGAGCCCGCGACCTGTGATAACGCCGTCGGCGGGTAGATCCTCCGCCATCGCATTGGCCAGCTGACCATCTTCCACGAAGGTCGAATCGTCGAACAGCAGGGCGATCCGATCGCGTACGAAGAGCTTGTTCGCAACCCTCAGCTTGGCCGCCGCTCGTTCTGTCGGCGATAGGGTACGGTCCCGCGCAGCACTGATGCTGTCCATGATCGACTACTCCACCGGAAGACCCAGCCGGCGGGCGATCAGCAGCCGCTGCACCTCCGAGGTGCCTTCCCCGATCTCCAGGACCTTTGCATCCCGATAAAAGCGTGCGATCGGATACTCCTCCATGAATCCGTAGCCGCCGAATACCTGGGTAGCAATGCGTGTTGCGCTGACGGCTGACTCTGTGGCGTAGAGCTTGGCGATCGCGGCGACCCGATTGAATTCCCGGGCGCCGACACCATGATCACGCATCGCCGCCGCCGCGTACACCAACTGATGAGCGGCAGCAGCCATCACATCAAGATCAGCAATCTGGAAGGCGACGCCCTGCTTGCGACCAATCGGTCCTCCGAACGAGGTGCGCTGCATCGCATATTGCGTCGACAGCTCCAGGCACGCGCGAATGCATCCCAATGCCAAGGCAGCGATGGCAACCCTGCCGTCATCCAAGATCGACAGGAATTGCTGAAAGCCCTGGCCTCGCTCGCCCAGAAGATGATTTTCGGGAACCCGAACGTCGGTGAAGGTCAGCGGGTGGGTGTCGGAGGCATGCCAGCCGAGCTTGGCGTAGCTCGGGCCAACCTCGAAACCAGGTGTTCCGACGGGCACGATGATCGCTGAGATTTCCGGTTTGCCGTCCTCGCGGATGCCAGTGCGCGCTGTAACGGTGCACAGCGAGCTGATGGCAGTGCCGGAATTGGTGATGAACTGCTTGCTGCCGTTGATCACCCATTCATGATCGCGTAGTGCGGCGTGAGTGCGGGTCGCACCGGCGTCAGACCCGGCCTCGGGCTCGGTCAATCCGAAGGCAGCCAGCGCATGACCGGCGAGAAGATCGGGCAGCCAGCGGGATTTCTGCTGCGCCGTTCCGAAGTGAGCGATCGGGCTGATGCCGAGCCCCACGGCGGCCTCGAGGGTGATTCCGAGTGATTGGTCTAGCTTCCCGATCTCCTCGATGGCGATGCAGAGGCTCGTGAAGTCCCCCGCTCCCCCGTACTCCTCGGGGCCGCCAAGCCCGAAGAGGCCGAGATTTCCCATCAGCTTGATCGCTTCCAGTGGCATCTCGTGGGCCGCGTTCCATCGCTCGACATGGGGAGCGAGATCGCGAGCAGCGAAGTCCGCTACCGCAGCCCGGAAGTCGTTGTGTTCCTCGCCGAGCGCAAACGTGCTGGTCATAGGACTCTTTTCATCGTCGCTGACTCCGCCAGCATAGCTTGACGTTTACGTAAACGTCAGGCCTAGACTTCGGTCGAAGGAGCGCGATGAGTGATCAAACCTGGAGCATTGGGGAACTCGCCGAGGAGTTCAACACGACCTTGCGGACCATCCGGTTCTATGAGGACCGCGGCCTGCTCACTCCGCAGCGACAAGGCACCGCCCGAATCTTTCACGATCGCGACCGGGTACGGCTGCAACTGATCTTGCGGGGCAAACGGCTCGGCTTCACGCTTGACGAGATCGCACATGTGATCAACATGTACGACGAAACGCCCGGCGAGCGCGGTCAGCTTGCCTTCCTCATCTCCGACATCGACAAGCGTCGTGACGCTCTGTTGGCCAAGCGTCGGGACTTGGATGAGGCGCTGACAGAGCTAGATGATCTTGAGAAGCGTTGCCGAGCGGATCTAAAGCGGCTCAGCGAACCTGGCTGAGGGCTGGGTGCGTCGGACGGATTGATCACTCCAAGGCAAGCGAGGCGGCCGCGTCCTGCTGGCCGGTCACGTCCCACAGATGGTGGATCACATCGTGCAGGAAGTACTTGATGAACGTCATAACCGTGAATTCCGCACCGTCGGACCTGAAGCCCACTCGGGCGTACTGATCCGGCTTGAGTGACTGAATCCGGGCAACGAAGCGTTGCGCGGCGGCCTCTAGCTCGTCGGCGACCACCTCCGGATCCTGCTCGCCGTAGGCCTCTTTGATGGCTGTTTCGTCCTGATTCCAGTTGGTAAAGGTCGGCGAGTCGTCGTTGAGCATCTGGGCAAGCCGGGCATCGAACAAGCGATAAACGTCTCGGACATGGGCGCCGTATTCAAGGGGTGACCAGACAGCGGGACTCGGCCGGGCCGCGACCGCCGGGCTCGAGCGCAAGATCTGCACCCACTCCTCGCCGGCGATGAAAGCCCGCTCAGCGAAGTCTTCTGGCTTGATGTCGCCGGCCGATAGCCCGCATTGGTCACACCGGCGGGTCAGCGTCCAGGTCCAGTCCTTGGTGTCCGGAGGCGGCTGCACAAGTAGGAGCCTAATGCGCGCATCGGAGTTGGATCGCTGATGACCACGGTCTTTGATGTCCACAGGCGGGCCGGCTGACTGTGGAGAAGTTGATCACTTTGGTGCATGAGTCTAATGAGTTTGTGGACAGACCAGTGGACAAGAAAATTTCTCGGACTTCTTTTCTAGATTCGGTTGCGGGGTGCCTCCCAAGGCTGTAGAAATCTCTTACGCACTCCCGCAAGGGAGAGCGGGACTGGGAAAGAACCGAGGATTCGCACGGTGAGGCAACTCGCCGCAGCCGCCGGTGACGGGTGGTTGGGATCCGTCGGGTCGCCTGGTCAGCTGGAGACGTCGCTTAACTCCGGCTACACAGTGGGCCCCTGCAACTCATACTTGGAGGGGCCCACACCCATTCTTTGCGCCCGCTGCTCGCGCATCGCGCGCTCGTATCCGCCTAGTTCGTCGTCGCTCGCGGAGGAAAGAACGCCTCCGCTCCCTCCTCCTTACCACGGCGGGCGCGCGATTTCCGACGCTCGCAGCTCGGGGTTCTCCAGGTTCCGACCCGCTCGCGATTTGTTGCTCAATGTCCGACCCGACGCTCGCAGCTTCGGGGTTCTTCACGTTCCGACCCGCTCGCAGATCTGGGGTTGCTCCATGTCCGACCCGACGCTCCCGATGTCGGGAACGCACGTGCACGTCCGCTGCTTGCACGATGCACGCGCTGCAACGTGTGCAGCGTGACCGGAACGCACGTGCACGTGGGTTCCGACACACGATGAGGCAGCCGAAAGCAGAGAGCATTCCCTCAGCGCACGTTTGATTCGTCGGCTGTCTCGCCGGCTGCTTCGACGGCGTCGGTGCGCGTGACAGCCGAGTCTGGCGGTGCGGCGCTCCGCCAGGTGCCAAGGATTGAACCGATGATGATCAGTGGGAATCCGATGGCGAGGCCAACAGTGATGGGCTCGTCGAGGATGAGGGCGCCGAGGAGAATGGCCACCACCGGATTGATGTAGGTGATCAAGGTCATGCGAGCTGGGCCGGCTTCCGCAATCAACGCGAACATCACGAGGAATGCGGCAGCCGTACACACCACGGCAAGGACGACGACCGAGCCGGCTGCTCGCGCAGTGATCTGGGCGGGCCACAGAAATATCGCGAACGGCAGGTACACGACGGCGGCAATGGCGAGTGATGCCGTCACAACTCCGATCGAGGGCAGGTGGGAGAGCTTGCGGCTGACGATGATCGGCCCGATCGCATAACCGATGACCACCATGATGATCTGCCCTACCGCGATCAGATCATCGAACTTGATGTCGAGACCGACCAGCAGCGCGACGCCGACCAGTCCGAGGAGCAAGCCTGCACTGCGGCGGAAATCCAATCGATCGTGGCCGCTGACAGTCAAGATGATCGCGGCGACCATTGGCACCATGGCAATGAGCAGGCCGGTCGTGGAACTGTTCAGGCGAGTCTCGGCGTGTCCTAGCAACACCCACGGGCCGATGATCTCTACCGCCGTATAGAGCAGCAGAATTTTCCAATAGGGCAGCAACGGCTTGAGTGCCCGGGCTTTCAGTGCGAGAGGTAGAAGCAGCAGGGTAGCGATCGCGGTTCGCCCAAATGCCACGACGATCGGATCAAAGTCGGTAACCGCGACGCGGATGAAGAGGTAGGGCATTCCCCAGAACACGCCGAGCGTGATGAACAGCAGCCAACCCCGCCGCGTCATTGACGATCCTCCACATCGCACAGACAGCCAAAGGGCAGCCTAGGCGGCAGCTCTGACACAAGCCGACGGGGACCACTCCGCCGCGCCCGGGCCCCGCTCGCCCGTACGGCATTAGAGTTGGCCGGTGGGGTCGCTTTCCATGGGGAGGACGCGTGGGAATCAGCAAGGTGCTTGTCGCGAACCGTGGCGAGATCGCGGTTCGAGTGATTCGCGCTGCGGCTGACGCCGGGCTGACCAGCGTTGCGATCTACGCCGACCAAGACTCCGACTCACTCTTCGCCTCTCTCGCCGACGAGGCGTATGCGCTGAACGGCACGACGCCAGCCGAGACCTACCTCGACATCGCCAAGATCCTGAGCATTGCAAGGCGCAGCGGCGCGGACGCGATCCATCCGGGCTACGGCTTCCTTGCCGAAAATTCGTCCTTTGCCGAGGCTGTGCTCGCTGCAGGGCTGATCTGGATTGGCCCCCCGCCCGCCGCAATTGAGGCTTTGGGTGACAAGGTGCAAGCCCGTCACATTGCTCAGAAGGTCGGCGCTCCGCTGGTGCCGGGTACTCCCAACCCGGTCGAGGATGCGGACGCCGTCATCGCTTTCGCCACAGAGTACGGCCTGCCGATTGCGATCAAGGCCGCATTCGGCGGCGGCGGTCGAGGTCTGAAGGTCGCTCGCGAGATGCGCGAAATCCCCGAGCTGTTCGAGTCGGCGACCCGCGAGGCCGTGACGGCGTTCGGCCGCGGCGAGTGCTTCGTGGAGCGTTATCTGGACAAGCCGCGGCATGTTGAGACCCAGTGCCTGGCGGACAGCCATGGCAATGTGGTCGTCGTCTCGACTCGGGACTGTTCCCTGCAGCGCCGCCACCAGAAGCTGGTGGAGGAAGCCCCTGCCCCGTTCCTGGATGCCGAACAGGTGGAGCGCCTCTACTCCTCCTCCAAGGCGATTCTCGCCGAGGCCGGATACGTGGGGGCCGGAACGTGTGAGTTCCTGGTCGGCCAGGACGGAACCATCTCATTCCTCGAGGTGAACACCCGTCTTCAGGTGGAGCATCCGGTTTCGGAGCAGGTCACCGGCCTAGACCTGGTGCGCGAAATGTTCCGAATCGCAGACGGCGAACCGCTGGGGTACGGGGATCCGGTCGTCACAGGACACTCCATCGAGTTTCGAATCAATGCCGAGGATGCCGGCCGGAACTTTCTGCCTGCGCCCGGAATTCTGACGACCTGGCGACCACCCTCGGGGCCGGGTGTCCGCATCGATGACGGCTACCTTGCCGGCATGAGTGTGCCTGGCAGTTTCGACTCGCTGATCGCCAAGATCATTGTCAGCGGTGCTGACCGGAAGCAGGCGTTGGAACGCTCGCGCCGCGCGTTGAAAGAGCTAGTGATCGAGGGTATGCCGACCGTCGTTCCGTTTCATCGAGCTGTTCTGGAAGATCCCGCGTATACCGCCGACGATGGACGTTTCGGCGTACACACTCGCTGGATCGAGACCGAGTTCAACGGCAATATCCAGCCTTACGCGGGCGCGGCCACCGATCCCCCCGAACCTGCTCAGCGCTCCAAGATTGTGGTCGAGGTCAACGGCAAGCGTCTGGAGGTCATGGTGCCGGCAGGCCTGGGTACGGTGAATGGATCCGTCGGCGCGAAGCCTAAGAAGCCGGTCAAGAGGCAAAGTGCGGCAACGAAGAACCTGTCTGGCACGGCGTTGACATCACCGATGCAGGGCACGATCGTCAAGGTCGCGGTGGCGGACGGTGACGCCGTACAGGCGGGTGATCTCGTCGTCGTCCTGGAGGCAATGAAGATGGAGCAGCCGCTGACGGCGCACCGAGCCGGCACGGTCAAGAACCTCAGCGCCCAGGTGGGAGCAACCGTGACCAGCGGATCCACTCTGTGCGAGATCGTCGACTAGTTCGCCGAGGTCCCCGCCGGGTGCAACCGGTTGTCTCGTCAGGCAGACGAGTCCTTTGCAAGGCCTAAAAGGTCGGTAAGAAGACGCTTTCACAAGGGGAAACCACGTTTTGCCGCAGGCACACTGTGACCCATGGAACTCCTCGCGCTGCTCATCGTGGCAGCTCTGATCTTGGGCGGTGTTGCCCTCTACCGGCGACATGCCATAGGGCAGCGCCAAGCCGAGGAGCGCAGGGCACTTGAGACGCAACTAGCCACGTCAAAGCGCGCAGCCGATGAGGATGTCACCAAGTTCGGCGAGGAACTGCAGCGGCTGGACTCCGATGTCGCCGGGCATGCGCTCGACGAGCCGATGCAACAGGACTACCAAAGGGCCCTGGATGCGTACGACAACGCGAAGATGTCTCTGGACGCTGTGACCCAACCCGAGGAGATCCGGCACGTCACCGAGATCTTGGAGGACGGCCGGTACGCGGTCGCTTGCGTCAAGGCGCGGATCGCGGGCGAGCCACTGCCCGCAAAGCGTCCACCTTGCTTCTTCAATCCTGCGCACGGACCTTCTTCACAAGACGTCAGCTGGGCACCCCCAGGCGGCGTGCCACGGTCCGTGCCGGCCTGCCCGGCTGACGCGGAGCGGGTATTGGCGGGAGCTGATCCTTATATCCGCACTGTGCAGGTTGGTGCGCAACGGGTGCCCTACTGGGAGGGCGGTCAGGCGTACGCGCCGTGGGCCCAGGGCTACTACAGCCGCTGGAATGGCAGCGACATGCTGTCCGGCATGCTGATTGGCGGCCTGCTGTTCGGTGGCATGGGGAACATGTTCTCCGGGGTCGGCGAAGGCGTCGGCGATCTCATGGGTGGCATCGGCGACGGCGTCAGCGAAATGGGCAGCGGGGTCGGCGACATGTTTGGAGACATGTTCGACTAGGGCTCCTCCAGCAGAGTGGCGCGAAGCTCGGCCAACGTTTCCGAGCAGCCGTTGTCGATCTTGAGGCTGGCAAGCTGGTCGCCGCGGGTCGGACCGCGATTGATGATCACCACTGGTTGCTGCTGCCTAGCGTGATGCCGGACGAAACGCAGGCCGGACATCACGGTCAGCGAAGAGCCGACGACCACCAGAACCTCCGCGCGTGCCACGAGTTCGTACGCCGCTTGGACCCGAACCTTCGGCACCGACTCGCCGAAGAACACGACATCGGGCTTGAGCCGACCGCCGCACTGCAGGCAACCGACCAAGCGGAACTGCTGCCAATCCCGCGCGACCGCGTCCCCATCCGGCCGAAGCTCGGCATGCTCGAGTACCGGCGTTTTGTCGACGTGCGGATTGGCCTTCGATAACCGACTCTGCAGTTCGCTTCGTGCCGAGCGATCCGCGCACTCCAGGCAGATGACGGTGGCGATGTCGCCATGCAAGGTGATCACGCCCCGGCTGCCGGCCGCAGCATGCAGCCCGTCGACGTTTTGAGTGATCACTCCGGCCAGTCCGGCAGTCTCCAGGTCGACCAATGCTCGATGGCCAGCGTTGGGTTTCGCGTCACCGATTCGGCGCCAACCGAGATAGGAGCGTGCCCAGTATCGCTGCTGCGCGGCGCGGGAGCCCACGAATTCGCTGTACTGCATGGGGGTGGCGCGGCTCGAGGTCGGCCCGCGATAGTCAGGAATCCCAGAGTCGGTCGACATTCCTGCACCGCTGAGCGCAACCCAGCTCCGGCCACGGAGCAGTTCAGCGGTCGCCGCAACGGCGGCCGGAGATGCCACTGTCACGCAAGAACCGTACCCGGAACCTCAGCGCGCCAGAAGATTCGCTGTTGCGACCAACCAAGGCAGACCAGTGGTACTGACCTGGTCAGCCCAGGTCAGGGAGGATGCCGAGCTGGGTCAGCATTCCCAGTCGATCGGCTGTGCCACGAAGCTCGGCCACCCGGCCACCAGCGATTCGTAGGATGGCGATCGCCTCGCTTTCGAAGTATTCCTGGGTCGGCGCTGGGAGGCCTCGGTAGTCGCCGGTGTTAGTGCCCGACATGGTGAATCTGGCCACCACCTTGTCACCTTCAGCGAGGAGCTCCTGAGTCGTCAAGTGAAGGTCTGGGAAACCTTGCAGGAGCATTCGGACGCCTTCCTCCACCCCGCCAGGGCCCTCAGGCTGCATAAAGATAACTGCGTTGTGGTCGACCACGTCGGAGGCGACCACTTGGGGCAACTCGTCGAGAGTGCCGTTGTTGATGGCGTCAAAGAGCCGCTGCGCGACCGCCTTGTTCTCCTCTAAGCCCACGGGAGTCCCTCCTATTCAGCTGATGGTGCCGGTGCCTTTGAGCCGGCGCGCGGCCTCAGCTACCGAGCCACTTATCGATGGATACACGGTGAAAGAGTCCGATACTTGATCAACGGTCAGACGCTGCGCAACCGCGATGGCAATAGGGAAGATCAACTCACTGGCCCGAGGGGCGACGACGACTCCACCGATCACGATGCCGGTGACGTTCCTGCAAATGAGCTTGACGAAGCCGTCGCGGCTGCCTTGCATCTTGGCTCGAGCGTTTCCTCGCAATGGCAGAGTCATCAGCCGTGCTTGCACCTCACCTGAGTCCACTTGCTGCTGAGAGACGCCTACCGTCGCGATCTCCGGCGCGGTGAAGACGTTCGCTGAGACGGTCTTCAGATCGAGCGGAGTAACAGCGTCGCCCAACGTGTGCCAGATGGCGATCCGACCTTGCATCGCAGCCACCGAGGCGAGCATCAGCACCCCAGTGCAGTCACCCGCCGCATATACACCCCGAGCAGACGTACGCGACACCCGATCGACCTCGATGAAGCCTCGCTGATCAAGCGTGACCCCGGCTTCTTCTAGACCGACGTCAACAGTGTTGGGTATTGAGCCGACGGCGAGCAGGCAATGAGAGCCGGTAACGGCCCGACCGTCAGTCAGTGTCACCGTCACCTGATCACCATCGCGTTTGACCGATTTGGCGCGCGACCGC
>Ga0307307_10000424_pt1 | contig 9694 bp, 6 predicted proteins | sample ER_DNA_194_FD_194505 | JGI IMG/M metagenome (GOLD analysis project Ga0307307, IMG submission 194505) | Bulk soil microbial communities from the East River watershed near Crested Butte, Colorado, United States - ER_DNA_194 | ecosystem: Environmental > Terrestrial > Soil > Floodplain | place: USA...
CGGGGGCGGGACCCCGACCCTGCTGCCGCCCGAGGAGCTGGCCCGGGTCCTGCAGCGGCTGCGGGAGCTGCTGGCGTTCGCCCCCGGGGCCGAGGTGACCGTGGAGGCCAACCCCGAGACGGTCGAGCCGGCCATGGCCGCCGGGCTGGCCGCGGCCGGGGTGACCAGGGTGTCGATGGGCGCCCAGAGCTTCGACGACCGGGTCCTGGCCGCCCTCGGCCGGGTCCACGACGCGGCCAGGGTCGCCGCGGCGGTGGCCACCCTGCGGGCGGCCGGGGTGCCGGCGGTCAACCTCGACCTCATCTACGGCGGCCCCGGCGAGGACGCCGGGTCGTGGGCGGCCACCCTCGAGGCGGCGGTCGCGCTCGGCCCCGAGCACCTCTCGGCCTACGCCCTCACCATCGAGCCCGCGACCAAGTTCGGCCGACTGGTCGCCGCCGGCCGCATGCCCGAGCCCGACGAGGACGACCTGGCCGACCGCTACGACCGCGCCTGCGCGGTCCTGGCCGCCGCCGGCTACCACCACTACGAGGTCTCGAACTGGGCCAGAGGCCCGGCCCAGGCCAGCCGGCACAACCTGACCTACTGGCGGCGGGGGCGCTACCTGGGCCTCGGGGCGGGGGCGCACGAGTTCGACGGGACCACCCGCAGCTGGAACGTCGCCGGGGTGCCGGAGTACCTGGCGGCGGTCAACGCCGGGCGGCGGCCGGCCCACGGCCAGGAGCGGCTCGACCCCGGGCAGGCGCGGTTCGAGGCGCTGGCGCTGCGGCTGCGGACGGCCGGCGGGCTCGACCCGGAGGAGGCCGCCACCCTCGGCGTCGACCCCGCCGAGACCCAGGCCCAGGAGCTGCGGGAGGCCGGGCTGCTGGGCCCCGGACCAGGGCTGGCGCTGACCGAGAAGGGCATGTTCCTGCACGGTGAAGTGGTCGCCCGGCTTGCTTAGCACTCGTATACCTTGACTGCTACGCTGCCGAGCATGGATCGTCTTGTGCAGGGAGGGGCGGCCATGGACCTCGATGAGCGCAAGGCGCGGCTGCTGCGTGCGGTGGTGCACGAGTTCATCTACACCGAGAAGCCGGTCGGGTCCAAGAGCCTGACCGAGCGGTACTCGCTGGGGGTCTCGCCCGCCACCATCCGCAACGAGCTGGCCGTGCTCGAGGAGCAGGGCTACCTGTCGCATCCCCACACCAGCGCCGGGCGGATCCCCACCGACCGCGGCTACCGCTTCTACGTCGACGCCCTCTCGGGGGTGGGGGAGCTGGCCCGGGCCCAGGAGGAGACCATCGCCCGGTTCTTCGAGGGCGCCGCCGACCTGGAGGAGACCCTGCAGCGGACCTCGCTGCTGCTGTCCTCCCTCACCCACTACACCGCCATGGTGGCCCCGCCGGCCCTCGACCGGTCGCGGCTGCGGCACATCGAGGTGGTCGGGCTGGGACGCCGGGTGGTCATGCTGGTGCTGATCGTCGACTCCGGGCGGGTCGAGAAGCGGCTGGTCGAGACGGCCGAGGACGTCGCCACCGAGGACCTGGAGGCGCTGCGCCGCCAGCTCAACGAGCGGCTGGCCGGCGAGCGGCTGTCGCGGGCCGAGCTGATCCTGGACGCCATGGCCGGCGAGGTCCCGCCCGGGCACCGCTCGCTGTTCCAGACCCTGGCCGCCGCCATCGGCCAGGTCGTGGGCGACCAGACCAGCGAGCGGGTCTGGCTGGGCGGCCAGGCCAACATCGCCGGCCCAGGGGCCTTCGACGGGATCGAGACCGTCCGCCGGGTCTACGAGGCGCTGGAGCAGCAGGTGCTGGTGCTGCGCATGCTCCAGGCCACCCTCGGCCGGGACGCCGACGTGGTGTCGGTGGTGATCGGCTCGGAGAACACGGTCGAGGGGATCGAGGCCTGCTCGCTGGTCACCTCCGCCTACCTGGCCGGCGACGCCAGCGGCTCCATCGGCGTCCTCGGCCCGACCCGGATGGACTACCTGCGGGCCATGGCCGCCGTGCAGGCGGTGGCCCGCTACCTGGGCGACGCCTTTGAGGGAAATGGATAACGGGTGAGCGACTACTACCAGCTGCTGGAGGTCGACCGGGGCGCCGGGCCGGAGGAGATCAAGCGCGCCTACCGGCGCCTGGCCCGCCAGTACCACCCGGACGTCAACGGCAACGACCCGGCCTCGGCCGAGCGCTTCAAGGAGATCAACAAGGCCTACAGCGTCCTGGCCGACCCCGACAAGCGCCAGCGCTACGACACCTACGGCGAGGCCGGGGTCGAGGGCATGGGCGGGGGCGGCGACCCATTCGCCGGCTTCGGCGCCTCCTTCGACGACCTGCTCGGCCAGTTCTTCGGCGGCGGCGACCCGTTCGGCGGCGGCCGCTCCCGGACCCGGTCGCGGGCCCGCCGGGGTGAGACCATCGGCATGCGGCTGCGGCTGCCGTTCACCGAGGCCGTGTTCGGCACCTCCAAGGACGTGCGGGTGCGGGCGGCGGCCGCCTGCTCGCGCTGCAACGGCTCGGGGGCCAAGCCCGGCACCGAGCCGACCGTCTGCTCGCGCTGCAACGGCTCCGGCCAGCAGCGCACCGTCCGCCAGTCGCTGCTCGGCCAGCTGGTCACCGCCACCACCTGCCCGGTCTGCGCCGGCACCGGCCAGGAGATCCGCTCGCCCTGCCCGGAGTGCCACGGCCAGGGGCTGCTGATGGAGGACTCCACCCTCACCATCGACATCCCCCCCGGCCTGGAGGACGGCAGCCAGATCCGCTACCAGGGTCGCGGCCACGCCGGCCAGTTCGGCGGGCCCCCCGGCGACCTGATCGTCGAGCTGGCCGTCGACGCGCACCCGGTCTTCGACCGGCGCGGCGACGACCTCATCTGCTCGGTCGAGGTGCCGATGACGGTGGCCGCCCTCGGCGGCAGCGTCCCCCTCGACACCCTGGACGGCAACGAGACCGTCGACGTCGAGCCGGGCACCCAGTCGGGCGAGGTCAAGCGCTTCCGCAAGCGGGGCGTGCCCCACCCCGACGGCCGCGGCCGGGGCGACCTGCTGGTCCAGATCGCCGTGGCCACCCCGACCCACCTCGGCGAGCAGCAGCGGGCCCTGCTGCGCCAGCTGGCCCAGCTGCGGGGCGAGGAGGTCGACCCCCAGGGCGGCGGCCTGTTCGCGCGGCTCAAGGGCAGCGGCCGCTGACCGCGGCGGCCGACAGCGGCGGGCTGCGCTACCGCAGCCCCGTCGGCCGCTGGGTCCTGCTGGCCACGGTGCTCGGGTCGGGCATCGCCTTCCTGGACACCACCGTCGTCAACGTCGCCCTGCCCACCATCGGCCAGGACCTGGACGCCGGCATCGCCAGCCTCCAGTGGGTGGTGAACGCCTACACCCTCACCCTCTCGGGGTTCCTGCTGCTCGGCGGGTCACTCGGCGACCACTACGGGCGCCGGCGGGTGTTCGTGGTCGGGGTGGTCTGGTTCGCGGGCGCGTCGCTGCTGTGCGGCCTCGCCCCCACCGACGAGGCCCTGATCGCCGCCCGTGCCCTCCAGGGCATCGGCGGCGCCCTGCTCACCCCCGGCAGCCTGGCCATCATCGAGGCCAGCTTCCGGCGCGAGGACCGCGGCCCGGCGATCGGCGCCTGGTCGGGCCTCGGCGGGGTGACGGCCGCGGTCGGCCCGTTCCTGGGCGGCTGGCTGGTCCAGGCCGCCTCCTGGCGGCTCATCTTCCTGATCAACCTGCCCCTGGCCGCGGTGGTGGTGTGGGTGTCGGTGCGCCACGTGCCCGAGTCGCGCGACCCGGGCGCCACCGGGCGCCTGGACTGGGCCGGGGCCGCCCTGGCCGCGGCCGGCCTCGCCGGGGTCGTCTACGCCCTCACCGACGGCCCCGGCCAGGGCTGGACCTCGCCCCGGATCCTGCTCACCGGCGGGATCGGGGTGGCCGCCCTGGTCGCCTTCCTGGCCTGGGAGCGCCGGACCGCAGCCCCGATGCTGCCGCTGGACCTGTTCGCCTCGCGCCAGTTCAGCGCGGCCAACCTGGTCACCTTCGTGGTCTACGGGGCGCTCAGCGGGTCGCTGTTCCTCATGCCCATCCAGCTGCAGCGGGTGGTCGGCTACTCCCCGCTGGCCTCCGGGGTCGCGCTGGTCCCGATCACCGTGGTCATGCTGCTGCTCTCGGCCAGGGCGGGCCGGCTGGCCTCCCGCATCGGCCCGCGGCTGCCCATGACCCTCGGGCCGCTGGGCGTGGCCGCCGGCTTCGCCCTGTTCACCCGCATCGGCCCCGGGGCCAGCTACCTGGTCGACATCCTGCCCGCCTCGCTCATCTACGGGCTCGGGCTCACCCTGACGGTGGCCCCGCTCACCTCCACCGTGCTCGCCGCCGCCCCGGCCGAGCACGCCGGGATCGCCTCGGCGGTCAACAACGACGTCGCCCGCACGGCCGGGCTGCTGGCCGTGGCCGTGCTGCCGGTGGCGGCCGGCATCTCGGGCGCCGGCGCCCTGGAGCCGGCCCGCTTCGCCGGCGGGTTCCGGACGGCCATGACGATCGCCGCCATCCTCTGCGCCGCCGGCGGGGTGCTGTCCTGGCTCACCATCCGCAACCCCGAGCCGGAGCCCAGCGAGGGCGACCACCCCATGAGCTGCCCGCTGAGCGCACCGTCGCCGGCCGCCCGGCGAAGCTGACGGTGTGGATTCCCGGCCGCCGTGGTAGACCAGTAGCGTCGACCCGAGGCTGACCGGCTGGCGAGGAGGCGGTGGGGTGGTGGGCAGGCGGCTCCCGGTCTGGCCGGTACTGCGCCAGCTGCGCGGCGCCGACCGGCTCGGGCTCGGCCAGGCCGCCCAGTCGTCCCGGTCGGAGGGGCTGGAGCCGCGGACCGTCGAGGCCGACCGCATGGCCCGCTCGGTCTGCCCCTACTGCGCGGTCGGCTGCGGCCAGCGCGTCTATGTCAAGGACGAGCAGGTCATCCAGATCGAGGGCGACCCCGACAGCCCGGTGAGCCGCGGCCGGCTCTGCCCCAAGGGCGCCGCCTCCAAGAACCTGGTCACCGCCCCGCTGCGCGAGACCAAGGTGAAGTACCGCCGCCCCCACGCCACCGAGTGGGAGGAGCTCGACCTCGAGCAGGCGATGGAGATGATCGCCGACCGGGTCATCGACACCCGCGAGGCGACCTGGCAGGACGTCGACGGCGACAAGCTCTACCGGCGCACCCTCGGCTTCGCCAGCCTCGGCGGGGCCACCCTCGACAACGAGGAGAACTACCTCATCAAGAAGCTGTTCACCGCGCTCGGGGCCATCCAGATCGAGAACCAGGCGCGGATATGACACTCCAGCACCGTCCCCAGTCTGGGGACCTCGTTCGGCCGCGGCGGCGCGACCACGTTCCCCGGGGACATGGCCAACTCGGACTGCATCCTCATCCAGGGGTCCAACATGGCCGAGTGCCACCCGGTGGCCTTCCAGTGGGTGGTCGAGGCCAAGCAGCGCGGGGCCAAGGTGATCCACGTCGACCCGCGCTTCACCCGCACCAGCGCCCTGGCTGACCTGCATGTGCCCATCCGGGCCGGGACCGACATCGTGTTCCTGGGCGCGATCGTCAACCACGTCCTTGAGAACGAGCGCTGGTTCCGCGAGTACGTGGTCCGCTATACCAACGCGGCCGTGATCATCAGCGAGGACTTCGCCGACACCGAGGACCTGGACGGGCTGTTCAGTGGCTTCGACCCCGAGCACGGCACCTACGACGACACCAGCTGGCAGTACGCCGGCACCGGCGACGGCGGGCACGCCGAGGGCGAGCACGAGAGCGAGACCGGCCAGCAGCATGGCGCCCTCGGCGCCCCCACCGGGGAGACGGAGCCGCCCCAGCAGGACGAGACCCTCCAGCACCCCCGCTGCGTGTTCCAGCTGCTGCGCAGGCACTTCCGCCGCTACACCCCCGAGCTGGTCGAGCGGGTCTGCGGCGTCCCCGCCGACCAGTTCCGGCAGGTGGCCGAGCTGCTGTGCGAGAACTCGGGCCGGGAGCGGACGACCAGCTTCGCCTACGCGGTCGGCTGGACCCAGCACACGGTCGGGGCCCAGTACATCCGCACCGCGGCCATCCTCCAGCTGCTGCTGGGCAACATCGGCCGGCCCGGGGGCGGGATCATGGCCCTGCGGGGCCACGCCTCCATCCAGGGCTCCACCGACATCCCCACCCTCTACAACCTGCTCCCCGGCTACATCCCCATGGCCAACGCCGAGGGCTATCCGGACCTGGCCACCTACCTCGAGAAGAACACCAAGAAGGGCGGCTTCTGGGGCCACATGGACACCTACCTCATCAGCCTGCTCAAGGCCTGGTGGGGCGAGAAGGCCACCGCCGACAACGACTTCTGCTTCGACTACCTGCCGCGCATCTCCGGCGACCACTCCACCTACCCGACGGCCATCGACATGCTCGACGGCAAGGTGCGCGGGTTCTTCCTGCTGGGAGAGAACCCGGCCGTCGGGTCGGCCAACTCGCGGCTGCACCGCCTGGCCATGGCCAAGCTCGACTGGCTGGTCGTGCGCGACCTGGTCGAGATCGAGTCGGCCAGCTTCTGGCGCGACGCCCCCGAGATCGAGTCGGGCGAGCTGCGCACCGAGGACATCGCCACCGAGGTGTTCCTGCTGCCGGCCGCCTCCCACGTGGAGAAGGAGGGGACGTTCACCAACACCCAGCGGCTGCTCCAGTGGCGCGAGAAGGCCCTCGACCCCAAGGGCGACTGCCGTTCCGACCTCTGGTTCATGTACCACCTGGGCCGGATCATCCGGGAGAAGCTGGCCGGCTCCGGCGACCCCAAGGACCGGCCGGTCCTCGACCTCACCTGGGACTACCCGACCTCCGGCCCCCATGACGACCCGGACGCCGAGGCGGTCCTGCGCGAGATCAACGGCTGGGGACCGGACGGCCGCGCCCTGTCCTCCTTCAGCGAGCTCAAGTCGGACGGCTCGACGGCCTGCGGCTGCTGGATCTACTGCGGCTGCTACGCCGACGAGGTCAACCAGCCGGCCCGGCGCAGGCCGCGCGGCGAGCAGAACTGGGTCGCCGGCGAGTGGGGCTGGGCGTGGCCGGCCAACCGGCGGATCCTCTACAACCGGGCCTCGGCCGACCCCGACGGCCGGCCCTGGTCGCAGCGCAAGCGCTATGTCTGGTGGGACGAGCAGGCGGGGGAGTGGACCGGCGAGGACGTACCCGACTTCCCCAAGACCAAGCCGCCCGGGTACGAGCCCCCCGAGGGGGCCGAGGCCGAGGACGCCAACCGGGGCGACGAGCCGTTCATCATGCAGGTCGACGGGCGGGGGGCGCTGTTCGTCTCCTCCGGCCTCCAGGACGGGCCCCTGCCGGCCCACTACGAGCCCCAGGAGACCCCGTTCAGCAACCCGCTCTACGGCCAGCAGCAGAACCCGACCCGCCAGGAGTTCGGGCGGCCCGGCAACCGCTACCACCCGCCCCCGGGCGGCCCGGCCGCCCAGGTCTACCCGTACGTGTTCACCACCTACCGGCTGACCGAGCACCACACCGCCGGGGGCATGAGCCGGTTCCAGGCCTACCTCTCGGAGCTGCAGCCGGAGATGTTCTGCGAGGTCAGCCCGGAGCTGGCCGCCGAACGGGACCTGGTCCACGGCGGCTGGGCGACGATCGTGACCGCCCGGGCCGCCATCGAGGCCCGGGTGCTGGTGACCGAGCGGGTGCGGCCGCTTACGGTCGACGGCCGCACCATGCACCAGGTCGGCCTGCCCTACCACTGGGGCAACCGCGGGCTGAGTACCGGCGACGCCGCCAACGACCTGCTGTCGATCGTGCTCGACCCCAACGTCCAGATCCAGGAGGCCAAGGCGGCGACCTGCGACATCCGGCCCGGCCGGCGCCCGCGCGGGGCGGCCCTGCCCCGGCTGGTGGCCGACTACCGGGTCCGGGCCGGCCTGGAGGGCGATGCCCATGAAGGTTGACCTGCCCACGCCCACCTTCGGCGGCGGCTACGACGGCCAGGCCCGGCCGCGGATGGGGTTCTTCACCGACACCTCGGTCTGCATCGGCTGCAAGGCCTGCGAGGTCGCCTGCAAGGAATGGAACCTGGTCCCCCAGGACGGGCCGCTCAGCCTGAGCGCCAACTCCTACGACAACACCATGGCGCTGGGAGCCAGCACCTGGCGCCACGTGGCCTTCGTCGAGCAGCAGCGGGGCGACCAGGGGCTGCGCTGGCTGATGAGCTCGGACGTGTGCAAGCACTGCAGCTCGGCCGCGTGCCTCGAGGTGTGCCCGACCGGGGCGCTGTTCCGGACCGAGTTCGGCACCGTGGTGGTGCAGCCCGACATCTGCAACGGCTGCGGCTACTGCGTGCCGGCCTGCCCCTTCGGGGTGATCGACCGGCGCGAGGACGACGGCCGGGCGTTCAAGTGCACCCTCTGCTACGACCGGCTGCGCGACGGGCTGGAGCCGGCCTGCGCCAAGGCCTGCCCGACCGACTCGATCCAGTTCGGCGAGCTGGACGAGCTGCGTGCCCGGGCCGAGCGGCGGGTGGCCACCCTGCAGGAGGCCGGGGTCGCCGAGGCCCGGCTGTACCTGGAGGACGAGGCCGACGGCATCGGCGGCGCCGGCGCGTTCTTCCTGCTGCTGGACGACCCCGAGGTCTACGGCCTCCCGCCCGACCCGGTCTCCACCACCCGCGACCTGCCGACCCTGTGGCGGGCGGCCGCGCTCGCCGCCGGGACCCTGGCCGCCGCGGTCGCGGTGGCGTTCGCCGGAGGCCGCCGGTGAGTGCCGCCGGCGGCGACCGCCGCGACGGGGACCGACGGGGCCGGCGGGTGCGGGGGTCGATGGTGCCCGAGGCCGAGTTCCGCTCCTACTACGGCCGGCCGATCATCAAGGAGCCGGCCTGGACCTGGGAGGTCCCCTGGTACTTCTTCGCCGGCGGGCTGGCCGGGGCCTCGGCCTCGCTCGGGCTGGGGGCGCGGCTGGCCGGCAACCACCGGCTGGCCAGGGCCGCCTGGACGGTCGCGGGCGCCGGGGGGACCGCCGGCGTCCCCCTGCTCGTCTCCGACCTCGGCCGGCCCGAACGGTTCCTCTACATGCTGCGCATGTTCAAGGTGACCTCGCCGCTCAGCGTCGGCAGCTGGGTGCTGGCCGCCATGGGCCCGGCCGCGGTCGGCGCGGTGGTGAGCGACCGGCTCGGCATCTTCCCAAGGCTCGGCCGGGCCGCCGAGGTGGCGGCCGGGCTGCTCGGCCCGGCCCTGGCCACCTACACCGGCACGCTGGTGGCCGACACCGCCGTGCCGGTGTGGCACGAGGCCGGCCGCGAGCTGCCGTTCGTGTTCGCCGGCAGCGCGGCCGCCAGCGCCGGCGCGGCCGCGGTGCTGCTGGCCCCGCCCGGCGACGCCGGCCCGGCCCGCCGCCTGGTCCTGGCCGGCGCGCTGCTCGAGCTGGGCGCCGCCCAGGCGATGGAGCGCCGCCTCGGCGAGCTGGGCGAGCCCTACCACCAGGGCCCGGCCGGCCGCCTGGCCCGCCTGGCCAAGGCCTGCACCGCCGCCGGGGCCGGGCTGGTCGCGGCCGGCGGCCGCCGCCGCCGGGGTGTCGCCGCCGCCGGGGCCGCCCTGGTCCTGGCCGGCTCGGCCTGCGAGCGCTGGGCGGTCTACAAGGCGGGGTTCCAGTCGGCCCGGGACCCCAAGTACATCGTCGGGCCCCAGCGGGCCCGCATGGCCGCCCGGCAGAGC
>Ga0307307_10000436_pt1 | contig 9639 bp, 10 predicted proteins | sample ER_DNA_194_FD_194505 | JGI IMG/M metagenome (GOLD analysis project Ga0307307, IMG submission 194505) | Bulk soil microbial communities from the East River watershed near Crested Butte, Colorado, United States - ER_DNA_194 | ecosystem: Environmental > Terrestrial > Soil > Floodplain | place: USA...
CTGGTTGAAGGTCTCCCTGCTGGGCCAGATCCTGCACGGGCACCCGCAGACCGCGGTCGCCTGTCTGCTCCAGGGCCTCATCTGCCTCGCGGCGGTGCTCCTCCTGGGGCGGGTGTGGCGGCGCTTCGGCTGGGGCTACCTGGTTTACACGCTCGTCGTCATCGGTATCCCGATCCTCGGCAGCAAGGACTTCATGGGCTGCGGCCGGTACCTGCTGGCAGCCTTCCCCGTCTTCGCCGCCGGCGCCGACCTGCTGGTGACCACGCGATACCGCTGGCTCCGGCCCGTGGTGTTCGTCGTCTTCGCCGCCGGGCTTGTAGCTGGGACCGCCCTCTACGCCACCGGGTTCGAGGTCTCGTGACTGTCCATCACGTTCCCGACCTCGAGCGCTTCAAGCTGCTCTCGATCTTCTTTCCGATGTGGAACGAGGAGCAGTTCATCCACCGAGCGATCCGCGCCGCCAAGGAGGTCTGCGAGCAGCTCGTCGCGGACGGGGAGGTCAGCGACTACGAGCTGATCATCGTCGACGACGCCTCCACGGACTCCACGGCGCAGCTGGCTGACGAGCTGGCCGCCAGCGACATGCATGTCCGGGTCGTACACCACGAAAGGAACCGCAAGCTTGGCGGCAGCATCAAGACTGGGTACGCGGCCTCGCGCGGCGACCTCGTTCTCTACACCGACGCCGACCTGCCCTTCGAGATGCGCGAACTGGCCCGCGCGATCCGGGTGCTGCGTCACTACGAGGCAGACATGGTGTGCGCATACCGGCTCGACCGCACGGGAGAAGGTCCACAACGGGCGGTCTACTCCTGGGGCTACAACTGGCTGGTCCAGCTGGCGTTCAACACCCGGCTGCGGGACATCAACTTCGCGTTCAAGCTGTGCCGACGGCGGGTACTCGACCACATCGAGCTGGTCAGCGAGGGCTCATTCATCGACGCGGAGCTGAGCATCCGTGCGCAGCGGCTCGGGTTCCAGATCGTCCAGATCGGCGTCGACTACTTCCCGCGGACCCGCGGCGTGTCCACGCTGTCCACCCCGGCCGTGATCGGCACGATGCTCAAAGAGATGCGTGAGCTGCGCAGGCAGCTGAAGTCTGTTCGACCGGTCGTGGACCGGCGTTGACGGCGCGTCTCGTCGTCAACGCCGACGACATGGGCCTCACCGAGGGGGTCAACCGGGCGGCCCTCCGAGGCCACGTCGACGGGGTGGTGACGTCGGTGTCACTGCTCGCTGTGGGCCGAGCGTTCGACCACGCCGTACCGCTATTGCGCGACCATCCGGAGCTGTCGGTCGGGGCCCACCTGGCGGTCGTCGGCGAGGATCCACCGCTGCTGTCCGCTGCCGAGGTCCCGACACTGGTCGACCGGCACGGCCGGTTCCCGCTCAGCTACCGCGCTCTGGTGCTGCGTTCAGCTGCTGGGCGGCTGGACCCCGCAGACGTAAGCCGCGAGATGGGTGCACAGCTCCAGCGGATCCGCGGCATAGGGCTGGAGATCAGCCACATGGACACGCACCAGCACACCCACCTCTGGCCGCTTGTCGGGCAGGTCGTCGCCCGCCTTGCCGACGAGGCCCGGATCCCGTGCGTGCGTCTGCCCACCAGCCGCGCCGCCAGCCCGGTGGGCGTCGTAGTGCGGCGGCTCTCTGACCGGCTCGCCCGCAGACTGGACGCCCGCGGACTGTCCTGCCCCGACGCATACGCTGGACTCGACGAGGCCGGCCGGATGGACCGCGAGCAGTTCGCGCGGGCGGTCGCCGCGGTCGCGGGCAACGTCCCGGCAGATGGCGTGGCCGAGGTCAACGTCCATCCGGGAGAGCCAGGCGACCCGGACCTCGACCGGTTCGCGTGGGACTACCACTGGAAGGACGAGTTGAGCATGCTGACCGACCCCGACACGTTCGACGTGGTGCGGCACCACGGGTTCACCCTGACGTCGTTCGGCGAGCTGGCCGGGGGATGGCGGTGATCGCACTCACGTCCCGCCGTCCTGACCGGCGCGGGCGTCAGGCCCTCGCGCAGTACCGGGACGCCGGTCGCGCAGCCCGCCTGCACACGCTGTTGCGCTGGTGGAGCGCGCCGTTCCCGGCGATCGAACGGGCCCTGCCGCAGACTGGGCGGGTGCTCGAGATCGGTTGCGGACACGGGCTCTTCTCGACGTATGCGGCGCTCGCTGCTCCCGGCCGGACCGTCCACGGCGTCGACATCGACCCCGACAAGATCCTCGCCGCGAAAACCGCCGGCCGACAGATGGGCAACCGGGTCACCTTCGATATGGCTCCGTCCGGCGCCGTCCCGCAAGGCCCATGGGACGCCATCGTCATCGTCGACGTGCTCTACCTGCTGCCCGAGGAGGCGCAGCGCCGGCTGCTCCTCACGGCCGCCGAGCAGGTCACCCCCGGCGGCGTCCTCGTCGTCAAGGAGATGTCGCCCGAGCCACGTTGGAAAGCGCTCTGGAACTCAACCCAGGAAAGGTTGGCGGTCAAGCTCCTGCGGATCACCGAGGGCGGGTCGTTCGACTTCGTGCCGCCCGCGGAAATGCGGCGCTGGCTGCGCGGCCTCGGCGCCACGATCCGCGAGCAGCGGCTCGACTCCGGCCGTGTGCATCCGCATCACCTCATCGTCGCTACCATTCCGAAGCGGTCCGCATGACGTACCCGAAGAACCCACTGGACCAGGCATCTCCGCTGCGCTCGTCATCGTCGAACTTCTCGGAACGGGATTGCAGGGTCGCAACCGATCCGGAGAGCCTCGACTCACGCCTCACCGCACCACGGAGCTCGCCTACCCGAGTGCCCGGTGCCGGCCATCGGCACCGTGGGCGGCGTCGTCGACGGGTGGCGGGAGGCATTCGGGTCTGTCGCTCTCATTTCGGCTGCGATGAGCGGTAAGTCCATGACCCTCGACGGAGTCCTAGGGCCGCAGTTCAGGAAAGCGGACCACGCCCTTTCTGGGCGGTGTGCAGCGCCTTCGAGACGCGCCCACCTGGGCGAGAGCACGCCCGCAGCTAGGTTTGGGCGTCCTGGGCGTCCTGGGCGTCCTGGGCGTCCGCCCCGACGCGCTCGAGCGGGCACTCGAGACCATCACCGGGCCGACGATCCTGACCGTTGAATGCGGCAACATCAGCACCGGCGGCTTCGACAACTTCACCGCCGTCGCCGACCTGGCCCAAGCCCACCGAGCAGGCGGAAACCCCACCTGGGTGCACGTCGACGGCGCCGTGATGCTACTGGCAGCCGCCTCTCCCAGCATGGCTGCGCACGTGCGCGGGCTGGACCGCCTGGACTCATGGTCCACCGACGGCCACAAACTGCTCAACGTCGCCTACGACTGCGGCATCGCGATCTGTCGCCATTCCGCCGCGCATCGGGCCGCGATGAGCGTACAAGCCAGCTACCTCGAACAAGGAACCAGCGCACGCGACCCGATGGACTGGGTGCCCGAATTCTCCCGACGCGCCCGAGGAGTCTGCGTGTACGCCACGCTCCGGTCCCTCGGCCGCCACGGCCTAGCCGACCTCGTCGACCGCACCGCGCGAATGTCCCGACGCTTTGCTGACCAGCTGACCGCCAGCGGCCGCGTCGTCATCGTGAACGACGTCGTCTCTAACCAGGTTCTCGTGCGATGGCTCGCACCCAACGGCGACAACGCAGGCCTCGCAGACACCATCATGTCCGCGGTCCGCGCCGAGGGCGTCGCCTTCTTCAGCGGGACCACCTACCGGGGTGAACGCCTGATGCGGATCTCGGTCTCCGACTGGGCCACCGACGAAGACGACGTCGACCGAGCCACGAAGCACTGCTGCGGAACGCCGCCCGCGCAACCGCCTAGCCGACACCTAGCCGAGTGCGATCACCGCGCCCCCAGCGACGACGGATAAGCCAGGTGCAACTGGTCGACATGCTTTGGCTACATGCCGCATGCGGGGCGCACAACTCGCTGCGCTGCCGCCAGGAGACCGCGGCGGCGCCGGGGCTCATCCCTTGAGCGATGCGAGAGTCTCACCTGACTTGGGTCACGAATCGGGGTCCGAACGTGACGTAACCCGCTGGCCAGCGGGTTTGTGTTCAACGAGACGGAAATCTGTGCACTAGCCGGGCCGGCTTTGCCCCGATTTGGAGGCCCAAATTCTCGTCCAGGGACGCTTTCCGAGTCGCCCAGCTGCTCGAGAGCGAGCTCCATTCGGTGTGTGCGCTGCGGGAGTAGTGCCCGATAGACCAGGTTCAGGGCCGTCGGCGAAGCGCCACGGGCGAATGGGCAAGACGACTCGCCGTGTTGGGCCGAACTGTGCCCAACCGGATGCGAAACAGCCGGGTCGAAGTGTGCACTAATTTGACCCAACTCGGGTCTCAGATCGCCGCCGCCAAAGCGACGCTGTGGCGGGGAGGGCGCAAATAGGCAGTCCGCGGTACTTCGAGAACCCGCGCAGGCAGTTCGCATCGCGTACCAACAGGAGATCCTCACGGGCCAGACGACGGCCGGCAGCTACGTCGTTACCGCACTGACGCCGATAAACACGGCGAACCCCTCTCGGCGACCACGAAGGAAGGGTTCAACATCGACGACGACGTGTCGTCCGGCAGGCGAATCACGGAGTCGGTGACCGGGGCGATCGGTTCCGCTGTGCAGACGGTTCACCATTACCGCCAGTCGGGCTCATACTCGGGTTCTTGACGAGGGCGTGAAGCGGGCGTCTCGCCAGCTCGTCGACGTCCCACACCCGCGGACTAGACGATCCCGAATAGGACTCGTTAGCCCGGGTTGTTCGTGCCTCTTTAGCGGGGCTTCGTGTTGACTGGTGTCAGGCCGTGCTCGAGCACGTTGAAGGCCCGGTCCATGAGGCGCGGCCAGGTCGCCGGTTCGTGGCGGGCGGCGACGGTGGCGAACGCGCGGAAGGTGCCGATGATGGCGGCGGCCATCACGTAGGGCTCGGGGTCGTCCCGGGTCAGCTGCAGTTCCTCGCCGATCACCGTTGCGAGTGCTTGTTCCCACAGGTCCCATCGCTGGCGTAGCCGGTTGGCGATTGCCGGGTGTTCCACAAGCGTGCGTCGTTCCCGCAGCGAGGCGGGGCTGGCCTGGAAGACCTCGGCTGCGAGGTTGGCGACGGTGGTGCGGACGCTGGCCAGTAGTGGTTCGCTGCGGTCACGGTGGCGTAGCGCCTGCAGGAGGATGTCGGTCCGGTCCTGGGGGCCGCCAAGGAAGACGTCCTCCTTGGTCGGGAAGTAGGTGAAGAAGGTGCGTTGGGAGACGTCGGCGTCCCGCGCGATGGCGGCCACGGTCACGGCGTTGAAGCCGCCCTGACGGTACTGGCGCCAGGCGGCGTCGACGATGGCTTGGCGGGTGCGTTGCTTCTTGCGCTCGCGAAGGCCCGGCTCCTTGGGTGGTGGCATCCGGCAAATATACACTGGTGCAAATTTGCAGTAGTGCTAACATGCAGTCATGAAGCATTCATCCTTGGCGTGGGCACGACCGCTCGCCCGGGGGGTCGACGCGGTGCAGCATGGCAGGTTGGCCGACGTCGTGGCCGCGTGGTGGTGTGTGGGCGCCGGGATCGCCGGAACCGTCACGTTCCTGGCCGCGACGCGGCTGGGCGCGACGGCCGCGGTGCCGTATGCCGTGGTGACGATCGCGCTGCTGGTCCTGTCCGCAGCGACTCGCCGGCGCCACCGCTGGGCCGCAGCCGCAAGCCTGCTCCTGCTGGGCGTTCAGCTGGCCGGGGTAATCGGTTCGGCGATCGAACTGGTCCAAGCAGACGAGTCCGCCAAGGCCGGAACCCTCCGCGATCTCGGCATCGATCCCACGGTCGGCATCCTGTTGAACCTGACCTACTCGGCCATCGCCTCCGCCCTCTTCGTCTGGGCGGTCGTCAACCTGCCTCCAGTGACGCCATCGCGCTCCTCCGGATCCACGTCCGGGGACATACGACCGCAGAGTGCTGAGTCAGATGCGGGTCGGCGGTCCCAATGAACCAACCTCACACGCCAGACCCGCTGAGGCCGCGGTCGGCGTCGCATGACCTGCCACCCCCGCCGTCAGCCGCGCGTGTCCACGGCATCCGACTGCATCCCGCGCGACCAGCGTGTCGGGGCGGCAGTCGGGCCCGCGAGGTCACCGCATGGTCGACCGATCTCCCGGTCAGGCATTCACGGCCCGCGTAGCACCACTGATACCGACCCGGTTCGGTAACCGGCCCAGGCCAATAGGAGGTGACCATGTCGACGGACCAGATCGGCGTGGTCGCCGGGATGCTGTCGACGAGCCTATTCGTGCTCAGCTACCTGCCCATGCTTGTCAAGGCGGTCCGGACCAAGGACCTTTCGTCCTACAGCCCGGGGTGCCTGGTCGTCGCTAACGTCGGCAACCTCATCCACTCGGTCTACGTGGCCAGCCTGCCGTTCGGTCCGATCTGGTTCCTGCATATCTTCTATACGGCAAGCAGCGCGCTCATGCTCTGCTGGTACCTGCGCTACCACCGCCTCGTCAGAGCCTCCACGCCAATCACACAGCGGCCGCCGCCGGTACCTACCGCCCAACCCACGGCCCAACCCACCACCAACTGTGCGCCTCTCCAGTGTGCCGATTGGGGTCCGCGACCGGTTCCAGAAGCCAGCCGCCGTGAGGACCCTCCTGGGTGGGCGGCCGCCAGTCCTGCTGAACCCAACCCGCAGACCCAGCGTCCTCGCGCCGCCCTAGTCCACGGCCAGGACCAGGGCGCGGCACGGCAGCCGATGGCTCGCAGGGGCGTCCTGGTCCGCAAGACCAACTGACCCGCGAGCAGACTGGCAATGAAACCGGGTTGGTTCGGCCAATCCCGAACGGACTCAGGAGATCCTGTCTCATTGCGTGTCCGCGAGGGCGCCGCGGCGTGCTCGCTTGGTACGGAAACGGCGGGCCCCACGGCCCCGCGCGGCCCTTCTTGGCGCATCAACCGTTCAACGGTGCACCGGGCCACCGCACACCATCGCGCTGCAGCGGATGCCTTCCTTCCGGTACCCCGCGACACCGCGACCCTTGGGCCGTTCGGCATGCACCGGCCGGATCGCCTCAACCAGCTCGGCGTCCCGGCTCGCTCGGGCAGAGGCCGGACGCCCCTTACTCGGGTAGGAGGTCAGTGACGCCGTGCTCGGACAGCACGGCACAAATCGGCTCGACACCGAACCGGGCCCGGTGCGCGTCGATGAAGGCGATTACCAGAGTTTCGACCCTGGCGGGACCCTGGGCGAGTTTGTTGAGCGTCACGCGCTCCACGCGGCAAATGAGTGCGTTAGTCGTAGGGGAGCTGTTAGCGGGACGGCAGTCCGGGGGCATGGCCAGTTAGTACCACCTCTTCGGCCACGAGGCGCAATTTGCGGTTGCCGTCCATGCTGGCCTTCTTGAGGATTCGGAAGGCCTCGACCTGGCTGATGCGGTGAAGCGTCATGATGACCCCAACGGCGGCACCGATCACGCGCGCGGTCTCTAGGGCAGCTTCGAGGTGCGTCACTTGCTCGCTGGTGATGAGCCCTTCGGCCTGCAGTTCGGTAATCATCTCGTCGTGGGCGTCGACTCGGCCCTCGAGATCTGTGAGCCGGCGGCGGTCGTCTCTTGCACGCACGTCCTCCACGTTCTTACGGCTTTCGGCCGCGTCGGCTCGGGTGGCGCTGTCATCAGCGCGCAACTCGGCCTTGTCGGCGCGCGACTCACTCTCAGAAGCCTGCTGTTCAGTGGCGTCGAGGCGGGAGTACAACTCCGCTATCTGACCCTGCATGTCCGTGTCGTCGTCTCGCTGTTCCCCATCCATGGGCACAACCTAAGTCATCGAGAGCGACGACTGCGGGGCGGGGCAGTGATCCCATGCGTCGAACCCTGCCGCCCCTCAGGGCGAGCGGACAGGTCGCACCCTGAAAGGCCGGGTGCGACCTGTCCATCAACCCTCGCTGTTGGAGTCGATGCAATAGCACAGGGCCGCGACCAAGGTTCGCCCCGCTCCCTTGTTACGTAGGTCATGCCCGAAGCCCAGCAGCCGAAACACTCACCAAGAGCCAGCAACGTAGCCTTCATCGGCATGAGCGCGAACATCCGCTCATCGGCATGTGCGGATGGATCGCCTCTGTGACACGTGAGTCTAACTGGTCGGAATGCAGCACATCGGAACTCCGCCCATGCAGGCAGATCGACGCGCTCACTTTGCACCGAGAGCCCGGCTGAAGGGCCCTCACAAGGAGGGCCCGGATCGGATGAGTGATCCCTTGTGAGCATAGAGGCCATCACAGGCTTGCGAGGGACTGGGGCGCGTGCGTCCCGCTCCGAGTGGTGACCGGTCAGCCGGCCGCTTCTCAGATCGTTACGACGATCTTGCCGCGGGCGTGCTCCATCTCGAGGTGTCGCATCGCCGCGACGGCGACGGCGAGGGGGTAGACACGGTCGATGACCGGGCGGATCTCGTCTCGGGCGGCCATTTCCGCGAGCTCGGTGAGCCGTTCCGCGTCAGACGCGGCGCGCGGAATGTGGACGCGCAGGCCGAGGATCCGGCCGAACAGCCCGGCCTTGGGCATCAACCCGACCGGACCGACGTACGTCCCCTGCCCCGGGTTACCGCCGCCCGACAGCACGAGCCGGCCGCCCGGGGCAACGACCCGGCGCAGGTCCCGCAGGCTCCGGTTGCCGACCAGGTCGAGGACGACGTCGTACGACCGCCCGGCGCGGGTGAAGTCCTCGCGGGTGTAGTCGACAACCTCCGCGGCGCCGAGGGACGCCACCAGATCGATGTTTCGGGTGCTGCGGACCGCTGCGACGGTGGCGTCGCGGACGGCGGCGAGCTGCACAGCGAACGTGCCCACGCCACCGGATGCGCCGATGATCAGCACCCGCTGCCCCGCCTCGACCCCGCCCTGCCTGAGGCACAGGTCGGCGGTGACGGCGGCCAGTGGCATGGCGGCGGCCTCCTGGAAGGACAGCGCCTCTGGCTTGCGTGCCAGGCAGGACTGGTCGACGGCGGCATACTGTGCGAGGGTCGCGTCGTCCTCACCCAGCACGGTGTCGCCCACGCGCCAGCCTGTGACGCCGGGCCCGATGGCGTCGATGGTGCCGGCGAAGTCGCGGCCGCGGATGCGCTCGCGCGGCGCTGTGCGGCCGAAGATGCTGCGGTCCATGAGCCGGGCGACCCTGGGCTCGCCGCGCATGATGTGCCAGTCGGCGGCGTTGATCGATGCCGCGGCGATCTGCACAAGAACTTGCCCGGCCGAAGGCTCCGGTCGGTCTACTTCCGCTAGCCGAAGCACGGCGGACGTGCCGTAGATGTCCTGCACCAGCGCTTTCATGGCTTGCCTTTGGCGTCCGGGGCCGGTGCGTCCCGGCCGACCCCTCGACGGTAGCGCCGGCCCAGACTCGCGGACTTGCCTCCGGCGCCGGGGTCAAGGTCTTCGGCCGCGGGGCCGCCTACGCCGCCGCCAAACACGGCGTCATCGGGCTGACTAAGGACGCCGCCCTCGACTACGCCGGGTCGAACATCCGGATCAACGCCATCTGCCCCGGCATCGTCGACACCGAGATGATGGACCGCTTCACCGAAGGCACCGACGAAGGCCGGGACAGGGTCATCGCCCAGGAACCCATCGGACGCATGGGCTGACCCGAGGAGATCGCCGCCGCCGTCG
>Ga0307307_10000441_pt1 | contig 9602 bp, 10 predicted proteins | sample ER_DNA_194_FD_194505 | JGI IMG/M metagenome (GOLD analysis project Ga0307307, IMG submission 194505) | Bulk soil microbial communities from the East River watershed near Crested Butte, Colorado, United States - ER_DNA_194 | ecosystem: Environmental > Terrestrial > Soil > Floodplain | place: USA...
CAGGCCGATCAGGTCCACCCGGTCTAAGTTTCGCCACGACAGACGAGCCCCGGTACCGATTGGTACCGGGGCTTGGTGTTGCCATGCGAAAGGACGTCAGTACGCGGGCTGGGATGGATCGACTTGGCGGACCCAGGCGCTGACGCCGCCGCCCACGTGAACGGCATCGGCCAGTCCAGCGCCATGCACAAGAGCTAGCACCTCCGCCGAGCGCACACCCGTCTTGCAGTACAGCACTACCTGCTTGTCCTGCGGCAGATCGCCCAGCGCGGCACCTGTCTGGAAGTCACCCTTCGGGATGAGGATGGATCCCGGAATCAGATTGATATCCCGCTCTACCTTTTCGCGTACGTCGATCAAGATAAAGTCCTTCTTGCCCGACTCACGCTCAGCAAGCCACTGCTCTAGCTGCTTGACATCGACAGTGTGCCCGGCGACCGCTTGAGCAGCCTCATCGGTGATCGCGCCGCAGAACTCGTCGTAGTCGATCAGCTCGGTCACAGTTGGACTCTCACCGCACACTGCGCAGTGCGGGTCCTTGCGGACACTCAGCTGACGCCAGCTCATCTCCAGCGCGTCGTAAATCTGCAGCCGTCCAACAAGCGGTTCGCCGATGCCGGTCAGCAGCTTGATCGCCTCGGTCACCTGAGTAGCGCCCACCGATGCACACAGCACCCCGAGCACGCCGCCCTCAGCACAACTCGGCACCATGCCCGGCGGCGGAGGCTCTGGGTAGAGGCAGCGGTAGCACGGGCCGTGCTCGGCCCAGAACACGCTTGCCTGGCCGTCAAAGCGATAGATCGAGCCCCACACGTACGGCTTGCCGAGTAGCACCGCCGCGTCATTGACCATGTACCGGGTGGCGAAGTTGTCGGTGCCGTCGATGATCAAGTCGTAACGGCTGAATAACTCCATCACGTTGTCGTTGTCCAGCCGGACGTCATGCACCACCACGTTGACGAACGGGTTGGTCTCGGTGATCGACTCCTTGGCTGATTCTGCCTTGGACTTCCCGATGTCGGACTGACCGTGAATGACCTGGCGCTGCAGATTGGATTCATCGACAGTGTCGAAGTCGACGATGCCGAGCGTCCCGACGCCAGCGGCGGCGAGATAGAGCAGTGCGGGACTGCCCAGTCCGCCAGCACCGATCACTAGCACTCGTGCGTTTTTCAGGCGCTTCTGTCCCGCCATCCCGACATCGGGAATGATCAAGTGACGGCTATAGCGGCGTACCTCGTCGATGGTCAGTTCATCGGCGGGTGCTACCAGCGGCGGCAAGGCCACGGCTCTCCTCCAGCTCAAGGACGCGGCGCGAACCGCGGAACAGGCTTCTCGATCTTGAGGGTAACGCGCCTGCGCCCAGTGCTATTCCGGATGATGGGATGGCTCTATGGGTGCCGCAGGCGAGCTCGTGACACGAGTAGGCGAGCGAAACTTGACGCTGACAAATCTCGACAAGGTGCTGTTTCCTAGCGTCGGCTTTACCAAGGCGGAGGTAATTGATTACTACCTCCGCATCGCCCCCGTCATGCTGCCGCACATACGTGACCGGGCGATGACCAGGCTGCGGTTCCCCGACGGCGTCGGCCCCGACCGCTCGCCTTTCTATGAAAAGAACGCTCCGATGGGCACGCCTGAGTGGGTACGCCGGGTCAAGGTCAACACCAGCGACGGGATCATCGACTACATCGTCGTCGACGACAAGGCGGCGGTCGTCTGGCTGGCCAATCTGGCCGCTCTCGAAATGCACGTTCCGCAGTGGACCGTGAGCAGTGCCACGCCGGCCAACGGAATCATCAGCCTTCCCGAGCTGCAGCCGCGATCAGGTGAGCCGCTGGCGAATCGTCTCGTCGTCGATCTGGATCCTGGCGCCGGCATGACCATCGTCGATGGCGCCCGCGCGGCACTGATCGTCGCAGCCAGACTGGCCGACGACGGCATGATTCCGATCGCGCAGACTTCGGGAAGCAAGGGCATTCAGGTGTACGCCGCAATCGCGCCGACCCGCAGCAAGACCGCCTGGAACTATGTCAAGCAGCTCAATGGCTCCCTGCACAAGGCACAGCCGGACTTCTTCGTAGCGGCCATGTCTGTTGAGCAGCGAGCGGGCCGGATCTATGTGGACTACAACCAGAATCTGGCGGCTCGAAACACCATCGCGCCCTATTCGATGCGAGGCCGGGACCGCCCTGCCGTCGCTACCCCGGTGACCTGGGAGGAGCTTGGGAGCGTACGCGGGCCCGATGATCTTCGGTTTGGCCCCGAAGATGTCCTGGCCCGAGTCGTCGACTACGGGGATCTGGCAGCCGACCTGCTTACCTCGGAAGCACCGTCATTGCCCGATGACGGCTGACAAGTGAGGCGGAATGTCCACTGGCTGTGGTGTGGTAGAAATCTGCCACCCGAAGGTAGACTTCTACCGTGAGCCTGAACATTAAGAACGAAGAGACACACCAGCTCGTCCGTCGACTCGCCGAGTTGACGGGCCAGACCCAAACATCGGCTGTCGAGGATGCCGTGCGCCGACGGCTAGAGGAGCTTGAGAGGGCACAGGGTTTAGGCGGCCGCCGAGAGGCGATGATGCGGATCGCCCGTGAATCCGCGGCTCTGCTCGATCCTGAGCTCAGTAATGACCCCAACGATTTTCTGTACGACAAACTAGGCATGCCGCAGTGATCGTGGACAGCTCAGCTCTGATTGCCATCCTGGCTGGTGAGCCTGACGCTGAGGAACTCAATGACGTGCTTAGTGGCGCCGTTCGACCGGCACTGTCGGTTGCAAACTACCTCGAGGCTGCAATCGTGTTGGACCGACATCCGGCCCGACGAGCCGGCGAAAAGCTTGACCGATATCTCGTAACAGGCCAGGTCGAGCTCGCCGACGTCACGGAATCTCAGGCCCGCATCGCCCGCTCTGCATATCGGAATTTCGGATGGGGCACTGGCCATCCGGCTGGTCTCAATTTTGGCGACTGTTTTGCATACGCGCTCGCGATCGACCGTGATGAATCGCTGCTCTATAAGGGCAACGACTTCAAGCACACCGACGTCCGGAGTGCGCTTTCATCCTGATCGGTGTCGTGCGAGCACGACATGAAACGCCGCACGGTTAGGGTGAAGTTGTGGCCACGAACCTGGAGAAGGAGGCGCCGAACAACCGCCCAACTCGCATGCCACGCGACCAACGGCGCATTCAGCTGCTTGACGCGGCCAGCGAGGTCTTCGCCTCGAAGGGCTACCACGCAGCGGCCATGGACGACATAGCTGACGCTGCTGGAGTATCGAAACCCGTGCTGTATCAGCACTTTCCTTCAAAACTTGATCTTTATCTGGCACTCCTCGACCAAAGCTGTGAGCGGCTTGCGGAAGTTGTCGAGGGGGCCTTGGCCTCAACCGAGGACAACGCAGATCGAGTAATCGCCACGGTCGCCGCGTTCTACGAATTCGTCTCCTCCGAGAGCGGCGACTTTCGGTTTATCTTCGAATCCGACCTCACCGGTGATCGCGCGGTGCGGCAACGACTTTCCCAGGTGAACGCCGAGATTTCCGATGCCATTGCAGAAGTTATTGCCGAGGACACTTCGCTGCCTGTGCAGCAGGCGAAATTACTTGCGGTCTGCCTCGTGGGTATCGCCCAGGTGAGCGCGCGTTTCTGGATCTCAGGCGGGACGTCGGCGATCCCCCTCGAAGAGGCAAAGCACCTGGTCAGTAATTTGGCCTGGCGTGGCATCAGCGGCTTCCCGCTGACAGAACACGAACGCCGGATCACGCCGCCTTCGTCTTAGCAGGTTCCAGGCCCCTTAGCGAGAAGTCTGACTATCTCGTCCTGGGTGGGTAAATGTCCCCGGCCGCCACGTCCGGTTGCGCAGATAGCTCCCGCCGCTGCCGCAAACCGTACGCGCTCCAAGGCGTCCCATCCGCGGGCCAGTGCGACCGCGTACGCGCCGTGGAAAACATCTCCGCAACCGGTCGTATCGACGACAGGAACTTCAAAACTTGGCTGGTACTGACACTCGGCTCTCGCTGCATCGCGAAACCACATGCCATCCGCGCCATCGGTAACGACGACGGTTGCGCGCCGATCATTCCAGAGCGCAGTCACGATCGCGGCCGGCTCCGTTTCACCTGTCAGCTGACGCGCAAAGGCCATCGGCAACACGAGATGTTGCACTTGTCTTAGCGAGGCGGTCTCAACTTCCGCCTCGACGTCGGCAACGATGAGTACCCGGTTCACGTCGCTGCCGAGCGCGGTCATAGTCGGAGCCAGGGCGTAGGTATCAAGCAGCACGGTTCGAGCCTGGAATAGTGGCGTCAGATCGTCGCCGGGAAGCAAGCCAATCGTCGTTGCGTCGTCGTAGGCGATGAAGCGATCACCTTGCTGAAAGACGACGACAGTGGCGCGAATTGGTCGTGCTTGTGGGTCTGGCAAGGCGAACTCCAAGCCCACCCCGTGCGCCGCGAGGTCCGCCCGGACCACCGCGCCATCCTCTCGATCACTAAGCCGGCCGACGAACGCGACACTCGCACCAAGTCCCGCGGCAGCCACCAGCGCCGTTGCGATGTTTCCTCCAGGTTGTCGCTCGCTCGCTTGAATGCGGCCTTTATCGTCCGCCGGCGAGGCGTCCACATAGAGCAAGTCATCAATCGAAACGCAGCCGACCCCAACCAGGTCAAGCCGGTCCATCTCAGGCGCCGTCGCCTGGTTCTACTGAGGCAAGGGCTTGTTCTGGAGTTACGCTGTCGTGGATAACTGCCCGATAGGCAGCGGCCACACTTTCGATGTCGTCGACTCCCCAGATATTGCGGCCGACTACCGCACCGACTGCTCCGGCCCTCAGGGCGTCAGCCGTGAATGTCAACCCTTCGTTGATCGACTCGGTACGCGGGCCACCGGCGACAACTACGGGCACAGGTGCTGATGCGACAATTTCGGTGAACGCGGCCAAGTCGCCCGGATAACCGACCTTGATGACGTCCACGCCGGTTTCCACCCCACAGCGAACGGCCCAGGCGATCTCGTCCGGCACGAAGCGGATGACAGGCACCTCGCCGGAGTAGTCCCTGGGATAGATATGCGCGACTACTGGCATCTCGACCTTGGCCGCCGCCGCCACGCTGTCGCTGAGCCAGCGAAGATAGTTGCCCTCGTACGGGCCCCTCACCCCGATAGCGACAGCAAGCGCATCAGCGCCAAGACGGGCTGCCTCCTCCGGCGTCGCAATCAACTCACGAACGCGATCATCTGCGTCCAGCAAACTTTCCCCACAGCTGCTTGGCCGCACCCGGCAGCATCGTTACCGAATCCGGTTGAGCGCTCATCACGCGGTCAAGTGCTTGCGGGAGATTGCGCAGTCCTCCGGCACGAACGTCGCCATATCCGATGAAGTGGTCAACAGCGATACCGAAAAGCCGTCCGGATGGATGAGAGAACAACCGGCTTAGCCGGATCTGCGTACCGAGTCCCATGTCAAGCGTGTCCTGTCTGTCAGAGTGATCAGCAGCTGCTCAGCGTGACGCCAGACTGTCACCTCGGACCAACTGCATAGGAAGCCTCAGCCACGGCTAAGGTCACAGCGTGAGCACCTACGCCGTGCGGCCCAGACATCGAAACAAACTTGATCAAAAGCCGCTCTGGTCGCATCAGACTGAATGTCACGCGGTCGGTCCAGAGGCTACCTGACCACGCTCGCCGACTCAGTAAGTGATCTCGACCTCCACTCTGGTGGGTGATGATCACCCACCATGAGACAACACTGAGGACACCATGGATCTATTGGTCGGAGTCGATCTCGGTACGACCGCGTGCAAGGTAACCGTCGTTGCTAGCGACCTGACAGCCAGCAGCATCTCGTCGTCGCCGTACCCGATTGCTGCACCCCATCGTGAATGGGCTGAACAAGATCCGCGTGCCTGGGGAGAGGCTGTGGATACGACCGTGCAGCGTGCGCTGGACACCGTGGGTGCGAGTTCACGTGATCATGTGACGTTATCGATCACCGGGCAGATGCACAGCCTCGTGCTGCTGGACGCCGACGGCAACCCGGTACGTCCTGCCATCCTCTGGGCCGATCGCCGAGCCACGGCCGAGTGCGCCATGATCGAGAACCAGGTACCCGATGTCGTTGCCATTACAGGCAATCCGCCGCTACCAGCGTTTACGCTGCCACAACTGCTGTGGGTCCGACGCCACGAGCCTGACGTTCTGAGTCGCAGCTCACACGTCTTGCTGCCAAAGGATTACCTTCGATGGCGCTACACCGGACGCGTCGTAACGGACTGGACCGATGCTTCCGGAACCGGAATGCTCGACTCAGCGACACGCGAATGGTCCACCACGATACTGTCCGCGCTCGAAATCGATCCTGAGCTTTTGCCGCCGGTGGCCGATCCAATTTCCGAGGGCGGTGTTGTCGACGGAGGCGCTAGCCCAGCGCTGCAGAAAGCCAGAACGGCCGTCGGTGTTGGTGATCAGTTCGCCGAAGCCTTATCGGCGGGCCTCACCCATGCCGGCGATATGGCGATCATCTTGGGCACCTCAGCGGTCGTCTTGGGCGTTTCCAACCATCCTGTCCCCGGCTCCTTCTGCCACGCTCAGTCTGATTTGTGGCTTCGACTCGACTCACTGCATGCCGGTGGCAAGAGCCTGCAATGGCTTCGCGACCTGTTGGCGCCAGGAGAGAGTTTGGCCTCGTTTACCTCGGTCGCCATGTCGGCACCGCCTGGTGCTCGTGACCTGCTCTTTCTCCCATTTCTGATGGGAGAACGCGGCGCCCGAGGCGGCGGCGCACCGGGCGCCTTCGTCGGACTCAGCACCGAGCACGGCCGCGATGATCTCGTTCGTGCAGTTCTCGAGGGCGTTGCGTTCGAACTTCGCCGCCTGCAACAAAAAAGGGGAACTCCGCTGCCAACCGATGTGCTAACGCTGAAAGGCGGCGGCGCCCGAAGCGAGCTATGGTGCCGAATCGTCAGCGGCGTATTCGGACTTCCCTACCGGACCACTCGTCGCGACGCCGCCTACGGCGCGGCCATGACTGCTGGAGTCTCCATGGGATGGTGGCCCAGCTGGCAATCCGTGCCTCCTCTGAACGATCCGATTGACGAATCTGGCCTCGCAGATGTCGCAATTCTGAGTGATCGGTACGCGCGGTACTGTGCGGTCGTCGATGCCCTGACGCCAGATTCATAGGTTGCCCATGGTCATCCACCGCTACTGGGCCACCGCACCTGCCGGGACCACGACGTGAGCACAATTGGTGTCGATCTCGGCACGAGCGGCGTCCGGGCCGTCGCGTACGACGAGCAGGGCGAGCAGATCGCAGCCGCAGCTGAGAAGACCACCCTCAAGCGGCCCAGGGAGGGCTGGGTCGTCGTCGACGCTGAGGCCGTGCTCCAATCCGCCGAGTCGCTTCTGGCCGCCGTAGCGGCAGAGGCCGCGAGCCGGGGCGATCAGGTACGAGCGATCGCCCTGAGCAGCCAAGGAGAGGCGGTCGTCCCGGTCGATCGACAGGGCCGAGCGCTGAGCCTGGCACCGGTCAGCAGGGACGCCCGTGGCGAACTGGCGGTCCAGGCGATGAGCAAGCGATTCGGCGCCGAGCGGGTGCAGCAAATCACCGGCCAACCGCTCAACCGGATGTTCTCGGTCTACAAGCTTGCCGCAGGGGACGACGCGTGGCGTCCCCCCGCCGCCAGTGCCTATCGCGCTCTGAGCGATTTCATTACCACCCGTTGGGGTGCCGCTCCGGCGATCGATTGGACTTTGGCCGCCCGTACCGGCCTCTTTGATGTCGACGCCACTGACTGGTCCGCCGAGATGATGGCGGCAGCTGCCGTGGATGCTCCCTGGTTGGCCGAGGTCCCGTTCTCCGAATGTGTGCCTTCCGGCACCCCAATCGGCACGATCTCAGATGAGGCTGCCGAGCGACTTGGGGTTCCGTATGGCACAGCGCTGGTGGCCGGCGCCCACGACCAAGCTGCCTCCTTCATTGGAGCCGGTGGCAAGGCGGGATCGGTGTCGACGTTCGCGCTGGGCTCAAGTGACTGCCTGACCGTCGAGACATCACAGCGGCCGGCTGGCATCGGCGGAACCGGTTTCGCCACCTATCCATGGCGCCCGGAACGCTGGCTTACCCTTGCTGGCACAGGAGCTGGCGGCTGGACGCTCGACTGGTACGTTGCCTTGACCGGCGTCGCCGACGCGGATGCATTGCTGTCTGAGTCGTCCCCAGAGCCATCGCCGATCATCGTGCTGCCATACCTAGCGGGATCTGGAACTCTGGACAACGACCCCAGTGGACGTGGCGCCGTCATCGGACTCACCCTTGATCACAGCAGAGCTCAGCTCACCCGAGCGTTTCTCGAAGCCGCCGGCTACGAGCTCGGCAGCATCGTCGCCGCATTCACGGCAACAGGTGTGCCGGTCGGTCACATCCGTGCGGTCGGTGCTGGCGCCAATAACCCGACAACTCTAGGCATCCGGGCCTCCGCCGGCGGCGTGCCCCTTACTCCCGCCTCTGGCAACGCGTCCGCTCGGGGGGCGGCACTCCTTGCCGGCGTTGGCATTGGACTCTTTGATATCGACGACCTCCCGTCGATCACTCTCGGTACGACCGCCGACCCCGACCCCAACACCGTCGACTGGTACACCCAGCAACGACAGACCTACCGAGACCTCTACCGCGTCCTCAAACCCTTCAACCAGCGATTCGAAGTCGGCCACCCCACGAAAGGACAGTCCAGCTATGCCTCTCCAGACGCTCGCCACGACGCTCGCCGGAGCTGAGCGGGGCGGCTATGCCGTCGGCGCGTTCAACGTATCCGACCTCAACCAGGCCATTGCTGTCCTCGACGCAGCCCGTGCCGAGAGTTCTCCCGTGATCGTCCAGGCCATCGCCGGTACGAGCGCGTACGGCGACGAAAGTTGGTGGTGGCACATGCTCCGGACCGTCGTAGACAGCTACCCCGACGTAACCGCGACTCTGCACCTGGACCACGGCCGCACTCTGGAAGATTGTGTCCGTGCCATGGATCACGGGTTCACCAGCGTCATGATTGATGCGAGCCGCTCGACCGACGACGACGAGCCCAACGACTTCGAGTCGAATGTGGCGATCACTAAATCGGTTGTCGACATCGCTCACTCACGTGGTGTCAGTGTCGAAGGAGAGCTCGGCACGATTGGTGGTGCCGAGGCAGGCATGACCGGTGTCGTAGAAGAAATCGTTTATGCCGATCCCTCCCAGGCCGAAGAGTTCGTGGTGCTAACCGGAGTCGACGCGCTCGCTGTGGCAGTCGGCACCAGCCACGGCTCGGTCAAATTCACCGACGAGTCTGGCGCTCAGCGTCTCCGGATCAGTTTGATCGCCGAAATCAAGAAACGTCTCCCGTACACGGCCCTAGTTCTGCACGGCAGCTCGTCCATCCCGATCGATGCAGTTGACGCCATCAATGAGCAGGGTGGCTCGGTCACTCCGTCCTACGGCATTGACACAGCGCAGAAGCGGGCAGGCATCGACCACGGCATTCGCAAGATCAACCAGGGCACGGACTCACACCTGGCCTGGACCGGGGCGCTGCGGACCGAGCTCAGCGAACGTCCTTCCG
>Ga0307307_10000452_pt1 | contig 9514 bp, 8 predicted proteins | sample ER_DNA_194_FD_194505 | JGI IMG/M metagenome (GOLD analysis project Ga0307307, IMG submission 194505) | Bulk soil microbial communities from the East River watershed near Crested Butte, Colorado, United States - ER_DNA_194 | ecosystem: Environmental > Terrestrial > Soil > Floodplain | place: USA...
ATTGAGCTTGTCTTCGTTCGATCTGCCCACCCCGGAAGGACCCGGCTCCGTCTCCGGGGCGCCGAACCTGCCGCGGGGATTCACCGACACGTTCACGAGCCGGTACGTCGACGCCGGTGAACTGCGCCAGCACGTCGTCATCGGAGGTCACGGCCCGCCGCTGCTGCTGGTGCACGGCTGGCCGCAGAACTGGTACGCCTGGCGCCTGGTGATGCCGGCGCTGGCTCGAGACTTCGAGGTCATCGCGACCGACCAGCGCGGAATCGGCTTGACCGACAAGCCCCAAGACGGGTACGACCCCGGTACGCTCGCCGACGACCTGGTCGCACTGATGGACGCGCTCGGTCACCAGCGGTTCGCCGTGGTCGGCACCGACATTGGCCTCCCGATCGCCTACGCGCTCGCCGCCGATCACCCGGACCGCGTCGAGCGCGTGGCCCTCGCCGAGATCCCCGGGCCCCCGGGGGCGCTTCCCTCACCGCCCTTCTTCCTTCCCGCGCCGCTCAACAACAAGCTCTGGCACATCGCCGTCAACCGGCTCGACGAGGTGAACGAACAGCTCGTCAGGGGACGGGAGGACATCTACTTCGGCTACGAGTTCGCCATCCAGGCCGGGAAGAAGCTCCCGGACGACGTGATCGACTACTACGTCGGTCTCCTCTCCAACCCCGACTCCCTGCGCGGCAGCTTCGCCTTCTATCGCGAGTGGGACACCATGATGGCGCAGAACGAGCAGCGCAAGAACCGGCCGCTGACGATGCCGGTCCTGGGGATCGGCGGGGCGGCAAGCTTCGGTGAGCAGGTCGGCGAGGCGATGAAGCCCCTCGCGGACGACGTGCAGACCGCCGTTATTCCCGGTGCCGGCCACTGGTTCGCCGAGGAGGCCCCCGAGGAGACGGTGGCGGCACTGGCCCCGTTCCTGGCCGCGTATCGCGACCGCGAGATCACGGCGCGTGACCTCAGGGTGAATGCAGGTCCCGCATCCACGTAACTCCGTTTGAATTCCCCGCGTAAGCGGCGCGCACAGAACGTGCGCGCCGCTTGAACCCCGTTATGAGGCTCACGAAAAGAGCGCGAGCGGCCTGCGACCGACTCCAGGTCGAGCTGATCGCGCTCGCCTAGGACAGCGTTCAGGGTGTTCCCTGGGCCTGCCAGCGCCGATCGGAAGTGTGTTTCCTCTTGCCTCCCGACTCCTGCTTAGTCGCGTCCGAACTGCGAGCTTGCGACGCGGGTCGGGAGTTAGGCTGTCTTGCGGCGCTTGACGAAGTAGGCGATGACGAACGCGATGACTATGACAATGATCGCGAATGTCAGAAGCCAGGGCCACCAGCCGTGAGTTGCGAGGAGCACATCGACCTCCGTTGTTGGGTTAGGCCCATCACGAAGAGGCCATGTGCACCGAGTATCTACCTAAAGCAAAGAAGAGGGAAGCTCTGTTGAGTCTTTGGCCACACCTTCGCCGGCTCCGAAGGTGTGGCGGTCGACGAGGCAAGGTTGATCGCGAGGTCCCCGGGCTTCTGACCGCTCCCACCAGGCCCATACGAACCTTGGGTGGGCCAGAGTCCTCCCCCTTGGCGGAGGCGCGCTAAGCGGGCGCCGGCTGCTGCTCGCGCAGGTAGCGGATCAAGCCGCCCGCAACAACGATCTCGCGCTCGCGCGGCAGGAAGTCGTGCGTGACGGTGAACGTCTCGCCGCCTTCGATCTGCACCTCGAGGTCGTCCTCGCCGTCCGCGATCGCGTGCAGATGCTGGATGTGCCAGGTCTGGCCGAGCTCGGCTTTTTCGTAGTCGATCGGGTCCTTGAAGAGCAGTGGCACGATCCCCTGCGCGATCAGGTTCCGGCGGTGGATGCGGGCAAAGCTCTTGGCGACCACCGCGCGCACGCCGAGCTGCGCAGGCGCCAGGGCGGCGTGCTCGCGGCTCGAGCCCTGGCCGTAGTTGTCGCCGGCGACGATGAAGCCTCCGCCCCACTCGTGCGCCCGCTTCGCGAATCCCGGATCACGGTGCTGGAAGGTGAACTCCGCGATCGCGGGCACGTTCGACCGGTAGGCCATCACGGTGGCGCCGTCCGGCGAGAGGTCACCGGTCGAGATGTCGTCCGGCGCGACGATCAACACCCGCCCGACGAGCGTGTCCGGGAGGGGCTTTTGCTCCGGCGGCGGGAAGATGTTGGGGCCGCGCGGGACTTCGATCGAGGCCGCCTCGTCCTCGGGCGCGGGCTCGAGAATGTGCTTCTGGACGACGTCCGGCCGCGCCGGCGGGCGCTCCTGCAGCTCCGGCGGCGAAAGCTCGCGCGGGTCGGAAATCTTGCCGGTGAGCATCGAAGCCGCGGCGACGGCGGGTGAGCAGAGAAAGACCTGGTCGTCGGCAGTCCCGCTGCGGCCCGGGAAGTTGCGGTTGAAGGTACGCAGCGAATTCGCTCCGGAGGGCGGCGCCTGGCCCATGCCGACGCAGGGGCCGCAGGCCGGCTCGAGCATCCGGACTCCCGCCATCAGCAGGTCGACGTAGGTGCCCGAGCGCGTGATCTGGTCGAGGATCTGACGCGAACCCGGTGTTGCAGTCGCGGAAACGAGCTCCTCGGAGATCTGCTGCCCACGCATGACCGCGCCGCAGAGGGCCAGGTCGTGGTACGAGGAGTTGACCGATGAGCCGATGCAGACCTGCTGGATCGGCGTGCCGACGAGCTCGTCGATGGGAACGACGTTGCCCGGGCTCGAGGGCTTCGCGACGAGCGGGACGAGCTCGGCGAGGTCAATGTGCTCCTCCTCCTCGAAGTCGCCGGTGCTGCCGGTGGGCATCTCGGTGAAGTCGTCTTCGCGATCCTGCTCGACCAGCCAATTCCGGGCCTCGTCATCGGCCGGGAAAACGGCACCGGTCGCGCCGAGCTCGGCGATCATGTTCGCGATCGTCCCGCGCTCTGTGTAGGAGAGCGTCTCGACGCCCGGCCCCGTGAACTCGAAGATGCAGCCGCGGCCGCCGCGGACGCCACGCCGCCGCAGCAGCTCGAGGATCACGTCCTTCGCCTGGATCCAGGGGCGCGCGAGCTCGTTCTCGAGGAAGACGCCGACGATCTTCGGGCAAGGAAGCTCGAACGGATGCCCGGCCATGCAAACGGCGACGTCGAGCCCGCCGGCCCCGATCGCGATCATCGCGCACGAGCCCGACTGGGTCGTGTGCGAGTCCGCGCCAATCAGCGTCTGGCCAGGCTTGGCAAAGCGCTCGCAGTGGACGTAGTGGCAGATCCCGTTGCCGGGCCGCGAGAACCAGGCGCCGTACTTTGCGGCCATCGCCTGCAGGAACCGGTGATCGTCCGGGTTCTTGAAGTCGATCTGGAGGATGTTGTGGTCGACGTAGACGACCGCGGTCTCGACCCGCACGCGCTCCTCGCCGAAGAGCTCGAACTGCATCATCGCCATCGTCCCCGTGGCGTCCTGGGCCAGCGTCTGGTCGACGCGAAGCCCGATCTCCTGTCCGGGGACGAGCTCTCCGCGCTCGAGGTGCTCTTCGAGGATCGTGCGCGCGAGGGAGGCCATCGGCCTCAAGCTTAGTCAGAAGCCAGCCGGGACCAGACCTCGAAGTCGTCGCGCCTTCCCTGCTTGAAGTGGTACGAGCGCAGGGTGCCTTCGTAGCGGTACCGCACGTTCGCCGCGACGCGTTTCGACGCTTCGTTGCCCGCGGAGATCCAAAGCTCGACCCGCAACGCATCGAGCGTGTTGAACGCCCACTCCGTCAGAAGCTCGAGCGCCTGCGTGGCGACGCCTCGGCCGCGCGCCTCCGGCGCGACGACGTAACCGAGCTCGAGCTGGCGTCCCTCGCGGTCGATGCCAAACGCCAGCGCGAGCCCGAGAAACGAACCGTCGTCGCCGTCGACGACGGCGAAGGCCTCCCGCTTACCTTCACGGCGGCCCTCCTCGTAGAACCCGAGCCACTCGCGCTCCCACCCCGGCGGCACCGGGTCGGGTACCCGCGTGTAGCGGAGGACACCCTCGTCGTCGAACAACGTCGCGACTGAAGGAAGGTGCTTCTCGGCCAGCAACTCGAGGCGGCTGCGCGCCACTAGTAGCGCAACAGGGCGCCGATGCCCTCGACGGGCTCGAGGTCCTGGTGATGCCGCAGCGCGAGCACGCTGCCACCGTTCGCGAGCGTCTGGTGGACCGCGAGGTTGAGGCCGTCGTCGCGCTTCTCCATCTGCGTGCCGTCGAGCGGGCAGGGGCCGCCCTCGGCGCTGACGCGGCCGCAGCGGGGGCACTGCCAGGCCTGCCGGTCGGCGCCGTCCTCGAACAGCAGCAGCTCGACCCGCGCGTCCGAGGCCGCCTCCAGCGTGTCCGCCCAGCCTGCCGTTGCCCGCCCGCCGCGCCCAGCTTCCTCGCGCCAGCGCTCGGCCGCCTCGCGCTCCTGCTCCGCGTGCCACTCCTCGAGGATCGGCCGAGCCGCCTCGAGTAGCTCCGCGGGCGTCGCGTGCGCCTCGGCGTTCGTCCAGCCGACGATCGCGTTGCGCACCTCGTGCGAGATGACGTCGTCGAAGTCGGCACGGTTCTCCTCGGCGGCCGCGACGACGATGCGCGCGCTCTGCAATCTGCGGACATAGCGGTCGAGCAGGTCCCCGACGTTCCGGAAATGATCCAGCGCCAGCTTCTCGATGTGCCGCTGGAAACGAGCCTGGGACCAACCCCCCTGGTCGTGCCGGCCTGGCGTCTCGTCGAGCTGGTGCGCGAGCTCCTCGAGGCGCCCTGCGCGAAGCTGGTACACGTCGCCGCGCTCGCGGCTGACGAAGGCGACGAGCGCACCGTCGCCGCGGCCAACGAGCGAAACGAGCGGGGCAAGATAGAACTCGCGCGCGACCGCGATCTTGTCCGGTACGGGATCCGCGAGCGGCAACGTCCGCCAGGCGTTGTCGAGCCCGGCGGAGAAGACCGCTACGCCATGAGAGCCCTCGCGGTCGAACTCGTTTTCGAAGAACGCCCGCAGCCGTGCCAGATCCGAACGGAGAGCCTCGCGCTGGTCATGGCTGAGCTCGCTCGCGGACTCGGCCCGCTCGTGCCCTTCGTGCAGCAGAGAGTTGATGCGCGTCGCCGCGTCGCCCGCGGTCGGCGCCTCACTCGGGTCGAGGTTGACGTAGACGCTGATCGCGCAGCCCTTCTCGGCACGAAACCGCGCGAGCTCTCGTAATCCGTCCCAGCTGACCGTTGCTGCCACCGCGTCTCCCTTGCCGGAAAGCGGCGATTCTATGCGTGGCCAGGAGGCTAGGAGCCGAGGCGCCTCAGCGTCAGCCGCCACTCGACGCGCTGGACCACCTTCGCCGATCCGTTCAGCGCCTGCGTCGTCACCTCGGAGCTGCCCTGCAGGGTCATGCCGCCGACGGCGCGCTCGAACAGGTCGGCCTCACTCAGCTTCGCGGCGGCGAGGTCGAGACCGCCCGCGATCCCGCGCACCGCCGTCGGCTCCCCGGGGCACGTGTTGAAGAACTCGCTGGGGACGAGGCCCGTGGCCGGCTTGAAGGTGACGTGGTGCGCGCGGCGGCTGACGAGCTGGAGCGCGCGATTGGACCGCGAGCGAGTCATGAGCCTGCAGACGAGCCTGTGAGGCGTGGTGTCGCAGGGGCTCTTCTCGGTCGTGGCCTTCGTCGTCTTGGTGCCAGACTGCTGGATCGTCTCGCGGAGCGCGCGAACGTAGCCGGAGAACCTGACCAGGCTTTTACCGTTACGGCTCGTCCTCACGACCGAGTTGTCCGAGCTGCGGAATGTGATCTTGCGGGTGCCGGCTCCGCTGGTCCTCACCGTGCAGCCCTCTGGCGTCTGCGCGGTCGCCGTGTACGTCCATTGCTTGGTGACCGTGCCGCTCAGCGAAACGAGAAAGCTGGCGCGGCTCGTCTGCGACGCGGCTGCTGCCTGTAACGCCAGGAGCGCTGCAATGACTACAAATAGGAGGACTTTTCCCCGCCGCATGGGCCGCATTCTGCCCGTTTGCGCGGGAACTTAAAGGGAGTCCGATCCGTTGAATACTGTGAGGGCCGCATCGGCCCGAGCGATTTGGAGGAAATGTGAACGACAACCGAGTTCGCGAGCTGATCATCGTCGGCGGTGGTCCCGCCGGCTACACAGCTGCGCTCTACAGCGCCCGTGCGAACCTGGAGCCACTCGTGATCGAGGGCTTCCAGTGGGGCGGCCAGCTCATGATCACGAGCGACGTCGAAAACTACCCCGGCTTTGCCGAGGGCATCATGGGCCCGCAGTTGATGGCGGACTTCCGGCGCCAGGCCGAACGGTTCGGCGCCGAGTTCATCGCCGACGACGTGACGCGGGTGGATTTTTCTGAGCAACCGTTTCGCGTCTGGGTCGGCGACGACGAGTACCGGGCGCAGAGCGTGATCGTGGCCACCGGCGCCACAGCGCGCCAGTTGGGCCTCGAGTCGGAGCGCGCGCTGCACGGACGCGGAGTCACCTACTGCGCGGTCTGTGACGCTGCCTTCTACCGTGACAAGGAGGTCGTCGTCGTCGGCGGCGGCGACTCCGCGATGGAGGAGGCGATCTTCCTGACGAAGTTCGCCTCGAAGGTGACGGTGCTTCACCGGCGCAGCGAGTTCCGCGCCTCGCCGATCATGTTCGACCGCGCCCGCGCGAACGAGAAGATCGAGTTCCTCACTCCGGTCGTGGTCGAAGAGGCCCTCGGAGCCGAGGAGGGCAAGCTGACTGGCGTCCAGGTTCGTAACGTCGAGACGGACGAGGTCAGCGTTGTTCCGGCGGAAGGGCTCTTTGTGGCGATCGGGCACGACCCGAGCACGAAGCTTTTCGTCGACCACCTCGACCATGACGACGAGGGCTACCTCATCAATCAGCCGGGCTCGACCGCGACGAACATCGAAGGTGTCTTCGCCGCCGGCGACGTCGTCGACCACGTGTATCGCCAGGCCGTGACCGCGGCAGGGATGGGCTGTATGGCGGCGCTCGACGCCGAGCGCTGGCTCGCCGCACGCGAGGGCCATCCCGAGTCGGCTCTCAGCGCCCCGCGGGCCTAGACGGGTCGAGCATGGCCGAGTGGATCGACCTGCTCGACCCGGATGAGGCCGAGCTTCGGAAGGCCACGCCACCGCAGATTCACGCGCGAGCGCTAGAGCAGCTCCTGCGCCCCGCACGCCATGACGACGAGCCTCGCCCCCGGCTCGAGGGCCACGACCACTACATCTTCGGGGTCTTCCTCGTCCCGGTCTGCATCCGCGAAGACGATCGCGTCTTCTACCAGGAGGTCGACGTCGTGGCGACGCGCGAGCGGGTTATGACGGTGCGGAAGACTCCCGACCAGGGGCACCCCTTCGACACGAAGCCCGCCCGCGATTCTCTCGAGGCCGCGGGAGAGTCACGCGCAGGCGTGATTCTCTACCGGCTCGTCGACCTGATCGCCGAAGACTTCCTCGATCTCGTCGACGCGATCAACGAGGAGATCGACGAGCTCGAGGACGGCATCGACCACTGGAGGGCCGACCAGGTCAGCTCGCGAATCTCAGATCTCCGTCACGACATCTTGCACATCCGCAGGACCGTCGGTCCGACCCGGGACGCGATCCGCCAAGTCGTCGATCGCCGTCTCGACGTCGGCGAGGGGCCCGAGGTGCTGCCCCGCGACATCGAGATCGACTTCAGCGATGCCTACGACAAGCTCCTGCGCGCGATGGACGGGCTCGACCTTTCGCGTGATTTGCTCGCAGGCGCTCGCGACTACCATCAGGCCAAAGTCGCGAACGACCAGAACGAGGTCGTGAAGCGCCTGACGGTGATCGCGTCGCTCCTCCTCGTGCCGACGTTCATCGTCGGGGTCTATGGCCAGAACTTCCGCCACATCCCCGAGCTCGCCTGGGGCTTCGGCTACTGGTGGAGCTGGGGCTGGATCCTGCTGACGACTGCGGCCCAGCTGCTCTTCTTCCGCTGGCTCGGCTGGATCGGCGGCCCGCCGCTCGGCCGTCCGAAGCTGCCGCCGCTGCGGACGCTCGACCCGCGCGCACTGCGGGGTCGGCGCCGTCGCGCAAGAACGTCTGGCTAGCATCGATCAGTGCCCTATTTCATCTGTCCGAACTGCAAGGAGCGGTCGATCGACCATGACCGCCAGGAGGGCTTGACCCGGCAGGCTGTTGCCTGCCACCGGTGCGGCTTCGGCTTCCTGTTCGAGCTGATCGACGACTACTACCCGGCGCCGGGGACAGGATTCGTCGTCTGCGACCAGGCGGGCCGCGTGCTCGCGGTGGGGCGCGGTGTCTTCGAGCTGACCGGCTACAACGAGGACGACCTGATGGGGCGCGTCGCCATGGACAGCCTCGAGCTGAACGGCTACGAGGACGGCAAGAACCCGGCCGCGCTCGCCCTGGAGTGGGGCGTCCGGCGGATGGGCGAGAAGCTGGAGCTGCGCACGCGCGCCGGCCAGCGCAAGCCGGTGACCGCGGACTTCTTCCCCGCATATGACGACGACGGCGGGCTCATGATCGCGATCACGCCGCGCTAGCTGCGAGCTCGCTTTCGACCCACGCCTGCAGCTCGTCGACGGCCGCCAGCGACTCCTCCAGCTCGCGCAGCTCGCCGTGCGCGGCCCGCTCGTCGACGGCAGAGAGGATCCCGAGCGACTCCAGCCTGTCAACGGTCCGGGCCGGCAGGTCGTTGCGCGCGCGGCGCTCGATCTTGGCCTGGCGGAGCTTGGAGCGGATGCGCTCGGCCCGCGCCGACAGCGCCGCCGACTCGCCGGCGAGAGCGTCCGCGTAGACGGCGAAGTCGATCTCGCGCACGTGATCGAGCCTAGGCGGAGCGGTGTGACGAAAACGACACTGTCCCGAAACGATTCGGTGCGAACTAAACGCGGCTCGAAGGGCAGAGGTCGTTGATGACGCAGTCCTCGCAGCGCGGCGAGCGGGCGATGCAGACCTGACGCCCGTGCCAGATCAGCAGATGCGGGAACACGCCCCAGTACTCGCGCGGCACGAGTCGTTGGAGGTCACGCTCGATCTTGACCGGGTCTTCCTGCCGCGTCAGCCCGAGACGCTGCGAGAGCCGGCGGACGTGCGTGTCGACGACGATCCCTTGCGGGTCGCCCAGCTCGGCGGCGACGACGTTCGCGGTCTTGCGCGCGACGCCGGGGAGCCGGACCAGCTCCTCGAGCCGCCGGGGGACGCGGCCGTCGTAATCCTGCAGCAGCATCGCCATCGTCCCGCGCAGCGACCGCGCCTTCTGGCGGTAGAAACCCGTCGCGAAGATGTCACGCTCGAGCTCCTCCGGCGGCACGGCGAGGTAGTCCTCGGGCCGCTTGTACTTCTCGAACAGCTGCTCGGTGACGCGGTTGACGTTCACGTCCGTCGTCTGGGCGGAGAGCATCACGGAGACGAGCAGCTCCAGGTCGTTGCGGAACCGCAACGCAATCGTCGCTTCGGGGTGCGCCGCCGTGAGCCGCTCGATGATCGGCACGGTCCGCGCCCGCTTCGGCCCGACGCGGCGCCGCGCCTCCTGGACGTAGCTCCGTGCCATCCGTAACGAACCGTA
>Ga0307307_10000457_pt1 | contig 9471 bp, 9 predicted proteins | sample ER_DNA_194_FD_194505 | JGI IMG/M metagenome (GOLD analysis project Ga0307307, IMG submission 194505) | Bulk soil microbial communities from the East River watershed near Crested Butte, Colorado, United States - ER_DNA_194 | ecosystem: Environmental > Terrestrial > Soil > Floodplain | place: USA...
GCCCTCAGCTCGGCGAACCGGTCTCGCGCGGCTCCGGTGAGAATGGTGAATCGCCACGGCTGGGTGAGTTTGTGATTCGGCGCCCGCACCGCGCACTCCAGCAGTTGCTCGATGGTCTCCCGCGAGACTGGCTCGGAACGAAAGCGCCGGACCGAGGTTCGCTGATGTATCGCAGTGATGGCATCCATACCCACAATCTACTCCGGCGCCGCTCCCGACTGCGATGCTCGATATCGTTGCACGACGAGGAGGAGGGCTACGAAATCATAGAGCCCATGGGTCACCACGGGCGCGAGCAGGCTTCCCTGCACCAGGAACAACCCCCCGAGATACAGCCCCATGAGGCCGGCGACAACCGCATACATCGACGTAGCGAAATGCGCCAGACCGAAGAGAACACTGGCGGAGAAAAGTGCCAGGGGATTCGGGACCAGCCGCGCGAGACCGGCCTGGACCACGCCGCGAAACAGTAGCTCCTCGCCGAGACCCGCGAGGGCGGCCAGGAGCGCCAGCTCGGCTGCGGAGCGGCCAGCGAGTGTCGGACCGAGCTCGCCCACCACGAAGTCAACCAGCCGGCGCAATCTTCCAACCGGTCTCTTCAGAACCCAGATGAGCGCGATAAGCAATGGCGGGGTGGCCAGGACACCCCAGAGGAAGGAAGGCCAGCCCGGTTTCAGCTGGGTCAGCGGCGACACGCCGAGGATTCGGCCCAGACCCACTGCGAGCAACGCCAGCCCGGCTTCTCCGACGATAGCTAGGCGTACGAACTGCGAATCTCGAGCGCCGCGGGTGTCGGAAATGGGGCCCTACTTGGCCCGCTCGAGGTACACGCCCTCCCGCGGGTTGATGCGGACCCTTTCTCCTTCGCTGATGAACTCCGGGACCTGAACGGTGACCCCATTGCTCAGCCGCGCCGGCTTGGTGCTCGCCGTTTTGGTAGCGGTCTTCATTACCGGCGCAGTTTCCACTACCTCCAGCTCCGTTACCGCCGGCAGCTCGATCGCAATCGGCCGTCCGTTGAGCCACTCGCCCTGGAAGGTCATTCCGGGCTCGAGCCACTGGCCCTGGTCTCCGATGGTCTCCTCATCCAGCGTGTACTGGTCATAGGTCTCCGCATCCATGACGTGGACCCCGTTCACGTCCCGATACATCACCTGCAGCTGCTTGGTGTCCAGCCGAGCTTCTTCGATGAACTCGGTGGCGCTGAATCGATGCTCGAAGGTGGTCCCGGTGTTCAGGTTCCGCATCCTCGCCTGGACGAAGGCCCGGAGATTGCCGGGCGTACGATGGGTGAATTCCATGATCCGGCAGGGCTGGCCGTCGAAGAAGATCACGTGCCCGCGACGGATATCGGTTGCCTTCATTGTGCAGTAGCTCCATGGTGACTGGGCTTGGCTCAGAGCGCGCCCGACGCACCCTGGACCAAGGAAAATACACGGGGCGGCAGGTTCGATCCCGGGTGACCCGAGTCACATCTGCTCCCCCTTGCCGGGTCTACCTTCGGCAGGCGGCGGCGCGGCACCAACGAGCCCATCAAACGGGACCATGCCCTATGAATGACAGGCGGTAGCGAGTGGCCAGCCCTGTCTTCGGCCTTACCCGTCACCAGGATGATGAGCGCTCGCGGCTCGAGCGGTGGCGCCGGAATGTCGGCGCGCCGGTTGCGCTGGATCTGACGACGGCGGCGTCGGGAAATGCCGCGCGGACCCTCGTCGTGCTCAGCTGGAACGTGTGGATCGGCCGAGGCCGGCTCCTCGACCTGGTCTCCCGAATCCGGAGCGGTGACTTTGCCGCGCAAGGCGCCGAACCCGACGCCCCCCTCGTCGTGCTGGCGCAGGAAGTGTATCGCAGCGACTCTACCATCCCCCCAGACTCGACCGGACGTGCCGGACGCATGCTCGTCGCCCAGCTGGGAGAGCAGGAGGACATCGTCGAGACCGCCCGCGCGCTCGGCATGAATCTGCGTTACGCGCCATCGATGAGAAATGGCGCAATGCAGAGCGATCGGGGCAATGCGATTCTGTCGACGCTACCGCTGGAAGCCGCGGAGGCCCTCGAGCTACCCCTGGTGCTCCAGCGGCGCGTCGCCGTGTCCGCAATGGTCCGGGTCGGCCATCGCAGCCTCCGCGTCGTGAGCGCCCACCTCGACCCGCGTGGCCCGCCGGGGCACCGATGGCTCGGAGCCGCGGGTCGCGCCCTTCAGGCTCAGCATCTCCTGAGCTCGCTTCGCGACGATACCGTCATCCTTGGCGCCGACCTCAACCTGGGACGTGGGCGCTACGAGCGCGCCTGGCGGGTCCTGCGCGACGCCGGGTTCAGCTTTGGCGTCCCGCCCTCCTTCCCCACGTGGCGTCACACCTTCCATGCGCTGCCGCGGCTAGTGCTCGACTACCTTCTGGTCCGCGACCCGTCCGGTGCGGTCGAGCACGCGAGAGTGCACCGGCTCGACGAGCATCCCCGCGATCGGGGGCCGCGGGTATTCGGCTCCGACCACCATCCCCTGCTCGCGCGAATCGACCTGGCAGCCCCATAAACGGAGAGACACGGTGAGCGACTGGCTGGGGTTCGGGTCAGGTCTTCCCTGGTGGGGCTGGATCCTCATGGCGATTGGGGTGATCGCAATCGTGTCTGTCATCGGCGCCCTATTCCTGCCCGACTGGCACGATGACGATTACAGCGTCGGTTTCGAGGCGGAGCCCGGCTCGGAGAGTTTTGTCGAATGGAGCGCGGCGTATCTGAATATCCCGATTTTTCAAGGCGGTGAGGTCACACTGCTCCAGAATGGCGACGCCTTCTTCCCCGCGATCCTCAACGCAATAAAAGAGGCGCGGGATAGCGTCAACTTCGAGGTCTATATCTTCGAGCCCGATGAGATCGGACAACAGTTCATCGAGGCATTTAAGGAGCGGGCGCGAGCCGGGGTCGAGGTCCGGCTGCTGCTGGACGGTTTTGGCGGGATGAAGCTGAAGAAGCGTTGCCGCAACGAGCTGCGGGAGGCAGGGGTGAAGATCACCCGGTTCCGGCCGTTGTCGCTGCGCAGCCTGCCACGTTTCTATAAGCGAACGCACCGACGGGCCATCGTCATCGACGGCCGGGTGGGATTTACCGGCGGCGCCGCAGTCTCAGCAAAATGGAAGGGCAATGTGGGTAACGCCCACGAGTGGCGCGACAGCATGACCCGGGTGACCGGCCCTCTAGTGAGTGGGATCCAATCGGCGTTCGCGGAGAATTGGGTCTACTGCTGCGGCGAAGTCATTGCCGGTCCACGCTTCTTTCCTCAGATCGACCGGGGCGAGGGGCCGTGCAGCTTATCGGTGGTGAGCTCTCCTTCCGACGCGCTCCAGCCTATTCGGCTCCTCTTCTGGCTCAGCTTCATCAACGCGCGCCGCCGACTCTGGATCTGCAACTCCTACTTCATTCCCGACCGCCGGCTTCGGGTGGCGGTGATCAAACGGTCGCGCGCCGGGGTCGATGTGCGGGTGTTGGTGCCGGGCAATCACACCGACGCTCTTCCGGTCCAGGCAGCAGGCCGGAGCTACTACGAGGAGCTGCTCGCCGCAGGCGTCCGCATCTTCGAGTACCAACCTGCCATGATGCACGCCAAGACGGTCGTGGTCGACGGAGCCTGGTCAGTGGTGGGGTCGGCCAACCTCGATGAGCGCAGCATGGAGCTGAACGAGGAGAACATTCTGGGGATTGCGGATCGCGATTTTGCCGGAGCAGTCGAGGAGGGAGTAGAGGCGGACCTGGAGCGCTCGCGGGAGATCCACCTGGACGAATGGCGCAAGCGCCCCATCTACAAGAAAATCTTCGAGCGCGCGGCCAAAGCGTTGATCGAGCAGTACTAGGTTAGATAGGCCCGTTGAAGGCCGGGTCACACACCCGGGTCCTGAGGTCGGTCTCGGACCCCCGGCGCCATCCTCCTCGAAACTCGAAGTGACGCTCGTCCAGGAGCCGGGTACCTAAGGCGGCCGTTCCCTTCTGCTGAACCTGCCAGAGTAAGACCCGGGCTCCCATCTCGGCAGCAGGCTCCCACACGTCAGGCGTCAGCGGCGGGTACAGGCTGGCGAACTCTGGCTTTAGTCGGGCCTGCCGGGCCGTTGAATCCATACCATCTCCGCAAGGGGCGGTTGAGGGCGGCTTTGCACCGCAAGTCACGAGCCAGTCATAATGTGGGCATCGCCTCAACTGCACCAGGGTAGCGCTCCAAAAGCCCGCCGCCCCCGCCGACTGCGGAGTTAGCGCCAGGCGCCTGCTGAATCGGCCGGCTCCTCATCCACGTTGCTGGGACCACCCATGTGGGTCTCGAGAGCGCCGCTCAGATTGACGCCTTCGGCGCCCAGCAGGCGGAAGAGCTCCCACTCGGCGGCCCGAGCGGGGCCGATGCGCCGCCCGTTGTACATCAGCGAGATGACCAGCACACCATCGGTCCGGCCGAGGTAGCCTGCGAGGGCCGCGACCCGGTCCAGCGTACCGGTCTTGGCGTGCACCACTCCTGGTGCCATTCCCCCCCGCAGTCTCCGCAAGGTTCCTATCCCGTTGGCCGGTAGGAGCAGCGGAAACCGTTCGGCCCCGCGCCTCTGGGGATAACGCGCCAGGTAGAGCATCTGGGTGAGCGGGCTGACCCGGTCGAGCTCGCTGAGGCCGCTTCCGTCCACCAGCTGCACCTGAGCCCTGGGGCCCACGACGTCGCGCACGTGCTGGGTAAGCAGCGATGGACCTGCGGTCTGACTGGCCACGGCCCATTGGAGCATGAGCTCGGCGCCAATGTTCAAGCTGCGGCGATTGATCTCGATAGCCACGCTGTCGAATGGCGCCGACTCCACCATGGCCAGAACAGCCGGAAGCGCCGGAGATGATGTGGGGGGCGAGGTCCGGTTGATCCACTGGATTCCCGCCCGGTCCAGGGCGGCAGCCCAGGCATACCCTAGAACTCTGGAAGGGTCGTGCGACACCGCAGAGAGTCCGGCCATACGGCATCCAATGCCTATGCTGCCGATCAGGGTCCAACCCCCGTCCGGGTCGGCGATCAGGCCGAGCCGCCGCCGGCTCCCTCCCACGGTCGTCGCGTTGATCCGTACCAGGTGCTCGATCCCGGCCGGGTACGCGGAGACGAGCGCGGGTGGGGAACCGACATCCGCGCCGGGTCTGAAGGTCAACGATATCGTGTTTTCGTGCAGCGCAACCGGGCCGACCGGTGGGGCGTAAAGCTGCCCCTGGAATTCGGGCGACCACACCGTCGGGTAGCGTGACGAGGCTGGCCCGGTGCGGCTGGTCAGGGCGAGGGGGCCTTCGAGCACGCGAATGCCGCGCCCATGAAGCTGCCGAACCAGTTCGCGCAGGCTGGGGCCGCCTCGGCCTGGCCGGTCGAATGTTGGATCGCCGCCGAGCTCCAGCTGCCAGCTCCCCTGCCACCGCCCGCTTGCCGAGTCCAGCCCCCCCCTGCCGATGACCCGGGTCGAAATGCGTGCGCCGCCACCCGCCCGAGCGCGGGTGAAGCCAGTGGTGAATAGCTTGGCTGTCGAGGCCGGGATAAGCTCCAGTTCCGGGTTCAGGCTCCATAGGACTCGACCGTCCATGGTGCCTATCGCGATGCCCCACTGCCCGTCTCCCGTGCGGACCACGGTGCGGCGATACCAGTCATCCACCCGCGTGAGCTCGCCGGGCGTCAGCTCCTGGGCGGCAAGGATGCCGGCGGAGCAGAGGCCGCTGAGAACGAAAATGACCAGCGCCGGAAGCAGACGGAGTTGCATGCGGCGGCTCGTTCCTGTTCGGTTATGTGTCGCGAAATTGAGGAAAGGCACTCTGCTTAACAGGAGCAATCGTCGAGCCATGGTCCAGTCGAATGCTGTGAAAGGAGTTACGCCTTTTGAGATTGTCGGCTGGCGGGCATTTCGCGGCGTGGCCTCAGGCCCCACAACGCAAGCTGTGGCCTGGCGTTACGCTGCTGCCAAGGCGGGCGCGGTATGAGCGCTCGTAGACGCCGGAGAGTGCCTGCCTGGGCGCGGGAGCAGCGCTGCGTCTGCGGAAACCTGGTGCGGCGGTACCAGGGCTTCTGCTCCAGCTGCGGTCGGGCCCAGCGCTGGGGCGATGTCGGTGGGCTGACCGGCGCGGAGTGCTACAAGTGCGGCTGGGCCGTTTCTGATAAGTTCGCCTGCTGCCCATGGTGCGGCGCCAATATTCACGAGGAGAACTACTCCAGCGCCGAGCCATTGAAGGCTCCGCGCGGTTTCCGAATGGATGCCCGTTGCGACTGGGGCTGCGGTGGCGGGGTACAGTACCCGATGACGTACTGTCCCTGGTGCAGCCGGCAACAGTTCTGGAACGAGGACAGGTTCTTCGAGGGAGAATGCCCTCACTGCGGCCGCGGCGTGGACGACCTCATGAATGTCTGTCCCTGGTGCGGCGGTGATTCCACCGGCCGCGACCTGATACCTAGGGCCCTGACTCGGGTCCGCCGGCTCCTCCTGGTATCGAGGATCAAGGACTGGGGTTACCGGATTCTCCTCCGCCCGGGGGTTTCCGGCGTGGATCCGAAATATCCCGCAATGGTCGAGATCGAGCAGCGCTACGTCGTGGGTAAGCGCCGCCGGGACGAGATTCCCTGGACCATGCTGGTGGGCCTCATCACTCACGAGCTGGGTCACAGCTTCCTGTATCATCACTGGGATTGGACCAGGACCAGGCAGTTCCGGCGAGCATTCGGGGAGGTGGACAAGGCCTACCGCGGCATGGATAACACCTGGGTGTACTTCCAGCGCCGGCGGATCGCCATTGCACCGACCAATTTCGTGAGCGCGTATGCCGCCAAACATCCGCAGGAGGATTTTGCTGAGACCTTTCGTTTTTACGTCACCCGCCGCGGGCGCCTGAGAGACCTGTTTGGCGAGTTCGGTCGCAAGCGCAAAGGCGTGACACTCTACGAGAAGTTCCTCGTGCTGCACGACTACGTGCGCGCACTGCGAGGATGGGGAAACGGTTTGTCTTGACAGGTACGTTTTTCAGGCGTACCCTCTCCGAACACCCCACGATAAAGACATAGGCCGGCAACCACGTCCCCTTCGGGGCGACGCACTCCTGGAGACCTGCGTATGTCATCCCACGCTCGAAGCACCGGCCGACTCGCTCTCACACTCGCATTCGTCGCTCTGTTTGGCTGCAAGGAGAGAAACACCGAGTCCGGAGCAACGGAATCTCCCCCGGTCAAGCTCGACGATAGCACTCCAACCGCTACCAAACCCACCGAATACCGCTCGGCCGCCGAAAAGGTCGTAGCGCAGAGCGCGGGCGTGAAGGAAGGCGACCTGGTCCTGATCAGCGGCAGTGACGAGGACCTGCCCCTGCTGGAGGACATCGCGGTCGAGGTGAGGAAGCGCGGGGCGGACCCTCTGGTGAGGGTAGCCAGTCTGCAGCTCGGCCGCCGGCTCTACGACGAGGTTCCGGCCAAATACGACAGTCGTATGCCGGAGATGGATATGAAGCTCATCGGCATCATCGACGTGTTCATCGGCACCGAGTTTGGAGAGGGTCGCACGTTCAAGGGTGTGCCGGCTGAGCGGATGGTGGCACGGGGTAAGGCCGCTGCGCCAGTGGCCGCGCTCGCGCGGAAACGCGGGGTGCGTTCGGTCTATCTCGGCAACGGTCTATACCCGAGCGCGGAACGGGCAGAGCAGTTCGGCGTCTCCCGAGATCAGCTGTCAGGACTCATGTACAGAGGAATCGATGCCGACTACGACGCTCTCAAATCCACGGGAGAACAGGTGAGTAAAGTGCTCGCCGGGGGCAAGGAGCTCCGCATTACCAATCCTAACGGCACCGACTTCCGGGTCGGTATCAGCGGGCGTCCCATCACCGTCAGTGACGGCATCATCTCCGCAGACGATCGAAAGAAGGGTGGCGCCGCCACCTCGGTGTGGCTCCCCGCCGGCGAAGTGTTCCTGACCCCCGTCCCGGGCACGGCGAATGGAGTAATGGTAACTGATGAGGACTACCTACAGGGCCAGCGGATCGAGGGGCTCCGTTTGGAATTCAAGGACGGCAAGCTCACCTCGATGACAGCCAAGGCCGGCCTCGAACCGTTGAAGGCGTTGTATGACGCGGCCGGGCCGGGCAAGGACCTGCCCGGAGTCATCGACATAGGAATCAACTCCGGCGTCAAAGCGCCCGGAGGCAAGGCGCTGCGAGTCTGGAGCCAGGCAGGTACGGTCACTGTCGTGGTAGGCAACAATATCTGGGCCGGCGGAAACAATGAGGTGCAATTCGCCGCATTCGCAAGTTCGCCGAAAAGCACCCTCACGGTCGACGGGAAGCCTCTGATACAAGACGGAAAATTGCTCGCTCAGGAGCAGATGGCCGGAAGGTAAACTGGGCTTCACAGGGTAGCGGCCGTCACAGACAACCCTGCCGGCGCGCCGCAGTTTTCGTAAAGAACGGAATCCGTCGCCCCGGCTCCCGCCGGAATGCGCAGGGATTCGCCGGGGAGGACACGTGCGGCGCATTGTAACTCTGTGGGGCCTGGCGGCCTTGACGGTGGCCGCTGCCAGCTTCAACACCGGAACCATGCCCCTCCGAAGCGACTCGAGTCGGGCGGAGCTCGCCAGACTGGGGCAGGAATACGGCGACCTGCAGCAGTGGGCGGCGGCTATAGCCGCCGCCTCGGACACCCTCCCGGATGCTGAGCGGGCGCGCGTGCTGGCCGATCAGCTCGCCAGGTTGATGCGGCCGCTGGAAAATGACTTCGAGAAGACCACGGCCTCCCTTTCAACCACGCAGCTCGAGTCGATTCTCCCTCTATGGGAACGAATGGCGTTCGCGCACGCCGGTTTTGTGCTGCTTCAGGAACAGGCAGCCGAGCTGGGCGGGGATCCAGCGCTCGAGCCGGCGGAACTGCATCAGCTGGCCGACCAACTCTCCGCTGTGCTGGATTTTGCAGCTGAAGTCCAGCAGATGGTGCTGGAACAGCTCACCACGCCGATCCCCACCCCTATCCGCTTGAGCTGAGCCCAACGGCTACATTCCGGCCGACCTTGTGAGGCTTGGGTTCCCCATGACCCAACGGCTCTATTATGCCGACTCGTACCTCAAGGACTTCGACGCCTCCGTAGTCGAGCGAGCGGACGACGGGCGGCGCGTCTACCTCGATCGGACGGCGTTCTATCCCACGTCCGGCGGGCAGCCATTCGATACCGGTCGGCTCGGCGGGATCGAGGTCACAGAGGTAGTGGACGAAGGCGAGCGCATCGCCCATGTCCTGTCCGGCCCTCTGCCGGCAGGTCCGACCATCGGCCACGTGGACTGGCCCCGCCGGTTTGATCACATGCAACAACATACTGGCCAACATCTTCTGTCGGCGGTCCTGGCCGACTTGTTCGGCTACCAGACCATTGCGGTTCACTTTGGGCAGCAAACCTCAACACTGGACCTGGAAACCGGCAAGCTCACCCAAGACCAGGTAGGCCGGGCGGAGGAACG
>Ga0307307_10000470_pt1 | contig 9382 bp, 4 predicted proteins | sample ER_DNA_194_FD_194505 | JGI IMG/M metagenome (GOLD analysis project Ga0307307, IMG submission 194505) | Bulk soil microbial communities from the East River watershed near Crested Butte, Colorado, United States - ER_DNA_194 | ecosystem: Environmental > Terrestrial > Soil > Floodplain | place: USA...
CGACGACGACGGTCGGGCAGGCGGCCAGCGCCTGGCGAAGGAAGGTCACCTCCGGGGCGGTGAACTCGCTCGACGCGTCGGAGACGAGGATGACCGCGTCGGCGGTGGGCAGCGCGGCCAGCGTGCTGGCCGAGTGGCTCGAGGCGAGGCCTCCGACGCCGGGCGTGTCGACGAACACGAGCCCGTCCTGCAGGAGCTTGCGCGGGAGGAACGCCTTCGCGCCGACCACGGTGCGGGAGTCGGTCCGCCCGACCCGTCCGGCGACCGAGCCGGCGACGCGGTCGATGTCGACCGCCACCTCCTCCGGTTCCGCCGGTCCGCCGGCAGCCGACGTGGACCGGGACGCGAGCAGCAGCGCGGCCGCCGGCTCGGCGCCGTAGCGGACCTCCATCGGCACCGCCGTGGCCACGTCGTCGTCCACCGGGCATACCGGCGCGTTGACCAGCGCGTTGATCAGCTGGCTCTTGCCCTGCTTGAACTCACCGACCACGAGGACCCGCACGGAGGGGTCCGAGAGCCGGCGAGTCGTGTGCTCGAGCCTGGAGACCAGGTCGACGCGCCCCTGCTGTTCACACAGGGACCGGGTGCGCCGCACGAGATCCGGTGCTGCCACGGTCATGTGTCTTCTCCTCTGGGTGATGCTGCCCCCGCAGCGCCCGGTCGATGCTAGGGCCTCGTCGTTGCGGCGTTTCCCGGATCGCCCGGTTTCGGTCTGAACGTCGTCGGTGATGTCTCGGGTGCCGGTCGCGGGCAGCGCACGGGCCCGGCGGGGATCCCCGCCGGGCCTGTGCGGTTGGTTCAGCGCTCGCGCGCGGTCACCGCCGGTCGATCAGTGGACGTCGTTGTTGTCCACGTTGACCGGGTCGGTCTGGAACGAGTGGTCCGCGTCCACGTCGACCAGGTCGTTGTCGCCACCGTCGTTGTCGACGCCGTCGTTGTCGTTGATCGAGTTGTCGGTCGTCGAGTTGTCGGTGGTCGAGTTGTCCGTCGTCGAGTTGTCCGAGCTGTCGTTCCCGGAGTCGTCGACGTCGACCAGGTCGTTGTCGCCGCCGTCGTTGTCGACGCCGTCGTTGTCGTTGAACGAACCGTTGCCCGAGTCGACGACGTTCCCGTTGCCGGAGTCGACGACGTTCCCGTTGCCGGAGTCGATGGCGTTGCCGTTCGCGGAGTTGTCGACGTCGATCCCGTCGTTGTCCTGACCCGAGTTGTCGTTGAACGAGTCCGTCGCCGTGTTGCCGGAGTTGACGACGTTGCCGGAGTCGGTGGTGTTGCCCTGGTTCGAGTTGTCCGTCTGCGAGTTGTCGTTCCCGGAGTCGTCGACGTCGACCAGGTCGTTGTCGCCGCCGTCGTTGTCGATGCCGTCGTTGTCCTGGAACGAGTCGCTGATCGTCACCGAGTGGTCGGAGTGATCAGAGTTGTCCGAGTTGTCGGAGCTGTCGTTGTACGAGTCGTTCGTCGAGTTGTCGGAGTTGTCCGAGCTGTCGTTGTACGAGTCGCTGATCGACACCGAGTTGTCGGAGTTGTCGTTGTAAGAGTCCCGGATCGACGTGTGGGTGGAGTTGTCCACCGCCACCGAGCCGCCGGCGGCGATGGCGCCGTCGCCGGACGCGATGATCGCGTCGTTGTCGAAGATCTGCGTCACGTCCCCGTCGGCCCAGATGTTCTGGTTCACCGACTGGTCGGTGACGGTGTCGCGGTCGTCGATGGTCGAGGAGTACGTGTAGTTGTTGACGATCGAGGTGAGCTGGGCAACGGCGTGCGAGTGGTCGTCGCCAGCGGATCCTCCGCCGGGGTGACCGCCACCGGGGTGACCGTCGCCCGGGTGACCGCCACCGGGGTGACCGCCACCGGGGTGACCGCCACCGGGGTGACCGCCACCGGGGTGACCGCCACCGGGGTGCCCACCACCGTCGTAGCCGCCGCCGCTGGCGTGGCCGCCACCGCTCGGGTGCCCGCCGCCGCTGTACGCCCACGCGGAGTCGCCGCTCGCGGAGGAGTGGTTGCCGCCGGTGTTGTACTCGCGGTCCATGCTGACCGAGGCGTAGTCGAGGACGACCGGGCGGACCGCGTCGACGTCCGCGCAGCTCAGGTCGCTGTGCCCGGCGCTCGCCAGGGCGGCCTCCGGGTTCGCGTGGTAGGCCTGCGCGGCCTCGGGGTCGCGAAGGAGGTTGAGGATGAAGTCCAGAAGACTCTGGGTGATGGCCATGCGGTGTGTTCCTTCCCCTGCGGGTCAAAGCCGGGAACCGTTCCCTGCCTCCGGAGGACGGTAGGAACCCGCACCCCGGCGCCGCATCGGGGTAACCACCCCCACCTCGACGGCCGCATTGGGGGTGGGGCCTCGGTCGCGGGATGAGGGACTAGGGGGTGATTAGGGGGTTTAGCCCGCTGGAACCCCGGTGTCCGTACGGCCGATGCCGGGGCCTCGGAGCCCCGCTTATCGTGAGCGTCGAGGGCGGACAAAACAGGGGATGTGTATGCGTAACGGGGCTATGACCGATCTCGTCACCGACGTGGTCGTCGAGCTGGGGGAGACGAACCTCTGGGTGACGGTGGAGCGGGCCGGGCGGTTCTCCCGGCCGGGGCTCGTGAAGGGTGCGGCGCCCGGGCAGTTCCCCGCCGACCTCCGGGTCACCGAGGCGGGGCGCTGGTTCTGGGGGGCCCGCCACCAGCTCCATCCCGGCGACATCCTCGTCGCCAATGTGCTCTCGCGGGTCGACGACCCCGTACCGATGCTCGTCGGCGGCGAGGCAGTCGCCGGCGCCGAGATGGTCGCTCGACAGATCGCGACGCTGTTCAACCTCGTGAAGCCGGTCGCTGCGAGCCGGCTGACGCTCGTGCATCCCGTCGACGTGTCGCGTCGCGGTCGGGCCACCGTGGAGCGGCACCTGTCTCGACGCCTTCCCGTCGGCACGCACATCACCTGGATCTCGCGGGCAGCGGCCGCGATGGCCGCGGCGCCCGAGTGCGCCGAGCTCAGTGCGGGCGACCGCGTGGGAGTCCTTCACGTCGGAGGCTCCAGCGTCGAGGCGGCCGTGTGGAAGCAGTCCGCTCCAGCCACCGGCGACATCGTCGCCGTCCGCGTCGACCGCGGAGCCGCAGGCCATGCCGTCGACGACGTGCTGCTCGCGGCCCTCCGCAGCGGAGACGGCTTCGGCCGACCGGTGGGACCGCCCAGCCCCGACATGACCCGTCTGCGACGCGAGTGTGAGCGCGCGAAGGTGGCCCTGTCCACGGAGACGGCGGTGGACGTCGACGTCGAGGGCGTCCCGGTCCGCATGGTGCGCAGCGACGTCGAGGAGCTGGGTGCCCGTCTCCTCCGACGGCAGCTCGACACCCTCGCGGCGGCGCTTTCCCGGACCGACGACGACGAGGCGCCGCTGCGGATGGTCCTGCTCCTGGGCGGAGCGGCGGCCGCCCCGTCACTGGTTCAGGCCGCCGGTGCCCGCTTCGAGGTCCCCGTGCTCGCCGTGCCGCGGGTCGGTGACGCGATGACCAAGGGGACGACCCCGGCCACGGTGGTCGACCGCGTGGAGCCGGCAACGGCATCGGTCCGGCAAGCCCGGTCCGCGATGCCGGCGCCGACCGCGGCCAGGGCTGACGAGCCGACCGTAGGGGCGTTGGCCAAGGCCCGGCGCCACTGGGACCCGGTGGTGCCGCTGACGTCAATACCGGGCGGCGCCTCCGGTTCCTCGAGACTTGGGACGAACCCGGCCGCCGCGAGTGTCGAGCGGGGCGCCGCGGTGCGCCCTGTTGTCAATCCCGCGGTCAACCCCGCGCCGGCTCCGGTGAACGGCGACGATCGAGTGTCTTCGACCGGCCGTCCCGCCGACGCTCAAACGCCGGCCGCGTCCTGGGTGCTGGCGGCGTTCACGCGCTCGCAGCCGCGGCTCGCCCGGATCCCCATGCCCGCACCGACCAACCTGGCCATGGCCGCCGCTCTCCTGGTCACCGTCGCGGCGGTGCCGGCGATCGGCGGGGCGATGCAGACTGCCGACGACCCCACGACGTGGGCGGCGCCCACCGGGCTCGGCAGCGCGGCACGGGCGGGCGCGGCCGGGGGCATCGGCGACGGGTCCGGGCTCGCCTTCACGCCCAGCGCAGGAGATCCGTCCGCCCAATGGCTATCCGGCCCGACCGGCACGCTCGGTCCCAACCAGATGCTGTCGATGGTCCTTCCGGCGGATGCTGACGACACGCCCTCGCCGAGACGACTCAGCGGAGCTGGGGCTTCCGGCACGCTGGCTCCCCGATCGCCAACGACGAGGGGGTCCGCGCCGGCCGTCGGGTCCACTTCGGCTGGTGCCGCCACGCCGACCGGTGGCGCCACCTCGGTCGGGGGGGCGACGTCGGCGTCCAGCACCCAACCTGCGTCGGAACCGTCCGCCAGCGACTCGGCCCCGTCGAACCCGATGCCCCGCGACCCGCCGCTCGCGTCCGACCCACCACCGTCCGACCCACCACCGTCCGACCCGCCCACCAGTGACCCGCCGGCCTCCGACGCGACGCCGTCGGGCGACCCGGCTCCGCAGCCCGCGACCGACCCCGTGCCGAGCAACGGCGACTCGTCGCCCGCCTCGGGGTCGGCCTCGACCGCTGGCTCCAGCGGTGGCGGCTCGGCGGACCTCGCGGACACCACCGACAGCACCGTTACGCCCTAGGAGACCTGGTGACCCGACACGTCACGGTGCGGGACGCGGAGGTCGTGACCGAGGCGGCGGAGTCGGCGCTGCGGCTGCTCGCGGAGGGTCGCGGCCACGTGCTCCTCGTCGCCCCCGCCGGCTTCGGCAAGTCGACCACGCTGCGTCATCTCGAACGCAGCGGCCGCACGCTCGGCCTTCGCACCCAGCGCTACCCCCTCGCTCCCGGGAGCGACACTCCCGACGTCGTGCTCGTGGACGACGCCCACCTGCTGCCGTCTCGGGAGCTGGCGGTCCTCGGCCACGGCGTGGCGTCGGCTCCACGGGTGGTCGTGGCCGTCGAACCGCCACCGGGGGACGGCTCGTTCGGCGAGGCCCTCGACCGCCTCGCCGGCGCCGGAACCGTCGTCCCGTTGGAGCCGTGGACCGCCGACGAGGTGGCGACGCTGCTCGAGCCGACCGGCGATCGCGACCGGCTCGAGGAGGCTGGGGCCGTCGTCTCGGCCACCGGCGGGCTGCCGTGGCTGGTGACCGAGCTGCTGGCCGACGAGAACTCCGTGCCGGCGCTCCCACGCCCGGGGCAGCCTACCCGCCCTGAACGTCAGGTCCTACGCGCGCTCGGCCGGTTGCCGAAGCAGGTGAACGAGGTGGTGATGGCCCTCTGCGCGGGGTATCCCGTCGACCGCGGTCCACTTCCGCCGCCGCTCGCCCCGCTGGCCGGCGCCCCGCTGCGCAGCCTTCTCGACCGCGTCTACGACGCGGGCATCCTCAGCCGCGACGGCCAAGTGCCGCCGCTCGTCCGCAGGGCTGTGCTCCACCACGTGCCGCGGCACCGCATCCGTCCGTACCTCCTGACGGTGGTCGACGACCTCGCGGGCGCCGGCGTCGATCTCGGACCGCTCGCGGAAGACCTCGTTCACGCGGGGCTACGGGACCGGCGGCTCGTCGACGCCCTCGTTGTCCGCGGTGACGAGCTGCTCCCCGACGACCCGGTCACCAGCGCCAGCCTGTATGCGACGGCGATCGACGGCGGCGGTGCGGCGGACATCCTTTCCATCCGGCGGGCGGAGGCCCTGGCCCTCGGCGGCGACCTCGACGGAGCTCGCGTCGCACTCACCGGCGTCTCGGCTCGGGGCGAGGATCCGGAGCCCTCCGGAGTGCGAGTGGCGGCTACCGTCGCAGTGCTCAGCGGTCAGCTGCCGCAGGCAGCCTCGTTGTGTCGCTGGGCGGCTCAGACTGCCGTCCTCCGCGACGACCCGGAAGCGGCGGCGGTCGCCGCATACGTGCTCTACGGAGCCGGCGATAGCACCCTCGCCGGCCAGCTGCTCGATTCCCTTGGCGACAGGGCACCGGGTCTGACCGGGTCGCCGGTGCGCGCGCTGGCCACCGCGGTCCGCGGCTCGTTGGGCGACAACCCGCCGGCCGCGATGTCGCCCCTGGTGCAGCGCGTCTTCACGTCGGGCACCCCTCGGCCCGAGCTGATGCCCGACCCGCCTGAGACCCTCGCCGCCCTCATGGCCCTGCATACCGGGGATCTGGCCATGGCCGACTCGGTTCTCGCGCGGCATACCGAGTCCGACGACCCAGCCGGCGCCTCCCGGTACGCGGCGCTCCGGGCGTGGACGTCCATGCAAGCGGGACAGTTTGCGGCCGCTCACGGTTTCCTCGACGCGATCGACCCGCGGTCCGGACGCGAGCAGCCGTGGGCCTGGGGACTGCGATTGGGGTTGGCCCGCCGACAGGACGACGTTCGCGCGCTCGCCCGGCTGTGGGTCGACGCGCGGGGAGTGCTGGTCGGCCACCCGGTCGACGTCTACAGCCTGCTCCCGCTCGGTGAGATCGGGCTGGCCGCGGCCCGGATGCACGAGCCCGAGCTGGCGGCTCCGGTCTGGAACCACGCGCTGGAGCTGCTCGACCGGCTGGGCAACCCACCCCTCTGGGGACCAGCCTTTTACTGGTACGGCATCCAGGCGGCCATCCTCACCAACCGGCCGCACGCGATGGCGCCGCATGCGGCCGCCCTCCTCTCGGCCGCGTCGACCAGTCCGTTCGCCGCCGCCCTGGCGCGGGCCGGACGCAGCTGGGTGGCGGTCCTCGGCGGGGACGTCGACCCGCCAACAGTGGAAGGCGCCGCCCGCGGCCTCGGCACGGTCGGGCAACGGTGGGAGGGCGCGCGGCTGGCCGGGCACGCGGCCGCCCGCGCGATCGACCGCAGGACGACGGCGTCGCTCATGGAGTGCGCTCGCGACCTGCTGTCCACGACCTCGGATGACGCGACGGGGTACGCCGCGCCATCGCCGGCGGAGGCGAAGGCGGGCGCCGTCCCGCTCAGCGCTCGCGAACGTGAGGTCGTGCAGATGGTCCTGGCCGGGATGACGTACCGCCAGATCGGTGAATCCCTCTACCTGTCGGCCAAGACCGTCGAGCACCACATGGCGCGGATCAAGCGCCGCAGTGGAGCCTCGACCCGTTCGGAGCTGTTGGAGCGTCTCTCGGTCAGCCTGGCGTAGCGCGGTCAGCCGTTGATGTCCGGCGCTCGCAGCCGGGCCCGGTCGGCGGACTCGTCGTCGGGCATGGTCTGCGACGTGCGTTCGGCCTCGACCCGCTGGCGGTAGTGCTCGACCTCGTTGTCGATGGTGGCGGCGTCCCAGCCGAGGATCGGCGCGACGATCTCGGCGGCCGGCCGGGATGCCCCGATCCCGCGGTCGAAGGTCTCGATCGAGAGCCGGGTACGGCGCGCCAGGACGTCATCCAGATGGAGCGCGCCCTCGTGAGACGCCGCGTAGGCGATCTCGGCCTGCAGGTAGTCCTCACCGCAGGGAAGCGGCTCGCCGAGGGAGTGATCCGCCGCGATGAGGTCGAGGATCTCGGTCGTGAGGATCCCGTGCCGCATGAGCATCTTCTCGATCCGCTCGACGTGCAGGCTGGACTCCTCCGCCAGTGCGGCCCGCCGGTTCCACATCGCCTGATAGCCGACGGCGCCGACCATCGGGATGTCCTGCGTCGTCGACTCGGGAATCGACCCGCCGAGCGTGCGGGCGGCCTCGTCGATGGCGTCGCGGGCCATGATCCGGTATGTCGTGTACTTGCCTCCGGCGACGACGATCAGCCCCGGCGTGGGGTGGGCGACGACGTGCTCGCGGGAGAGCTTGGAGGTCTGCTCGCTCTCGCCGGCGAGCAGCGGCCGCAGGCCCGCATACACCCCTTCGACGTCGGCCTGGGTCAACCGGGTCGTGAGGAACGCGTTGACGCGCTCCAGCAGGTAGTCGATGTCGGCCGAGGTGGCGGCGGGATGGGCCTTGTCGAGCTCCCAGTGGGTGTCGGTCGTGCCGATGATCCAGTGCCGGCCCCACGGGATGACGAAGAGGACCGACTTCTCGGTGCGCAGAATGATGCCCGACCGCGAGTGGATCCGGTCGCGCGGAACGACGAGGTGGATGCCCTTGGAGGCCCGGACGTGGAACTGGCCGCGCTCGCCGACCATCGCCTGGGTCTCGTCGGTCCAGACGCCGGTCGCGTTGACCACCTGCCGGGCTTGGACGTCGAACTCGCGGCCGGTCAGCTTGTCCAGCGCCCGGACCGCCGTGACACGCTCGCCCTGCCGGAGGAACCCGACCGCCGCCACCCGGGAGGCGACGTGCGCGCCGTAGGTCATCGCCGTGCGCGCGACCTCCATGGTGTGTCGCGCGTCGTCGACCTTCGCGTCGTAGTACTGCACGGCGCCGGTCAGCGCCGACTTCTTCAGCGCCGGGGCGATCCGCAACGTGGCCCGCCGGCTCAGGTGCTTGTGCCACGGCAGGCCGCCGTCGTTGCCCGTGGACCGAGCGAGTGAGTCGTAGAGCGAGAGGCCGGCCTCGACGTAGCCGCGCTCCCAGCCGAGGTGCGTCAGCGGGTACAAGAAGGGCACCGGCCGGACCAGGTGCGGCGCCAGCCTCGTCAGCAGCAGCCCGCGCTCGGTGAGCGCCTCGTGGACCAGCCGGAAGTCGAACATCTCGAGGTACCGCAGCCCACCGTGTACGAGCTTGCTCGACCGGCTTGACGTGCCGGAGGCGAAGTCGCGCGCCTCGACCAGCCCCGTCGTCAAGCCGCGGGTGACCGCGTCGAGCGCGCAGCCGGTTCCGACCACGCCGCCCCCGACGACCAGGACGTCGAGCTCCTCACCGGACGCGAGCCGTTCGATCGCGGCCGCGCGGGTCTCAGGGGAAAGGGGACGCGGGTTCACGAGATCTCCACCCAGTCGAGGGTCCGTTCGACGGCCTTGCGCCAGCCGGCGTACCCGGCGGCCCGCTGCTCGTCGGTCCACTGCGGCGTCCAACGCCGGTCTTCCCGCCAGTTGGCCTTCAGCTCCCCGGTGTCGCGCCAGAAGCCGGTGGCCAGACCGGCGGCGTATGCGGCGCCGAGCGCCGTCGTCTCCGCCACCTCCGGTCGAATCACCTCGACCCCGAGCACGTCGGCCTGGATCTGCATGCAGAGGTCGTTGACGGTGACGCCGCCGTCGACCTTCAGGACGCTGATGTCGAGCGGTCGACCGGCATCGCCGCTGTCCTCGCACATCGCGTCGGCGACGTCCTTGGTCTGGTAGCAGATGGCCTCGAGCGTGGCGCGGGCCAGGTGCGAAGCGGTGTTGAACCGCGAGAGCCCGACGACGGCTCCTCGGGCGTCGGACCGCCAGTACGGCGCGAACAAGCCGGAGAATGCAGGCACGAAATAGATGCCACCGTTGTCGTCGACCTGGCGGGCCAACG
>Ga0307307_10000473_pt1 | contig 9350 bp, 10 predicted proteins | sample ER_DNA_194_FD_194505 | JGI IMG/M metagenome (GOLD analysis project Ga0307307, IMG submission 194505) | Bulk soil microbial communities from the East River watershed near Crested Butte, Colorado, United States - ER_DNA_194 | ecosystem: Environmental > Terrestrial > Soil > Floodplain | place: USA...
TCTTCACGAACCCGTCCGACCAGCGCACCGAGGACTACGTGACCGGAAGATTCGGATGAGGACGCTGTTCCAGCAAGAGCTTGATCTTCTAGAGGCGACACTGCAGGAGGAAGGCCAGCTCGTCCTGCGTGCATTGCGCGGAGCGATCAACGCTCTGGAGCAGCGCGACGAGGAGCTGGCAAACGAGGTGATCGCCTTCGACGACGATGTCGACCAACGCTACGTGCGTATTGAAGAGGGCATCCAGCTCCTGCTCGCGCGTCAGACACCCGTTGCGAGCGATCTACGACTGGTCCTCGCGATCCTCCACGTCAATCTCCACCTCGAGCGCATGGCCGACTATTGCGTGACCATCGCAAAACTCTCGAAACTCGTCCCCGAGGTTGATCCGGGCCCGCGCTTCGTGGAGGGCTTCGAGGAGATGGGCGCTCGGTGTGAGGAGATGATTCAGGTTGCGCTCGAGTCGTTCGGCGACAGAGACCTCGCGGGCGCTGAGTCGCTCGTCGAGCTCGACGAGCTGATCGACCGTGCGAACAGGCGCGTGGTCGAGCGCATTCTCGACCTGGGGACGGACCCAGAGATGCGGGAGTACGGGCTCCGGATGGTGGTCGTCTCGCGAGCCCTCGAGCGCATCGGCGACCATGCAGTCGACATCGGCGAGCAGACCGCCTATCTGCTCACGGCGGAATTCCGTGAGTTCACGGACGCGTCGCACCCCACGCCGCGCGAAGCCTGACAAACTCCTGCGGATCGAAAAGGAGACTCAATGGCACGCATCTCACTGGTACCGCAAACCCGAGAATTCTTCCGGCTCCTCGAGCGCGCGTCGGAGAACGCTGTAGGCATCTCGCGGGAGCTCGTCCAGCTCCTGGAGGAATTTCCGTCGAACGGAGCGCGCCTGAGAGAGGTCAAGGAGCTCGAGCACGAGGGAGACAGGCTTACGCGGGAGGTCGTCGATCTGCTCAACCGCACCTTCGTCACCCCTTTCGACCGCGACGACATCTATGAGCTCGCCGGTGCGATCGACGATGTCTGTGATCACGTCGACGAGGCTGCCGGCAACATTGCCGGCTACGGCGTCGACCAGATCCGGCCGAAGGCGAAGGAACAGGCACAGGTGATCCTTCGCAGCGCGGAGAAGCTGAATGAGGCAGTCGGGCTGCTGGAGGGGTTCAAGGATTCGAGCAGCCAGCTGCATGCGTTGCGAGATCTCGAGGACGAGGGTGACCGCCTCAACCGGGACGCCGTGTCGGAGCTCTTCTCGTCGGGAGAAGACCCGATCGGGGTGATCCGCTGGAAGGACATCCATGAGCAGCTCGAGGAAGCTGTCGATGCCTGCGAGAACGCGGCCGACGTCCTCGAGGGCATTCTCGTCAAGAACCGTTAGTTAGGAGCACGGGTGAACGACGTTCTCCTGGTCGTCGTAATCGTCGTGGCGCTCGGCTTCGATTTCACGAACGGTTTTCACGACACGGCGAATGCGGTCGCGACGTCTGTCTCGACGCGCGCCTTGACGCCGCGCATGGCCGTGCTTGTCGCATCAATCGCGAATTTGGCCGGCGCATTCGTGACGACCGCGGTGGCGAAGACCGTGGGCAAGGACATCGTCGCCTCGGACTTCATCAACACGCGCACCGTCCTGGCCGCGCTGCTCGGGGCCATCGCGTGGAACCTCCTGACCTGGTGGTTCGGGCTGCCCTCGAGCTCGTCGCACGCGCTCATCGGGGGTCTGGTAGGTGCGGCGCTCGCACAGTCGGGGGAGAAGGGCGTGCTCTGGCACGGCCTTGCGCACAAGGTGGTGATTCCGGCTCTGATCGCGCCGATGATCGCATTCGCTGCGGCCTTTCTCCTGCTGCTCGCCATCTACTGGGTATTCCGGCGGATCACGCGGGGCGTCGCAAACCGTGGCTTCCGCCTCGGCCAGCTCGTTTCGGGAACATTCGTCGCGTTCACGCACGGCGCCAATGACGCTCAGAAGACAATGGGTGTGATCGCACTCGCCCTCTTGGCCAACGGGAATCTGAAGGAGTTCGAGATCCCTGTGTGGGTGAAGATCGCCGCCGGTCTATCGATCGCGGCCGGAACGTACGTGGGCGGGTGGCGGATCATGCGGACGCTGGGCCAGCGCCTGTACAAGATGGAGCCGGAGAGCGGCTTCGCCGCCCAGGCAGCGGCCGGTGCGACGATCTACGCGGCGACGAAGTACGGCTATCCGCTGTCGACGACGCACGTGATCTCCGGCGCGGTCCTTGGAGCCGGTTCGACCCAGCGCCTCTCGGCCGTGCGCTGGGGCGTCGCGGGCAACATCGTGGTTGCATGGATTCTCACGATCCCGGCTGCGGCGTTGGTCGCAGCCGCGCTCTACTGGCCGATCCAGGCGATCTTCTGAGCCACCGAAGTGCCCCGGGGGAGTCACCGTACCCGGCCGGCCAGGTTTTTCGTTGTAATTCGACGGAAATAGTTCAGCAGGTCGACAACCCTAAAGCCCCGAAGGGAGGGTCAAACCGCATGAGCATTCTCTGGATCATCCTGATTGTGATTCTCGTGCTCGCGCTGCTCGGCTTCTTCTCGCGCGGGCGTTGGTAAGCGCGTAGGACCATCCAAAGCTCTAAATGGGCCGCCTGGCACTTGCCAGGCGGCCCTGTTGTGTCGATCATGGCGGGGTGGATTCCGCCGCCGCCTTCCTGACCCAGTACGAGGAGAGCAACACATCCGCCGTGCCCCGCCTGGGCGGGATGGCCCGCGCCAACGGCGTGGTCATCGTCAGCGAGCGCTTCTGGGCCTTCGCCGGGACTGACGGAACCCTCAGGGAAGGCCGGATGCCCGTTGCGCCGCGTTCGCTGCGCGCGATTCCATTCGCGCGTGGACTTGTGCGTCTCTCGGGATCGCTGTCACCCCTCTTCAAGCGTGAGGGCGTCGCCCGCGGCCGTGAGCGGATTTTCCTGATCGTGGCGATCCTCGCCCCACTGGCGCTCGCATTCGCACCGAACTGGCTGGGGCTCACCGCAGGATTCGTCACGACCTTCGCTCTGCTCGGCTGGCTCCTGCGCGGTCGCACGCTCTACCTGCACGGTGCCGAGCACCGTGCGATCGCCGCGCTCGAGCAACGGCGTCTTCGGGAGACGTGGTACGGCTCAGCGCTGCCCACACGCTTCTCGCTGCGCTGTGGCACGAACTTCGCCGCGCTGTTGATGCCCGTCGCGATCTTCGGCGGCCGTTTCTGGCCTCTGCCTCCCACTGCGTTCACTCCGGTCGCCGTGTCAGTCCTCGCGCTGGCCCTCACGATGGAGCTGTGGCAACTGGTTCAGAGCCTGCCGCGCCTCGCGCGCGTCATCCTTTTGCCCGGCCTGGGATTGCAACGGCTCACTACGCGTGAGCCGAGGCTCGACGAGACGCGCATCGCACTGACCGCGCTCGCCGCAGTTCTCCGTCGAGAACTCGCGCACGGGTAGCCTCAGGGGCGTGGACGCCCCGCACGAGAACAGCATCCAGGCGCACGCGCTCGTTCGCGAATTCAAGAAGGGGCCGCGTGCGGTCGACGGCATCGACCTCCACGTCGACCCGGGTGAGATCTACGGCTTCCTCGGTCCGAACGGCGCCGGTAAGTCCACCACCGTCCACATGCTGACGACGCTGCTGCCGCCGACGGCAGGTACCGCCACGGTCGCCGGCTACGACGTCGTCAAGGAGGGCCCACGGGTCCGCAAGGTGATCGGTGCAGCGCTGCAGGAGGCCGCGCTCGATCCCTTTCTGACCGGCCGCGAGCACCTGAGGCTGCAGACCACGATGCACGGGATCACGGGCGAGGACCGGCGTCTGCGGAGCGAGGAGCTGCTCACTCGGGTCGGGCTGACCGAAGCGGCCGACCGCAAGGTGAAGGGCTACTCGGGTGGCATGAAGCGTCGCCTCGACCTTGCACTCGCACTCGTCCACCGCCCGCAAGTCCTCTTCCTCGACGAGCCGACGACCGGGCTCGACGTTCAGAGCCGCACGGCCCTCTGGGTGGAGGTGGGCCGGCTCGCGAAGGAGGAGGGCGTCACCGTCTTCCTCACCACCCAGTACCTCGAGGAGGCCGACGTGCTCGCCGATCGCGTCGGAATTATCGACCACGGCCGGATCGTCGCGGAGGGAACTCCGGAGAAGCTGAAGGCCGAGATCGCCTGCTCCACAGTCGAAGCGGTGCCTGCGAGTCCCGGCCAGCGTGGCGTGCTGGCAACGGTCCTCGAGCGCTTCGGCGCGCAGACGACCGGCTACGGCCCGGGCAGCGTCGCGGTGCAGCTCAGCTCGTCGAACGGGAACCTCGCCGACATCGTCCGCGCGCTCGACGCCGAAGGTGTGATCCTCTCGCAGTTGCAGATCCACGAGCCGACGCTCGACGACGTGTTCCTCGCGAAGACCGGGCGCCATCTCGAAGGCGCCGGCGACGAGGAGGAACAGGAGTCGGAGCAGATCGCACAACCTGCGTCGGTTTGACTGCAACCGCTCTGACACAGACTGCGGCGCTCGGCGGGCGTGCTGTCATTCGCACCGCGCGGCAGCCGGCGAACGTCATCTTCCCGCTCGTCTTTCCGATGTTGCTCTTCGCGGTGAATGCGGGCGGCCTGAAGGCGGCGACGCAGCTCCCCGGCTTCCCTACCGATTCATTCGTTGCGTTCGCGCTTGCAGTTCCGTTCGTGCAGGGTGCCCTTCTCGCGACGATCAACGCGAACGTCGAGTTCGCGCGTGACATCCAGACCGGGTTTCTCAACCGGCTGGCCCTGACACCTGTTCGTGGGATCGTTCTGCTGCTCGGCCAGCTCGGTGGCCTGATGACGATTGCCGTCGTCCAGGCAGTCTTCTACCTCGCGGTCGGCCTCGCGTTCGGCGTGCGGCTTGAAAGTGGCTTCGGCGGCGCGGCGATGCTCCTCCTCCTCGAGGTCGTCATTGCGCTCGGCTTCGCGGCACTGGGCAGCTGGGCCGCGCTGCGGACCGGCTCCACCGAGGCGGTGCAGGGTCTCTTCCCCGTCTTCTTCGTGTTCCTCTTCCTGTCGTCGATGAACATGCCGCGCAATCTGATCGAGGCTGACTGGTTCCGCTGGATCGCAACGATCAACCCGGTTTCGTATCTCATCGAGGCAGTGCGTTCCCTGGTGATCGAAGGGTGGAACTGGGAAGCCCTCGGGCTCGGCTTCGCAGCCGCCGGTGGTCTCAGCATCGTCGGATTCGTGCTCGCGACGCACGCATTGTGGCGACGGCTGGAGCGAACGTGAGCGACGTCTTGGCAGTTGCGCGCGGTGTGTCGTGGCGTGTGTTGCACATGTTCTTCACGAGTCCGGCCTTCCTGCTGCCCTCGCTCGCGTTCCCGCTCTTCTTCTTCACCGCATTCGTCGGCGGCCTGTCGCGCATATCGCAGGTCCCCGGGTTCGACTTTCCCAGTGGCTACACCGCGTTCCAGTTCGTCTTCGTTCTGCTGCAGTCGGCTGCGTTTGCCGGCGTGTTCACCGGGTTTGGCATCGCGCGCGACTTCGAGAGCGGCTTCATGCGGCGCCTGATGCTCGCGGCTCCCAACCGCAGCGGGATCTTGCTCGGGTATGTGGTCTCAGCGCTCGTCCGTTGGCTGACCGTGGCTTCGGTCGTGACCGTCGTCGCGCTGCTCGCGCAGATGAACATCGGAGGGAACGGCATCGATCTGTTCGGGCTGTATGCGCTCGCACTACTCCTCAATCTCGCCGGGACGCTCTGGGCCACGGGCGTGGCGATGCGCCTGCGCACACAGCAAGCCGCGCCGGTGATGCAGATGCCGGTCTTCCTGCTCCTCTTCTTTGCTCCGGTGTACGTGCCCCTCGGTCTGCTTCAGGGCTGGATCCACGCCGTCGCTTCCGTCAATCCGATCACGGCGCTGCTCGAGGCCGGTCGGGGCTTCATCTCCGGCAGTCCGGAGCTGACCGTCGCGGCGTTTGCGATCGCGGTCGGCCTGATCGCCGGATTTGCCGCCTGGGCGTTTCGTGGCCTAAAACGTGCGGAAGCTGCCGGATGAACGCATAATCCCTGCTAATGGAGCCCGAAGCCTGGCCTACACCACAGACGCCGGCGCGCGAGCCGCTGCCGCGCGTCGAGGATCTCCCCGTCGCCGAACAGGGCTACGAGCAGGAGAGCGTCAAGGCTGCCTTCGACTCCTTCTACCGTCACGCGGCTCAGGTCGACGCGGCCCTGCGCACGCTCGAGGCCGTGGATTCGTTCCACCGGCACGCCGCGTCTCTGCGCGCTGACCTGCGTGCGCTGCGCTCAGCTGGATGGACGCAGCAGTCGTGGACGCAGCCCCAGTCCTATGGCTACGGCATGCGCGCGCCGCGCGAGGGAGTGCCGCCTGCGGTCTGGCGTATTGGCGGCGAGGTCGCGTTCCTGGTTGTCGTCGCGGTCGCGTTGGGTGTGGCGCAGCTCTCCTGGTGGGTGATCGTCCTCGCGATGGCGGGGGCGTTCGCGCTTGTCTGCGTCGTCGAGTGGCTTGCAGGGCGCGAGCAGCCGACCTTCGTGCGTCCCGCGGCGACCGCGCCTCCGCATCCTGTGGTCGAAGCCGAGCGGGTCGACGACACGGACGAGCATGACTCGCTCGGGTGGACCGCCTTCGGGGAGGCGCAGGAGCCCTCGGACGCGATGACGATCATCGGGGCGCCCTTGCGGGACGAGGAGCCGATGGTCGAGAGCGTGCCGGAGCCCGAGCCGGAGCCTCCGCCTGAGGAGCCAGAGCTGCCGCCTGCCGCGGAGGCGGACCTCGAGAGCTCGTCTGAGTCTCGTGGCTGGTGGCGCCGCCGCCACGATGAAAACGAGACCGGCGCCGAGCAGGAGGCGCCGCGGCACGTTCGCGTGCTCCCTGCAGACGAAGAGCCGGCGCGAATGGACCCGTGGGAAGAGGGCTTCGACAGCCCTGGAACCGTTGACGAGAGCGACGAGCCCGCGTTGGTCGAGGACGAACCACCGCGCGGCTTCAGACGTCGGTAAAAGGCTCTTTCGTCCGGCCCCATTCCTGCCGATAGGACTCCAATGCGGAAACGTCCCATCGGCCAGATCCTGGTCGAGAAGAACGAGATCTCTGAAGCCGAGCTTGCGGCCGCGCTCGCGGAACAGGAGCGGACCGGGCTGCGCCTTGGTCAGATCCTGATCGAGACCGGGCGGATCTCCTGGCTCGCGCTCGCCCGTGCGATCGCGGAACAGGTGCTCGACATCGAGGACGCCCAGCCCGAACCGACGGCTCCGCCCGCTGCACCCGCTGCTCCGGCACCACCGCCTCCGGCTCCGACTCCTGCCCCGGTTGCTGCTCTGCCTCCTGCTCCTGCGCAGGTAGTGGCATGGTCAGCTGTGCCGACACCGGCCGACCCACCTCCGCCGCCCGCTCCGGTAGTCGTGGCGGCGCCCCCACCGCCACCGGTGCCCGCGCCGGTCGCGCCAGAGCTGATTCGTGACCCGGAGATCAAGCTGCACAGCGTCGAGGCGCTGCTGAAGGAACGGCAGCGCGCGTTCATCGAGCTCGTCACGACCACGGAGACGCTCCGCATGAAGGTCGCTCACCTCGAAGAGATCATCGACGAGCGCGACCGCGAGCTGACCAAGTTGCGCGTCATGCGCGCCAGCTGAGCGCTACTCGCTACGGCCGCGCTGCAACAGCCTCGGAAGTCCCGAGAACCTTGCCGTCCCGCCCGATTGCCTTCACCGCGTAGAACGCGGCTGACTTCTTCAGCCGGATCGGAGTCTCGAAGCCGTTCTTCACGACGGTCTGCACTGCTTTCACCTGGCCGGCCGTCGGGCCGGCAAGAACCTGCCAGCGCGCTACGTCTGTAGCGCCATTCCAACTCGCGTACGCGGCAGCTCCCGCGACGACGACAACGGGCCGATCCGGCGGATGCCCGCGCCAGGCGAAGCGGTAGGCGCGGTACGAATCGGCGTCCTTGCCGGGAGGCTTGCCGTCGCCGAAGTACGCGTCGAAGAGCAGTGCGCCGCTTCGTGAGAGCTCGCTCACGTACGGCTGCGCGCCCCAGCCGACCACGACGTCCCCGTTCTTCAGGAACTGAGCGTTGCCCTCGAAGGGCGCGAGCAGGCGTTGCGGATGATGGTAGCTCCGCACGAGTGTCGCTTTCTTCGTGGCAGTGTCCGCCCGCACGACGAGGACACGTGAGAACTTCTCGACGGGCGGAGCAGCCCCGTTGTCGAAGATCGTGATCGTCCCGTCCGGCTGGCGCCGCGCGTCGTGCTGCCAGGCGAATCGTACTCCGGCACCCAGCTTGAAGTCGCTCTTCTTGCCGCCGAGCCGCCAGAGAACCTTTTTCGTCTTGCGGTCGATCTCGTAGACCGTGTGCGTGTTGCGTGCCGAGATCAGGAGGTTCCCGTTCGGCTCGACCGCCGCCGAATTGACGTGGAAGTAGTCGAAGGGCGGGGCCTTCGCGCCGGCCTTCGCCTTCGGTGGGGGCGCATACGACTCCTTGACCCCAACCTGGGGATAGCTGTGCCACTCGAACAGGACACGGCCCGTCTGGATGTCGACCTCCTGCACGATTCCATCCCAGATCTTGCCCTCCTTCGGGCCGCCCACGGAGGAAAGATCCACGGGCAGCCGGTGGTACACAGTGAACAGCGCCGTGTTGTTCTTGGTGATGAGGAACTCGTGTACGTCGCCGACGAGCCCGTTCCCCGCGCGCACCTCTGCAATGGGGCGATACGACGTGTCATAGATGACGTACCAGCCGTCGCCGACGCCGACGTTGGAGACCTTGCCTCGCCACCAGGTGAGCACGGGCTTGCCGCGGTATTGCTGGACACGGAAATCCGTCACGCCCCGCGTGTTCAGCGGTTTGAACCAGACGACCTCGCCGCGGTTGTCCATGATCATTGGGCCGGCCTGGGCAACGACCATCTTCGGTGCGATAAAGATGTAGCCGGGCGCAGTGTTGTTCGCCGCAGTTCGGATCTGCACTAGCGGCGGCTTCAGATCAGGCCTCGAGTGATAGGTGCGCGAGGGCGGTGGCGCCGCAGCTGCTTGCGTGGTCGTGCTCGCCGGCTCTGTGCTCTTCTTCTTGGAGTCACCGCAGCCGGTCAACAGCAGCGCCATCAAGACGAATGCGAAGAGTGCCCGCCTCACGCGCGAGAGCATACGGCGTCAGCCCAGATTGACGGGAGTCGAGCGTCCGAGAGCCCGCCCGCGCCGGTCGAGCCCGCGCACTGCGATCCAGCCGGCGTTGTCGCTTCCGAGTGGGATCCGCGTCTCGAATCCGGTCTTGGTCACGACGCCGACCGGGCGAAGTTCGGTCTTGCTCGGCCCCTGAAGAAGCTGCCAGCTCACCACCTCAGTAGCGCCGTTCCAGCTGACGTAAACGTTTCGG
>Ga0307307_10000477_pt1 | contig 9336 bp, 9 predicted proteins | sample ER_DNA_194_FD_194505 | JGI IMG/M metagenome (GOLD analysis project Ga0307307, IMG submission 194505) | Bulk soil microbial communities from the East River watershed near Crested Butte, Colorado, United States - ER_DNA_194 | ecosystem: Environmental > Terrestrial > Soil > Floodplain | place: USA...
CAGGTGCCTGACCCTGAAACGAGACCGAGTCGAGACTAAGGTTGCAGTGATGGCGACGAAAGAACTGCAGAACGCGGAGGCCCTCCGCGCCGGGCGCGAGCGCTACGTCTCGCGCGGGATCGCGACCACGGACTTCACCGTCTCACGCGCCGAGGGCGCGACGATCTGGGACGCCGACGGGAAGGAGTACCTCGATTTCGCCGGCGGGATCGCCTGCCAGAACCTCGGCCACAACCCGGAGGCGATCGTCCGCGCCGTGCACGAGCAGGTCGACCACTACCTGCACCAGTGCTTCATGGTCGGCATGTACGAGCCGTACGTCGAGGTCTGCCGGCGGCTCGACGAGCTCTGGCCGGGCAAGACCGAGACCAAGTCGGTGCTCGTCAACTCGGGCGCGGAGGCGATCGAGAACGCGGTCAAGATCGCTCGCACCGCGACCGGGCGGCCCGGCGTCGTCGTCTTCGACCGCGCCTTCCACGGCCGGACGAACCTGACGATGGCGATGACCTCGAAGCTCGTCTACAAGCAGGGCTTCGGGCCGCTGGCGCCGGAGGTCTACCGCGCGCCGGCGCCCTATGCGTACCGCGGCGTCGAAGTCGCGGACGCAATCGCCGGGCTCGAACTGCTCTTCGCCCAGGACGTCGACCCAAAGGCGGTCGCCTGCGTCGTGCTCGAGACGGTTCAGGGAGAGGGCGGCTTCATTCCGATGCCCGCCGACTTCGTCCAGGAGTTGAAGCTGTTCTGCAAGCAGCACGGGATCCTCTACGTGGCCGACGAGGTCCAGTCCGGCTGCGGCCGCACGGGGCGGCCCTGGGCGATCGAGCACCTGAACGTCGAGCCCGACCTGATTGTCTCGGGCAAGACGCTCGGCGGCGGATTGCCTCTGGCAGCGGTCACCGGCCGTGCCGAGTTGATGGACTCGGTGCACCCGGGTGGGCTGGGCGGCACGTTCGGCGGGAACCCAGTCTCCTGCGCTGCCGCCTGTGTCGTCCTCGATGCGGTGGCCGAGCCGGGCTTCCGTGAGCGCGCCGAGACGGTCGCCCACCTGATCCGCGGCCGGCTCGAGCGGCTGGCCGAGAAGCAGCCGGCGATCGGCGAGGTCAGGGGCCTCGGCCCGATGCTCGCGGTTGAGTTCGAGGAGAAGTCGGGGGACGTGACCAAGGCCGTGACGACGAAGGCCCGCGAGAGCGGGCTCCTGCTGCTCTCTTGCGGGCTCTACGGCAACGTCATCCGCCTGCTGCCGCCGCTGACGGCGACTGACGACGAGCTCGAGCGCGGGCTCGACATCCTCGAGCAGGCCGTTCTCTAGACCGTCCGAAACCTGAGATGGACGACGCCTGTGGGCGACTCGCGCAGGTCGGTCTGCTCGAGCCTCTGGGCCCGTCCGTCGTTCTCGTTGAACAGCCGGACGCCGCCGCCGAGCAGCACCGGGGCAAGGTGGATCTGGAGCTCATCGAGCAGTCCCGCGTCGAGGGTCTGCTGGATCACGTCGGCGCCGCCCGAGATTCCGACCGCGTCGTCGCCCGACGCGTCACGTGCCAGCTCCACCGCCCGCTCGATTCCATCCGTGACGAACGTGAACGTCGTGTCTGCGAGGACGAGCGGCTCGCGCTCATGGTGCGTGACGACGAAGACCGGCTTGTGGAACGGCGGGTCGTCGCCCCACCAGCCTGAGGCGTTCGGATCGTCATCCCATGGGCCTGCGCCGCCGCTGAACATCCGCCGGCCCATGACGATCGCGCCGACCGAGCCGACCGATTCCGCAAGAAGCTCGTCGTCAGAGTCGACGTCGCCGCCCTCTTGGCCGTGAAACTCGCGGAACGTCTTCAGGCGGACGGCCCACTCGTGCAGCTGGTCGCCGCCTGCGCCAAGGGGGTCGTCAAGCGTCTGGTTCGGCCCCGCGACGAAGCCGTCGAGCGACATCGAGATCTCTGCGGTCACCTTTGCCATGGGTCTCCTCCTGAGAGTTGCGTCCGACCTATAGACCGGTCGAAACGGAGGAACTCATCGAACCCGCGTGATGGTGACGCTGCCGGTCCAGTGAAGGGCGTAGCTGCAGTCGATCGTCTCGGTGGGAGTCGGCGGCCTTCCGCAGTCGACGTCCGGGCGAGCCTGCTGGGGCATCGGGTACGTCTTGCTGAAGCCCGGCCGCGCGCGCGACCACATGGTCAGGTTCGGCGTCGAGTGGAAGTCGAACGTGCGCAGGTTCGCGCCCTTGAACTCCGTCATGTTGAGGACGTCGGTGCAACCCGTCTGGTCCGCGAATTGCGGGAAACCAGGCTGGAGGATCAGCTGTGCCGCGCGCTTCCGCTTAGGCCGCGGCGGGCCGGTCACGCCCCACCCGCTGTTCGCTTTCAGCGGCGTAAGGGCCTTGTTGCAGCGGTCGTTCTGGAGGTCTGGCCCGCAGCCAGGCTGGTTGACGATCTCGCCCGTCACCCGCCCCGGCCCACCCGCATACGCCAGCGAGCTGCTGTTCCACCCATGTGCGTCGGTGTTCCACCGCTTGAGGGAAATCCGACCCCAGGTGTACTTCCAGTTGAACGTCTCGGTCATGTCCTCCCGCTCCACCGTCGTGCACTTCAGTCCGACCGTAGTGACGTGGTTGTTGAAGTACCGAGCGGTGCCGCTGCCGCTGAAGGTGACGCGCACGGCGCCGCGGTAGGCGGCTGAGTCGCTGCGCGTCGCAGCGGCTGCCGACGCGAGTGCGAGGACGGCAATGCCAACTAGCGTGAAGCGAAGTACCACTGGCAATGACCCCGACCGGAGCGTTGCAAATCGCGCGCTCCGTTACAAGCCAAGGCTAGAGGTCGCTCGGGCCTCGCCGGTAGATCTCAGCTGCTGCGCGGTGAAAGCCATCCGGCAGCCCGGCCGAGGCAAAGGTTTGCGCGATCTCCTCCATCTCGCCAATCCAGCGCCAGCTCTTTTTTTGCGCGGAGCGAGCGGCGGCGACCGACCGATCTTCGAGCTGTGGAAGCGAGAGGCGCCACTCATCCAGCAGCGTCTCCTCAACGCCTTCGACGCGGGCAAGTGCCCGGATCGCGAGCAGGAGTGCCGCGCTGCCCTTCGTCCAGCCGGCAAAGGCCATCTTGACCGCGGAGGCTGCTCCGACCTCCGCCGAGACGACCCTCGCGTCGACCGTCGTTTCGGCAAAGAGATCGGCGACGAGGCCCGCCTCGCGGCCGGAGAGGTAAAGCCGCGTTGTGCCCTGCTCGGCCGGCGGGGGCCCGATGATCCCGCCGTCGACGCAACGACCGACGAGCTCCTCGATCGACCGCGCCGTCGCCGGGGAGACCGCGTTCGCATCGACGTAGATCCCGGGAAAGCCTTGCGCAGCTTCGGCGACTTCGGCTGCCGCGTGCGGTGGGCAGACGGAGATGATCACGTCGGAGCGCCGGCACAGCTCCTCGACGCTGCCGACGTCCTCGAGGCCGGCGATCTGCGCCCGTTCCGCCGTGGCGGCAGAGCGCCCGGCCGATGCCCAAATGACGGTCTCGCCGCGAGAGGCCAGCGTCGCTCCCACGGCCGACCCCATCTCGCCCGGATGGAGCAACCCCACCGTCACGGCCCGTAGTCTTGCCGACTAGACTCGCCGCCGTGGCCGAGGTTCTGCTCTTCCACCACGCCCAGGGACTGACCCCCGGCGTCGTCGCGTTCGCGGACGAGCTCAGGGCGGCCGGTCACACCGTCCACACGCCGGATCTCTACGACAGCAAGACCTTCGACACGGTCGAGGAGGGAGTCGCCCACGCCCGCGAGGTCGGCTTCGACACGCTTCTCGACAACGGCGTCGCGACGGCCGACGACTTGCCCGCGGAGCTCGTCTACGCCGGCTTCTCGCTCGGCGGGATGCCCGCGCAGAAGCTGGCCCAGACGCGGCCGGGCGCCCGCGGCGCGCTGCTGTTCCACGTGGCGCTGCCGCTCGCCGAGTTCGGCGGCAGCTGGCCCGAGGGAACCCCGCTCCAGATCCACTTCATGGAGGACGATCCGTGGGCGGAGGAAGACCTTCCGGCCGCCCGTGAGATCGTGAGGACGGTCGACGGGGCAGAGCTCTTCCTCTATCCCGGCGACCGTCACCTGTTTGCGGACAGCAGCGTTGCCGACTACGACGAGGGCGCCGCGACGCTGCTCAAGCAGCGGGCGCTCGCCCTCCTGGACGCCGTTTAGTCCTCCAGCGGCTCGACGATCGTCAGCTCGTTCCCTTCCGGGTCGCGGACCGCGAACATCGGCGGCACGGGAGCGCCCATGCGCTGGACCTCCGGGTCGATGTCGGCGCCCGCGTCTTTCAGGGCCGCGTGGGCGGCCTCGATGTCGTCGGTCGAGACGATGATCCCGGTCTGGCGGCCCGGCTGAAAGTCGCCCATCGGCGGGGTTAGCGCGATCGACGTCGCGCCGCCGGCCGGGGCGACTTCGATCCACCGCATCTGACCGCCAGCGAAGGTCTCGTCGACGCGCTTCTCGAAGCCGAGCGTCTCGGTGTAGAAGGCAAGCGAGCGATCCTGATCGGCGGACGGAACCGTCACGCGGCCGACTTCGGTGATCTTGGGCTTGCTGGCCATGCTGTCTCCCTTCGGTCGTGATGTCGTGAGCTAAGACCGCCTTCCGAATCGGAACTCATCGGTAGGGTTGCCGCGTGGCCTTCCGCGTCATCCTGCCTGACGAGCTCGACTGGGTCGAGCGCGAGCCCGAGGGCGACGGTGCGCCGCGTCACGTCGCCCGGCTGAGCGACGTGGCCGGCTTCCAGCACACGCGCGGCAGCATGTGGCGCTATCCGCCCAACTCGAAGGGACGGCGCCACCGCGACACGATCCAGGAGGAGACGTTCGTCGTCCTGTCCGGCACGCTGACGATGTATCTCGGGGACCCGCCGGAGAAGGTCGAGGTGCCGGCGGGCGGAGTCGTCCACGTTGAATCCGGGACAGTGCTGCAGTCGGCGAACCATGGCGACGAAGAAGTGCTGATGTACGCGTACGGCGCCCCGCCGGAGGCGGGTGGCGCCGAGTTTCTCGATTCCGCCGTGTAGGCCTGGACGCTCCTTCGCTACAGGAGTAGCGTCGCGCGTGTGGACCGGGATCAGCCCGGTCAAGTCGAGAGGAGCAGCGATGTATACGATCGCCATCCATCAGATCTCCGACCCCGAGAAGTTCTGGGCGGGCGCCGCTGAGATGCAGCTGCCGGACGGCCTGACGCTGCACACGGTTGCGCCGAACCAGGACGGAACGCGCGCCGTCTGTTTCTGGGAAGCGGACTCCATCGACAGTGTGCGCGACTTCGTCGAGTCGACCGCTGGCGACATCAGCACGAACGAGTACTTCGAGGTCAACGACCAAACCGCGATGGGATTGCCGACCAACACTGAGGCCGCCGCGGCCCGCTAGTTCGTCTGGCCAATCGACTCAGGCGTCTAGGGATTCGTTCCCTTCCGGCTTAAACTCGCCGTGTGGCGACCTGTCCCGCCTGCGGCAAGGAACTCCCGGGCGAATTTCCGTTTTGCCCGTTTTGCGGCGCTGATCTAGCCGCCGCGCCGGCCGTCGCGCGCGAGCAGCGGAAGGTCGTCACCGTGCTCTTCTGCGACGTGACCGGCTCGACCGAGCTGGGTGAGAAGCTCGACCCCGAAGCCTTGCGGGCCCTGCTCGCACGCTACTTCGAGCGGATGAAGGCAATCGTCGAGCACCACGGTGGGTCGGTCGAGAAGTTCATCGGCGACGCCGTGATGGCGGTCTTCGGCGTCCCGGCCCTGCACGAGGACGATGCCCTCAGGGCCGTCCGCTCGGCCGTCGAGATGCGTGAAGAGTTTCCCGAGCTCGGCTTTCAGGGCCGGATCGGCGTGGCGACCGGCGAGGTCGTCACGGGTACAGAAGAACGGCTCGCAACCGGCGACGCCCTCAATGTCGCGGCACGGCTGCAGCAGGCGGCGCAGCCCGGCGAGATCCTGATCGGAGAGGAGACCTTCGGCCTGACTCGCGACGCGGTCGTCGTCGAGGCGGTCGAGCCGCTGTCGCTGAAGGGCAAAGCCGAGCCCGTGGCCGCGTATCGCCTCATGTCCGTCCGCGGCGACGAAGCAGTCGCCCGGCAACTGAACACGCCGATGGTGGGGCGAGACACGGAGCTCCGCCGCCTCCGCGACGCCTACGACCAGGCGACGCGGGACTGCTCCTGCCAGCTGTTCACGGTTCTCGGGCCGGCTGGCGTCGGCAAGTCCAGGCTGGCATATGAGTTTCTGGCCTCACTCGACGAGGCGCTCGTCGTTCGGGGGCGCTGCCTCCCGTACGGCGAGGGAATCACGTACTGGCCCGTCGTCGAAATCGTCAAGCAGCTCCCACCGACGACCAACGGCGCGAAGGGCACGGACGTGATCGCCGGCCTGGTCGGCGAGGCGGACATGGTCACCTCGAGTGCCGAGATCGCGTGGGCCTTTCGCAGCCTGCTCGAGACGGTGGCGGCCGAGCGGCCGGTCGTTTGCGTCTTCGATGACGTCCATTGGGGCGAGGAGACATTTCTCGACCTCGTCGAGCACATCGCCGACCTCTCGCGCGACGCTCCGATCTTGCTGCTCTGCATGGCGAGGCCGGAGCTGCTGGATCGTCGAGCCGCCTGGGCCGGCGGCAAGGTCAACGCGACCAGCGTGCTGCTGGAACCACTGGCGCCGGAGGAGGCCGACCTGATGATCGACAGCCTCGCGCACCTGGATCCTGATCTCCGCGAGCGGATCCGCGAGGCGGCCGAGGGCAACCCGCTGTTCGTCGAGGAGATGGTCTCGCTCGTCAAGGAGTCGGGTGACGGCAACGTCACTGTCCCGCCGACGATCCAGGCTCTGCTTGCCGCGCGACTCGACCAGCTCGACCCTTCCGACCGCGGCGTGCTCGAGCGCGGAGCCGTCGAAGGCCGCGTCTTCCACCGTGGGGCCGTGCAGGCGCTTTCACCGGGCGAGGCAGCGATGATGGACCGGCTGACTTCGCTCGTCCGGAAGGAGCTCGTCCGCCCCGACAAGCCGCAGTTCGCGGGCGAGGACGCCTTTCGCTTCCGGCACATCCTGATCCGGGACGCCGCCTACGACGCGCTGCCCAAAGCGACGCGCGCTGAGCTCCACGAGCGGTTTGCGGAGTGGCTGGAGGAGCACGGCTCCGATCTCGTTGAGCTGGACGAGATCCTCGGTTACCACCTCGAGCAGGCGCATCTTTACCGCGTCGAACTCGGAACCGACGACGGGCACGGGGTCGAGCTGGCAAGGCGAGCGGCGACACACATCGCGTCAGCGGCCCGGCGCTCGCTCGTGAGGGGCGACAACCCCGCAGCGATTGGGCTCTTCGAGCGCGCGACGGCCCTGCTCCCGCAAGACGATCCCACCCGACTGCAATTGCTTGTCACGCTCGGCTACGCCTTGACGGACACGGGGGACTGGGAGAAAGCGGGCGTCCTGCTCGCAGATGCCGTTCGCATCGCGGAGGCTGCCGGAGAGCGCCTTGGGGCCGCGTACGCCTCGGTTGCGCTCACGTTCGTCAGGCTCCATACGGATTCCGCCATGCTTCACGTCGATGTGCGGGCCGATCTGGCGTCGTCGATCCGCGTCTTCGAAGAGCTCGGCGACCAGGCAGCGCTCGCCCGGGCACTTAGTCTCCTTGGGATGCTTCGGTTCTGGGCCGGAGAGATGGCGCCTGCGATCGAGGAGCTCGAACTGGCGGCCCGGCATGCACTTGAGGCCGGCGACCGTACTCAAGAGGTGGTGGTTCTCGCTTTCAGCGTGATGGGCATGCTCTACGGTCCGGAGCCGGTCCCGTCTGCCCTCGACAAGATCGCGAAGATCCAGGCGCGAGTACCCGGAGGCAGGCTCGAAGTGTCGGCTCTGAGGGCGAGGGCTTATCTCGAGGCGATGGGAGGGCGCTTCGACGAGGCCCGCGAGCTGATCGGAGAGGCTGAGACGATCGCGGAGGAGCTCGGGCTCCAGACGTTCCTTGCCGCCGGTGTCCTTCGCTCGGCCGGTGAGATCGAGCTGCTCGCCGGCAATACCGCTGCTGCCGAGCGCCTCCTTGGCCGGGGGGGCGAGATCCTCGAGCAGGAGCGTGATTGGGGTCACTTCACGAGCCTTGCGGGATTGCAAGCGGAGGCGCTCGTCGCGGAGGGCCGTGCGGAAGAAGCCTTGGAGAGGATCGAGACGGCAGAGCGGCACCTGCTCGAGGACGACACCGACGCTCAGATCGTTCTGCTGCGCGCGCGATCGCTCCTCGCTGCGAACCTAGGGTCGCTCGATGAGGCCGAGGGTTTCGCGCGCCGGGCGAACGAGCGCGCGGAGCGGACTGACGACCTCAGCCTGCGTGGCGGCGTGCTTGCCGACCTCGCCACGCTCCACGAGCTCTCGGGCCGGCCGGAGGAAGCAAAGGTCGCGCTGGAGCAGGCGCTCGCGCTTTTCGAGCACAAGGGCAACGTCGTGATGGCGGAGCGGGTGCGGCAGCGGCTGTTGCTGGAGCCCAGTCGGCAAGAGTAGGGTCGCAAGCGTTGTGAGCTCGATCGACACAGCTCTTCAGCAGCCGGCAGTCGCGCGCGACCAGGCGCGCGCCCTTTTTGGCCAGACGATGGGGCTCGTCGCGGTCACCGCCGGGCTGTTCGCGCTCGGGGCCTACCTCGGGCGCGATCTGTCCTACGGGTGGGGCCTGGCCGCGTTCATCGTCAGCTTCGGGCTCCTGATCGCGCTCAACTTCGCCGCCTCACGCTCCGAGCAGCTCGCGATCGGCCTGCTGTTCGGCTTCGGCGTCCTGGTTGGAGTGGGAACGGCACCGACGATCGCCTACTACGCCTCGACGAACCCGCAGTCGGTGTGGCAGGCGGGCGGCGCGACGGCGCTCTTCATCGCCGGCTTCGGCGCGGCCGGTTACGCGACGCGGCGCGACCTCTCGGGGCTCGCCCGAGCGGCCTTCTGGGCCCTGCTCGCGCTGATCGTCTTCGGGATCGTGGCGATCTTCGTGCAGATCCCGAACAGCGCCTTGATCTATTCGATCGTCGGCCTGGTGATCTTCGCGGTCTTCACGATGTACGACTTCCAGCGCCTGAGGCGGACGCAGGACATTCGCGCCGCACCGCTGCTCGCGGCTTCGATCTTTCTCGACGTCCTCAACGTCTTCCTGCTCTTGCTGACTCTGTTCAATCGCGACTAGCGCTGCTCGGGTACTCGTCGAACTGAGGCAGCTCGTCCGTGATCTCGAACCACGGCGCCTTCGAGCCGACGAAGATGTGCTTGCTCGGTGGCAGGTTCGGACGCTCCATCAGTGAGCCGAGAGCAACGTGTACGAAGGCCCCGTTTCGGACGACGGAGAAAAGCAGAGAGCCGCACGTCGCACAGCGCGT
>Ga0307307_10000487_pt1 | contig 9237 bp, 10 predicted proteins | sample ER_DNA_194_FD_194505 | JGI IMG/M metagenome (GOLD analysis project Ga0307307, IMG submission 194505) | Bulk soil microbial communities from the East River watershed near Crested Butte, Colorado, United States - ER_DNA_194 | ecosystem: Environmental > Terrestrial > Soil > Floodplain | place: USA...
CTGACACTAACCTTTCGTCCATGACGGAGTCACGGAAGCTCCTTGACGACCTGCAGGCTTCGACACCCGAAGTGCGGCTCGGCCTCTCGCGCGCCGGGGTGCAGGGCGTCGCCAAGGCGATCCGCCTGCGCTGGGGCGGCGCCGAAAAGCTGATCTCTGCCGACATCGATTGCTTCGTCGACCTCGATCCCGCGCAGAAGGGCGTGCACATGTCGCGCTTCCCGGAGCTCTTCGAGGAGGCGATCGACGAGGTCGTGATCGGCGAGGCGTTCCTCGTGGAAGAGCTGGCCGAGCACATCGCCCGCCAGATCGTCGCCCGCCAGGCGGCGGGTCGCGCGGAGGTTCGGATCGCAGCCCGCTATCCGCTCGAGCGCCGCACCCCGGTCACGGGCCTCGCCACGCAGGAGATGATCTCGATCATCGGCATCGCCGCTGCGACGAAGTCGCGCGTGCGGCGAATCGTCGGCGTCGAGGCGACGGGGATCAACGCGTGCCCGTGCGCACAGGGGCTCGTGCGAGGCAAGGCGTCCGAGCGGCTGCTCGAGGCCGGCTTCGGGGAAACCGACGTCGGGCGAATCCTCGAGCTCGTCCCGATCGCGACGCACAACCAGCGCGGGCGGGGCACCCTCTACATCGGGAGCGACCATCCGGTGAATGCCGAGCAGCTCGCCGGAATCGTCGAGGGCTCGATGAGCTCGCCGATCTACGAGCTCTTGAAGAGGCCGGACGAGCTCTTCGTCGTCGAGCACGCACATCTGCAGCCGCGCTTCGTCGAGGACTCGGTGCGCATCTCGCTCCAGTCGACGCTCGAGCGCTACACCGAGCTGGACGACGATGACTTCGTCCTGGCGCGCCAGCTCAACTTCGAGACGATCCATTCGCACGAGGTGCTGGCCGAGCGCTACGGGACCGTCGGCGAGCTTCGTCGCGAGCTGCACAACGGTGAGCCGGCCGACCGGCACACCGAGCTACGCCAGTGGCTCGCGGCCTAGCCGCCTAAATCGGAAGCGGTTCTCCGTGCCGGCGCGCAGGCGGCTGATGTTGCCGCGGTGCAGCACAATGACGGCGATCGCAGCTGCCGCGGCGAACGCGATCACGGGCCACGGCTCCCCGAGCAGCACAGCGATCACCGGCACCGCGAGCGCGGACACGATCGAGGCGAGCGAGGCGTAACGGAAGAGCAGGAAGGTCACGATCCAGACGGCGGCGCCGATCCCACCGACGATCGGGGCAACGCCGAGGAACGCGCCGCCGCAGGTCGCCACCACCTTGCCGCCGCGCTGCCAGCGCAGAAACATCGGGCGCCAGTGCCCGAGCATCGCCGCCCCGCCGGCGAGGACGCCGGCGAGATGGGAGACGGTCAACGTCGCGACGAACGCGGGTGCAAAGCCCTTCAGGGTGTCGAGCACGACGACCGGAGCACCGAGCTTCCAGCCGTAGACGCGCCAGACGTTCGTACCGCCGATGTTGCCGCTCCCGTGCTTCCGGATGTCGTCGTGCTTGAAGAGCCGCGGGAGCCAGTACCCCCACGGCATTGAGCCGAGCACGTAGCCGGCGGCGACTAGGAGCGCCGTGGTCATGTCGTTGCTAGGTGTGTATCTGGTACTTCGAGACCCAGTCGTTGACCGTCGGCCAGTCGAGGTTGTCGAAGAACGCGTCGATGTACGACGCGCGATCCGTCTGATAGTCGAGGAAGTAGGCGTGCTCGTAGACGTCGAGCGCGACGAGCGGCGTCGCATTCCAGATCGGATAGGTGTTCTGCGCGTCGCCGACGTAGTTGAAGAGGCGGCCCTCGTCCCAGTCGTAGGCCGTCCAGGCCCAGCCGCGGCCGGCCATCCCCGTGGCCTTCAGGTCGGTGCGCCAGTCCTGGAACGAGCCGAAGTCACGCTCGATCAGGTCGCCGATCAGTCCGGTCGGGTCGCCTCCGCCGCCCCCAAGGTGCTCGAAGTAGATCTCGTGGTTCTTGATCCCGCCGATCGCAAAGGTGAGATCGACCTTGAGCGCGCGGATCTCCGAGTAGACCTGGTTCGCAGCGCTTGTGTCGACCCCATCGAGCCGCGCGAGGATCTCGTTTCGCTTGTTGACGTAGCCCTGGTAGAGCTTGTAGTGAGCCTCGATCGTGGCGCGGGAGATGCCGTCGAGCTCGTAGAGCTCGGGCTTCAGCTCCCTGGCGGTGATCTCCTCGAACCTGAATGCAAGCGACGCCATCTCTCTCCTCTCTCTTCCTAGCTGGGCGCGCGGAGCATATCCTCGGTCAGCAAGCGAGCAAGGAGCCACCATGCCCTACGAGGTCCCGCCTCTTCCGTACGACTACGACGCCCTCGAGCCGCACATCGACGAACAGACGATGCGGCTCCATCACGACAAGCACCACCAGGCCTACGTCGACAACGCCAACAAGGCGCTCGCGGGGACCGAGTGGGAGGACCGGCCGGTGGAGAACGTGCTGGCGAACCTCGAGATCCTGCCCGAGGACATCCGTACGGCGGTTCGCAACAACGCCGGGGGCCATGCGAACCACTCGCTTTTCTGGGAGATCATGAGCCCCGACGGCGGCGGCGAGCCGAGCGGCTCACTCGCCGAGGCAATCGCAACCACGTTCGGCAGCGTCGACGAGCTCAAGAAGGACCTCATCGACACCGGTGTGAAGCGCTTCGGCTCGGGTTGGAGCTGGCTCGTCTACGACGGCACCGCTCTCGCCGTGTACTCGACCGCGAACCAGGACTCACCGATCTCGAACTCGGACGTCCCGCTGCTCGGCATCGACGTGTGGGAGCACGCCTACTACCTGAAGTACCAGAACCGCAGGCCCGAGTACCTCGAGACCTGGTGGAACGTCGTCAACTGGGACGCGGTGCAGAAGAGGTTCGAGAGCGCGGACAAGTAGTCCGCGCTCTCAGCGCAATTACCGCTTGACGACCGGCTGCGTTCCGCTCCAGGCGTCGATGTAACCACCGGGCATCGCGCTCGCCGGCATGTAGACCCGGATCGACCAGCGCCCGCGCGGGATCACCGAGCGGACGTACTTCATCCCCATGATCCGGCCGGACTGCTGCCCGAGCTGGAGGCGGCCGACGTTGATCCACGTCTTCGTGAGCGTGAAGCGCTGCAGGAAGACGAAGCGTCCTGCAAACGACTGGCCCGCGGTCACGTAGAAATGGAAGTAGCCCGACTTGGCGACGAACGGCAGCTTGACCGTCGGCTGCACCTGGACGACGACCGAGCTCTCCGCCCCCTTCCACTGCGCCTGGTACGTCGTGTTGAGCTCAGGCGTCACGTTGAACGTGAACGCACCGCCGCTCGTGGTTTGCAGCGTGGCCACGACCTGCTTCGTGGTCTGCCCGAAGGGCAGCGCCGCGATCGTGACCGTCTCGCCGGCCCGCTTGCTGTTCACCACGCCGGACAGGGTCACCTGCGTCCCGAACTTCACGACCGGTGCGGACACGGCGAGCGATACCACCGGCGACGCACCGCGAACGATGACGGTTCCCTTCAGTGCGGGATGGAGGCCGTCGTGGTAGCGGAACGTCCCCCCACCCCGGAAGGCATGGGTGTAGCTCTTGCCTTTCGCCAGGATCGGCGAGGCGAACGAGCCAGCGTTCGCCACGACCTGATGAGTCTTCGTATCCGTGTTCGTCCATGTGACGGAATCGTCCTGGTTGATCGTCACGCTGGCCGGCACGAACCCCGTGCTCCTGATCTGAACTGTGCTCGTCGCCGTGGACGCCGGTGCTGCCAGCACCAGTGCCACACCTGCCATTGCGATCGGAATGAACCTGCGCATCCTGGAACCCCCTGTGTTTTCCCCTTCCTTCCCTTCAGACGTGCGAGGCGCGTAAGCGGTTTTTAAGCGTTTGGTATGGGTCCTCCTTGTGGTGGAGACCCCGGGTCTGCTCCAATCCAGCAGACGTGGAATTCCGTAGAGATCCCGAGAAGATGGGCATAAGTCTTGCCTTGCCATCGGCCATGCCCCATGGCGCCAACCGGGAAACGACCGGCCTGAAACTGCCAGACCTCGGCAGGCTGACCGACGGCGACCTAATCCGGCGCGTCGCTCGGCGGGATGCGAATGCCTTCGAGGCGCTCTACCACCGCTTCGCGCGGCCGGTTTTCGGCCTTGCGCTCAGGCGACTCGGTGACCGGATGCGCGCCGAGGACGCGGTCCAGGAGACGTTCGCAGCGGTCTGGCGCTCCGCCCGGACCTACAAGCCCGACCGCGGCGCGGGCGCCCCCTGGCTCTACGCGGTCGCGCGCAACGCGATCGTCGACCGCAGCCGGAGCCGGAGTGAGCCTCCGGGAGAGGTGCCCGACATCGCCTCGACGGAGCTGGGCCCTGACGAACGCGCGGAGGCGTCGTACGTGTCGTGGCGGGTGCACCGCGCCCTCGAGAGTCTCCCGCCGAATGAGCGCGACGTCATCGAGCTGGCCTACTACAGCGGCCTTTCGCAGAGCGAGGTCGCAGACTTCCTCGGCATCCCGCTCGGTACCGTAAAAACGCGGACCCGTGCCGGCCTGGGCCGGCTGGCCGATCTACTCGAAGGAGAACTGCAGTGAGGCGCGAGCCCGATTTCGACGAGCTGATCGGGAGCGACGTCCCCGCGGAGGAGCGGGACCGGCTTCGGCGAGCCCACGATCTCCTCGTGCGCGCGGCCCCGCCGCCCGAGCTCTCGCCGGAGCTGGATCTAGTGCCGTGGCCCGACGAGTCGCAGCAGCCTCTCACCAAGCCCGTTCACCGCAGGCCACTCCTGATCGCCGCCGTGATCGCGACTCTGGTCGGCGGCGGGTTCGTGCTTGGCCAGGCGACAGCCCCGAGCTCGACGTCTTTGAGCACCGAACACGTCGTGCGACTGGCCGGAACGGATCTCGACCCCAATGCGACGGGGGTCCTCCAGCTCGGCAAGGCCGACACGGAGGGCAACTGGCCGATGGCCCTGCACATCAAGGGACTCGACCGGCTCCCCAAGGGCGGCTACTACGACCTCTACCTGACAAAGAGCGGCAAGCCCGTCGTCCTCTGCAGCACGTTCAACTCGAACGGCGGCGAGGCCACGATCCGCATGAACGCCGCCTATGACCTCAGCCGGTTCGACAGGAACGGCTGGGTGGTCACACGCCAGCCAGCCGGGCACTTCAAGCCCGATCAGATCGTTCTGAAGCCCGCCTAGGGCGCGACGCGGTTCGCAGCGACGAAGGCCGCGTGCGTGACCGGCATCTTTGCCGCGAAGAACTGCTCGACGGCGTCGGCGTAACGCCTGATCTCGCGCTGCGCGGTCTCGGCTGCGCGCAGGGAGACGAAGTTCATCAACGCGCGGGCGTTGACCGTCCAGAAGAACTCCGTATACGCGCCGACCGGCATCACCGAGCGGGCGAGCTCCCGCGCGACGCCGGCCTCGACAAGCCGCTCGTACGTCTCGAAGGCGTGCTGATAGACCTCCCGAAACTCCTCACGCGTCCGCTCGGCCAACTCCTCATCGACCGGCTCGAAGGAGTAGGCGCCGGGCTTCCCGACCTGGCTTCGCACGTCCTCCAGCTCAGGCACGTAGAAGTCGTCGGTCGCCTTCGCATAGCGCATCGAAAACTCGTTGAAGGAGCCGACACGGTGCCGGAACCACTCGCGCGCGACGAAAATCGGCGCGCGGATGTGGAACCGGAACGAGTTGTGCTCGAACGGGGTCCCGTGCCTATCTCGCATCAGGAACCGGATCAATCCCTCGTCGGCCTCCTCCATCTCGTCCTTGCGACGGGCAAAACTGACCCGGGCGGCGTTCACGACCGAGAGGTCGGTCGCCATCGCGTCGTCCAGCCGCACGAACCCGTGGTCGAGAACACGGATGGCGTCTTCGGCTATCACTCTGTCGGTCGTGGCCATGGGTCGAGCGAGTTTATCCGGGGTGCATGTCGGCACCTCCGGCTGGTCCTACCCCTCGTGGAAGCCGGGGTTCTATCCGGCCGGGACGCCGGCGAAGGAGTTTCTCGGCTTCTACGCGCGGCAGTTCTCCACGGTCGAGCTGAATACGACCGGCTACCGGCTACCAGCGGAAGGGCAGTTCGCACGCTGGGCAGAGCAGACGCCGCCGGGGTTCACGTTCGCGCCGAAGCTCGCGGGCAACAGGCCGGGCATGCTTGCGGAGTTCGGGTCGCGGGTGCGCGCTCTCGGCGACCGGCTTGGGCCGATCCGCGTTCAGCTGATCAGCGCCCGCGACGAGGGGATGATCGAGCTGATCCTCGGCTCGCTCGATCCGGGACTGCTCGTCGCGTTCGACCTCGAGCATCCGTCGTGGGACGGGATCGAGCCGCGGCTGGCGGAAGCGGGCGCCGTGCGCGTCAACGATCTCGAGCACGATGCGCCGTTCCGCTACGTGCGCTTTCGTGATCCGCCCTACGACGATGAGGCGATTCGCGAGTGGGCCGCGCGCCTGCGGGACGTCGACGTCCCTCTGTATACGTACTTCCGGCACGAAGACGAGCCGACCGCGCCGGCGTACGCCTTACGTCTGCTCGAGCTGCTCGATCAGTGAACGTGGCACTTCTTGTCGGCTCCGGCGACGGAGTCCTGCAAGGCGTTCTGCTGTCGCTCGTATGCAACATCCGTTGAGCTGTTCGGGTCGTAGTCGTGCAACCCCGGGATCGTGATGCTGACGTCGGGGGTGACTCCAGGGCCGGGCGCCGTCAGGCGGTACATCGTGCCGTTGCCCGGGCCGCGCGAGTTGAATCGGTAGAAGCCATAACAGAAGACTCCCGTCGGACGGTGAGCGAGGAACGCGTTCTCCCGCCGCCAGCCTTTCCCGTAGCGCGAGTTGAATGTGTCGACGTAGATGTTCCGGCCGTAACCGTCGAGCGGTGAGCCGGCACGTGTCGCAGAGAAGCCGTACACGGGCTTGCCGGCGTAGGTGAGCCTCCCGAACAGGTGGTGGTAGCGGCCGCCGTAGACCCAGTCTGTCCACGCCTCCAGAGTTGCGATCGGGCCGGACCAGTGGGAGAGGTGGAGCTCCCAGGCTCCCAGCCCGCGCTGCGGGCGCCCGTCGAGGTTCGGGAGCGTTCTGCGCCACGACTGCAGTGCCCAGTAGGAGCCGTCGGGCGCGGCGCATGCTGCGACCTGGAACGCGAGCTTCGGGCCGTCGTACGCACGACACTGGTTCTTGAACGACGTCCACTGTCGGCCCGAGTAGTCCTTGCGGAAACGCACCTGCGGCTTCCCGCTCGTCGGCTGCCGTGCGTCGACCGCACCCCACGCGAGCACGTGCATGGCGCGTCCACGAACCCGGTAGCTGGTGAACGCGCGACCGCTTGCGTCGACAGCGAGCCTGACGCTCTGCGCGTTGCGATCGATGATCTCGGAAGCGTTCGCTGCTTCAGCGGCGGACAGGGCGAGGAGCATCGCTGCGGTGAAGAAGACGGCGGTCTTCATCAAGCTCAACGTACCCGCATCGACAGATACCAGGCTCCCTCAACAGAGGGATTCGAGCAGTCAGAACCGCGTGGTTGCACCGAAGTGGCGCTCGTACGTGCCCGTTTCGACGATCTCGGCGATCTGGGCGATCGCGAACCGGAGCTCGTCGTCCGTGTTGAAGTAGTGCGGTCCGATGCGAATGCCGGCGTCCGGCCGGAAGTCGCAGATGATCTCGCGCTCGCCGAGCTCGGAGTGCACGGCCTCGAACTCCGGCGTGCGCACCGTGACGGTGCCCCCGCGGCGCGCAGGGTCGCGAGGGCTGCCGACCTCGAAGCCGGCCTCGTCACAGAGGTCGATCAGCAGCTGCGTCTGCCGGACCGAGTTCTCGCGGATTCGTTCGACGCCGATCTCCTCGATCAGGTCGTAGCCCGCGGTCCCTGCGTAGAGCGCAGGCACGTTCGGGGTGCCGGTGAGGAAGCGTGCAGCGCCGTCGGCGTACTCGAGCTCGGGCTCGAAGCCGAACGGCCGGGCATGAGCCTGCCAGCCGACAAACGTCGGCTCGAGCACATCCGCCAGATCGGGACGGATGTAGAGCCAGCCGTTTCCCGGACCGCCACAGAGCCACTTGACGCTGCCGCCGACCGCGAAGTCCACGTTGAGCGCTGCGACGTCGAGCGGGACGATGCCGGCCGACTGGTACGCGTCGAGCACGACATGCGCGCCGACTTCGTGCGCACGGCGGATGATCGCCTCCACGTCCTGGATCTCACCGGTCTTGAACAGGACGTGCGTGATCGGCACGAGCAGCGTGCGGTCGTCAATCGCGTCGACGATCGCCCGGTCGTCCTGGACGACAACGACGTCGAGCTCCGGCTGGGCTTGGTAGAGGTAGCGGACGCTCGGGAAGTTGCCTTCCTCGTAGACGACGCGATTTCGGTGCGGGTCGACCGGGCGGAAGCAGGACAGCACGATCGCCTCGGCGACGGCAACGTTCTGGTGCATGACCGTCGAGCCCGACGGTGCGCCGATGATGCGTCCGATCTGGTCGCCGACCGTCATCGACATCTCCCACCAGCCCTCGGCCCAAGCCCGAATCCCGCGCTCGCGCCACATGCGCGTGAACTCGAGCACGCGGTCCTCCGCGGCGGCAGGCATGGCACCGAGCGAGTGATTGATCAGGTACGTCGTGTCGCGGAGGATCGGAAACCGCTCGCGGTAGTCCGTCAGCTCCATGGGCGGCGACTAAGTCTTCAGCTCGACGACACGTTCGTCCGGGCCGACGTAGCGGGCCGAAGGCCGGAAGAGGCGGCCGGTCTTCTTCTGCTCCATGATGTGCGCCGACCAGCCGGCGACACGCGAGCAGGCGAACATCGCGGGCGCAAGCGGCGGCGGGATCTCCGCGACGTCGAGGACGATTGCCGAGTAGTACTCGACGTTGGTCGCGAGCACCCGGTCAGGTGAACGCTTCTGCAACGCGGCCAACGCGACGCCCTCGAGCTCCTCGGCGACCTCGATCTGCGGCGCTCCCAGCTCCTTCGCCGTTCGCTTCAGGATTCGCGACCGGGGGTCCTCGGCGCGATAGACGCGGTGGCCAAAGCCCATGATCCGTTTCCCCTGGTCGAGCGTCTCCTTGACCCAACGCTCCGGATCGCCCATGCGCGCGACCTCCTCCAGCATCGGCTTCACGTATGCGGGAGCGCCACCGTGCAGCGGGCCGGAGAGTGCGCCGACCGCCGCAGAGAGCGCTGCGCCCGCGTCGGCGCCGGTCGAGGCGACGACACGCGCCGTGAACGTCGATGCATTCAAACCATGCTCAGCAGTGCAGATCCAGTACGTGTCGATCGCCT